>QFCS01001240.1_pt1 | contig 17549 bp, 6 predicted proteins | sample 3576561 | NCBI WGS metagenome assembly QFCS01 | reverse complement strand
TGGCAGCCGGCGCGTACGGCGCCGTGGCGCCGGCCTGGAAGTGGACCTCGACCGCGCGCTGCTGGTGGTCTACCGGGCGGGCGTCGGTCTCGGACTGCGCCATGTAGGCGACCATGGCCTCGAGGTCCACCTTGCCGGTGTCGACCTTCGCGGGGCCGTTGGCGAACTCGCGGAAGTTGTCGCCGCCGGTGCCGAGGAACGAGTTGACCGTCACCGAGTACGTCGCGGCGGGGTCGATCGGCTCGCCGTCGAGCCACATCCCGGTGATCTCGCCCTGGAAGGTCGCCGTTCCGTTCACCGTCACCGGGGTCTCGGTGTAGGTGTAGGTGAACCCGTCGGAGACGCCGAGCCGCAGGAACGGCCGGGTCGGCACGGAGCCGTTGGCCGCGCGCTGCCACTGCTGCTCGAGCACGGTCTCGATCTGCGCACCGGTCAGGTCCATGTTCACCAGCGTGTTGGCGAACGGCTGGACGGCCGCGGCCTGCTTGTAGGTCAGGTCCCGCACCTCCCCGTTGACGGTGCCCTGCATGTTGGTCCGCAGGCCGCCGGGGTTCATGAACGCGATGTCGGACTCGATGCCGGTGTCGGGCAGCTGGGTGGCCCAGCGCTGGACCTCGGCCACCTTGTTGCCGAGCGTCGACTCACCGCCCCGGTTCTCCACGACCGCGGGCTGGTTGTTGGCGTCGAACCCGAAGAACCGTGCCCGGTCGAACGGACCCTCCATCGTGCCGAGGACCTCGGCGCCGAGCTCGTCGGCGGCGTCGACCGCGGCGTCGACGATCTCCGTCACGGCCGGGTCGGCCGGGTAGAGGGGCGTCGGCAGCAGCGGACCCGAGCCGTCGGGGTCGGTCGTCATCAGCGGCAGGATCGCGGTCTCGACACCCACGACGCCGGTGTCGTCGACCTCGAACAGCAGCTGGTTCAGGTTCATGCCGTACTGGCCGGCCGAGACGACCGGGCGCTTCGTGACGGCGCGGTCCTCGTCGACCCACTCGTCCACGGTGAACGAGCAGTTGTAGGCGAGGTGCGTGTGTCCGGAGATGATCGCGTCCACGTCGGAGGACACGTTCTGGGTGATCTTGCCCCAGGCGGTGTTGACGTCGGTGAACTGCGGCGAGGCGCAGTCGGTGGACGCGGAGCCCTCGTGGACGAGCATCACCACGACCTGGGCGCCGTTGGCCCGCAGGTCCTCGGCCTCGGCGTTGACGGACTCCACGATGCCCTTGACCTCGAGGTCGGCGATGCCGCCGGGCGAGACGAGGGCCGGAAGCTCCTCGGTGACCGCGCCGACGAAGCCGACGTCGATCCCGTCGACCCGCTTGATCCACGTGGCCGGGACGGCGTCGTCACCGGTCGCCTTGATCTTCAGGTTGGCCGCCAGGTACTGCCACTCGGCCCCGCCCAACGGGTCGGTCGGGTCGAGGACCCGGTTGATCAGGTCGTCGTAGCCCTGGTCCAGCTCGTGGTTGCCCACGGCCGAGACGTCGAGCCCCGCCTCGTTGAGCGCGTCGATCGTCGGCTTGTCCTTCTGGATGAAGGACTCGAACGTCGACGCGCCGATCAGGTCGCCCGCCGCCGCGAAGATGGTGTTCTCGTTCTCCGCACGCAGCTGCTTCACGGCTCCGGACAGGACGGCCGCGCCGCCCTCCCGGCTGCCGGCGTTCTGCACGAGCCGGCCGTGGAAGTCGTTGGTGCCGAGGATCTGGATCTTCCGGGTCGCGTCGACCTCGATGAAGACCGGCACCGACGTCGTGGTGGTCGGACCGTAGAGCGTCAGCTCCACGACGCCGCCGGAGACCGTCTCGGGAAGCGTGACCGACACGTTCGCTCGGCCGTAGGAGTCGTAGGCGCGGTTGCCGAGGGTGTTGTCGACCGTCGCCGTGCCGAGCACCTGGTCGCCGAGCTTGACCTGCAGCTCGGTGTCGGTCCGGTCGCCGACCGCGGACATCGTCCACGAGCCGACCGTGAACGCCACCGTGTCACCCGGGGCGTAGACCTCGGGGGCCGAGGGACCGAACGCGACCTCGACGGCGCGCTGGCGGTAGTCCACCGGCAGCGGGTTCGCCTGGTCGTACTGCTTCATGTAGTCGACCATCGCCTGCAGGTCGACCTGGCCGCTGTCGACCTTGTCGGCGCCGTCGGCGAGGGCCCAGAAGTTGTCGCCGCCGCTGCTGAGGAACGAGTTGACGGTGACCGAGTAGACCTGGGCGGCGTCGACGGGGACGCCGTCGAGCCACATGCCGGTGACCTCGCCCTGGAAGGTCTGCACGGGCGCGGTGCCCGGCAGGCTGACCGTCACCGGGGTCTCGGTGTAGGTGTAGGTGAACCCGTCGGAGACGCCGAGGCGCTGGAAGGGCCGCGACGGCACCCCGCCCTGGGCGGTGCGCTGCCACTGCTGCTCGAGCACCGTCTCCAGCTGGGCCCCGGTCAGCTTCATGTTGACCAGCGTGTTCGCGAACGGCTGGACGTCGGCGGCCTGGCGGTAGGTCAGGTCCCGGACCGAGCCGTTCAGCGTGCCCGCCATGTCGGCGCGCAGCCCGCCCGGGTTCATGAAGGCGATGTCGGTGTCGATGCCGGCCTGGTCGGTGGCCCAGCGCTGGACCTCCGCCACCTGGTTGCTCAGCGTCGACTCGCCGCCACGGTTCTCGGTGGCGTTGCCGCTGGGCAGGTAGCGGGCCCGGTTGAGGGCACCGTCCATCTTGCCGAGCACGACCGCGCCCTTGGTGGCGGCGACCGCGACGGCGTCGTCGACGATCTGCTTGACCTCGGGGTCGGGCGCGAAGCCGACACCGGAGGCCGCGACGACCTCCTGGGTGACGGCGGCCAGGTCGCCGGTGACCTCGTCGTACTTGAAGACGAGCTTGTTGAGGTTGGTGCCGTACTGACCGGCGGACACCACGGGGCGCTTCGTGACCGCGCGGCCGCCGTCGACCCACTCGTCGACGGTGTACGAGCAGTTGTAGGCCAGGTGGGTGTGGCCGGAGATGATCGCGTCGACGTCCGCGGAGGTGTTCTGGGCGATATTGCCGAACACCGTCGCCGGGTCCGTGAAGCTCGGCGACGAGCAGCTCGTCGTCGGCGAGCCCTCGTGCACCAGCAGGACCACCAGGTCCGCGCCGTCCTCCTTGAGCTCGGCGGCCGCGGCATTGGTCGCGTCGACCACGTCGGTGACCGTGATGCCCTCGATGCCGTCGGGGTTGACCAGCGCCGGAAGGTCCTCGGTGACCGCGCCGACGAAGCCCACCTCGACGCCGTCGATGACCTTGGTCCAGGTCTCGGCGAGACGGTCGGCGGTCGGGATCGCCGCGTCGTAGTCGAGGTTCGCGGCGATGTACTCCCAGTCAGCCAGGTTGCGGATGCGACCCTTCAGGTCGTCGTACCCGCGGTCGAACTCGTGGTTGCCCGCGGCCGAGACCTCCAGGCCCATCGCGTTGAGCGCGTCGATGGTCGGCTCGTCGTCCTGGATGAACGACTCGAACGTCGAGGCGCCGACCAGGTCGCCGGCGGCGACGAAGACCGTGTTCGGGTTCTCCGCGCGCAGCTCGTCGATCGCCGAGGCGAAGGGCGCCGCGCCGGCGGCGTTGCCGCCGTCGGGCAGGAGCCGGCCGTGGAAGTCGTTCGTGCCGACGACCTGGATCTCCTTGTACGACGGCGCCGTCGTGTCGGGCAGGTTCAGCCCGACGATCTCCGGGTTGTGGTCGGAGGTGGCGAACGGCAGGTTCGGCTGCCAGAAGTCCGTGACGTTGTAGTTGAAGCGGCTGTACTGGAAGGAGATCGCCTCGTTAGCGTTGATCTCCCAGATGTCCGCGCCGGTCACGAGGTCCCTCGCGGCGTCGTTCGCGAGGACGTGGTCGAGGGAGCCGGAGTAGCCGGAGAAGGAGTAGGTCTCCTCGCCCTCGGTGTCGGACTCGATCGGGGTGAAGCCGCCGTCCTTCAGGACGTCGATCGGGTTCTCCATGGTGTAGGCGTTGAAGTCGCCGGCGAGGAAGACGGCCTCGATGCCGCGGTCCTCGGCGAACTCCTCGGCGAAGGCCACCAGGCGCGTGGCCTGGCGGACCCGGTCGCCGTTGAACGCGCCCGTGTAGGGGCTGATCGCGTTGTCGCCGGCCGCGCACTTCGACGGCGTCGTCTGCCGCTCGTTGTCGGTGCAGCTGTCGCCCTTGGACTTGAAGTGGTTGACGATCACCGCGAACGCGTCGCTGTCGAGACCGCCGGTCTTCTTGAACGCCTGGGCCAGCGGCTCGCGGGCGTTGGCGAACTCGTCGGTGCCGAAGAGGATGTCCGACTGCCCGACCGGCGTGACCGCGGCGGGCTTGTAGATGAACGCCGGGCGGATCGTGTCCTGCTCGGCGACGGCGCCGGCGGTGGTGGACTCACCGGGGCTGCGCACGTACTTCCACGTGCCCGCGCCCTCGTGTGCGTTGAGCAGCTCGACCAGGCGGCCGACCGCGTCGTCGCGGTTGGACTCGCCGGGCAGCTTGATCGAGTTCTCGATCTCCTCCAGGCCGATCACGTCGGCGTCCATGTCGGCGATCGTCTTGACCAGCTTGGCCTCCTGGCGCGCCAGGCTCACGTCCGTGGCGGCGCCGCGGGGGCCGCGACCGTCGTTCTGGGTGGCCTCGTTCGTCGTGGTGTCCGGGTCGTCGAGCAGCCGGACGCCGCAGGAGTTGTTGCCGATGCGCTGGGACGTGCCCGGACCGCGGTCGGTGTAGTAGGTGCAGAAGGTGTCCAGCGGCGGGTTCTGCTGCGGCCCCGCCGCGGCATAGGCCTCACCGGTGGTGTTGAAGTAGTTCAGGACGTTGAAGGTGGCGATCTTGACGTCGCCCTCGCCCTTCAGCACGTCCTGCGGGACCAGGTTCTGCGCCCGCGTGTCCTCGAAGGACACGACGTCCGCGCCGTTCAGCGTCACCGGGGACGTCGGCTGGAACTTCCAGGCGTCGTTGCGCCAGTCCAGGACGACCGGGCCCTCCAGCGTGGCCTCCGAGCCGACCCGCGGCGGGACCGCGACGACATTGCCGTCGGCACCCGTGAGGTACGGCACCGGCAGCGCCTTCGTGGTCTGGTTCTGCAGGTAGTTCGTCGTCGCACCGTCGTCGAGGATCACCGCACGCGACAGGTTCTCCGCGTCGATGGCCGCCAGGCCTGCGGCGTCGCTGGGCCGGACGTGCTCGGTCGGCTGCTTGAGCGGCTCGCTGCCCTTCGCGAGCCCGATCTCGCCGTACTGGTTGGTCGAGTAGACGTTGCTGACCGTGAACTCGCTGCTCGGGGCGAGCAGCATGCCTTCGAGGACCTCGCGCTCGGCGTCGGTCTCGGGGTAGTCGACGACCTTCGGGGTGACCGGGGCCAGCGGCGTGCCGAGCTTGACCACGCCGGCGGCATTGGCCGGGCTGATCTGCGTCGCGTCCCAGAACTCGCTGACCCGGCCGGTCACCTGCACCGAGTCGCCGAGGGCGATGTCGGCGGGGATGTTGGTGTTCGAGGCGCCGGCGTAGACGAAGATGCCGTGCGAGGCCGTGGTCGAGTCGCCCGCGCCGCCGGTCCCGCCGGTCTGGATGAACATGCCGTTGAGGCCGCCGGTCTTGTAGATCGCGGTGACCACGCCCTCGGTGCGGACCTGCTGGCCCGCGCCGTTGCCGGACTCCGGCGCGAAGGGAGAGCGCGCCCCCGTGCCCTGGATCTCCGCGATCGGGCGGACCTGGAGCGGCTCCTCCACCGTGATCGTGAACGTCGCCGTGGCCGTGGCCGCCGGGTCGGCGTCGTCGGTCGCCGTGACGGTGATGCTGACCGGCGACTCGGTCACCGCGGACGGCGTACCGGTGATCTGGTTGCCGACCAGGTCGAGGCCGGCGGGCAGGGTGCCCTCCGTGATCGCCCAGGTGTACGGCGAGACACCGCCGGTCGCGGCGAGCGTGATCGGCGTGATCGCGGCGCCGCGGGTGAGGACCTTGTTGCCGGGGTTGGTGGCGCTCAGCGACTGCGGCGTGGAGCTGGAGCCCTGCGGCGACGGCGTGGCCGGAGCGGCGAAGTCGGTCGAGTTGTTGTCGTTGTCGGTGGTGCTGACACGCTGGGTCGACGTGGTGTTGGTGAGGGCCGTCCCCGTGGGGGCGGTCTCCGAGGAGGTCGCGGTGCCGTAGCCGACGAAGTCGATGACGTCGGTGACGTTGTGCATCGCCGGACCGGTCGCGGTGATGCCCGTGGTCCCCTGGGCCAGGATGACCTGGCCGCTGCCTGCCGCCAGGTTCAGGAAGGTCGTCGTCGCCTCGAAGTCGGGCGTCGGGAGTTCGGCGCCGCCGCAGACCTGGCCGGAGCAGTTCACCCGCGGGCTGGTCTGGACGAGGTACTTGCTCCCAGCGGCGACCGTCACGTTGGGCAACGTCAGCACCGAGGGGTTGCCGGAGCCGTAGGTGCCGGAGCGGTACTGAAGGCTCATCCCGTTGAGGGAGATCGGCCCCGTCGACCGGTTCAGCAGCTCGACGAAGTCGACCTTGTAGGCCGCCGAGGTCGACGTCGAGCCACCCCCGCCGTAGACCTCGTTGATGATCAGACCGGTGCTCGCGGCCTGGACGGGGGTCGGGGTGAGCGCCGTGAGGCCGGTGATGGCCAGGGCTGCACCGAGGGAACCGACGAGGAACTGCTTCGCTGAACGCATCGAGCTTCTTCCAGGGTCGTCAAGGCGGCTGGGGCAACGTCCGTACGCACACGGAGAGAACTCAGCGCGGGACGGGGGGAAGGGCCCTGACCCTAGTCCGAGGACCCGGTGCGCTGACAAGAGTTCTGGAAAACTCATGCAACGATTCGGTGAAGAAACGGTGCCGACGCCTCAGGCGGACCGAACAGACCTCGGTGGCGGGCTCGCGCCCGCGAAGGACTTACAGACGTCTGAAACGCCCGGATCAGGCGGACGATCCGGCTGAGCGGATCCGATCACGCTGCTTCCACACGTCGCGGAAGAACTCGTAGCCCGACCAGATGGTCAGCACGAACGCCGCCAGCAGCAGCGCGATGGCCACGGCGTAGGTGACCTCGCCCGGGACGTCGAGCCAGCCGTCGACCTCGAGCAGCGGCAAGGTGAGCAGGCCCAGGGCCAGCGCCTGGGTCGCGGTCTTCCACTTGCCGCTGCGCGCCGCGGCGATGACCACCGCCTTCAGCACGGAGAGCCGCAGCAGCGTCACCGCCCACTCACGGACCAGGACGACGATGGTGATCGTCCACATCCACCAGGTGTCCATGATGATCGACAGGCCGATGAAGGCCATGCCGGTGATCGCCTTGTCCGCGATCGGATCGGCGATCTTGCCGAAGTCGGTGATCAGGTTGCGGGCCCGCGCGATGTCGCCGTCGATCTTGTCGGTCAGCATCGCGACGAAGAAGATCCCCCACGCCACGGTGCGCCACGTGACCGAGTCGCCGCCGTCGTACAGCAGCGCCCAGCCGTAGAAGGGCACCAGGAAGATCCGCAGCGTGGTCAGCGCGTTCGGGATGTTCCAGTTGCTCGGCCTCGCCGCCGCCGGGGTCTCCCCCGTGCTGGTCTCGCTCATGACGCTCCTCCTGCCGGCTCCGCGATCAGGTCGACGCCGTCGGAGGCCACGACGACGGCGCGCACGAGGTCACCGACGCGGGCGTGCGCCGCGCCCAGGACGCGGGTGGTGCCGTCGACCTCGGGGCCCTGGAGCGCGGCGCGCCCCTCGACGGTGCCGTCACCGGTCCCGTCGGGGTCGACCTCCTCGACCAGCACCTCGACGATGCTGCCGATCCGCTCCTCGGCCCGCTCGGCGGTCAGCTCGGCGACCAGGTCGGTGACGTGCTGGACCCGCGCGCGGATCTCGTCCTCGTCGAGCTTGCCGTCGAAGGACTCCGCCTCCGTGCCGTCCTCGTCGGAGTAGCCGAACACGCCGGTGACATCCATCCGCGCCGCGACGAGGAAGTCGCACAGGGTCTGGAACTCCTCCTCGGTCTCGCCGGGGAACCCGACGATGACGTTGGAGCGGACCCCCGCCTCGGGCGCCAGGTCGCGTACCTGCGCGAGCAGGCCCAGGAAGCTCTCCGGGTCGCCGAAACGACGCATCCGGCGCAGCACCGTCGCGCTGGCGTGCTGGAAGGACAGGTCGAAGTACGGCGCCACGCCCGGCGTCGTCGCGATCGCGCGGACCAGCCCGGGGCGGGTCTCGGCGGGCTGCAGGTACGACACCCGCACCCGCTCGATCCCGTCGATCGCGGCGAGCTCGGGAAGCATCGTCTCCAGCAGGCCCAGGTCGCCGAGGTCCTTGCCGTAGGACGTGGAGTTCTCCGAGACCAGGAACAGCTCCTTGACGCCCTGCTCGGCCAGCCACACCGCCTCCTGCAGGACGTCGGAGGGCCGGCGGCTGACGAACGAGCCACGGAACATCGGGATCGCGCAGAAGGTGCAGCGCCGGTCGCATCCGCTGGCCAGCTTCAACGGCGCCATCGGGCCGCCGTCCAGACGCCGCCGGATCGCCGAGCGGCCCGGGATGGAGACCTCGGAGGAGTCCTCGACCACCGGCTGCTCGACGACCGCCTGGCGCTCGGCCGGGCTGATCGGCAGCAGCAGCCGCCGGTCCCGCGGCGTGTGCGGGTGCGGACGCTCCCCGGCCAGGATGGAGCGCAGGCGCCCCGAGATGTCCTGGTAGTCGTCGAAGCCCAGCACGGCGTCGGCCTCGGGCAGCGAGTCGGCCAGCTCCTCGCCGTACCGCTCCGCCAGGCAACCGACCGCGACCACGGCCTGGGGACGACCGCCGTCCTTCAGGTCGGCGGCGGCCAGCAGCGTGTCGATGGAGTCCTTCTTGGCCGCCTCCACGAAGCCGCAGGTGTTGACGACGACGGTGTCGGCGTCCTCCGGGTCGTCGACGAGGGTGAAGCCGTCGGCGGCGAGCCGGCCGGCGAGCTCCTCGGAGTCGACGTCGTTGCGGGCGCACCCGAGGGTGAGCAGGGCAACGGAGACGGGGGCTTCGGGCGTGCTGGTCATGTCCGGTCGAGGATAGCCGTCGCGGGGCCGCGCCCGGGATTCCCGAGCGCGACCCCGCGAGCGTCGTCCGCCGTGATCAGCGGGCGACGAGGGTCTTGGACACCTCGGCGCCGGTGTCCCCCAGCGCCTGCGCCCTGCCGTCGCCGAGGGCGTAGGTGACCGAGCCGTCCGAGGTCCAGATCCGGATCGGGGCGACCACCTTCAGCTCCGAGGTCTGGCCGAAGGCCAGGTTGCCGTCGAAGACGATCTCGCCGGCGCCGTCGCGCACCACCAGCTGCGCGCCGCCGCCGGCAGCGGTCAGCGTCAGCTTCACCGGATCGCCCTTCGCCTCGGCGGCCTTGGCCACGCCGCCGCTCTGGTTCAGCACGGGGGTGTCGCCCACCGGGGCCGGAGCGTCGGTGACCAGGCGCGCCACCGACCAGATCAGCACGGCGCCCATCACGGCGGCCATCAGCACCGACCAGTTGCGACCACCGCGGGTGCTGCGGATCGAGCCACCCGAGCCCGTCGCGAGCTCGGACTCGAAGACCCGCCGGGCGTCGACCGGCGCGTCGGCGTACCTCTCGTCGTACGACGCGACGAGCGGTCCCGCGTCGATGCCGAGGACCCGGGCCAGCGTCCGCAGGTGGCCGCGAGCGTAGAAGTCGCCCCCGCACGGACCGAAGTCGTCGACCTCGATCGCCTCGATGACGTGAGGACGGATCCGGGTGCGCTCGGAGAGCTGGTCGATGCTGAGCCGCAGCCGGTCGCGGGCCGCGGAGAGCTCCGGGCCGACGACCGGGTCGGCAGCCGGCCGGACCGCGAGGTCTGCGGGGACCACGGTGACTGACTCGGCCGGATCCGCCCGCTCGCCAGGCTCGACAGGCTCGACAGGCTCGGCGGGCGGCACGGCGGCGATCTCGTCGGTGTCGCGCGCATCGGCGTCGGCCGCCGGGGAGGAGTCCATCTCCACCCGGGCGGCGAGCAGGGTGGGCCGGCCGGGGGCGGGCGGCGGCACCTCCGGCGAGGAGATCTCGTCGGTGGGCTCGTGCCAGGAGTGCGGCACGTCGATCTCGCCGGTGTCCTCGTCGTCGGGATCGGCCGGGACGGCAGGGGCAGCCGCGGCAGCCGGGACGGCCGGGGTCGACAGCCCGGCGGCGACCTGGGCGGAGATCCCGCGCCGCTCCTCGGGCGCGGTCGGGTCCTCGTCGCGATACAGGTCGCTCAGCGTCGGCACCGAGGTGCGCGTCGGCGACGACTCCTCCTCCAGTCCGGGGACGACCTCCACCACGTCGGCCCGGCCGTCGGCCAGGTCGGCGAGGACGTCGCTCAGCGCCTCGCCGTCCGCGCCGGCCACCCGCGTGGCCAGGGTCAGCGCGACCACCAGCTGCTGGTCGTCGTAGCCGTCGACCAGGATGTGACCGTCGCGCAGTCCGCGGCGCGGCAGGTGCTCGAGGCAGTCGATCTCGGGCCACGCGATGCCGCGCCAGGTCGCCCCCTGACGCAGGCGCACGCCGTGGGCGTCGGCCACCAGGAGCGGCGCCCGGCTGTCGACGAGCGAGGCCAGGTGCGCGACGGTGACCAGCGCCAGCACGCCGAAGGACAGCCAGTCGAGGCTGGTCCCGCCGGAGAACGCGCGCACCGCGAAGGCGACGCTCAGCAGCGCCGACAGGCCGCCCACGGAGGCGGCGAGGGCGACATTGCGCCGCACCTCGATCTGCCGCTCTGCCGTGGACGGCGCATCGTCGTACGCGGGCTGGTCGAGCTGGTCGGGCTCGTCGGGCTGGTCGAGCTCGTCGGGCTGGTCGGAGTGGGTCGGGTTGTCGGTCATCTGGCTCACACCTCCCCCTGGATCGTGGCGATCACGGAGTCGATCTCGTCGGGCTTGACGAGCACGTCACGCGCCTTGGAGCCCTCGCTGGGCCCCACGACGCCCCGGCTCTCGAGGATGTCCATGAGCCGGCCGGCCTTGGCGAAGCCGACGCGCAGCTTGCGCTGCAGCATCGACGTCGAGCCGAACTGGGTGGAGACGATCAGCTCGATCGCCTGGATCACCAGCTCCATGTCGTCGCCGATGTCGTCGTCCAGCACCTTGCTGGAGGCGGCCGGCGCGGTGACGTCCTCGCGATAGCTCGGCTCGAGCTGGGTCTTGCAGTGCTTGACGACCTGGCCGATCTCGCTCTCGGAGACCCACGAGCCCTGGACGCGTATCGGCTTCGAGGCCCCCATCGGCAGGAACAGGCCGTCACCCTGGCCGACCAGCTTCTCCGCTCCGGGCGTGTCGAGGATGACCCGGCTGTCGGCGAGGCTGGAGGTGGCGAAGGCCAGACGGGACGGGACGTTCGCCTTGATCAGACCCGTGACGACGTCGACCGACGGACGCTGGGTGGCGAGCACCAGGTGGATGCCGGCCGCGCGGGCGAGCTGGGTGATCCGGACGATCGAGCTCTCCACGTCGCGCGGGGCGACCATCATCAGGTCCGCGAGCTCGTCGACGATCACCAGCAGGTACGGGTACGGCGTCAGCGTGCGCTCGCTGCCCGGCGGGACCTCCACCTTGCCCTCGCGCACGGCCTTGTTGAAGTCGTTGATGTGGCGGAAGCCGAAGTTGGCGAGGTCGTCGTACCGCATGTCCATCTCGCGGCAGACCCACTCCAGGGCCTCGGCAGCCTTCTTGGGGTTGGTGATGATCGGCGTGATCAGGTGCGGCACGCCCTCGTAGGCGTTGAGCTCGACCCGCTTGGGGTCGACCATGATCATCCGCACCTCGTCGGGCGTGGAGCGCATCAGCACCGAGGTGATCATCGAGTTGATGAAGCTGGACTTTCCCGAGCCCGTGGCACCGGCGACCAGCAGGTGCGGCATCTTGGCGAGGTTGGCGACCACGAAGCCGCCCTCGACGTCCTTGCCGAGGCCGGCGATGAGCGGGTGGTGGTCGTTGCGCGCGACGTTCGAGCGGAGCACGTCGCCGAGGGAGACGATCTCCTTGTCGGAGTTCGGGATCTCCACACCCACCGCGGACTTGCCGGGGATCGGGCTGAGGATCATCACGTCCGAGGTGGCGACCGCGTAGGCGATGTTCTTCTGGATGTTGGTGATCTTCTCGACCTTCACGCCGGTGCCGAGCTCGATCTCGTAGCGGGTGACGGTCGGGCCCCGGGTGTAGCCGGTGACCTGCGCGTCGACGTTGAACTCGTCGAGCACCGTCTGCAGGCGGGCGACGACGTCGTCGCTGGCCTTGGAGCGGGCGCGGTGCGGGTCGCCGGGCTTGAGCGCGGTGGCGTCCGGGAGCGTGTAGACGATGTCGCCGGACAGGGCGAGCTGCTCGACGCGGTGGGGCAGGTCCGCGTGCGGCGGCGGCTCCAGGTCGTCGGTGTCGTCGGCGGGCGCGCTCTTCGCCAGGCGTCGCGCGATGAGCGCGTTCGAGCCGGCCTCGGGGTCGAGCGGCGGCTCGTCGTCGACCAGCGCCAGGTCGATCGGCTCGAGCAGCTCCATCGACTGCTAGGCCGGGTGCTCGGCCTCGGCCTTCCTGCGTCGCCGCTTCTTCGGCTCGGTCAGGACGGGGCTGTCGTACGCCGGGTCGCCCTCCCGCTCGAAGGCGTCCTCGATGCGGAAGGACTGGGTGGCGTCGTCGTCCTCGGCGCCGTGGTGGCGCCCGAGCAGCACGTCGCCGAGGTCGCGCAGCCGGTCCGGCACGCGGTACAGCGGCGTCGCGGTGATGACGAGGACCCCGAAGAACGCGAGGAGAGCGAGCAGGCCGATCACGACCGCCTCGGCGCGCAGCAGGTCGAGGAGCAGCGCGGACACGACGTACCCGACCGCTCCCCCGCCGTCACGCAGCGGCGTGGTGTCGCCCTGGACGGGCTCGGGCGTGCCGTTGGCGATGTGCACGATGCCCAGCAGGCCGAAGGAGAGCGCCGTCCAGCCGACGACTTGGCGCCCGGCCGGGCCGTTGCCGACGGGGTCGCGCATGACCCGCCATCCGGCGAGGAGGACGAGCAGCGGGACGAACCAGCCGATCTTGCCCACCGTGCCGGAGACCGCGGCGCGGGTGAAGTCCATGACCCCGCCCGGCACCTCGAACCAGACGCCCGCGGCCACGATCAGCGCGACACCGACCAGCAGCAGGCCGAAGCCGTCGCGTCGCTGCTCGGGCTCGATCTCCCGGGCGCCGTGCCCGACCCCGCGCGCGACCGCACCGATGCCGTGCGCGAAGGCCAGCCAGAGCGCGGCGATCCCGCGTCCGAGCGCGGCGAACATGCGCGCGATCGGACCGGGTCCGTTGCGGACGGCCCGGGGCGCGGGCCGGCGCGAAGCGGTCTTCTTGACCGGCTTCTTCTTGGATGTCGTACCACGGGATCGCGAGCTGGTCGTCTTCTTCGCGCCCGAGCGTGAGGAAGCCGTGGTCCTGCTGCGCGACGCCGTCGGGGAAGACGTACGGGTCGCCATGCCACCAAACCTAGGCGATCGCCACATCCGTCACTCGCATCACACCGCGGTGTGTCGCGACGCCCTCGGAAGATCTGTGGCGAAGTGGGCACCGCGGAGGATTTCTTTGCGCTGGACGGCTAGACCCGCCGCATCCCGGCACCTACTGTGCCGAGAAGTGCCCGGAGCGCGTCATCCCCCCCGGATCCCGCCGACGGCACCTCACATCACGAGGAGAACCATCGTGAGACTCACCATCCCGGCGCTCGTGCGGAAGGGGGTCGGGCTCTCACTGGTCGCAGCAGCCCTGGCCGTCGTCCCCTCCGCACCCGTGAGTGCCGCCCCGTCCGACCCGTCGGTCGTGCAGGACATGCGCGACGAGGCCCGCGGCGACGTCACCGTGACGACGTCCCCCGCCACCGACAAGGTCAGCTTCATCAGCTCCAGCGACGACCTCTTCCCCTCCGAGCGCTCCGCGAAGTCCGCGACCGGCGCCACCGCCAAGGCCACCGGGTACGTCGAGAAGTACGCCCGCGCGTTCGGCGGCACCGCCGCCCAGCTCGACGCCACCGGCACCACCGCGACGCCGGCCGGCCACACCGTCGACTTCGCCCAGACCTACAAGGACGTCCCCGTCTTCGGCGCGCGGCTGCGGGCCAACGTCGACAACCAGGGCGACCTCACGTCGGTCTCCGGGTTCGTCGTCCCGAAGATCGACCTCGACGTGACGCCCCGCCTCGACGAGGCGGCCGCCGTCGCCACGGCGATCTCGCTGGCCAGCAAGGCACCCGCCGCCGGCGGCGAGCAGGCGTCGTACAAGCCGGCGGCCACGAGCCTGACGGCGACCTCGGCGGACCTGATGGTCTACCGCACCGGCGCCATCCAGGGCGTCGACGGCCGCAACCTGCTGGCCTGGGTGGTCGAGGTGACCGACGGCAAGCAGGTCCGGGAGACGAGCGTCCTCGACGCGATCACCGGGAAGCCGGTCAACCGCTACTCGATGATCGCCCACGCACTCGACCGCGAGCTGCACGAGGAGTCCATCGACACCGAGCCGGTGTGGTCCGAGGGCGACGCCTTCCCCGGCGACCTCGACCAGGACCAGCAGAACGAGGTCCAGGGCACCGGCGAGGCCTACTGGCTGTTCAAGAACACCTTCGGACGCGACTCCTACGACGGCGACGGCGCGACGATGATCACGGTCAACAACGACCCGACGATCGACTGCCCCAACGCCAACTGGAACGGCACGTCGACCAACTACTGCTCCGGCGTCTCCTCCGACGACACCGTCGCCCACGAGTGGGGCCACGCCTACACCGAGTACACCTCGGGCCTGCTCTACCAGTGGCAGCCGGGTGCGATGAACGAGGCGTACTCCGACATCTGGGGCGAGAGCGTCGACATGCTCAACGACCGCTTCAACTCCCCCGACGAGGAGACCCTGCGCACCGACGGGCTGTGCTCGAAGGGCACCCGCGGCGACATCGCGGTCGTGATCAGCGCCCCGGTCGGCACCTGCACCGCCGCGCCCGCGTCCTTCGGACCGATCGTCGAGCACGTCGAGGGCGACCTCGTCGTCGGCACCGACGCGGTCGAGGAGGAGGACGGCGAGGTCGTCGGCACCGACACCGACGGGTGCTCGCCGTTCTACAACGCTGCCGCACTCGACGGGAAGTTCGTGTACGTCGACCGCGGCACGTGCGCCTTCGCGGTCAAGATCGGTCACGCCGAGGACGCCGGCGCCGTCGGCATCGTGTTCGGCAACAACACCACCGGGCTGGTCTCGGTCGCCGGCGACTCCGAGCTGTACGGAGCGATGGTCACGCAGGAGGACGGCACCCGCATCAAGGCCGCCGAGACCGCGCTGACCATCACGATGGACGACGCCGCCACCGACCCGCGCGACGAGAGCTTCCGCTGGCTCTCGGGCGAGGACGACCCCGCCTTCGGCGGCGCGATCCGCGACATGTGGAACCCGACCTGCTACGGCGACCCCGGCAAGGTGTCGGACGAGGAGTACTTCTGCGACACCGACGACAGCGGCGGTGTCCACTCCAACTCCGGCGTCGTCAACCACACCTACGCCCTGCTCGTCGACGGCGGCACCTCCAACGGCGTCACCGTCCCGGGCATCGGCCTGGACAAGGCGGCGAACATCTTCTGGCGGACCCAGACGGCGTACCTGACCTCCACGTCGGGCTTCGCCGAGCTCGCCGACGGTCTCGAGGCGTCCTGCGCCGACCTGACCGGTCTCACCACGCTCAAGCAGCTGACGCTGGGATCCAGCGACACGGGCGGCGGCGAGGCGGTCGCCCCGGCACTCGACCCGATCACGGCAGCCGACTGCGCGGCCGTGGCGAAGGCGGCCCAGGCCACCGAGCTCCGGGTCGAGCCGGTCCAGTGCAACTTCCGGCTGATGTTCAAGCGCGGCACGGTCGGCTGCGGCGGCGGCACGGTCAGCAAGACGCTGTGGTCGGAGGGCTTCGAGTCCGGCATCCCGGCCGCGTGGACCCAGGACGTCGAGGCCGACAACGCCTACTTCGAGCCGAGCGTCACCACCGACCTCCCGCTCGTGACGAAGGGAGGCGCCCAGCACAAGGGCGGCTCGTCGGTGCTCTACTTCGACGACAAGGGCGAAGCCGGCAACTTCGGCAGCTGCAACGGCGACGAGGACGACTACTCCTCGCGGGTCGGCGTCGCGACACCCGCGCTCACCGTCCCGGCCGGCGAGCTGCCGCGCCTGACCTTCGACCACTACGTGGCCACCGAGGTCGAGTTCGACGGCGGCAACGTCAAGGTGAGTGTCGCCGGCGGTGACTACGAGCCCGTGCCCGACGAGGCCTGGCTCTACAACGCCCCCGGCGGCCAGCTCGAGTCCGCAGCGGGTGGCAACACCAACCCGATGGCCGGCGAGGTCGCCTTCACCGGCACCGACGGCGGCGAGCCCACCGGCTCGTGGGGCACCTCGGTGATCGATCTGAGCGAGATCGCCGACGCCGGCACGAGCGTGCGGTTCCGCTTCGACTTCGGGATGGACGGATGCAACGGCATCGACGGCTGGTACATCGACAACGTGGCCCTGAGCGTGTGCACCACGCCCGTCGTCACGCCGCCGGCCAGCGCCACCGTGGCGCCGAAGGCCACCGCCAAGAAGGGCGTCGTCACCTTCAAGATCAAGGTCGCCGGCAACGCCACGCCCACCGGCAAGGTCAGCGTGACGATCAAGGGCAAGACCTACAAGGGCACCGTGTCCAACGGCAAGCTCAAGATCAAGGCCAAGAAGCAGCTCGCCAAGCTGTGGCGCCAGGGCAAGCGGAAGGTCAACGCGCGCGTCACCTATCCCGGTGACGCCAAGGTCGCCGCCTTCTCCGGCAAGGTCACCGTCAAGCTGAAGGGACGCCAGTAGTCCCGGAGGCCGACGCCCCGGTACGACGAACGCCCCGCTCCTCCCGCTGGACGCGGGAGGGGCGGGGCGTCGTACGTCGCGCTGTCGGCCTGCTGCGTCGGTCAGGCCTCGACGACGACCGGGATGATCATCGGCCGGCGCTTGTGGGTGTTGCTGACCCAGCGGCCGATGGTGCGGCGCACCGTCTGCTGCAGCTGGTAGGTGTCGGTGCTGCCCTCACTGAGGGAGCGGTTCACGGCGTCGACGATCGGCTGCTTGATGCCCTCGAAGTCGGAGTCCGCCCAGGCGTGGCCGCGCGCGTGGATCTCGGGGCCGGCGGACACCTTGCCGCTGACCGAGTCGACGACCACGATGACCGAGATGAAGCCCTCCTCGCCGAGGATGCGGCGATCCTTCAGCTCGGACTCGGTGACGTCACCGACGGACTGGCCGTCGACGAACACGTAGCCGCACTCGACCTTGCCGGTGACCGAGGCGACGCCGTCGACCAGGTCGACCACGACGCCGTCCTCGGCGTACACGACGTTCTCGACGCCGGTCTGCTTGGCGAGGTCGCCGTTGGCGAGCATGTGCCGAACCTCGCCGTGCACGGGCAGCACGTTGCGCGGCTTGACGATGTTGTAGCAGTACAGCAGCTCGCCGGCGCTCGCGTGGCCGCTGACGTGCACCAGGGCGTTGCCCTTGTGCACGACACGCGCGCCGACCCGGGCCAGGCCGTTGACGACCCGGTAGACGGCGTTCTCGGTGCCC
>QFCS01001239.1_pt1 | contig 17598 bp, 20 predicted proteins | sample 3576561 | NCBI WGS metagenome assembly QFCS01 | reverse complement strand
GTCCCGATCCTGCCGCGGGGTCGGTCCGCCTGCGACTCACCTACCTACCGTGATGATTCGACGACGGCAGAGCACCCGCCACCACCGTCGCCCCCCGCTCGTCGTCCTGCCGCACCACCCCGACCAACCCGGCCTCGGCGAGGGCGGCCAGCGCCACGGGCGCCTGGGCGTCGCTCACCTCGGACCACACCACCCCGCCGGGGCGCAGCCAGCCGGGCGCGAGGGCGGCGACGCGACGCAGCACGTCGAGCCCGTCGGGGCCGCCGTCGACGGTGGCGCGCGGCTCGTGGTCGCGGGACTCGGGCGGCATCAGCGCGACGGCGTCGCTGGGGACGTAGGGAACGTTGGCGACGATCGCGGCGACCCGGCCCCGCAGAGTGGCGGGCAGGGGGGCGGCGAGGTCGCCGGCGTACGCGATGCCGCCGACGGGAGCGAGGTTGCGGGCCGCGACGGCGACGGCGGCGGGGTCGAGGTCGGCGGCGTGGACGACGAGGCCGGGGACCCGGTGCGCGAGGGCGAGCCCGAGGGCGCCGCTGCCGCAGCACAGGTCGACGACGACGTCACCGGAGGCGAGGGCCGCGGCCGCCTGCTCGACCAGGTACGCCGTGCGCTGCCGCGGCACGAACACGCCGGGTGCCACGGCGACGCGCAGGCCGTCGAAGGCGACCCAGCCGAGGACGTGCTCCAGCGGCTCGCCGGCCAGGCGGCGTCGTACGAGGTCCTCGCGCAGGACCGGGTCGGGAGCGGCGTCGGCCAGCAGCGCGGCCTCCTCCTCGGCGAACACGCAGCCGGCGGCGCGCAGCCGCGCGACCAGCGCGGCCGGGGGAGAGAGGTCGGAGGACACCCGGTCACCCTAGGAGGGGAGAGGCTCAGCCGCGCGGCATCAGCACCCAGCCGGCGAGGTAGAGCAGGAAGCCGGCGCCCCAGCCGAACACGACGGTGGCGACCATCAGGAGGCGGACGACGGTGACGTCGATGCCGAAGTGGTCGGCGAGGCCGCTGCACACGCCGCCGATCATCTTGTTCTGCTCGCGGCGGGTGAGCCGGCGCGGGGTGGAGGGCTGCTGGGGTGCGGAGTAGCTGTCGTAGTTGCTCATGCCTCCACGATGCCCGCCGGCGCGCGCCGGGACATCGGGGATCGACCCCGGCCCGACCCTGGACCCGGACCCCGAGGCGCCCCTGAGCCCCCGGCCCGTCCCGGTTCCCACGAGGCGGGCCGTCGCCCACGCACCCGCCGGGACTGCCAGAATCGGGAGCGTGCCGGACGTCCCCGCCGCCCCGCGTCCCCAGGTGGTCGCCCACCGCGGCGCCAGCCACGAGCTCGCCGAGCACACCCTCGGTGCGTACGTCGCGGCGCTCGACGCCGGCGCCGACGGGCTGGAGTGCGACGTGCGGCTCACCGCCGACGGGCACCTGGTGTGCGTCCACGATCGCGACCTGCGTCGTACGGCGGCCAGCAAGGGCCTGGTCTCGACGATGGACCTCGCGGAGCTGTCCGAGCTGGACTTCGCGTCGTGGAAGAACCCGTGGGCCGACCTGGACGACGAGGCACCCGACGAGGACGAGGAGTACCGCGGCGTGCTGACGCTGCGCAAGCTGCTGGAGACGGTGGCCGACTACGACCGCCGGGTCGAGGTGGCGATCGAGACGAAGCACCCGACGCGCTTCGGCGGGCTGGTGGAGAAGCGGCTGGTCGACATGCTGCGCGACTTCGGCTGGGACGAGGCGGGCGCGCCGGTGCGGGTGATGAGCTTCTCGTTCACGGCCCTGCAGCGCGTGGAGCGGCTGGCGCCCGAGGTGCGGCTGGTGCAGCTGGTCGACAAGCCGAACTACTGGCAGATGCTGCGCCGCGTCATCGGTCGCGACTGGGTCGTGGGCCCGGGCATCAAGCTGCTGCGGGGGCATCCGCGGCTGGCCGGGTCGATCGCCCGCAGCGGCCGCGACATCCACGTGTGGACCGTCAACACGGAGGCGGACCTGCAGCTGTGCCTCGACGCCGGGGTGAAGGCGGTCATCAGCGACCGCCCCCGCCTGATCCTCGACCTCCTGGAGGCGCGGGGCGAGCGCCCCGAGGACCCGGGAGCAGCGCCGGGGCGTCCGTCCCAGTAGTTTCTGGGCATGGCGAAGAAGAACCGCACCAAGTCCTCCGTGACCGAGACCCCCGCCGGGGAGGTCGGCCCGCGGCAGCCGTGCCCGTGCGGTTCGGGCAAGCGCTACAAGGCCTGCCACGGCGCGCCCGGCGGCGGCGACGTGTTCGTGAAGCGCCCCTTCGAGGGCCTGGCCTCCGAGTGCGACATCGTGGCCCTGCGCGAGCTGGTGCCCGCCGCCACCGCCGCGCTCCCGCTCACCGGCGAGTACGCCGACCGCACCGTCCAGCTCTGCACGCTGCTCCCCGGGGCGGCGCCCGCGCTGGTCCGCGACAGCGGGGACGTGTGGCTGGGCCTGCAGGTGCAGCACGCGTTCGGCGACCCGTCGCGCGACCTCGGGGCGGTGCTGCTGGAGGCCCTGGCGGCCGAGCCGGGCGCCGGGATGGTGGGGCTCACGAGCCCGCCGGCGCCGGGCGGTCCGCGGCTGCAGGACCTCGTCGCGGACGGGCCGCTCGACGTGCAGGTGCACGAGGGCTTCGAGTTCTGGGTGGCCGACATGGACGCCTCCTCCGAGCTGGCGCAGGCGCTGGAGCAGGCGGACGGCGCGGCGGCTCCGACGGCGCGCCTGACCGAGGTGAGCGCGGCGTACTGGACCCGGATGGGCGCCAAGGAGCACCTGCGCTGGGTGATGCCGGAGCCGGAGGACGCGCTGCTGGACGCGCTGGCCCGCCTGCACGTCGCCGGGGCCGACGTGATCGTCCCCGACGCCCGCCTCGTCGGCATGTTCCGCGCGCACGGTCTGCTCGCGCCGGTGTGGGACCTCGCGGTCGGCACCGGTGCCGAGGCGCTGGAGGAGGCGGCGAGCACCTTCAAGACCCGCCTCGACGAGGCGCTGGCCGACGGCGGCGACCTGACCACCGAGGAGCGCGCGGCCCGCAGCGGCCTGGCGAACCGCCAGGTCACCATCCGCTGACCGCGCGCCTCAGCGGGGCTGCAGCGCCCAGACCTTGAGGCGGGTGTAGCCCTTCACCGAGATCCGCCGCAGCCGCCGCAGCCGGTACGACGCCCCGCCGGCCTCGAACGCGTCCGAGTCGCCCTCGTCGCCCTCCCCGGGCTCCCCGGGCTCCCCGGGCTGCTCCCCCGAGCGTCCGGTCAGCGCCTCGTACAGTCCGCGGTCGACCAGGACGGTGCTGGGCCGGGCGACGGAGGTCAGCCGCGCGGCGATGTTGACGGTGGGCCCGAACACGTCGCCGAGCCGGGTGACGACCTCGCCGTACGCGACGCCGGCGCGCACGGCGGGGAAGGGGTCGTCGGGGTCGGCGCCGCGGCGGGTGAGCTCGAGGGCGATCTCGGCGAGGGCGCGGGGGTCGTCGGCGACGACGAGGAGCTCGTCGCCGATGTTCTTGATGATCCGTCCGCCGCGGTCGACGGTGAGGGTGAGCACGGCGGACTCGAAGGACTCCAGCCAGGTGACGAGCTCCCGATCGCTGAGGGTCCGCGAGCGCGAGGTGTAGCCGACGATGTCGACGAAGCAGACCGCGAGCGTGGCGGCGGGGCCGGAGGTGCGCTCGGTCGTCAGCCGGGCGGACGCGCTGAGCAGGTGGCGCCGCCACACGTAGCTCTGCAGCTCCTCGACCCGCGGCATCACCTCGTCGGAGATCGCGAGGAGACCCTCGACGGGGTCGGCGGCGGCCTCGGCGGCGACGTCGGCCAGGAGCGCGACCTGCCAGTCGGCGAGGCGGGCGAAGGAGCGGCCCCAGGTGCGGACCAGGCCGTCCTGCCGCTCCTGGCTGAGGACGCCCAGCCCGACCAGGTCCGAGGTGAGGCGCAGCGCGCGCACGTCGGCGTCGGTGAAGGCCGCCTCCTCCTCGGGCACGTGCGCGAAGCCGAGGAGGTGCCACAGCTCGCGGGCGGTCTCGACGGGGACGCCGGCCTGGTCGGCGACCTGCCGCTGGGTCAGGCGGGGGCGCTCCCCGAGGAGGTGGGCCTCGAGCGCGCCGACGACCCCGCCGTCGCCGACGGGGTCTGCGGCGCTCACGGCCGGGTCAGCCCGCGTTGCCGAGACGCGACTGCGCGACCTCGACGAGCGCGTCGTGGAAGGCCGGCCACTCGGCGTCGAGCTCGCGCAGCGTCTCGTCGGTGAGGTGGATGGTGTCGAGCGGGGTGAGCGCGACGATCGTGGCGGAGCGGAGCTTCTTGCCGACGATGGCGGCCTCGCCGACGATGTCCCCGGCGCCCAGCTGGGCGATCTCGGCGCCGTCGCGGCGTACCGACACGGTGCCGGACAGGATGATGTAGGCCTTGTCGGCCGGGGTGTCCTCCCAGATCGGGGACCAGCCCTCGGGGAGCTTCACCCGCCGCCCCGTCGCGCTGATGCGCGCGATCTCCTGGGGCGAGAAGTGCTCGAAGAACGTTGCCATGCTGACCCTTTCGGTTCTGGCCGACGACGTGGGACGCCGGCGGACCCCCCATGTGTCCGCTGTCACGTCCGAACCCTAGTGGCCCGTCCGCTCCAGCGGGAGCGTCCGACCAGACAACTGCGACGACGCGTCCGGGATATGGCAGGAGGGGACGCGGACGCGAGATCGTCGTCTCAGAGCGGGTCGCGCACCACCGGGCAGCTCATGCAGCGCGGGCCGCCGCGGCCCGAGCCGAGCTCGGACCCGGCGATGCGGACGACCTCGATCCCGGCGTCCTCGAGGCGCGCGTTGGTGCCCTCGTTGCGCTCGTAGGCGACGGCGAGCCGCGGCGCGAGCGCCAGGGTGTTGTTGCCGTCGTCCCACTGCTCGCGCTCCGCGGTGACCGGGTCGAGGCCGGTGTCGATGCGGTGCAGGGTGTCGATCTGCATCGCCTTCGCCGCCGCCACCAGGAACGGCTCGGGCGCGGCGACGTCGAGGTCGGGGGAGCCGGGCTCGCGCGGCGTGACGGCGTACGCGGTGAGGGTGTCGGCGATGTTCGGGTACATCACGACCTTGTCGACGTCGACCATCGTGCACACCGTGTCGAGGTGCATGGTGGCCCGCTCCTGGGCGATCGGCACCGCCAGCACCGTCGTCGCCAGGCCGGCCGCGAACACGTGCCGGGCCAGCCGCTCCGCACCCGCCGGCGTCGTCCGCTCGCCCACGCCGACGGCGATGACGCCCGGCGCGAGGAGCAGTACGTCGCCGCCCTCGACGTGCTCGAGGTGCGGGCCGTGCAGCTGCTCGGTGCCGGCGAAGCGCGGGTGGAAGCGGTAGACGAGCTCGGTCAGCTGGGTCTCCCGGCGCCGCGCGGGCATCGCGAGCGAGGTGATCGCGACCCGGTCGGGCAGCCAGAAGGAGGAGTCGCGGGTGAAGAGCAGGTTCGGCAGCGGGTCGACCAGGAAGGTGTCGGGCGCCAGCAGCGAGGTGACGAGGGTGCCCGTGGCCAGGCCGGCGCGGACCTCGTCGTTGCGGACCCCCGCGGTGAGCAGCCGGGTCAGGTCGCCGGGGGCCGCCTCGGCGAACATCGCGCGCAGGTGGGCGCGCAGCGGGTCGCCGAGGCCGAAGCCGCTCGGCCCGGTCAGGGTCGACTCGATGACCGCGGCGCGCGCGGCGGGGTCGGCGAGCGTCTCGCTCACCAGGTCGGTGAGGTAGAGGACCTCGATGTCGCGCTCGCGCAGCGCCGCCGCGAACGCGTCGTGCTCGTCCTGCGCCCGCGCCACCCACGGCACCCCGTCGAAGAGCAGCCGGTCGTTGTTGCGCGGGGTCAGCCGCTGCAGCTCCGGGCCCGGCCGGTGCAGCAGCACCGACCGCAGCCGGCCGACCTCGCTGTCGGCGCCCGGCGTCCTGCCGGCGGGAGCGGCGGGAGCGGCGGGTGCGGCGGGTGCGGCGGGTGCGGCGGGTTCATGGGGATGAGGGGCCACCATGACCGCACTCTAGGCGGTCCCCGTCGTCAGCCGGCCGCGCGCGCCCGGAACGGGTCCGCCGGGTAGACGCCCAGCACCTTGATGTCGGTGGTGAAGAAGGTCAGCTCCTCCAGCGCCCGCTTCAGGCCCGGGTCGTCGGGGTGGCCGTCGACCTCGGCGAGGAACTGGGTGGCGATGAACTCCCCGCCGACCATGTAGCTCTCCAGCTTGGTCATGTTGATCCCGTTGGTGGCGAAGCCGCCGAGCGCCTTGTAGAGCGCCGCCGGCAGGTTGCGCACGTTGAACACGAAACTCGTCACGACCGGACCGTCGCCCTGCGGTGCCGCCACGAACTCCGGCGACAGCAGCACGAAGCGGGTCGTGTTGTGGTCCTCGTCCTCGACGTCCTCGCGCAGGATGTCCAGGCCGTAGATCTCCGCCGCCAGCGGCGGCGCGATCGCCGCCTGCGTCAGGTCGGCCGCCTCGGCCACCTCGCGCGCCGCGCCCGCCGTGTCACCCGAGATCAGCGGCGCCAGCCCCAGTTCCCGGATCACCTTGCGGCACTGGCCCAACGCGTGCACGTGGCTGTGGACGGTCCGGATCGTGTCGACGCTCGCGCCCGGGTTCACCATCAGGTGGAACTGGATGCGCAGGAAGTGCTCGGCCACGATGTGCAGCCCCGACTCCGGCAGGAAGTGGTGGATGTCGGCCACCCGTCCCGCGATCGAGTTGTCGATCGGGATCAGCGCCAGGTCGCAGTCACCGCTCGCCACCGCCGCGAACACGTCCTCGAACGACGCGCACGCCACCGCCTCCGCGTCCGGGTAGTGCTGCTTGCACACGATGTGCGAGTTGGCGCCGGGTTCCCCCTGGTACGCGATACGGGCCATGCCCGCCAGCCTAGTGGCGCCCACCCGTACGCCGACGGCGCGGGGCACCGGGGCGCCGCGCCCGGCCGACTACCGTGCCCCCATGGCCGTAGCGCTCGCGATCCTCGCCCTCCTCGTCGCCGTCGCGGCCCTCGTCGTCGCACTCCGCGGGACCCGCCCGCGCGCCGGCGACGCCGACGCCGAGCTGCCCGGCGACGTACCGGGGCTGCGCAGCGAGGTCGCCGCCCTGCGGGCCGAGGCCGCCGGGGCGCTGCGGCACCTCGCCGTGGTCCGGTACGACGCGTTCGACGAGATGGGCGGACGGCTCTCGTGGTCCCTGGCCCTGCTCGACGACGCCGGGGACGGCGTACTGATCACGTCGATCCGGGGACGCAGCGAGGCGCGCACCTACGCCAAGTCCGTCGCCGGGTGGAGCAGCGACCAGGAGCTCTCGCCCGAGGAGGCCGAGGCCGTCGCGCACGCCCGGATGGCCCGCATGTGAGCGGGCCGGGCATCGCCGCTAGCGGGGGACCCGCACCAGCACCCGCCCGTGCACGCACTCCATGTGCAGCTCGGTGCCGGCACCGATGGTGTCGCCGTCGAGCTGGCGGGGGATCTCCGCGGCCGCGCGGATCGACACGGTGCGCCCGGTCATCCGGTTGATCAGGTCGTCGGTGTGCGGCCGCTTCGTGATCACCCGGAACGCCAGCGGCAGCCACGACCAGAAGCGCTGCGGGTAGAGCAGGACCACGTCGAGCTGGCCGTCGTCGATCGTCGCGTCCGGCAGGAGCGGCATCCCCGCCTGCAGGTAGCCGACGTTGCCGACGACGATCGTGCGGGCGCGGTGCTTGGTCCACTCGCCGCCGTCGACCGAGATCTCGACCTTGGCCGGCGGGAACATCAGCGACTTCAGGCCCGACAGCACGTAGGCGAGCCAGCCGACCTTCTTCTTGATGTCCTCGTTGACGCCCTCCATGATCGCGGCGTCGAAGCCCATGCCGGCCATCACCATGAAGTGGGTCTTCTCGATGCCGTCGCCGTGCACCTCGACCATGTCGATCGCCCGGTCCTGGCCGGTGAGCGCGACGTCGATCGCGGCCCGGATGAACAGCGGCACGTCCAGGTTGCGGGCCAGCAGGTTGCCGGTGCCGGCGGGGATGATCCCGACCGGGATGCCGGTGCCGGCGAGCTCCGCGCAGACCTCGCGCACCGTGCCGTCGCCGCCGCACACGATCACCAGGTCGGCGCCGTCGACGGCCGCCTGCTCGGCCTGCCCGGTGCCGGAGTCCTCCACGGTCGTCAGGTGCCAGCGCGGCGCGTTCCAGCCCGACTCCAGCGCCATCTGCTCCACCATCGCCTGGAACTGCTCCACCGACTCGACCTTGATCGGGTTCAGGATGACCGCCAGGTTGCGCTCCGACGGGATCGCCTCCGGCAGCGGCTCCGCCTTCAGCGCGTGACTGCGCGGCAGCGGGCTGTAGAGCGCGACACCGAGCAGCACCAGGCCCACGCCCAGCAGCGTCCCGCCCACCACGTCGCTCGGGTAGTGGCGTCCCAGCAGGATCCGGTCCGCGGCCACCGCGACGGCGGCCAGCACGGCGATCGCGCTCACCAGCCGCCGGATCCCGCCACGCCGGATCAGCATCACCGCCAGCACGATCACCAGCCCCGCGAACGCGGCGATGCCCGACGCGTGGCCCGACGGGTAGGCGTTGGAGTGGAGGAAGTACTCCGGGTCCTGCCACTCCGGCCGTCCGCGCCCGACGAGCACCTTCACGCCGTACTTCGCGAGGCCGGTGGCGGCCATCACGACCGCCGTGAGGCCCGCCGCCCGGCGATGCCCCTTTAGCAGCATGAACCCGGCCAGCAGTACGGTCGCGATCGTCATCCCGAGGGTCCCGAACACGATCTCCACCACCCGCAGCGGGTCGTGGAGCCAGCCCTGGTCGACCGCCCAGGCGCGAGTCGGCTCGCCGCGGTGGTCGACGTCGACCAGCCAGGACCACTCGGCGGCGACGGCCAGCCCGATGAGTCCGAAGATCACGAGGCAGGTCAGCGCGGCCAGGAGAGGGGTCCGACGGGGTCGATCGAGCACGCGCGGAGTCTAGGCGACCCGGCCCCGCGGAGCCGCGCCGTCGCGAGGCCCTCGCTACCGTCGGACCCATGAGCACCGCGTCCCCCGCGTCCCCCGCCTCCCCCGACGCGGCCGCGTCGTACGTCACGCTCGGACGGTCGGGCCTGGTCGTGTCCAGCGTCGGGCTCGGCTGCAACAACCTGGGGCGTCCGGGGGCGGCGACGGAGTCGCAGGAGGGCACCGACCGGGTGGTCGCGGCGGCGCTCGACGCGGGCATCACCTTCTTCGACACCGCCGACACGTACGGCGCCGTACCGGGTCTGTCGGAGGAGCGGCTCGGCAAGGCGTTGGGCGCCCGCCGCTCCGAGGTCGTGGTCGCCACCAAGTTCGGCATGGACATGCAGGGGGTGAACGGCCCGGACTTCGGCGCCCGCGGCTCCCGGCGCTATGTGCGCACCGCCGTCGAGGCGTCGCTGCGCCGGCTCGGCACCGACTGGATCGACCTCTACCAGTTCCACACGCCGGACCCGCGCACGCCGATCGAGGAGACGATGGCGGCGCTCGACGACCTGGTCCGGGAGGGCAAGGTCCGCTACCTGGGGCACTCGAACCGGGCCGGGTGGCAGATCGCCCAGGCCGAGTACGTCGCCCGCGAGCTGGGCGTCGAGCGGTTCGTGTCGGCGCAGAACCACTACAACCTGCCCGACCGCCGCGCGGAGCTGGAGGTGCTCCCGGCGGCGCGGGCGTTCGGTCTCGGCGTCCTGCCGTACTTCCCGCTGGCCAACGGCCTGCTCACCGGCAAGTACGCCGACGGGGTGGCGCCCGAGGGAAGCCGCCTCTCCCGGACCCGCCAGCACCTCCTCGAGGACGCGGTGTCCCCGCCCCTGCGCGCCTACTCCGACCTGGCCCGCGCGGCCGGCGTCTCGGAGGTGACGGTGGCGATCGGCTGGCTCCTGTCCCAGGACCCGGTCACGTCGGTCATCGCCGGCGCCACCTCGCCCGAGCAGGTCGCCGCCAACGCCGCGGCCGCCGCCTGGAGGCCGTCGGCCGCCGAGCTCGCCGAGCTCGACCGCCTCTTCCCCTCCCCGCCCCCCATCGCCCCCTACTGACCTCCCTCGCCGAGTGGGGATTCCCGACCGCCCAGTGGGGGATTCCCGACCGCCCAGATCCCTCGCGTACGACGTACGCCGATCTCGCACGTCGCGATCCCCCCACTCGCATGTCGGGAATCCCCGACACGGGCGTCGGGAATCCCCCACTCGGCGGGAGAGGGGGAGGGGAAACCGGCGCGCGGCGGCTCGGGGGCGGCGGATAGCCTGAGCGGGATGTTCGTCCCGCGCCTCCTCCGTGACGAGCCCGACCGCGTCCGCGCCTCGCAGGCCCAGCGGGGGGCCTCCTCCGACGTCGTCGACCGCGCGCTCGGGGCGGACGCCGCGCGCCGGACGGCGATCGCGGCCTTCGAGGAGAAGCGGGCCGCGCAGAAGTCGTTCGGCAAGCAGGTCGCCCAGGCGAAGGGCGAGGAGAAGCAGGAGCTGCTCGCGCAGGTCAAGACGCTCGCCGCGGAGGTCAAGGAGCTCGAGGCCGCCCAGGACGCCGCGGAGCAGGCCTGGACCGAGGCGCTCAAGGCCATCCCGAACGTCGTCGCCCCGCAGACGCCCGCGGGCGGCGAGGACGACTTCGTGGTGCTGGAGGAGATCGGTACGCCGCGCGACTTCGCCGCGGAGGGCTTCGAGCCGCGCGACCACATCGAGCTGGGCCGGATCCTCGGGGCGATCGACCTGGAGCGGGGCGCGAAGGTCAGCGGCAGCCGCTTCTACTTCCTCACCGGGGTCGGCGCGCAGCTGGAGCTGGCCCTGGTCAACCTGGCGATGGACCAGGCCCGCCTCGCCGGCTTCACCCAGGTGATCGCCCCCGCGCTGGTGCGGGAGCCGGCGATGGCCGGCACCGGCTACCTCGACCAGGGCGGCGGCGAGGACATCTACCGCATCGAGGGCGAGGACCTGTACCTCGTCGGCACGTCCGAGGTCGCGATGGCGGCCTACCACGGCGGCGAGATCCTCGACGCCGACAGCCTGCCGCGCCGGTACGCCGCGTTCAGCCCCTGCTTCCGCAAGGAGGCCGGGTCGCACGGCAAGGACACCAAGGGGATCATCCGCGTCCACTGGTTCGACAAGGTCGAGATGTTCGTCTACACGACGCTGGAGGACGCCGAGGCCGAGCACGAGCGGCTGCTGGCGTGGGAGAAGGAGTTCCTCGACAAGCTGGAGCTGGCCTACCGGGTCGTCGACATCGCGGCCGGCGACCTCGGCGGCAGCGCGATCCGCAAGTTCGACTGCGAGGCGTGGATCCCGACGCAGGGCAAGTACCGCGAGCTCACCTCGACGTCGAACTGCACCGACTTCCAGACCCGCCGCCTCGACACCCGCGGGCGCTTCTCCGACAAGACCGGCCCGATCGCGACGCTCAACGGGACGCTGACCGCGATCACCCGCGCGATCGTGGCGATCCTGGAGACCCACCAGCAGGCCGACGGCTCGGTGCGGGTGCCGGTGGCGCTGCGTCCCTACCTCGGCGGTGCCGAGGTGCTGAGCCCGGTGCGGCCGCTGTGATGCAGCAGCCTCCGCGCCTGGTCGCGCTCGACATCGACGGCACCCTGCTGAAGTGGGTGACCGGGTTGGGGATGAGCCACGAGGAGGTCACGCCGGCGGTGCACGCCGCCGTTCAGGCGATCCTCGACGCGGGCGCCCACGTGGTGCTGGCGTCGGGCCGCGCCCCGCACAACATGACGGTCGTCGCCGACATGCTGGACCTGCACGGTCACGGCGAGAAGCTGTGGATCGTGGCGGCCAACGGCGCGGTCGTGCTGCGCTACCCGCCGATGGAGGTCGTCCACGAGGTCACCTTCGACGCCCGCCCGGCGGTGCGCGCCGTCCTCGAGCAGCACCCGGAGGCGCTGGTCGCGGTCGAGGAGCGCGGCGTGGGCTACCGCGTCTCCGCGCCCTTCCCCGACGGCGAGCTCGGCGGTACGACGGTCACGGCGGCCGTCGAGGAGCTGGTCGCGAAGCCCGTGAGCCGTGTGATCATCCGCGACCCGGCGGCCACCGTCGACGACTTCGTGCGGCTGGCCGAGGGACTGGGGCTGCACGGCACGGACTACGTGGTCGGCTGGACGGCCTGGCTGGACCTGGCCCCGGTGGGGGTCTCGAAGGCCTCGGGCCTGCAGTACGTCGCCGACCAGCTCGGCATCGCGCCGAGCGAGGTGCTGGCGATCGGTGACGGCCGCAACGACATCGAGATGCTGCAGTGGGCCGGTCGCGGGGTCGCGATGGGCCAGGCGGTCGACGAGGTGAAGGCCGTCGCGGACGCCGTGACGGGCCCGGTGGACGACGACGGTGCCGCGCAGGAGCTGGGGCGCTGGTTCCCGGTGGCCGGATCTGCTGGGATGGACGGGTGACCTCCCTGGTGCGCCGGCTGCTCCCGCCGGCCCTGCTCGCCGCCCCCGCGGTGGCACTGCTGTCCTTCGTGCCCGTCGCGGGCGCCGTACCGGCCTCCTCGCAGGCCGGCCCGTCGACGGGGTTGCCGCCGGCGGAGTGCACCCCGCTGGACCTGACCGACGAGGCCGCGGTCGAGGAGCAGGGCGCCACGGCCGACGACGTGTTCGCGGGCCGGGTGCGTGCCGAGCAGGCGGCGGGATCGGGGAGACGGGTCGGGTACGTCGTGGTGGTCGAGGAGGCCTTCCTCGGCGACGTGACCCGTGGCCAGCGGGTGCTGGTGACGATCGACTGGCCCGCCGGGACCGACCCGAGCGTGCGCCCCGCCCGCAGCTATGTCTTCTTCACCACCGACGCCGGCGGCCTCGTGGTCGCGGACCACTGCGACGGTACGGCGCTGCTGCGCGGCGGGCTGACCCCGGAGACGGCAGCGCAGCTGCAGCGCTTCCTGACCGTCGAGGAGCCCACGGAGGAGCCGACCGATCAGCCGGAGCCGGTGGCGCTGCGCGACCCGGCGGACCCGGTCGGCGACCCGCCGCACCTGGGCCGGGTCGTGGCATCGGGTGCCGCGATCAGCCTGATCGGCGTGCTGGGCCTGGTGCTGGTCGGCCGGCTGGGCCGGCGGCGCTGACGCCGGCCCGGGACCGCTACAGGTACATCCCGCCGGAGCGGGGCTCCTCGCCCGACTCCGGGCCGGGCGCGGCCTGCGGCGTACCGTCGGGGACGCCGGGCGCTCCCGGGCCGCCGGGCAGGCCCATCCCCTGCGGCAGGGCGCGGCGGATCTGCTCGAACTGGGCGCGCGCGGCCATCTGCTGGGCGTAGATCGCGGTCTGGATGCCGTGGAAGAGGCCCTCGAGCCAGCCCACGAGCTGGGCCTGCGCGATCCGCAGCTCAGACTCGCTGGGCGTGGCCTCCTCGGAGAACGGCAGGGAGAGCCGCTCGAGCTCCTCGACCAGCTCGGGGGCCAGGCCCTGCTCGAGCTCGGCGATGGAGGAGCGGTGGATGGCGGCGAGGCGGTTGCGGCTGGCCTCGTCGAGCGGGGCCGCCTTCACCTCCTCGAGGAGCTGGCGGATCATGCTGCCGATCCGCATCACCTTCGCGGGCTGCTCGACGAGGTCGCTCAGGGAGCGCTCGCCGTCGCCGTCCTCGTCACCGTCGCCGCCCTGGGTGGCGCGCTCGACGACCGAGGCGGGCACGGTGCCGATCGGCTGCCCGTCGGGTCCCACGACGACGATCTGCTCCTCGGGGTTCTCGCTCATGGCCCCAACCTAGCCGGAGCGCCCCGAGGGACGTCAGGGGGTGAGCAGCACCTTGCCGACGGCCTCGCCGGACTCGATCATCCGGTGGGCCTCGGCCACCTGGTCCAGCGGCAGCGTCGCCGACACCACGGGCCGGACGGCTCCGTCGGCCACCAGGGGCCACACGTGCTCGACGACGGAGGCGCAGATCCGCGTCTTGCCCTCGACCGAGCGCGAGCGCAGCGCGGTGGCGATGACGGCACCGCGCTTGGACAGCAGCCGGCCGATGTCGAGCCCGCCCTTCGCGCCGCCCTGCACGCCGATGATGACCAGGCGGCCCTCGTCGGCGCGCAGGTCGACGCTGCGGCCGCGGTATCTGGCGCCCATGTTGTCGAGGACGACGTCCGCGCCCGCCCCGCCGGTGGCGGCGCGGACGACCTCGACGAAGTCCTCGTCGCGGTAGTTGATCGCGACCTCCGCGCCGAGCTCGCGGCAGCGGGCCAGCTTGTCCTCGCTGCCGGCGGTGGTGAACACCCGCGCCCCCGACGCCGCGGCCAGCTGGATCGCGAACGTGCCGATCCCACCGCCGCCGCCGTGGACGAGGAAGGCCTCGCCCGGACGCAGCCCCGCGACCATGAACACGTTCGACCACACGGTGCACGCGACCTCCGGCAGCGCCGCGGCGGTGACCAGGTCGACGCCGGCGGGCACCGGCATCACCTGCCCCGCCGGTACGACGACACGGCTCGCGTAGCCGCCGCCGGCCAGCAGCGCGCACACCTCGTCGCCCACCGACCAGTCGGTGACGCCCTCGCCGAGCGCGGCGACCGTGCCGCTGCACTCGAGCCCGATGACCTCGGAGGCGCCGGCCGGCGGCGGGTAGAAGCCCTGGCGCTGCAGCAGGTCGGCGCGGTTGACGGCGGTGGCGGCGACGTCGAGCAGCACCTCGCCGGGGCCGGGGACGGGATCGGGGACCTCCGTCACGCTCAACGTGTCGGGTCCTCCGGGGGCGGTCTGGGTGACGGCGCGCATGCGGTCAGTGTGGCACCCGGCCCCGACGCTTCCCAGGCCGCTCGGGCGGGGCGGCGCGACCGGCGTCAGACCAGCGAGTCCTCGTCGCCGTACTCGGCCTCGGACAGCTCGTCGACCTCCACGTCGTCGTCCTCCTCCGACCGTGCGCCCGCCGGGCGGTCCCACGACTCGGCGAGACCCTGCGCCTTCGCGGCCAGCCTCTCGACGTGCTCGGGGTCGGTGCTCTGCTCCCCGGCGGCGACACCGAGGAGGAAGGCGGTGACCAGGCCGGCGGTGGGATGGACGTTGTCGCGCGTGATCCCGCCCAGGTCTACCAGGAGGCCCTCGTCGGCCTCCGCCTCGATGTCGAGGGCGTCGCACAACTCGTCGATCCAGTCGTGGAGGTTCACCCGTCCAGAGTGATACGGACACCCGTCCCTGGCAAGGGCCTCCGGCGCGTCGGGGGCGATCTCAGCCCGGATCCGGCTCGCCGGAGGCGACGTCGCGCAGGTCCGCCCACGTGTCGACGTCGCGGGCCTCGTCGCCGATCGGCGCGACCTCGACCAGGTCCAGCGGCGCCAGCAGCGCCCGCACCGACAGGCCGTGCTGCTCCTCGTAGCCGGGCCGTACGGCGTCGAGCCGCGCCGTCTCCACCACGAACGCCAGGTGCCGCATCCCGTCGCCGTCGGCCAGGACCGCGCCCTCGTGGCCCACCGCCGCCTCGTGCAGCCGGCGGACGGTCGCCGACGACAGCCGCGGCATGTCGACCGCCAGCACCGCGATCGTCGGGAACGTCCGCAGCAGCGCGTCCCGTCCGGTCAGCAGTCCCGCGGCCGGTCCGCCGAAGCGCGGCTCCTCGACCACGAAGGTGACCGGCCGATCCGTCGGCACCTGCCGCCCGACCACCACCACCTCGCTCGCGTCGATCACGCTGTCCAGCGCATGGTCGAGCAGCGTGCGCCCGTCGACCTCGACCGACGCCTTGTCGAAGCCGCCCAGGCGGGTGGCCTGGCCGCCCGCGAGCACGACGGCGGCGAACCCCGACAGTCCCAGCTCGATCACCCCAGGAGTGTCCCAGAGCCCGGGACCCCCGCACAGCGGACTCCTAGGCTTGGCCCGTGACGACCACCACGCTCCGCCTCGCGCTCGTCCAGGCCGCCGCGACCCTCGACCCCGACGTCAACCGCGCCGCCCTCAGCCGGCTCGTCGCCGAGCACGCCGGCGACGCCGACCTCGTCGCCTTCCCCGAGGCCTTCGCCCGCGACTTCGGCGAGGCCGGGTCCGACGTCGGGCCGTACGCCGAGCCGGTCGACGGACCCTTCGGAGCCGCCCTCGCCCTCGCCGCCGACGCCCACGGCACCAGCGTGCTCGCCGGGATGTTCGAGCGCGGGCCCGACCCCGAGCGGCCCTACAACACGCTGCTGCTGCGCGGCACCGCCGCCGCGTCGTACCGGAAGGTGCACCTGTACGACTCGTTCGGCTACCGCGAGTCCGACCGGCTCTCGCCCGGCCCGCTCGACCCCGTCGTCGTCGACGTCGCCGGGTGGAAGGTGGGGCTGATGACCTGCTACGACCTGCGCTTCCCCGAGCTCGCCCGGGCGCTCGTCGACCGGGGCGCCGAGGTGCTCGTCGTACCGGCGGCATGGGTGGCGGGAGCGCGCAAGGTCCACCACTGGCGCACCCTGCTGACCGCGCGGGCCATCGAGAACACCGTGTACGTCGCCGCCGTCGGCCAGCCCGCGCCCCGCTACTGCGGGCACTCGACGGTCGTCGACCCGTTCGGCGAGGTCGTCGCCGAGGCCGGCCCGGGCGACCCCGAGCGACCCGAGGCGGTGCGGGCCGTGGCGGAGCGCACGGTCCTCGACGAGGCCCGCCGGGTCAACCCGTCGCTCGCGAACCGCCGCTTGTAGGCTGCAACGCCGTGTCCCGCACCACCCACCCCCGTGTCCCGCTCGAGCAGCGCATCGGTGAGTTCGGGGCGTCCCGGGTGCCCTTCGCGCTGTGGCTGCTGCTGGTCGTCGGCGGGGCTGCCGCGCTCGGCTGCGCGATGGTCCCCGTCGGGCCCGAGTGGCTGGGCGTCACCGGCTCGGTCGTGATCGCCACGACGTACGCCTGGGGGCTCGCGGCGCGCACCGGCGGACGTCCGCTGGTGTTCGCGCCCCTGGCGCTGGCGTGCGCACTGACCGCGGTGCTCAGCGACCACGACCTGCTGCTCACCGGCGCCGCCGTCGCGACGTCCGCGATGGCCGCCGTGCTCGGCGTCATGCTGACCGTCCCCGCCGCAGGCCTCCTCGCCTCGGCGCGGGAGTGCGTCGTCGCCCTGGTCTGCGCCGGCATCGGGGCGATGGCGACCGTCGGCTTCGAGCCCGCGATCCAGAAGGAGCGCTTCGAGTACGTCGGCCTCGGGCTCGCCTTCATCGGCGTCCTCGTCCTGGTCCACCGTCTCGGCGCCGGCCTGCACGGACTGGGCCGGCGCGGCCTGGTCATCGTGGTGATCGGTGCGGTCGTGCTCGCCGCCACCTTGTTGTACGCCGAGATGCTGCGCCGCTACGGCTCCAACGGCCTCGTCGAGGAGCTGCTCGGCTGGGTGACCTGGAGCCGGGAGACCATCGGCGCCTTCCCCCGGCCGATCGAGACCGTCCTCGGCATCCCCGCCCTCGCCTGGGGCTGCCACATGCGCGCCCGGCGCCGGCAGGGCTGGTGGGTGTGCGCCTTCGGTGTCGCCGCCACGTCCCCCACCGCCACCGCCCTCGCCAACCCCGCCGTCTCCGTCCAGGAGGCGACCCTGTCGGTCGTCTACGGCCTCGTCGCCGGCCTGGTCATCGGCTGGCTCGTGATCCGCATCGACCTCGCCCTCACCGGCACCCGCGGCCGGCGCAGCCGTGACGCCGAGCAGGCCGCCGCCGTCCGGCCCGAGCCCCGCCGGTTCGCGCCGCTGCTCTGAGCCAGCCCGGGCCGGCGCG
>QFCS01001238.1_pt1 | contig 17654 bp, 17 predicted proteins | sample 3576561 | NCBI WGS metagenome assembly QFCS01 | reverse complement strand
GGGTGGGTGTTCGTGATCGCCCGGGTGCGCACCGCGGGCAGCGACGGCTCGTCCGACGCCGGCGGCGACGACACCCGGGGGGGCGCCGAGGTGGGGCCCAGCCAGCCCGTCGCCCTAGGGCAGAGCGAGGAGGCCCGCGGGACCACGGGAACCGGTGCGCGGGGGGGGCAGACGAGGCCCGCCGCGCCGACGCTCGCGGCGCCCGAAGGGGTGTGCGCACCCGCGGACGTCGCCGTCGCGCCGTCCGTGGCGAACGGGCAGGTCGCCGGCCGCGACGTGGTCCTCAGCCTCTCCCTGCAGACCCGTGAGTCCGAGGCGTGCACCTGGCAGGTCTCCGCCGACAGCCTGACGGTGCGGGTCGCCCAGGACGGCCGGACGGTGTGGAGCACCCAGCAGTGCCGCCGGGTCGTGCCCGAGCAGTCGGTGGTGGTCCGCAAGGGCGTGGCGACCGTCGTCGAGCTCACCTGGAACGCGCGCGAGTCCAACGAGGGCTGCCGGGTGGGCCGGGCCGAGTGGGTGCGACCGGGGGAGTTCACGATCGCCGCCGCCGCGCTGGGCGGCGAGCCCGCGGACGCGGAGTTCGCCCTCGCCAAGCCGGCTCCGGAGACGATCGAGGTGACCCCCGAGAAGCAGGACGAGAAGGGGTCGAAGAAGAAGCCGAAGACGCCGAAGACGCCGACGAACTGACGCGGCCGAAGCGGTGGCTCGGGCTCCGGGGTGGCTCAGACGTAGCGCTCGAGGATGGTCGACTCCGCGAGCCGGCTCAGCCCCTCGCGCACGCTACGGGCCCGCAGCTCCCCGACCCCCTCGACGGCCTGCAGGTCGTCGATGCCGGCGGACAGCAGCTTCTGGAGCGTGCCGAAGTGGTCCACCAGGCCCTCGACCACGTTCGAGGGAAGGCGGGGCACCTTGGTGAGCAGCCGGTAGCCGCGGGGGGCCACCGCGCCGTCGAGATGCTCTCCGGTGCCGATGCCGAGGACCTTGGCCACGGCGGAGGGGTCGACCAGATCGGTCGCGGACAGCTGCTCGAGCTTGGCGAGCAGCTCGTCGGGGTCGCGGCTGCGCCGGCGCGAGGGCACGTAGTCGCGGATCACCAGCTCGCGCTCGGTGTCGACGCCGGTGACGAGCTCCTCCAGCTGCAGCGCGAGGAGGCGACCGTCGGTGCCGAGCTCGAGCACGTAGTCCTCGATCTCGCGGGCGATCCGGGTCACCATCTCCAGACGCTGCGCGACCACCGCGACGTCGCGCACGGTGACCAGGTCCTCGATCTCCAGCGCGGACAGCGTGCTGGAGACCTCGTCGAGGCGCAGCTTGTAGCGCTCCAGGGTCGCCAGCGCCTGGTTCGCGCGCGACAGGATCTGCCCGGAGTCCTCCAGGACGTGCCGGGTCGCCCCGACGTACGCCGCGATGATCTGCATCGACTGCGACACCGAGATCACGGGGTACCCGGTCTGCTTCGCCACGCGGTCCGCGGTGCGGTGCCGGGTCCCGGTCTCCTCCGACGGGATCGAGTGGTCGGGCATCAGGTGGACGGCGGCGCGCAGGATCCGCGTCAGGCTGCCGTCGACGATGATCGCGCCGTCCATCTTCGCCAGCTCCCGCAGCCCGGTCGCCGTGAACGGAACGTCGAGCTCGAATCCGCCGGTGCACAGACTGTCGACCAGCTTGTCACGGCCGATGACGATCAGCGCGCCGGTGCGACCGCGCAGGATGCGTTCGAGTCCGTCGCGCAACGCGGTGCCGGGGGCGATGGACGCGAGGGCCTCGCGGAGTCGGGGATCGGCCGACGTGACCACGCGCGCTCCCTCCTGTTCGGCGGCATTCCTGCTCGATGACGTAGTAGGTCGTACCTTATCGGCGCGCGAGCCGGAATCCGGCCTGCGCGACGCCATCGGCCACGTCGAACCTGTGCGCGGGCTGTGCGGTCCGGTGCGCCGGCGCGGCGCCGCGGCTCTCTCAATCGGCGGACTCGACGACCTCCAGAGCGTGCTTGGTGCGACGGTCCAGGCTGAGCAGCCGCAGGGCGGAGAGAACGTCGGGAGCCTCGATGACCCGCATCCCCTCGATCATCCGGTCGCGCGCCGGGCCGCGCTTGCCCTGGGCCTGGCCCGGGTCGGCGGGCACGATCGCCAGAGCGAAGCCCAGGCGTGCGGCCTCGGCGAGTCGCTGAGGCAGGTCGCGGACCCGCCGCAGCTCGCCGGACAGCCCGATCTCGCCCATCGCGACCACGCCCGCGGGCGGTGCGCTGACGAACGTCGAGGAGGCGAGCGCCGTCGCGATCGCCAGGTCGCTGCCCGGGTCGCTGAGCCGGGCGCCGCCGACCGTCGAGGCGAACACGTCGTGCTGGTGCAGCTTGATCCCGCAGTGCTGCTGGAGGACGGCGAGGATCATCGCCAGCCGGGAGCCGTCGAGGCCCGACGTCGTGCGGCGTGGGCGCTCGGCCGGGGAGAGGGTGACCAGGGCCTGGACCTCCGCCAGCAGCGGCCGTCGGCCCTCCATCGTCACGGCCACGCAGGTGCCCGGGACCCGCCCGTGGTGGCGCTCGGTGAAGATGCCGGTCGGGTCCTCGACGGCGGTGATGCCCTCGGGGCCGAGGTCGAAGCAGCCGACCTCGTCGACCGGGCCGAAGCGGTTCTTGACCGCGCGCAGCATCCGGAAGCGGGAGTTGCGGTCACCCTCGAAGTGGAGCACCACGTCGACGAGGTGCTCCAGCACGCGCGGCCCGGCGATCGTGCCGTCCTTCGTGACGTGCCCGATCATCACGACGGTGATGTCGTGGCTCTTCGCCATGCGCACCAGCGCCCCGGCGACCTCCTTGACCTGGGTGACCCCGCCCGGCACCCCGTCGACGCCCGAGGCGCCGATGGTCTGGACCGAGTCCACCACCACCATCTGCGGGCGCACCTGCTCGATGTGCGTCAGCACCGCCCCCAGGTCCGTCTCCGCCGCGAGGTAGAGCTCGTCGTGGATGCCGCCCGTGCGGTCGGCCCGCAGGCGGACCTGCGCCGCCGACTCCTCCCCGGTGACGTAGAGGGTGCGCTGGGCACGCTGGGCGGTCCGCGCCGCCACCTCGAGCAGCAAGGTCGACTTGCCGACACCGGGTTCGCCCGCCAGCAGCACCGCCGCGCCCGGGACCAGACCGCCGCCGAGCACCCGGTCGAGCTCGGGCACGCCCGAGCGGTGGTGCACGGCGCGCTCCGCCGAGACCTGGCCGATCGGCACCGCGGCCTTCGTCACGGGTGCCGCGCTCGTACGCCGGCTCGGGCCCGCGGCGGTGGCGGCGACCTCCGACACCGAGGCCCAGGCCTGGCACTCCCCGCAGCGCCCCACCCACTTCGCGGTCGTCCAGCCGCACTCCTCGCAGCGGAAAGTCGAACGTGTCTTCGAACCAGCCATGTCCCCGACGGTAGACCACCCCTCCGACGCATCGCCTCGCGGCGCGCGGGGACCCCGCACCGCGGCGGGCGGGGGATGGGAGGATGGGCCGGGTGGACGTCCCCCGCTCGCCGGCGACCCTCGCCGACGTCGCCGAACGCGCCGGCGTGTCCCGGCAGACGGTGTCCAACGCGATCAACAACCCCGACCTGCTGCGTCCCGAGACCCTCGCCCGGGTCCAGGACGCCATCGAGGTGCTGGACTACACGCCCAACCACGCCGCGCGCCAGCTGCGCACCCGCTCCTCGCGGCTCATCGGGCTGCGCCTGACCCCGGCGCAGGAGTTCACGGCCAACATGGCGATGGACCGCTTCGTCCGTGCGCTCGTCGAGGCCGCCCGCGACGTCGGCTACCACGTGCTGATCTTCTCCGGCGGCCCCGTCGCCGCGGGCGACCTGCCCGACCCGCTCGGCGGGTACGACGACCTCCTCCGCTCCACCGCCGTCGACGCCTTCGTCGTCACCGACACCTACCTCGGCAACCCGCAGACCGTCGAGCTCGCCCGGCGCCGGGCGCCCTTCGTCGCCTTCGGCCGGCCCTGGGACGACCCCGACGCGCGTCACCCCTGGGTCGACGTCGACGGCGCCGCCGGCACCGGGGCCGCCACCGAGCACGTCCACGACCGCGGTCACGAGAGGATCGCCTGGGTCGGCTGGGAGCCGGGCTCGCGCATCGGCGAGGACCGTCGTTCGGGTTGGTACCGGGCGATGGCCGCCCGCGGGCTGCCCACCGCCGGCCTCGAGGCCGCCGTCCCCGACACCGTCGCCGCCGGACGCGGCGCGGCCGCCGCGCTGCTCGACGCCGCCGGGCCCAGCGCCTTCGTGTGCGCGTCCGACACCCTCGCGGTCGGCGTGCTGCAGGAGCTGGAGGCGCGCGGCGTCGTACCGGGCCGGGAGGTGGCGGTCGTCGGCTTCGACGACTCCCAGGTGGCGCAGGTGCTCGGCCTCACGTCCGTGCGGCAGCCGCTGGGGCAGGTGGCGCTCGAGCTCGTCGGGGCCCTGGCCGACCTGCTCGTCTCGTCCGATCGGGTCTGTCGCGAAGTTCTTCTCGCGCCGACCCTCGCCATCCGTCGGACCTCCGTGTGAGGATGGGCCGCGCAGGACGACCTGCGCCATCTCTCGGGAGGATCCTCCATGTCCTTGTGCACCCCTCGGCGGCTACGTGCCGCCGTCCTCAGCGTCGCGGCAGGGCTCGCGATGACCGCGATGACCGCGTCCGGCCCGGGCGCCGGCGCGGTGCCCGCGGGGCCGGGCGGTGCCCCGGCGCCGGTCTCGACCCCGGTGCCGATCAGCACCCCTGACGGCGTCGTCTCCGCGTACCTTCTCAACGCGCGCCACGCCAACCCCGGCCAGACCCGCCTGGTCGAGCGCGCGGTCCGCAAGGCCGGCGGCGTCGTGGTCCAGACCTGGCCGGAGATCGGCGTGGTCGTCGCGCACAGCGACCGTGCCGACTTCCGCGCCGAGGCCCGTCGCGCGGGCGGCAACGCGCTGGAGTCGGTCGGCGCGACCCGCACCGTCCCGGTCAGCGAGGGAACGCCGGCCGGCGTCCGAACGCCCTGGGGTCCCGGCAAGGGCCAGGCGCGTCGCGACGCGCGTGCCGGCGCCGACCGGTCCGAGGACTCGACCGGCGCGGAGGCGACCCTGGCGGTCGTGCCGGACCCGCGCGAGTCGGAGCAGTGGGACCTCGCGATGATCAAGGCGGACCAGGCCCACGAGATCACCGACGGCTCCCGGGACGTGCTCGTCGGCGTGCTCGACAGCGGCATCGACGCCGACCACCCCGACCTGGCGGCGAACATCGACACCGCAGCCTCGGTGAACTGCGGCGACGCCGGCCGTCCGGACACCTCGCCGACCGGCTGGCAGCCGACCACCAGCGACCACGGGACGCACGTCGCCGGGACCATCGGTGCGGCCCGCAACGGCACCGGCATCGTCGGCGTCGCGCCGAACGTGCGGATGGCGTCGGTCAAGGTGGTCAACGACGACGGCTTCATCTATCCCGAGTACGCCGTGTGCGGGTTCGTCTGGGCCGGCCAGCAGGGCATGGACGTCACCAACAACAGCTACTACGTCGACCCGTTCCAGTTCTACTGCGGGGACCAGCCCGACCAGGCCGCCGCGAAGGAGGCCGTGCGCCGCGCGGTCGCCTGGTCGACGAAGCAGGGCGTGGTGCACGCGGCCGCGGCCGGGAACTCCGCCTACGACCTGGCGAACAAGACCACCGACACGACCAGCCCCAACGACTCGACTCCGGTGAACCGCACGATCAACGCGGGGTGCCAGGACATCCCCGCCGAGCTGGACGGCGTGGTCACCGTCTCGTCCCTGGAGCGATTCCCCGACGGCACGCTGGAGAACCGGCTCTCCGGCTTCAGCAACCGCGGTCTCGGTGTCATCGACGTCGCCGCGCCGGGCTCCCGGATCCTCTCGACCGTCGTGACGGGCAACGGCTACGCCCTGAAGTCCGGCACGTCGATGGCATCGCCGCACGTGGCGGGGGTGCTGGCGCTGATGAAGTCGGTGCACCCGGACTGGACCCCGGCGCAGCTCGTCGACCGGATCCGGGCGCAGGCCGACGATCACGCCTGCGGGACGGCGACCGCCGGGGCGGCGTGCGTCGGCACGCCGGCGGACAACAGCTACTACGGCGAGGGCGTGGTGGACGCGCTCGACGCGGTGCGCTGAGCCGGCTCGACCTGGGGTCGCGGGATCAGTACACCCGCGACCACAGGTCGACCGCGTAGTCGACCTCGAGGCCCGAGTGCTCGGCCAGGAGGGCGTCGGCGATCTCCGGCGCGAACTCGATCCGCACGACGGCCTCGAGGTCGGCACGGCGGGCGAAGCGCCAGCCCATGTCGACCCGATCCAGCGTCCAGCCCCGCGAGGTCCAGAACCGCTCGGTCTCGGCCGGAGGGTCGAGATGCGGGTAGCCGCGGCGGAACCACCCGCCGAAGGTCGAGCGGGAGCCGTCGTTGTCGATGATCAGGGCGACGCCGCCCGGCCGGACGACCCGGTCGAGCTCGGCGAGCCCCGGCTCGCAGCCGCGCCCGAAGAAGTAGGCCCACCGCACGTGGACGACGTCCACGCAGGCGTCGGGGAGCGGGATCTGCTGGGCGGTGCCGACCAGCACGTCGGCGTTCGCGACCTGCTGGGAGAGGAGGCGTCGCCGGGCCAGCCCGACGAGGCCCGGATGCGGCTCGACACCGATCACGCGCTGCGCCGTACCGGCGAAGCGGGGCAGGTGGAATCCGGTGCCGCAGCCGAGGTCGAGCACGACCTGGCCGTCCCACGTGGCGCGTTCGCGCATGGCCGCCCACAGGCGCCCGTCGGGGTCCGCGGCCCGGTTCTCCAGCTCGTACGTCGCGGTGTGGTGCCAGATGTTCGGGCTCGGGATCGCTCCGGAAGCCGGACGCTCGCCTGGCGAGGTCCCGCGGCCGCCTCTGGTCAGGTCCGGACTCCGGTCAGATGCGGACGATGCCGTGGGGGGTGAGGATCTGCGCGGCGAGGATGCCGGGCGTGCCGTGCGGCGCCACCCACTCGACCTTCACGTCCTCCAACGGCGCCTCGACGGTCTCGCCGAGCCACTCGCTGACCCGCTGCGGGTCGCCGGCGATCTCGATGCCCGCGAGCGAGACCGAGCCGTCCCCGCCCCGCGAGGGGTGGAGCTCGGAGGTGACGTCCCACTGCAGGAAGAACGGCAGCTGCGGGTCGGCGATCAGGCCGTTGATGCCGATCTGCTGCCAGCGCAGCTCGGTGCCGTCGGGGCGGTGACGCGAGCCCGGGACGGCGGAGCGGCCGAGCCGCTCCTCGACCACCGCGATGTCGGGGACGGCCACGGCCCAGCCGAGCCAGCCGCCGCCCAGCGCGGAGCGGGCCTTGACGGCCTGGCCGAACGGCGCCTTGTCCGAGGCCGGGTGGTCCAGCGCCTCGACGACCTCGAGGTAGGTGCCGTCGGTGAGCGGCAGGATCATGTTGCGGGTGCCGAAGCGCGGGTGGACGCCACCGTCGGCGAAGTCGCTCCCGATCGCTGTGCCGAGCCGCGCAGCCGTGCTCTCGAGTCCGTCGGGCCCTGCGGCGTAGGAGAGGTGATCGAGGCGCATGTCGAACATTGTGAGCAAGGCCCCGCCGGCGGGCACCATCGGGGTCGTTGTCTCTTGACGTCGAGAGGTGATCGTCACGGCGATCGCGCCTCGCGGGCGCGGGTCAGCGCGGGTCAGCGCGGGTCGGCCGGGTGCAGCGCGAGCGCCGAGCGGGAGCGCAGGTGCGCCTCGCAGTGCACGACCAGCTCGTCGTAGGCCTCCTGGCCCATGAGCGCGACCAGCTCGGCGGCGTTGGTGACGTAGACGGGCTCGACGCCCACGTGGGCCTCGGTGTTGCCCGAGCAGTACCAGTCGAGGTCGTGGCCGCCGGGGCCCCAGCCGCGGCGGTCGTACTCGGTGATCACGACCTCGGTGTACGCCGTCCCGTCCATTCGCTCGACCTGGCGGAAGGTGCGCCGGATCGGCAGCTGCCAGCACACGTCCGGCTTGGTCTCGAGGGGATTGAGCCCGATCTCGAGCGCCAGCCCGTGCAGTGCGCAGCCGGAGCCGCCCGCGAAGCCGGGGCGGTTGGCGAAGACGCAGGAGCGCTGGCCGTCGACCTCGTGCATGCGGGTCTTGCGCTCGCCGTCCTCGTCCTTCTCGACCCAGTCCTTGCGCTTGACCGGGCGCCCGGGGTGGTGCTGCCAGTGGGCGGGGGTGAGCTGCTCGACGTAGGCGGCGACCCGCTTCTCGTCGTCCTTGTCGGCGAAGTGCGCGCCGAGGGTGCAGCAGCCCACGTCGGGGGAGTCGGCGTAGATGCCGGCGCAGCCGCTGCCGAAGATGCAGGTGAAGGACGACGTCAGCCAGGGGAGGTCGCAGCGCAGGACCTCGGACTCGTCGGCCGGGTTGGTGAACTCCACCCACGCGCGGGGAAAGTCGAGCGAGACCTCAGGCACCGGTCCATCGTAGGTCTCACCGCCCAGCCGGCCTGGTCACGGCGGCGTCGGTGGACGAGTACCGTGGGACGCATGCGTCTGGGCGTGCTCGACATCGGCTCGAACACCGGTCATCTGCTGGTGGTCGACGCCCACGACGGCGCAGCCCCGCTGCCGGCGTACTCCTACAAGGAGCCGCTCCGCCTGGCCGAGCACCTCGACGACGCCGGCGACGTCTCGCCGACGGGGGTGGCGGCGCTGACCGCGTTCACCGCGCAGGCGGTGCGGGTGGCGGAGGAGAAGGGCTGCGAGGAGATGCTGTCGTTCGCGACCTCCGCGGTCCGCGACGCCGGCAACTCCGAGGCCGTGCTCGCCCATGTGGAGCGGCAGACCGGCGTACGGATCGAGGTGCTGCCTGGCGAGGACGAGGCGCGGCTGACGTTCCTGGCGGTCCGGCGCTGGTTCGGCTGGTCGGCGGGCCGACTGGCCGTCTTCGACATCGGCGGCGGGTCGCTCGAGATCGCCGCCGGCTCCGACGAGCGGCCCGACGTGGCATGGTCGCTGCCGTTGGGTGCCGCCCGGCTGGCCCGCGCGGAGTTCGCGGCGCGGCCCGAGGAGGACGAGCTGCGCCAGATCCGTCGACGCATCCGCGCCGAGATCGCCCGCGACGCCGGCCACCTGCTGCGCGGCGGTACGACGCACCGCGCGTCGGCGACGTCGAAGACGTTCCGGTCCCTGGCCCGCATCTGCGGTGCCGCTCCCTCCGTGGAGGGGCCGCTGGTGCCGCGCTCGCTCCCGCTGGAGGAGCTGCGCCGCTGGATCCCCAAGCTGGTCGCGATGGCGCCCGACGAGCTGGCCGCGCTCCCGGGCGTCTCGCCGAGCCGGGCCCACCAGATCGTGCCGGGGGCGCTGGTCGCCGAGGCCTGCATGGACATCTTCGACCTGGCCGATCTGGAGATCTGTCCGTGGGCGCTGCGCGAGGGCGTGATCCTGGAGCGCATCGACAAGCTCGGCGTCGCCGACGGCTCATGAGGCCGGCGGGAACGTGACGGCGCCGGCGGGCCGTCCGCGGATCGGGCTCTCGACGAGCTCGGTCTATCCGGAGTCGACCGCCCACGCGTTCGCCTACGCCGCGTCCGTGGGCTACGAGAGCGTCGAGGTGATGGTCGGGATCGACGCCCTCTCCCAGCAGGTCGGCGCGGTCAAGCAGCTCTCCGAGCACCATGGGGTGCCGATCAGCGCGGTCCACGCGCCGTGCCTGCTGTTCACGCAACGGGTCTGGGGCGTCGAGCCGTGGGGCAAGCTGGAGCGCTCGGCGGCGATGGCGCAGGAGGTCGGCGCGGACGTGGTGGTGGTCCACCCGCCGTTCCGCTGGCAGCGGGAGTACGCCCGCGACTTCGTCAACGGGATCGCGGCGCTTGAGGAGTCCTCGGGCATCGCCTTCGCGGTGGAGAACATGTATCCGTGGCGCGCGTCGCGGCGCAGCATGGAGATGTACCTGCCCGGCTGGGATCCGTCCGAGGAGCCCTATGCCAACACGACGATCGACCTCTCCCATGCCTCGATCGCCCGCTCCGATCCCGTGGCGATGGCGCAGCGGCTGGGGCCGCGGCTGCGGCACGTCCACCTGACCGACGGCACCGACTCGGCGAAGGACGAGCATCTCGTCCCGGGACGGGGCGACGTGGGCGCCGCCGCCTTCCTGCGCCACCTCGCCGCGACCGGCTTCGCCGGCGAGGTGGTCCTGGAGATCAACACCCGCCGGTGTGCGAGTCGTGAGGAGCGCGAGGCCGACCTCCGCGCGTCGCTCGACTTCGCCCGGGAGCACCTGGGCGCGACGAGCCCGCCGCCGTCCGAGCGACCCCGGGGCGGGTGGCGCGGCGCGCCTCGGACCTGAGACTGTTCTCCCGTCCTGGTGTCGAGGCAGTGAGCGAGAGCGCAGTGAGTGGGAAGCGGACCGCCGTCGTCGGAGCGGGCGTGATGGGGGAGACCCTGCTGTCCGGCTTGATCCGTGCCGGCCGGGGCGCCGACGAGCTGGTCGTGGTCGAGAAGCGCGCCGAGCGCGCCGCCGAGCTGACCGAGAAGTACGGCGTCGCGGTGGTCCCGGAGGTCGCTGCCGCCGCCCAGGCCGACACGGTGCTGCTGGTCGTCAAGCCGCAGGACATGGCCGACGTGCTCGGCGAGATCGCTCCCGCGTTGCGGCCGGGCCAGCTGCTGGTGTCGTTGGCGGCCGGCATCACGACGGCCTTCGTCGAGGGCCATGTGCCCGACGGGGTGGCGGTCGTGCGGGCCATGCCGAACACGCCCGCCCTCGTCGCCGAGGGGATGGCCGCCATCTCCGGCGGCACGCACTGCGACGAGGCCCACCTGGCCGAGGCCGAGGAGCTGATGGCCTCCGTGGGCCGGGTGGTCCGGGTCCCGGAGAAGCAGCAGGACGCGGTGACCGCGATCAGCGGCTCCGGTCCGGCGTACGTCTTCTTCGTCGTGGAGGCGATGATCGAGGCCGGGGTGCACCTCGGTCTGCCGCGCACGGTCGCCCACGAGCTCGCGGTGCAGACGGTGGTCGGCTCCGCGGCGATGCTGCGCGAGACCGGGGAGCACCCGGCGGTGCTGCGCGAGCAGGTCACCTCGCCGGGCGGTACGACGGCCGCGGCGCTGCGCGAGCTGGAGGTCCACCGCGTGCGGGCGGCCTTCCTCGCTGCGCTCGAGGCGGCGCGCGACCGCTCCGCCGAGCTGGGCAGCTGACGGCGCCGGCGTTCAGCCGGAACCCGGCCGAAGCCCAGCCGGGACTCAGCCGGTACGGGCCAGGTCGGACCAGGCCAGGTCCGCGAGGCCGCGCACGGTGACGACGCCGGTGGCAGCACCGGCGGCGCGTCGCCGGGCGTCGTACCGGTCGTAGCGGTCGAGCAGGCGTGCCCGCAGGCCGGCCGCCCGGGCCCCGACCACGTCGTGGCGCAGCGAGTCGCCCACCATGACGGTCGCGTCCGGAGCGACGCCGAGGGCGGTGCACGCGGTGAGGTAGGCACGCCGGTCGGGCTTGGCCGCCGGCAGCTCGGAGGAGGCGAAGACGGGGACGTCGGCACGCAGCAGGCCCGTCCGACGCAGCTTCTCGGTCTGGACGGCGAGCTGGCCGTTGGTGAGGATGCCGACCCGCAGGCCGTCGGCGAGCGCGCGCTCGATGGTGGCGGCGGCGTCGTCGAAGGCGCGCCACGCCGCCTGGTAGCAGCCGAGGAATCCGGCGAACACGTCGTCGGCCAGGGCGTCGTCGGCCAGGTCCCAGCCTGGCAGGAAGGCCCGGACGCGCACGCGGCGCTGCTCGGTGTAGGTCAGCTCGCGGCGCTGGGCCCGCTCGTAGTGGCGCGCCTCGAGCACGAACCACCGCTCGACGTGCTCCTCCAGCTCGGCCTCGGTGTCGCCGAGGCCCAGGCCGCGCAGCCACGCGCGCACCCCGCGCTCGGCCGCTCCACGGTGGTCCACGAGGGTGTCGTCCAGGTCGAGGAGCAGGGCCCGGAGCGTCATGCGAGGCAGTCTGCCAGCGGGGTCCGACAGTGCCGAAGCGGCGCGTTACGACGCACGCCACCGATGTAGTTCGAGCTCGTCGCGGCGAGCTCGGTCAAGCCGACACGCCGATCCCCAAAAGTTTCACTGATGAATCTCTTCCCCATCAGTCACACCTGGCTCTATTCTCACGCTTGAGGCGTCCGGTGTTCACAGTCGGGGAAGGCGGTGACGGACGCGCAGAAAGCGTGGTCAGTCATGGCTCCTACGTCGCGCGAGCGCACCGAGTCCCTTCCGGACCCCAAGTTCCTCACCATCGCCGAGGTCGCCTCGGTCATGCGTGTCTCCAAGATGACCGTCTACCGGCTCGTCCACAACGGTGAGCTGCCCGCGGTGCGGGTCGGCCGCTCCTTCCGGGTCACCGAGGACGATGTCGACGAGTACCTGCGCAAGTCGTTCTATAGCGCGGGCTGACCGGAGGCGAGCCGCCTGCGCCCGTCCCATTCCGCACGCAGATTCTCCAGGGTTGCCGGGTCACCGATAGGCTGACCTGGTGCCCCGGGGGCTGCCCGGGGCTTCGTACGTACACGCCAGGCGCCTCGCCCGGCGTCATGGAGAGGTTCCACGTGGGTTCTGTCATCAAGAAGCGCCGTAAGCGCATGGCGAAGAAGAAGCACCGCAAGCTGCTGAAGAAGACGCGCGTCCAGCGTCGCAAGCTCGGCAAGTAGCTCTCGCTTCGCCGGCGCGCCCTCGCGCGCGCCGGCCGGATCCGAGGAGTGGGGATGGCCGCCGGTCGCACGGTCCTGGTCACCGGGGTCTCACGTGACCTCGGTCGAACCCTGGCGCGCACGCTCGCCACGGACCCCGGTGTCGACCGGGTCATCGGGGTCGACGTCATCCCGCCGCGCGGCGACCTCGGCGACGTCACCTTCGTGCGCGCCGACATCCGCAACCCCGTGATCGCCAAGGTGATCGCCAAGGAGGACGTCGACACCGTCGTCCACATGAGCGTCATCGCCACCCCCGGCTCCGCCGGTGCCCGCGGCACCATGAAGGAGCTCAACGTCATCGGGACGATGCAGCTGCTCGCCGCGTGCCAGAAGGCCGAGGGCGTGCGCCACCTCGTCGTGAAGTCGTCGACGACGGCGTACGGCGCCAGCAGCCGCGACCCCGCCATGTTCACCGAGGAGATGGAGCCGCGCCGGCCCGCGCGCACCGGCTACGCCAAGGACGTCTCCGAGGTCGAGCAGTACGTGCGCGGCTTCTCCCGTCGTCGGCCCGACGTCACCGTCACGATGCTGCGCTGTGCCAATGTCATCGGCCCGCGCGTCGTCAGCCCGCTGACCTCCTACCTGCGCCTGCCCGTGATCCCGACGGTGCTCGGCTTCGACCCGCGGCTGCAGTTCCTCCACGAGACCGACCTCAACCGGGTGCTGCGCCACGCCGTGCACGAGGGGCGGGGCGGCACCTTCAACGTCGCCGGCGACGGCCTGCTCGTGCTCTCGCAGGCGCTGCGGAGAATGGGCCGCACCGGCGTGCCGGTGCCCGGCTTCGCCTTCGGAGGTCTCGGCTCGGCCCTGAAGTCCGCCCGGGTCGCGGACCTCTCACCCGAGCTCGTCGCCTTCCTGACCTACGGTCGCGGCGTCGACACGACCCGGATGCGTGCCGACCTGGGCTTCGAGCCCCGGTACAGCACCGCCTCGGCGTTCGCCGAGTTCGCCGCGAGCCTCCCGCCCGGCGGCGGTCGCGCCGAGCGAGTGCTCGGCTCCCTCGCCGAGCGGCTGCCCCCGGTGGCCGACGAGAGCCACCCCGCACCGCTGACCCTCGCCGGAGGCCACGATGGGTGACGCCGAGATCATCCCGCTCGGAACCCGCGGCCGACCCGGCCGCGGCACCGGCACGCGCCCGTCCGCCGCGGCGCGCGGGCTCGCGCCCAAGAGCGGTACGCCGCGCAAGGCCCGCGCCGCGTCCGAGGAGCCCGCGGCCGACATGACGCCGGAGCCGTCGGTGCCGGAGCCGTCGGTTCCTGAGCCGTCCGTGCCTGAGCCGACATCACCCGAGACGGAGCCGACCGCCCCGGACGTCGTACCGACGGCGCCGCAGGTCGAGCCCGCCGACGCGCCCCCGCCGACCTCGGCGCCCGCCGCCGCGGTCGTCGCCGAGGACCGCGCCGGCATCCCCGCCGGGGACTGGCTCGCGGCCTTCCAGTCGGCCAGCCGCGAGCTGTTCGGCGAGCAGTGGGAGCCCCAACTGGCCCGATTCCTGGCGTTCCTGCGCCGCCGGGTCAGTGGCGACTACTCCGTCGACGAGTACGGCTTCGACGCCGAGGTCACCGAACGGTTCTTCATGGCGGCGCTGCGCCCGATCGCGGAGAAGTGGTTCCGCATCGAGGTCCGCGGGATCGAGAACCTGCCCGCCACCGGCGGCGCCCTCGTCGTCTCCAACCACTCCGGCACCATCCCCGTCGACGGCCTGATGACGATGGTGTCCATCCACGACCACGCCGGCCGCCACCTGCGCCCACTCGGCGCGGACCTCGTCTTCCGCCTGCCCGTCATCGGCTCTCTGGCCCGCAAGGGCGGTGCGACGCTCGCGTGCAGCGAGGACGCCGAACGGATGCTGCGCAGCGGCGAGCTCGTCGGCGTGTGGCCCGAGGGCTTCAAGGGCATCGGCAAGCCGTTCTCCGACCGCTACAAGCTGCAGCGCTTCGGCCGGGGAGGGTTCGTCTCGGCGGCCCTGCGCACCGGCGTACCCATCGTCCCGCTGTCGGTCGTGGGGGCGGAGGAGATCTACCCGCTCGTGGGGAACGTGCCGTCGCTGGCCCGCCTGCTCGGCGTCCCCTACATCCCGATCACGCCGCTCTTCCCGCTGCTGGGCCCGCTCGGGCTCGTGCCGCTGCCGTCGAAGTGGCTGCTCGAGTTCGGTGAGCCGATCCGCACCGACGAGTACGAGCCCGGCGCCGCCGAGGACCCGATGCTCGTCTTCAACGTCACCGACCAGGTGCGCGAGACGATCCAGCAGACGCTCTACAGCCTGTTGATGCAGCGCCAGTCCGTCTTCCGCTGAGGGTCGGCGCGGGGGCGATCGACCGCGCGGAACGGCGTACCTGACCGCTGAAACTGTCGGTTGGCCGCTGAAACTTCGTCGGTCAACCGACGGTTTCGCCGGTCGACCGGCGAAACTGTCGCGGGCTCAGCGCCCGAGCAGCCCGCCCAGAACCCCGGCCACACCGTCGATGAGCGTGCCGGTGAGGCTGTTGGTGGTGGGCTCCTGGGACGGCTTGTCGCCGCCGAGGCCGAGGCCGCCGGTCACGCCCTTGGTGACCTCCTCGACCGTCTTGCCGACCTTGCCGCCGACGCTGTCCGTCCCGGACCCGGAGGAGGCGTTGTCGCTCGGCTGCACGGGGTCGGGCGGGGTCCCGGTGGGGTCGGCCGACGGCGGGGCGGCGGGAGCGTCCGGCTTGTCGGACTTCCGGGGCTTCTTGCCGGGGTCGGTGACCGAGGCGGTGTCCGGGAGGTCGGCGTTGAGCACGGCGCTCAGCGGGAGGGTGGCGATGTCGGGCAGCTCGGCTACATCGCCGCCGGCGCAGGTCGGGCACGCCTCCCAGGCGGCCTGGTCGATCTGGCGGATCGTCTGGCCGGCGGTGATCAGAGCGGGACGGCTGTCGGCGGGGATCACCTGGGCGAGGGCGCCGATGACGTCCATGCTGTCGCGGGCGAAGGCACGCAGCTCGACGATGCGCCCTTCCTTGCCGGTCGTCTCGTAGTCTTCGAGTGCGAACTCGGAAGCCTGGGTCGCCTGGACGGTGAAGTCCTGCAAGGTCTCGGCCACCACGTCGCCGTCGGCACCGCGAGCGGTGAGCTCCTGGACCTCGTCGAGGCGCGACTCGGCGTGCGCGATGAGGGAGGCGGCCTTCGAGGAGCCGTTGGACTTGAGGTTGGTCTGCGCGTTCTCGATGGCGCGCTTGACCGGGTAGAGCACGTCGCCGGGCAGTGCGTCCTGCGCGGCCATCGCCATCGAACCGGTGGCGGACACGACAGCGAACCCGCCGACGACGGCGGCGAGGCGACGCTCGCGGGACCCGCGGCGCTGGCGCGGCGTCAGCCGGGCGGCGAGGTCCTGGTCGACGCGGGCCGGCTCGCGCTCGGCGGCGGCGACCAGCTGGGTGCGCAGCGAGGAGACGAACTCGGGGCGGGCGACCGGCTCGGGGACGGCACGCAGCGCGGACACGAGCTCGGCGAGCTCGCGGAGCTCGGCGTTCGCCTCACGGTCGCCGGTGGCACCCGAGACCAGGGCATCGAACTCCTCGGCGCCGCGCGTCCAGGCGTTCCCCCGCATCACAACGTCCGTCCTCGTGTCCGTCGGGTCGCCAGGACCCGTCCTCGATTACCACGGTCCAACGAGGGAGCGACGTCGGAGGTTACGGTGCCGGAACGTCCGGCGAAGCGCCGCAGGGTCATCGCAGGCCCTCCGGCATCAGCTTGGCGAGGTTGCGGACGCCGCGCAGCTGCAGCTGCTTGATGGCGCCGTCGCTGCGGCCCAGCGCCGCAGCGGTCTCCGCGATGCTCATGCCCTGCAGGAAGCGCATGACGAGGCAGTCGCGCTGCTCGTTCGGGAGCTTGGTGAGCGACTCGAGGAGGATCTCGTTGGTCAGGCTCGCCAGTACGGCGTTCTCCGGGCCCTCGGTGGCGTCGTCGTGCTGCCCCATGTCCTCGGTGGTCATCTCGAGGCGGGTCCGCCCGGCCTTGAAGTGGTCGGTGGCGAGGTTGCGGGCGATCGTCATCAGCCAGGCGCCGAAGTCCTTGCCCTGCCAGCGGAACGACGACATGTTCCGCAGCGCGCGGAAGAAGGTCTCCGAGCACAGGTCCTCGGCCACCACGGCGGACCGGGTCCGGTAGTAGAGGAAGCGGTAGACCGACGGCTGGTAGTGGTCGTAGAGAAGGCCGAACGCCTCCGCGTCGCCGCCGCGAGCGAGCTCCACGAGACCGATGAGGCGCTCCCGTGCCTCGGCGGAGTCCTCCGAGGAGGTCGCCAGCGTGGAGTCGCCGTAGCCGGAGCCGCTCGTGGAGTCACGGTCGAAGCCGTCGCCGGGCAACTCGGTGGACGCTTCGCTGAACAGCCGGCCGGTCGTACGCGACGGCCGGGCAGAGCCGCCGGCCGGGACCCCGGCCAGCGCGGGGACCAGATCGGGGGTCAACGCGGCGACGACGGCAGCGCGCAGGGCATCCAGCCCGCGCACGGCGTCCAAGCGCTCCCAGGTCATCCGGGTGTCCCCTCCCTCTGTCCCCCGATCGACGATCCTAAGGCCGATCCTGCAGCCGTGGTACCGGAATCGGAGAACCTGTTCCGAGACCCGGGGAAGGGGCCCGGGAGGGCCGCCGGGCGTCGTTCGGCGACCGCTCAGTGGCCGCGCAGCCGACGGCGTACGACGGCGCCCGCGACCGCGGCGCCCGCGGCCGCCGAACCCGCGACGAGACCGGCGCGCGCCGCCTTCCGGCCGGTGCGATAGTCGCGCACCCGCCAGCCGTGCGAGCGGGCGTGGGCCCGCAGCTTCGCGTCCGGGTTGATGGCGCACGGGTCGCCGACCAGGCCGAGCATGGGCAGGTCGTTGTAGGAGTCGCTGTACGCCGAGCACGCCGCCAGGTCGAGTCCCTCGCGCTCGGCCAGCGCCTGCACGGCCACCGCCTTCGCCGGGCCGTGCAGCATGTCGCCGACCAGTTGACCGGTGTAGACGCCGTCGACGTGCTCGGCGACCGTCCCCAGGG
>QFCS01002123.1_pt1 | contig 17661 bp, 23 predicted proteins | sample 3576561 | NCBI WGS metagenome assembly QFCS01 | reverse complement strand
CCCGCGGGGTACGGCCCGGGGGTGCCGCGCGGAGGCCGAACCTGGTCGCCCTTCTGAAGCTGAAGCCGCGCCTGGATCTCAGCCGGGCGGCCGAGGACGAGCTGAGGAACGGCAGCGTCGGCGCGGCCACGATGACCGTCGAGCTCGCCCGCCTGCGCAGCCGGACGCTGGCGCCGTCCCTGTCCGCCGAGGCGCGCGCGGCGGTCGACGCCTGCCTCGACCGGCTCGCCACCGGGTTCGAGCGGCTGGCCGGGACCGACCGTGCGGCGGCCCGCGGCGCGATCGTCGACGACTGTCTCGCCGCGGTCGACGCCGCACGGCAGGCGCTCGGCGGCGTGACGAAGGCAGCTGGCGGCACCGAGGGGGCGGCCGGCGGCCCGGCCGGGACGGCCGGCACGATCGACCTGCTGCACGCGCTCGCCTCGCTGCGCTTCGTCGCCGACCGGTTGGCCATCGATCGCGCCTTCCTCACCCTGCAGCTTCCAGGGGTGCGCGCGTGACCGGCCTCTCCATCGAAAGCCTGCGTCCCCTCGACTTCTTCGGCTTCTACCTGCCGCCGATCATCCTGTGGATCCTGGTCCTGCTGGTGCCGTTCGTCATCCTGCGCTGGGCGCTCGGCCGCATCGGCTTCTATGCCTTCGTCTGGCACCGGCCGCTGTTCGACGCGGCGCTGTTCGTCGTCTTCCTCGGTATCCTGATCTTCTCGGGAGGTACGCGTTGGCTCTGGTGAGGCGTCTCGTCGGCGTCGTGCTGACCCTGGCCGTGACCGCCGGCGCCGGCCTGGTCATCTGGCGGCTGTGGAATCTCTACATGTACGAGCCGTGGACGCGCGATGCGCGGGTGCGCGCCAACATCGTCAACGTCGCGCCCGACGTCGCCGGCCTGATCTCGGCCATCAACGTGATCGACAACCAGGCGGTGAAGAAGGGCGACGTGCTGTTCGTCATCGAGCGCGACCGTTTCCAGGCGGCCGTCGCGCAGGCCGAGGCGCTGGTCGAGAACAAGCGCGCCAGCCTCACCCTGGCCCGCGACAACGCCCGCCGCGACGAGGACCTTGCGCGCGAGGATTCCAGCGCCATCACCCAGGTCCAGGTCGAGACCAGCCGGGCGACGGCGGCCGTGGCGGCGGCCGAGCTCGACCAGGCGCGGGCCGCGCTGCGGACGGCCAACATCAACCTGGAGCGCACCGAGGTGCGCTCGACGGTCAACGGCTTCGTCGCCAACCTGACCGCCACCGTGGGCGACTACGCCCAGGCCGGCACGCCGATCGTGGTGGTGGTCGACGGCGACAGCTTCTACGTCGACGCCTTCTTCATGGAGACCAAGCTGCCGCGCATCCGTGTCGGCGACCGCGCGCAGATCCAGCTCATGGCGGGCGACGTGGTCTTCGACGGCACCGTCCAGGGCATGAGCCGCGGCATCGCCGAGCTGGACGTCGACGCGGTCGGCCAGCTCGCCAACATCAACCCGAACTTCACCTGGGTGAGGCTGGCCCAGCGCGTACCGGTGCGCATCGCCCTGGGCAAGGTCCCGCCCGACGTCCGCCTGGTCGCCGGCCTGACGGCGACCGTGACGATCGTCGACGGCCGAAAGTAGGCGGTCGAAAGTAGGCGGGCAGAAGCAGGCCGGGCGGGGGCGACGGCGCCTTCTCGAATCTGTAAAGGGCTGGAGGGTACTTTCAGCCGGGCGGTAGTGCGTCGACCGGCGCAGGGTGCAGCGGGACGCGGGCGGAGTCGGTGGCCATGCGGATCTTCAGGATCGTCATCTTCGTGCTGCTGACGCTGAACGTCGTTCTCTTCATGGTCAACAAGTCGCTGCAGGAGGCCCTCGACAGCCTGGGCTGGTTGATTCTCCTGGCGACCTTCAACTACGAAACGTCGGCCCTCGGCGAGGGCTATGGCTCGCCGCTGGAGCGGTACGGACTCTATGCCGCGCAGGTTCTCGGCTATGGCCTGGCGATCTTTTCCTGCTGGTCCTACCTTGTGAGCGGCGACACGTTGAACCTGGTCAATTCCACGGCCTGGCTCGCCGTCTGCGCCCTCCTCGCCTACGACGTCTATGCGCCGGGCGAATATGGCGGACTCGAATGGCGCCTGCGCAATCTGGCCAAGGGAGCGCTCTACGCCGTGCTGGTGGTGTGCGCGGCGCTGTGGGGCTGGGAAGGCATCGACGGCGGCGGCGGCTTCGTCGGCATGCTGAACTTCTACGATGCCACTCTCTGGATCGTCTGCTTCGCCGCCGTCGAGCTCAACGTGTTCCGCTACGAGACACAGGCGGAGCCGGAGGTTGTCGCCGGCCCCATGGCATGAACCCGTCGTGAGCGCCGGCGATGGGGGTCGCCGCGAGGGGGCGCCGCTATTGATGCCTTGCGGGCCGTGCCGGACTACGTTTAGGCAAGCGGCGGTTCCGCCGGCACCGTCATCGTCAGGAGAGCATCATGGCCAGCGTCTTCACCCGCATCATGCAGGGCGAGCTTCCCGGGCACGTCGTCCACCAGGATGATCAGTGCGTCGTCATCATGACCATCCAGCCGCTCAAGCCCGGCCATGTGCTGGTGATCCCGCGCGAGGAGACCGACCATTGGGACGATCTCGGCGAGCCGATCCGCAGCCACCTGATGGCGGTCTCGCACAGGGTGGCCAAGGCCATCAAGCGCGCCTTCCCGTGCAAGCGCGTCGGACTGCTGATCGCCGGGCTGGAGGTGCCGCACGTGCACATCCACCTGTTCCCGCTCGACGAGATGCGCGACATCCGCTTCGAGAACCTGGCGATGGCCGATCAGGCCGCGCTGGCCGACGCCGCGGCGAGGCTGCGCGCCGCGCTGGTCTGAGGGTGGCGGTCGCGCGGGCGGAGCGGACCGAGGTCGCCCCGTTTCAGTCGATCTTGACGCCAGCGGCCTTCACGACCTGCGTCCACTCGACGACCTCCGATTTGATGAACCGGCCGAACTGCTCGGGAGTCGTGGTGATCACGGTGACGCCGCGCTCCTTGAACGCTTCCTTGATGGCCGGCATCGCCAGCACCTTGTTGATCGCCTGGTTCAGCCGGTCGACGATCGGCGTCGGCATTCCGCGCGGACCCACCACGCCGACCCAGCCCACCACCGACAGGGCGACGCCGCTCTCGGTCATGGTCGGAACGCCTGGCGCGGCATCCGATCGCTGCGGCGACAGGAGCGCCAGGGCCTTCAGCTTGCCGCTCTGCACGAGCGGCATCGCGACGGTGGTCGTGTCGAAGGCGAGCTTCACCTCGCCCGAGACGAGGTCGGTCGCCGCTGCGGCGCTTCCCTTGTAGGGCACATGCAGCAGATCGGTTCCCGACTTCTTCATGAAGAATTCGCCCAGGAGATGGTTGGTGGAGCCCATGCCGAACGACGCGAAGGAGAGCTTTCCGGGATTGGCCCGCGCCGAGGCGATCAGCTCCTGGACGTCCTTGGCAGGCACGGACGGATGCGCCACGAGGACGAAGGTGACCGTTCCGATCTCGGAGATGGGCGTGAAGTCCTTGAGCGTGTCGTACGGCGGGCTGGCCTTCACGGCCGGCAGGACGACCATCTCGGATCCCGTACCCAGCAGCAGCGTGTAGCCGTCGGGCGCCGCTTTCGCGACCGACGACGCGCCGATCGCCCCACCGGCGCCGGCGCGATTGTCGACGACGACCGGCTGCCCCAGCTCGATCGCGAGCTCCTTCGAGATCAGGCGTGCGGCCGTGTCGGTCGCGCCGCCGGGCGCGAAGGCGGCGACGAGCGTGATGGGCTTCGAGGGATAGGCCGGTTCCGCCTCCGCGAGGGTCGGTGCCTGGACCGCCAGCAGCAGCACGGCGGCAAGGATTCTGATCAGCATCTTGGAGCCTCCATATCGATGGGCCGGCAGGACCGGCTCGCGTTTCTGCTTGTTGTTGTGGATGTCTCTCTCATTGCCGCTGGCGCATGATGCGCAGGGCGGCGCGGGAGGCCTGGCGGACGTGATGAAGCGACGCCTTGCTGGCCGCGGATTCGTCGCGCGCGCAGAGGGCTTTGAACATCTGCGTCAGCTCGTCGAGCGTCTCGGGAAGGCGTCCGGGCTCGGACATCGACGTCCGGCGCAGCAGCACGATCCGGTTGTGCAGGAGCTTCAGCATGGAGCTCAGGACCTTGTTGCCGCTGCCTTCGAGGATGACGTCGTAGAAGTCGCTGCTGAGCTCCAGCGTGCGCTGCACGTCACCCGCCTCCGCCGCACGCTTCAGCTCGCTGAACACGCCCTCGAGCTTGCGAACGTGACTGCTCGAGGCACGGAGCACGAAGCCCACGCAGGCCTGCGATTCCAGGATCCCCCGGACCTCGTAGATCTCCTCCGCATCCTCGTAGGAGAGCACCGACACGACCGGCCCGCGATTCGGCACCAGCGTCACCAGCCCTTCGGCCTCGATCTGGCGAAGCGCCTCGCGCAGCAGCGTCCGGCTGACACCCAGCGTCTCCATCAGCTGCCGCTCCTTCAGGCGTTCGCCGGCGTCGTACCGACCGGACAGGATCGCCTTGCGCAGGCTCTCTTCCGCCTGCTTGCGAAGGGGTGTGGCGCTCTCCGAATTGTTCACGGTGATGTCGCTCATCTTGAAAGCTCGCCTTCCGGGGTGGTGGCGACGATGCGCCGGTAGATCTCGATCGTTCTCGAGAGTTCCCGGCGGAACGCGTCGGGCGTGGAGCCGACCCAGTCGTAGCCCTGCGCCGTGAGACGTTTCCGGAAGGCCTGATCCTCGCCGAGCGTCCGGGCGACGGCGGAAAGCCGGTCGAGCAATGGCGCCGGCGTGCCCTTGGGGCCGAGCAGGCCGAACCAGCCATTGAACTCCAGCCGCGGCACTCCCTGCTCCTTGAACGTCGGCACGTCCGGCAGGAGCGCCGTTCGCGTCTCGCCGCTCACCGCGAGCAGCCGGATCTTTCCCTGCCTGGTCATCGCATCGAGCGCGCTCGTGGTGAGGAATACGGAATCGACGTGCCCCGCCAGCAGATCGACGATGGCCTGGCTGGAGCCCTTGTAGGGCACATGCTCCAGCTGGGCGCCGGTGGCGCCGGCCAGGATCAGCCCGTAGAGATGCGCCGACGATCCGGCTCCGAAAGTGCCGTAGGTCATCGGCTTCTTGCGGGCGGCGGCGATCGCCTCCTCGAGGGTGCGCCAGGGCGACGTCGCCAGCACCGCCCAGGCCGTCGACGTCTCCGCCAGCAGGGTGGCCGGGCTGAAGTCGGTCACCGGGTCGACCTCGGAGCGATGCAGCAGCGGTCCGAGCGCATGGGTGCTGGAGGTGCCCAGCAGGAACGTCGCCCCGTCCGGCTTCTGCCGGGCGACGTGACGGTTCGCGATGACGCCGTTGGCACCGGGCTTGTTGTCGACCACGAAGGTCGTGCCGGGGATCAGCGGCGCCGCCGCACTGGCGAACTCGCGCGCCAGCTGATCCGCGCCACCGCCCGGCGCGAAGGGAACCACGAGCGACACCAGCGCGGGAAAGGCGCCGCCCTGCGCCCGCGACGCGGCAGGCCAGCCGAAGCCACTCACCGATGCCGCCGCCGCGAGCAGCGACGTGTTGAAGAGCCTTCGCTTCATCGGAAACCTCCGCAATGCCTAGACGGTGGCGACGGGCGTCACGGGAGACCCCACGGCGCCGGGAAGGTTTAGGGGCGGCGCCGTCAGCAGGAAGCGGTTCCTGCCGTTCTTCCGCAGCCAGGCCGCGAGATCCCGGAGGAACCACAGCTCGCCCAGATGGATGCCGTTCTTGAACAGGCAATGTTCGTGCAGGGGCAGCAGGGCGTGGCTGATCTGCGGTGCCGCCTTGGGCATGAGCTCGACGGCGAAGTTGTCGGAGATCAGGGCGGCAATGCCCATGTCGGTGATCCACGACAGGAGCCGCTTGTCGGTGCCGTCCAGGCCGGGGCAGGCACGCTGCAGGATCTCGGCATCGGGCTTGCGGCCCATGCCGAGGATCAGGTCGTCCAGGCCGGTATAGAAGCAGACCATGTCGCCCTTCTCGATGACGATGCCGTCCTCCTCGAGGATTCTCTGCAGATCGTCGTGGGTGACGGCGTGGTTCTCGCGGCCGAAGTGGCTGAACAGGTCGACCAGCACGGCCCGCCCCTGCACGCCATGCTTCGCCAGATTGTCCACGCCCAGCACGTCGGCCCGCGGGTTCTCGTAGGTCGCCCAGGTCTCCGATCTCTCGCAGCGCTCGGCGACGGAGAGGCCGTCGCGCGGGCGAAAGCCGTTGTAGAAGGTGATCTGCGGTTTGCCGGTGCCGTCGGAATCGAACAGGCTGCCCATGTGCGCGAGGCCGTCCCACTGCGTGGAGTACTGGGTGTGGAGCAGGACGACGTCGTCCGACACGACGTCCGTCAGCAGCGGATTGTCGCGCGCCAGGGCGAAGCAGAAGCACTGCTCCCCGGCGCTCTTGCCGGCCCGCAGGGTGGCGAAGCGGCGTGGCGGATGGCGGCTTGGATGCAGGGCATTGCCGCCCGGATAGTCGAGCGGAAGCGACAGGCTGAACGTCAGCCCCACCGTCGCTTCGGCCAGTCCCTTCAGGACCTGCTCGCGACCGACCAGGTTCATCGCGCCGAGCTGGTCGTCGGCACCGAATTCGCCCCAGTTCGAGCCGTCGGGCCGGTGCTTCCAGCGGGTCGTCATACCTTGCCCTCGTAGCCCTGCCGCCGCGCCTCTTCGCGTTCGGCGGCCTTGGCGGCCTTGACGCTCGGACGGGCGCCGATGCGCTCGAGATAGGCCAAGAGGTGAGGCCACGGTGTGATATCGATGTCGTGGTACGCGGTCCACATCGCGATCGTGTAGCAGTGGGCGTCGGCGATCGTGAATGTCGGGCCGGTCAGGTAGTCGTGGTCGGCCAGGTGCTCGTCGAGCCATTTCATCCGCGCGAGCACGAGCTGGCGGGCGATCGGGCGATAGTCGTCCGGTGTCGTCTTCTTGAAGAGCGGCATGAACCCGCCCTTGTGGAGATCGGACGCGATGAAGCTCATCCACTCCATGATCCGGTATCTCTGCAGGGTGCCGGGTGGGGCGCAGAGATCGCTGCCGGGCCGCAGGTCAGCCAGGTACTGCATGATGATCGCGCCCTCGGTGAGGTACTCGCCGTTTGGCAGCTCCAGGGCCGGCACCTGTCCCTTGGGATTGACCTTGTAGTAGTCGGAGCCGTCCGGAAGCAGCTTTCTCGGGACATCGACCCAGATGAGCTCGAGCGGCAACCCGAGCTCGCGGGCAACGATGTCGACCGCGAGGGAGCAGCCGCGGACTTCATGGAAGAACTTCATGGGGTCTCTCTGTCGCGATGGCAGGTTGGGAGGAAGGGATCACGCGGCATGGGTCGCACGCGGCATGGGTCGCACGCGGCACGGGTCCTACGCGGCACGGGCCATGGCCTCCTCCGCCTCCTGGATCTGCTGGGCTTCCACGGCGGCGCGCACGCTGGGACGTGCGGCGAGACGATCCATGTAGGCCTTCAGGTTGGGCCACGGGGTGACGTCGATGCCGTGTCGCTTCGTCCAGATCACGATCGCGTAACAGTGGGCGTCGGCGATCGTGAACCGGCCTGCCGTGAGATAGTCGCGGTCGGCCAGATGATCGTCGAGCCATTGCAGCCGGCCCCGGATGTGCTGCAACGCGATCTCGCGATAGGCGGGAGGCGTCGTCTTCTTGAAGAGCGGCATGAATCCGCCCTTGTGAAGATCCGATGCGATGAAGCTCATCCATTCCAGGACCCGGTACTTCTCCGGACCGTTGGCGGCCGCCGCGAGGTCGCTGCCGGGCCGCTGGTCCGCCAGGTACTGCATGATGGCGGAACCTTCGCTGAGGTGCTGCCCGTCGGGCAGCTCCAGCGCGGGCACCTGCCCCTTGGGATTGACCGTGTAAAGGTCGGTCCCGTCCGGCAGCACCTTCCTCTGCATGTCGACCCAGACGATCTCGAGCGGAATCCCCAGCTCCCGCGCGACGATGTCCACGGCGAGCGAGCATCCGTGCGACTCGTGATAGAATTTCATCTCCTTGCTCCCAACCCGCCGTCAGGAGGCCTTCGCCTGGCGCTCCGCCTCTTCGGCGGCCTGCACGCTGGGACGCGATGCGATGCGGGCGAGATAGGCCGTCAGGCGTGGCCAGGCCGCGAAGTCGATGTCGTGCAGCTTCGACCACATCAGGATCGTGTAGCAGTAGGCGTCGGCGACCGTGAACGTCGGCCCGGTGAGGAAGTCCCGATCGCCGAGCACGCCGTCGAGCCACTGGAAGCGCGTCTGCAGATTCTGCCGCGCGATCTGGCGATACTCCGGCGGCGTGGTGGGCCGGAACAGGGGCGTGAAGCCCTTGTGCAACTCGGTGCCGACGAAGTTCATCCATTCCAGGATGCGGTAGCGGGCCATCGTGCCCGGCGGCGCGAGCAGGTCGCTGTCCGGCCTGCTGTCGGCGAGGCACTGCACGATGACCGGCCCCTCGGTGAGGAACTGTCCATCGTCCAGCTCGAGCGTGGGCACCTGCCCCTTGGGATTGACCTTGTAGTAGTCCGAGCCGTCGCGAAGCTTCTTGGCGCGGACGTCGACCCATTCGAGCGCCAGCGGGATGTCGAGCTCGCGCGCCACGATGTCGACGGCGAGCGAGCAGGCATGGGGCGTGAGGTACAGTTTCATCTCGATCTCGCAGCAGGACGGTTGGGTCAGTTGACGGTGATCTTGCGCTCGGCAACGATCCGTCCGTAGCGCTCGCGCCCGCGCGCGATGAGGGCCGCCAGGTCCTCGGCGGAACCGTTGCCGACCTCGAAGCTCATGGCTGCGAAAGACTTCCGGAGATCGGGTGCGGCCAGCGCCTTCTTCATCGCGGCATTGAGCGCGGCGATCACCTCGGGCGGCGTCTTCGGTGGCGCCATCAGGCCGAAGAAGCCGGTGATCGACAGGTCGGGGAAACCCGCCTCCTTGGCCGTCGGGACGTTCGGCAACGTCGGATCGCGCGCCTCGCTGGTGATCAGCAGCGGCACCAGCTGCCCGGACCTGATCTGCGCCAGCAGCGGCGCCAGCACCTCGTCCATCAGCTGCGCATCGCCACGGATCACCGCATCCCGCGCCGATGTCGCGCCCTTGTAGGGGACATGCACGAACCTGGCGCCCGTGGCGGACATGAGGATCTCGCCCAGCAGGTGGTTGCTCGAGCCCACGCCGGCCGATGCGAAATTCAGGACGCCTGGCTTCGCGCGGGCCAGCGCCACGAGATCCGCCAGGCTTCGCGCGCCGGTCTCCGGCGAGGTCACGAACACGAACGGCTGCAGCGCGCCGAGGCTGACCGGCACGAGCGCCGTCAGATAGGCCTGGTCGGGATAGAGCACGGGCGCGACGGCCAGCGTGCTGCCGCTGCCCCACAGCAGGGTGTAGCCGTCGGGATCGGCCGTCGCCACGCGGCGCGTGCCGATCCGTCCGCCGGCCCCAGGCTGGTTCAGCACGATCACGGGTTGACGCAGCACGTCCGTGAGCGCCTTCGCGACGACCCGGGCAGACACGTCGGTCGAGCCGCCGGCCTCGAACGGCACCACGATGGTCACAGGTCTGTCCGGATAGTTCCCGGCCAGCGCCGGAGCGGCCATCACGAGCGCCAGCGCGGCGCAGGAACGCACGACCTTCCTGAAGAATCCCGTCATAGCCACCTCCCAATTTTTTGAACTGTACGACTGTTTTATTAATATAGGCAAGTCTCGTACTACAATTTAGTTGAATATGTCCGTTGCGGCAGGCAAGACTTGCCGCGGTGACTTGGCCCGTAGGAGACAACGGAGCCGGAGCGCGATACGGCGCAAGCAATGGAGGGACGCAGATGAAAGGGACGATTCTGGTGGGAACGGCGAGCCAGGGATTCCTGCGCAGCGTCGACGATGGCGCGACCTGGCACCGCCTGGGCCTCAAGGAAGCGATCGAGTTCGACGGCGTCGTCCGCAGCGTCTTGGTTCATCCCCAAGATCCGAGCGTCGTCCTGGCCGGCGCCGATTCGGGCCTCTGCATCAGCCGGGACGGCGGCGCTCATTTCGCGCTGATCGATTCGCCGATGAACGGCCAGGCTGTGTGGTCGATCGCGATCGATCCCGTCGACCCGTCCTACATCTATGCCGGCACGGGCGCGCCCTCGCGCGCGGTCATGTTCCGCTCGACCGACGCCGGCAAGAGCTGGCAACGCCTCTCACCGGAGATCCCCGAGTTCTGTCAGGGCGTCAATCGCCCCCGCATCCTCGCGATCTGCGTCGATCCGTCGGACAACGCCCAGGTCTGGTTCGGCGTGGAGGAAGGCGGCGCGTGGCGCAGCGACGATCACGGCGCGACGTGGCGGCGCATCGACCGGGACTGCGGGATCACCAATTCCGACATCCATGCGATCTCGATCCTGCCGCCGGCCGCGCAGCAGCCGCACAGGACGTTCGTGCTGACTGTCAATTCGGTGTTCGTCAGCACCGATCACGGCAAGACCTGGACCGGTGCGGCGTCCAAGGATCGCTTCGACGGCCTCTACTACACCCGCACCGTCCAGCCTCTGGCCGGCGACGGCGCACTGATGCTGGCGGTCGGCGACGGCACGCCGGGTGCGCGCAGCCGGCTCTATCGCTCCACCGACCGCGGCGACACCTGGGTTCCCGCCCTCCTGCACGCCGAACCGAATTCGACGTTCTGGGCCTTCGCCGTGCACGCCGCGGACCCGGACCTGCTTTTCGCCGGCACCAAGTACGGCGATCTGTTCCGATCCGTCGACAGCGGCCGCAGCTGGTTCAAGGAATGGCGCGCCTTCCCGGAGATCACCGCGATCGCCTGGACGCCCTTCGAGGCGCCTGTCAGGGCGCATCCTCGGTCTATCACCTGACGGGCGCGGACGGCACCGGCAAATTCCCACCTGAAGACTGACGAAAGATGCGCACCAAGAATCTAGGCGAGTTTCATATCCGCAAATGGTACCTGCAGATCGAGGATACCATGGCCAACGAGACCGGCGTGCTGGCCGACGGAGATCCCGTCCGCAAGATCGTCATCGGCGCCGCCGTCCATAACGCCTTTTCCGGCCAGTTCGTCGAGGATCTGGGCGACTCCGTGCGGGCGTCGGAAGCGCTGGGACGGGAATTCGGCAAGCGCATCCGGGAAGCGATGGGCAATGCGCGGGTCGCCAGCTACGGCAAGGCCTGCCTCGTGGGCTCGGCCGGCGAGTACGAGCACGGCAACGCGTTGCTGACGACGGTCTTCGCAGATCCCGTCCGGTCGGCGATCGGCGGCGCCAAGGCCTGGATTCCTTCGACCGGCAAGCGGGGCTCGCCGGGCGCGTCGATCGACATTCCGCTCGCCCACAAGGATGAGCTCTATGTCCGCTCGCACTACGACACGGTCAGCGCCATGTTCGCCGACGCGCCCAGTGCCGACGAGATCGTCATCGCCTTCGCCTTCGCGACGCGCGGCCGCCTGCATGCGCGGCTCGGTGGGCCAGTTGCCGCATGAACGGTTGCCGCATGAACGGTCGCTTCATGAACGGTCGCTGCATGAAGAACATCGCTTGAGGGACATCGCCTGAACGGGCGCCACATGAACGGGGAGGACGATGGCATGGAGTCTCGGGAGAACGAGCCGCAGGAGTACCAAGTCTCGACCAGGGACGGCCTTTCCCTTCGCGTGCTGGAATGGGGGCCGCCGACGGCACCGCCGGTGGTGATGCTGCATGGCATCCGGGGCTATGCCCGAACCTTCGCCTCGCTCGCGACGGCCCTGCTGCCGCGTCACCGGACCATCGCCTATGATCAGCGCGGCCGCGGCGGAAGCGATTGGGACCCCGCCCGGCAATACTACAACGACACCTATGTCCGCGACATCGAGGATGTCGTCGACCATCTCGGCCTGGGGAGCTTCGACCTCCTGGGCCACTCGATGGGCGGGATCGCCGCCTATGTCTACGCGGCGACCCATCCCGACCGCGTCCGGCGCCTGGTCATCGAGGATGCCGGCCCGGGAGCCGCGCAGGACAGCGCCGGATCCGTCCGCATCCGCCAGGAGCTTCTTTCCGCGCCGCGCTCCTTCGAGAGCTGGGATGCCGCCGTCGCGTTCATGCGGAAACTGCGCCCGAGCGTGACCGAAGCGGCACGCCTGGACCGGCTGCGCAACATGCTGAAGCAGCGGCCCGACGGGACATGGACCTGGCAATACGACCACGACGGCATTGCCGAGGCTCGCCTGGACCCGGACCCGTCCCGGATCGTCGATCTGTGGCCGCACGTCGAGGCGATCCGCTCGCCGACGTTGCTGCTCCGGGGCGGCCGGTCAGACTACTTCAAGCGCGAGACCGCCGAGGCCGTGGCGGCGCGCAACCCGGTCGTGCGCTGGCAGGAAGTGCCCGATGCCGGCCACTACATCCATGACGACCAGCCCGCCACCGTCGAGCGCCTGGTCTCCTCTTTCCTGTCGGAGCGCGACCGACCCTGACCCGGCGGCCCCCGCCGCCGCCTGCTCATGGCGGCGATGCGGCCGACATCGCCTGTTTCCTCCCGGCATGCGGCGTTGCATGCTCACCTGCCGTCGGCTTCTCCGAAGCCGACGGTTCTTTTTTCGCGTATCGCCTCACACCGGATGCTGCCGTCGCGAGCTGACGGCGATTCTGTTCCAGACGTTGATCGTGCCGATGGCGACGGTGAGCTGCGCGATCTCCTCTTCCGTGAAGGCCGCCCGCACGGCGTCGAATGCCGCGTCCGGCACGCCGGTTTCGGCGGCCAGCGTGACGCTCTCGGTCCATTCCAGCGCCGCCCGGTCCCGGCCGTCGAAGAATGGCGATTCCCGCCACACCGACACGAGGTGCAGCATCTGCGGCGCCAGCCCGTCCGCCAGCGCCTCCTTCACATGAAGGTCGACGCAGAACGCGCAGCCGTTGATCTGCGAGGCGCGCAGCCTGACGAGGTGCAGGATACGGCTGTCGAGGCCGCAGCGCTGCACGGCCGAATCGAGCGCGGCCACCGCCCGGTAGAGGGCAGGCGCCAGCCGGGCGATGTCGAGTCTGGGGTGCATGGGCGTTCCTTCTCCCGACGATGTTGCATCCAATCATGGATAATATATATCCATGATTTAGGAGCGCAACGGTCGGCGCGGGACGACCTCGGAGAACGCCGCATGAGGCGATTGAGCGATGGTGTCGAGGCGGCGCTGCACTGTGCGCTGGTGCTCGCCGCGCTGCCCGGCGGCAAGGTCCTGTCCGGCGCGGACCTCGCCGAGCTTCATGGCGTCTCGCAGTCCTATCTGCTGAAGCACCTTCGGGCGCTCGCCGCGGCGGGCGTCATCGACGCGCTGCCGGGGCCGCGCGGCGGCTACCGCCTGGCGCGCGAGCCGGCTCGCATCACGCTGCTCGACATCGTGGAGGCCATCGACGGGCGGGAACCTGCCTTCGTCTGCCGCGAGCTGCGTCGCCGCGGCCCGGGCAAATCGAAGGATCCGTGCGTCTACCGGACCGACTGCTTCATCAAGACCCGCATGATCGCCGCCGAAGCGGCCTGGCGGGACGCGTTGCGGGGCCAGACGCTCGGCGATCTCGTGCGCGACGGCGAAAGGCTGATCGGCGGCCACAACAGGAAGGCCGTCGCCGATTTCCTGCGCGCGCGGCAGCGCGATCCGGTCGCCCGCCACCGGTCACGCGGCGGCGCCACGAGGGCAGGCGTCGAATCCTGACGCTCCCTTCCCCGCGTCGCGGCCCGCCCGTGTTCTGGGCGTGGCGCGGCCGCTCCGCTATGGTCGGCGTCGACCCACAGGAGAAGACATGCGCCAGCCCAGCCGCCTCGCCACCCCCCTCGCCCGCCTCCTCGCCGCCCCCCTCTCCGCCCCCCTCGCCACCGTCGCACTCGGCCTGTCGCTGCTCGCCTGCACCCAGCCGCAACAGCCATCCCAGCAGGCATCGCCGCAGCAGCCACCGCAGCAAAGCCGGACGTCGTCCGCCAGCTCGCCGCAGGACCTCGCCTACTGCGCCAAGCTCAGCGAGCTCTATCTGCGCTATGTCGGCCCCAATCCCAACTCCGCCAACATGGGCGGCGTCCTGCCCAACGTCACGGGCGGCGAAGCCGTCGCGAAGTGCCGCGAGGGCGACGCCCAGGCATCCATCCCCACGCTCGAGCGCCTGCTCAAGAACGCCGACATCACCCTGCCGCCGCGGACCTAGCCGCACGGCCGGGCGGCAGCGGCCCCGATCCCGTCGTCTCGACCAAGGCTCGCAGGGCCGTGGGGAGAGACCTTGCCTCGGCGATCTGGCGGCTGGTCGTCGACGCAAGGCCCCTCGGCTTCGCGAAGAGGCGACGCGGGCACCTTGCTCCACTTCGGTGTCCGCCGGGGGGCTACCGTGAGACCTAACGGGCTCCGCGCCGCCGACGCGGGAGGGGCTGTAATCTCTCCCGCGTCAACGCCTATTCAGGCGCGATTCCTTCGACCACGCAAACAAGCAAGAGAACTTGCTTCAGCGATCCGGCGGCTGGCGAGAGCGTCATAAAGGCCTCCCACCTCCCTTTGAACTCCTGGATTTCGGCGATGAGTTTCACGAGGTCGGGACCGAGTGTGAGCCGGAGCTCTTTCATGCTTAAGACGGTCTCATATCCGATCCATACCCAATAATACCTGATTTCCATGACGGACGCCGCCAACCGGCGTGTCCACCGGCAGGCATTGAACAAATGACTTTCTGGCCTGGAGCCGGTTGCCCGAGGAAAGTTCCGACTCTATGCGGCCGCCTTCAATTCGAAGTCGACATGGATCGTTGAGAACGGGCAGACGATTTCCCCGCTCGCCTCGTCGACCTCGAACAGCCCCAGCTCGAGCAGCGCCACGATGTCTTCGTGAATGCGCTTCGTGTCACGATCGACCCGCCGGGCCAAGCTCACGCCGCGACAGGGCGCCCTTGCCCCGCAGCTCGCGAACCAGATCCCATCGCTTCTCGCTGAGCTTGCCGAAGAACAAGCCTGGCGTCGCTAAGGCATACGGCCTTTGCGGTCGCGCGCTCCCAATGCCGCTACACGACCTAAATGCCCATTGCAGCCTTGGTTGCAAAGGCGACAATGATCAGCGCCACGAGGATGAGGCCCAACACGACCGGCACAGGAAGCGTTGGCTTGGCTAAGTTTGCCGTGTTCGCCGCACCGCGCAGCGCGACGGACGATGCGGTCAGGGCCACACCCAGCGCTGTACCGATCCATTCCAGCGTCGCCAGGAGCGTTGACATCGGATTGGGCGGCACGGGGAAGACGCGGCCGAGATCGAGCAGATAGACGGCGACGAAGGCGAGACCGGCAAGCCCGGCCCAGCCATGTCCTTTGCTGGTCTTCGCGACGAAATAGGCGAGCACGATGCTTCCCAGACCGAGCACGGTCAGAAACGCATTGAATGCACCCAGCACCAAGGCGGGATAGGCGCTGAAATCACGCGTTTCAACGAAGCCTCCAGGCACCATCAGCGCCAGATTCAAAGCGGAAGCGACCAGAAGCGCGGTGACGACGAGGCGAGAGGCTGGCATTCGACTGATCCTTAAGGCGATGTTGCAGACTGCACCGACGCGCTGACGCCTTCATCACTTGGCGCGCATCGCGGTGAACAGGGTGAAGACCCGGCGGTTGAGAGCGAGCACACTCTGCTGGTCGAGGTCTTGCGCGTTCAATGCAAACCAGCGGTCGGCTTCACGCGCCGCCGCGAAGGCGATGTTCGTCAGCAAGGCGAGGGGCAGGTCTGAGCGGACGGCACCGAACTACCGTCCGCTTTCAATCAGCCGCTCAAATCGGGTGGGGAGGAGCTCGAGCAAGTCTATGATGGCGGCCTGTGCTTTCGCTTCCCGGTAGATACCACGTCCCAATTCGGCCAGGCGGTCATTTCGCGTGAGGATCGTCGTCACATTGCCGAATAGGACGGCAATCTGTTGCCAGTGGTCGGCCGCGGACTCCGGCTTGGTCGGCTTGGCATCCAGCAAGCTGGAAGGTTCGTTGAATGCCCGCCCGATGACGATACGATAGAGTTCACCCTTGTCGGCGAAATAACAATAAGCGGCAATCGGCGGCGATTGGGTCTTTGCGGAACAGAGAAGCGCCGACACCGATCGAATTCTGCAGGCAGGATTGTGGATCAGGAGAGAGGCTGTATGGACGCTATTGAAACAGAGCGGCTTGTCCTGAGGAATTTTCGGACGGGGGATGCCGCCGATCTTTACGCCTACTTGAATGAACCCAGGGCGAGTTGTTTTCTTTCTCTGAAGCTCGAGGACATGGGCGCCGCCTAAGCGGAAGCGGAAAAGCGAAGCCGAAGCGAGGAGCACATCGCCGTCTGTTTGAGAAATTCAGGCAAGCTGATCGGTGACCTGTTCGCCATGCCCGAAGAGGATACGTTCTCGGTCGGGTGGAATTTCAATGCGGATGTCGGTGGACATGGGTTTGCTTCCGAGGCCGCCCGGGCTCTGTTTGCGCATCTGTTCACAGTCAGACACGCTCGTCGGCTCTATGCCTATGTCGAGGACCACAACGTCGCATCGCGGCGTCTGTGTGAACGATTGGGGATGCGGCAGGAAGGGCTTTTCATAGAGTTCGTGTCGTTCGAAGCTGACGACAACGGGGAGCCGATCTTCGAGAATACGATGCAGTACGCTATCCTGCGAAAAGAATGGGCGTCACAGCAGTGAGTGGAGTCTCACTGATCACGCAGCCAATCCATCAACATCATACCGCGTAAGCCGCGGCCAGACACCAAACTCAAGAGGGGGGAAGCGACGGTCAAACCGTTCGCTTGCTCGGCCATTTTGGCCAAGATGGTGGGCCGAGAACGATGAAACGCAGAACCATGTCTACGCTATAGCCCTCCAAAACTGACGCGAGAGCGAATGGCTGCAATGGGGTGGCTCGCGGACTGACCGCTCTTGATGCCGCCACATCACGAAGCGGACATCCATTCGCCATCGAGTTCTCCCCGTGAAAGTCGACCTCGCCATTGCGGCCCTCGGCCAGCTTGCCGGATGATCCGCCGTCGGCAGGAGGTTCGCCGGAACGCCCGTCATCCCGACGCCGGAAGCTCTTCATCGAAGCCCGGGCCTTGATTAGCGTGCCGTCGACCGAGAAGGGCTCGGTGGAGACCAGGCGTTTCACCTGCAGTCGATCGAGGATGGCCGTGAGGAAGCACATCGCCACGTCGCCGTCGAGCAGGCGGTCGCGGTTCTTCGAAAAGGTCGAAGCGTCCCAGGCCCGATCGTCAATGCCCAGACCGACGAACCGGCGGAACGACAGATCGAAATCCAGCCGCTCGACCAGGAGCCGTTCGGAGCGGACGGTAGAGATTCGAACTCCTAACCTTCTGACCCGTCGTGGCACGCCCCCCCTGCAAATCCGGAGGAACTTTCCTGCGCAAACTTGACTTCCCGACCGGAAGTTATGTCCTGTTCCTGTCGCCCTCTGATGACGAAGGCCGACGCATGATCAACCCTTCCGCTGCCGATCGACTCCCCGGTGCCAGCGCCACGCTCGCACCGGGCCAGGCTGGTCCCGGCCGGCACCCACGCGCACACCAGCCGGCCGTGATTTTCCGGCCCTTATACGGAGCGCAAAAAGTCCCGCCGGCGACGCCGGGCCGCCGGCCCGTCCGCCGGATCTCGGCGCAGGTGTGCCCGCACACCCCTTCCGGGGTGTCGGCAGGTCGATTCTGCT
>QFCS01005989.1_pt1 | contig 17673 bp, 17 predicted proteins | sample 3576561 | NCBI WGS metagenome assembly QFCS01 | reverse complement strand
CGTGGTCGGCTACCCGCACGACATCAAGGGCCAGGGCATCTATGCCTACGTCACGCTCAATGCCGGCCTGCATCCCAGCGAGGAGCTGCGCAAGGAGCTGGTCGGCTGGGTGCGCAAGGAGATCGGTCCGATCGCCACGCCTGACGTCATCCAGTGGGCGCCCGGCTTGCCCAAGACGCGCTCCGGCAAGATCATGCGCCGCATCCTGCGCAAGATCGCCGAGAACGACGTCGGCAACCTCGGCGACACGTCGACGCTCGCCGATCCGATGGTGGTCGACGATCTGCTGCAACACCGCGTGAAGTAGGCAAGGAGTCCGATGGCCAACCCGACGATTCAGCAGCTCGCTGCAGACCTGGCCGCCGGCCGCACCACATCGCGCAAGCTCACCGAGGAGGCACTCGCCCGTATCGGAGATCCGGCGGGCGAGGGCGGGCGCGCCTTCATCAAGGTCTACCGGACGGCCGCACTGGCCGCCGCCGATGCCAGCGACGCCCTGCGCAAGGCGGGCCTCGTCGCCTCGCCGCTCGCCGGCCTGCCGGTCTCGATCAAGAATCTGTGCGACGTCGCCGGCGAAACCACGCTGGCCGGCTCGAAGGCGCTCGACGACGCGCCGGCGGCGGCCGAGGACGCGCCCGTGGTGGCCCGCCTGCGCGCCGCGGGCGCGGTCATCGTCGGCAGCACCAACATGAGCGAGTTCGCCTTCTCGGGCGTCGGCTTCAACCCTCACTACGGCACGCCGGGCAATCCGGCCGACCGCAGCCGCGTGCCCGGCGGCTCCTCGTCGGGCGCCGCCGTCTCGGTCGGCGACGGCATGGCCGTGGCGGCGCTGGGCACAGACACCGGCGGCTCGGTACGCATCCCGGCGGCGGTCTGCGGCATCACCGGCTTCAAGCCGACGGCGCGCCGCGTGCCGATCGACGGCGTGGTGCCGCTGTCGACGTCACTCGATTCGATCGGCCCACTCGCCAACTCCGTCGAATGCTGCGCCATCGTCGACGCGGTGTTCGCCGGCGAGCCGATCGCCGTGCCGGCTCCGACGCCGCTGGCCGGCCTGCGCTTCGCGGTGCCGATGCATTTCGTGATGGACGACCTCGACCCGGTCGTGGCGCGTGCCTTCGAGCGGGCGCTGAAGGCGCTGTCGGGCCTCGGCGTGAGGATCGAGCAGATCGACCTGCCCGAGCTGAACGAGCTGCCGGCGATCAATGCCAAGGGTGGCTTCGCCGCCTCGGAGGCCTATGCCTGGCACCGGCAGCTGATCGCCCGCCGCGGCGACGACTACGACCCGTTCGTCCGCCCGCGCATCATGCGCGGCAAGGAGATGTCGGCGGCCGACTACATCGACCTGCTGCAGGCGCGCGCCGACCTCGAGAAGCGCGTGTCCGCCGTCACCGCCAACTACGATGCCGTGATCATGCCGACCTGTGCCATCGTCGCGCCGACCCTCGCGGAGGTCTCGACGCCCGAAGGCTTCACGAAGAAGAACCTGCTGCTGCTGCGCAACACCACGGTCGGAAACTTCCTCGACCGGTGCGCCATCAGCCTGCCCTGCCATGCGGCGGACGAGCTGCCGGTGGGCTTCATGCTGATGGGCGAGGCGATGGCCGACAAACGGCTGCTGGCGATCGCACGATCGGTGGCGCCGGTGGTGCGGTCCAACTGACTTCCGCCGTGATGGCGGATTGACTACTGATATCGCGCATCGTCGGGACGGCGCATGCGCCAGACGTTGTCGACGGTGGTGTATTCGCTGTAGCCCAGCCGCGCGACCGGCTTGAAGGCCAGTATGTCGATGCGGCCGTCCTTGATGATGCTGTCGTCGACATGGATGCCGACGACCTGGCCGAACACGATCGAGCCGCGCTTGGTTTCGTGACCCTTCTCGACCGGCAGCTCGACGGTGCGCCAGTACTTGCATTCGAGCGCCACCGGCGATTCCTTCACGCGCGGCGGCTTCACCATGTTGCAGGGCGCCGGCGTCAGCCCGGCGAGCTTCATCTCGTCGATGCCGAACGCCACCATGGAGGTGGTGACGTTCATCTGCTCCTTGAGCGGCTCGCTCACCATGTTCACCACGAACTCGCCGGTCGCCTCGGCGTTCATGCGGCTGTGCTTGGTCGGTGTGTCACCGTAGGTGCCGGTGATGGCGAAGTAGACGATGGGCGGGAACTCCCCGACGGCGTTGTAGAAGCTGTAGGGCGCCAGGTTCACCCGTCCCTCGCGGTCGACAGTCGAGATCCAGCCGATCGGCCGCGGCACGATCAACGCCTTCAGCGGATCCTGCGACAGCCCATGGTCGCGCTTGGCGGCATCGTAGAACATGTCCTCTCCTCTCAACCGAAGCGCCGGCTTGCGTCGCGGTGCGCCGCATCGAAGACGGCCTCGAGCCGGTCGTTGAGGCCGCGACACGAACGCACCACCGCCTCGGCCCACACGACATAGTCGCGCAGGCGCGCCTCTGTCCATCCCGCGGGAGGGCTCGTCACGAGGCTGCGCAGATTCGAGGTCTTGTCGGCGATCTTGAGCAGCTTGGCGCGGCGCGACTTGCCGGGCGTCTTCTCGATCTGCCGGCGCTTGCGCTCCTCCTTGCTCAGCGACTTGTCATCGGTCACTTCGGCCACCAGGACCGCGACCTCCGCTCCAAAGCGCTCCACCAGGTCCTCGTAGGTGGCGTCGGTGTCCTCCAGCGTATCGTGCAGCAGGCCGCCCATCAGCAACACGACATCCGCGCCGTGGGTCGCCTCGGCAAGCAGGGCTGCAACCTCGGTCAGGTGGTTGATATAGGGTTCGCCACGCTCGCCCTTGCGACGCTGCGCGGCATGCTGGCGGGCGGCAAAGTCGGCCGCCTGCGCCAGCCGGACCAGATCGGTGCTCATCACATGCTGTTGTGCGACCAGCGGTCCGGCTTGTCGAGCCGCCCACACCGGGTCATGTTCCGCCCATGTCTCGAACCATGAAGGCGCTGCTGGGCGTCTGGGTCGCCGCCCTGGTCGTGGCCGCAGGCTGGATCGGCTGGGATGCCTGGCAGGGCGGCAGCCGGCCGGCGATCGGCGGACCATTCACCCTGGTCGATCAGAACGGCAAGACCTTCACCAGCGACGAACTGAAAGGCAAGCCGACGCTGATCTACTTCGGCTTCACCTACTGCCCCGACGTCTGCCCGACCTCGCTGCTGCTCATGGAGACCGCCCTCGAAAAGGTCGGCCCGGACGCGGCCCAGAAGGTCAATGTCGTGTTCATCACGATCGATCCGGAACGCGACACGCCCGAACTCCTGAAAGGCTACGTCCCCAATTTCGGTTCGACCTTCATCGGCCTCACGGGCACGCCGCAACAGATCGCCGATGTGGCACGTGCCTACCGCGTCTACTACCAGAAGGTACCCAGCAAGGATGGCGGGCCCTACCTGATGGATCACTCCTCGATCATCTACCTGCTCGATCGCAACGGCCGCTTCGTAACCCACTTCACGCACGATGCGAAAGCCGAGGCGATTGCCGCCGCAGTGGGTCGTCTGATCTGACGGGGCCTCCTCAAGTCATTGAACCGTCAACTTTTGTGCAGTGCACTATTGAAGTGACACGGGGCCGGACCCACGTACAATCCAGCCCCCATGCTTTATTCAGCGTACGAGCTCCAACGTCAGTTGGCCCAGCCTGTCAGGCTTTGGGCAAATGCCCTGGAGCAGGTCTATACCAGCCCCTACAACCCGCTCGCCGAAACCTGGTTCGGCAAGTCGGTAGCGGCTGGCGCCGAGATCATGGCGCGGCTGACCCAGAACTATACCAAGCCCTCCTTCGGCCTGAACACGACGCAGATCGGCAACGACACCGTCGCGGTCAACGAGGAGATCCTCGTCCGCAAGCCGTTCTGTCAGCTCCTGCGATTCCGCCGCGACACCCCGCGGCGCGACCCCAAGGTCCTGGTGGTGGCGCCGATGAGCGGTCATTTCGCCACTCTGCTGCGCGGCACGGTCGAGGCGCTGCTGCCCGAGCATGATGTCCATATCACGGACTGGACCGACGCCCGCGAAGTCCCGCTGAGCCAGGGCAACTTCGACCTCGACGACTACATCGACTACATCATCGACTTCTGCCGCTACCTCGGGCCGGACGTGCACGTCATCGCGGTCTGCCAGCCGTCGGTGCCGGTTCTGGGCGCCGCGTCGCTGATGGCTGCCGACCAGGACCCGCGCCAGCCGCGCTCGATCACCCTGATGGGCGGCCCGATCGACACGCGTATCAGCCCGACGACGCCCAACGACCTCGCGATGCGCAATTCGATGATGTGGTTCCGCCAGAACGTCATCTCGACAGTGCCCGTCAACTATCCCGGCGCCATGCGCCGCGTGTATCCGGGCTTCCTGCAGCTCACGTCGTTCATCAGCATGAATCTCGACCGGCACATCAACGCCCACATGCGCCAGTTCGAGCATCTGGTCAAAGGCGACGACGATTCGGCGGATTCCCATCGCACCTTCTACGACGAATACCTGGCGGTGATGGATCTCACTGCCGAGTTCTACCTGCAGACGATCCAGGTCGTGTTCAAGGAGCACCTGCTGCCGCGCGGCGTCTGGGTGAGCCGCGGCCGCAAGATCGACCCGTCGGCGATCGAGACCGCGCTGATGACCGTCGAGGGCGAACTCGACGACATTTCCGGCGTCGGCCAGACGAAGGCCGCCCACACACTGACACCCAACATTCCCGGTGCCCGGAAGGTTCACTGGGAGCAGCCCCGCGTCGGCCACTACGGCATCTTCAACGGCCGCAAATGGCGCGAGCAGATCATGCCGCGCGTGCGCGACTTCATGCGCGCGAACGAAGCGGCCGCATCCTAAGTCCTGGAGGAGAACCGCAACGCCGGGCCGGCGCCCGCGTTGCCTTGCGTCATGGAAGCAGAAGGACAGTGGGCAGCCGCCGCGACGACGGCCGCTTCCCTTTTGACCATGTGGGGCCTGCGCGTGCTTGGCGCGCTCGCCATCCTGATCGCGGGATGGATCGTCTCCCATGTCGTCTATCGTGCCGTGGTGAGGCTGTGTGCGCGGTCGCCGCGCATCGATCGCACGGTGGCGCTGTTCCTGGGCAACGGAGCCCGCTACGTCACCCTGGTCTTCACCTTCGTCGCCGTGCTCACGACCTTCGGCATCGCGACCACGAGCTTCGTGGCCGTGCTGGGAGCGCTCGGCATCGCCGTCGGCCTCGCTTTGCAGGGCACGCTCAGCAACCTGGCGGCAGGCATCATGCTGGTGGTGTTCCGGCCCTTCCGGATCGGGGACCGCATCGAGACGGCCAACGTCGCGGGCACGACGCGCGAGATCAATCTGTTCTTCACCGAGATCGACAGCGACGACAACACGCGCATCATCATCCCCAACGGCAAGTTGTGGGGGGAGATCACGCGCGTCCCGACCCGCAACGACTCGACCCGGCTCGACTTCCGGATGACCCGCCCGGCCGATGACGATACCAACGCCACCATCGAGCGGCTGAGAGCTGCGCTCGAGGGGCATCCGCACGTGATGCGCATCGAGGATATCGGCATCGACAGCCTCGGCGACGCCAGCCACACCCTGGTCGCCCGCGTCTGGGTGGCGCGTGCCGGAACGGACGCAGCGCGGTTCGAGATCAACCGGTCGATCAAGGAGGCCTTCGCGACCCGCCCGGACTCACCACAGGTAGAGCCCGGCACCGGATAGGACTAGCATCGGGCCATGGATGCCATCACCGCCCTGCCTGTCGAGATCAGCGACTGGAAGCCCGGCCCCTTCGACGTCGGCGGCGAGACCGTGTTTGCCATCGGCGACGTGCACGGTTGCGCGGCCGAACTCAGGAGCCTGCTCACCGCCATCGCCGGCCTGGCAGGCGAGAGCGGCGGCCGGCGGCGGCTGATCTATCTCGGCGACATGATCAATCGCGGCCCCGACAGCGTCGATGTGCTGCAGCAATGGTCCGGCGACGCGGACGCCCATGGCGTCGACCACGTCGACCGGCTGATGGGCAATCATGAGATCATGATGCTGCTGACGGTCATCGGCGGACCGCATGCGCACAAGGCGGAGACCATGTGGCTGAGCCGGCGCATGGGCGGCCGGACCCTGCTCGAGCAGATGCGTCGCCGCGTTGGCCGGCCGGATGCCCCGCCGGGGCACGAATTGCTTCGCGAAGCCCTCGGCGAAGCGGTAGTGCATCGCCTGTGGGGCATGCGCTCGCACGTTCGCCTGGGCAACACCGTGTTCGTCCATGGCGGCCTCGACCCGCACGCTGGCCAGGACGAGTTCCTGACCCGTCCCTGGACGCTCTTCACCGAGGCGCGGTGGGCGTGGATCAACCACGGCTTCCTCGACTGGAAAGGCGGCTTCGGTGGCACCCTGGTGGTGCATGGCCACACCCCGCCCGACAAGCACCGCAAGATCAGCGGCATGGAGGACCCGCACCTGTTCGAAGGCGACCGGCTGGGGCTGGACGGCGGCAGCGCGCGCACCGGAATCGTGACCGCCGCCGAAATTCGCGAGAGCCGCTACCGCATCCTCAAGGCCGGCACCGCTTTCACCGATCCCGTTCCCTCGGAGGAATAGCGGATTCAGCGATACCCTGTCGGGATCCGGCCTCATTCTTCGTCCTAAGGCAATATCGGGAGCCCGAATCGATGCTCTACGCCATTCTTTGTTACAATTCCGAGGACGCCGTTGGCGCCTGGTCGAAGCAGTACCATGACGACGTCATGGGCAACCTCATGAAGGTCCACGACAAGCTCGCTGCGCAGGGCCGGCTCGGCCCAGTGGCGCGCCTGCTGCCGACCACCGCCGCCACGACGTTGCGCAAGGGCCGCGAGAACCTGGTCTTCGACGGGCCCTTCGCCGAGACCAAGGAGCAGCTTCTGGGCTTCTACATCGTCGACTGCGCTTCGCTCGAGGCCGCCATCGACGTGGCCAAGGAGCTTGCCAAGGCCAATCCGGGCACCGGCAGCTACGAGATCCGTCCGGTCGCGGAGCTGCATGACAACCACGTGGCCGCAGGCGAGGGCGAGCGGCAGAAGCCGGCGGCATGAGCGACCTCGGCTGGATCGACGCGGCCGTCGCCGCGGCGCGCCCCCAGGCGATGGGCGCGCTGCTGCGCTATTTCCGCGATCTCGACACGGCCGAGGAAGCCTTCCAGGAAGCCTGCCTGCGCGCACTGAAGGCCTGGCCGCAGAACGGTCCGCCGCGCGATCCGACGGCATGGCTGGTCTTCGTCGGCCGCAATGCCGCGCTCGACGACCTGCGCCGCCGCACCCGACAGGTCGCCCTGCCGGACGAAGCCGAGCTCTCCGACCTGGGCGATGCAGAGAGCGCGCTGGCCGACCGGCTCGACGACGAGGACTACCGCGACGACATCGTGCGCCTGCTCTTCGTCTGCTGCCATCCCGAGCTGCCGGCGACGCAGCAGATCGCACTCGCCCTGCGCATCGTCTGCGGCCTGTCGGTGAGTCGGATTGCCCGCGCCTTCCTGGTCGGCGAAGCGGCCATGGAGCAGCGCATTACGCGCGCCAAGGCGCGCATCGCCGATGCCGGTACGCCGTTCGAGACGCCAAGCCCGGCCGAGCGCGCCGAACGGCTGGGCGCCGTCGCGTCCATGATCTACCTGCTGTTCAACGAGGGATACTCGGCACCCGTCGCCGAAGCCAACGCCCGCGCGCCGCTGGCGGAGGAAGGGATTCGGCTGGCCCGTCTGCTGCTGCGCATCTTCCCCAGCGATCCCGAGGTGATGGGCCTCACCGCCCTGATGCTGCTGCAGCAGGCGAGGATGGCGGCGCGATTCGATGCCCGGGGCGAGATCGTGCTGCTGGAGCATCAGGATCGCAGTCGATGGAACATCCGGCAGATTGCCGAGGGACTGGCACTGATCGACAAGGCCATGCGCCACCGCCGGCCCGGCCCCTACCAGGTCCAGGCGGCCATCGCCGCCCTGCATGCCCGCGCCGGCCGCCCCGAGGACACCGACTGGGCCCAGATCGATCTGCTCTACGCCAACCTCGAACGTCTCCAGCCATCGCCGGTGGTGACGCTGAACCGCGCCGTGGCGGTGAGCAAGGTGCGCGGCGCCGCCGATGCGCTGGCCATGATCGAGCCGCTTGCCGAGCGGCTGTCCGGCTATTTCTATTTCCATGGCGTGAAAGGCGCGCTGCTGCGCCAGTTGGAACGAGCCGATGAAGCCCGGGCGAGCTTCGACCGCGCCATTGCGCTGGCCAACACGCCGGCTGAAGCGGCTCACATCCGCCAGCACCTCGACAGCCTCGACCGACAGAGCGCCTGACCCGGCAAAAAATCCGGCAGGGCCTGTCGGCCCGCTCCCTCTTCGTTCGTCCTCGGAGCATGCCAGTCGGGCGTCATCGAACGGAGAGACCATCATGAGCCAACCAGATCTGCCGCCGGTCCTTGGCGGCGTCGCGCCGTATCTCGGCGTCAGCGACGCCGGCAAGGCCGCCGACTTCTATATCAGGGCGCTGGGCGCAACGGAGGTGCTGCGCATGCCGCCCGACGAGAAGGGCCGCTACATGCATATCCACCTCGTCATCAACGGCGGCTCGGTGATGCTGGCCGACGCCTTCCCCGACCATGGCCATCCGCTCGAGACGCCCGGCGCCTTCACCCTGCACATGATGGTCGACGATGCCGACGCATGGTGGAAGCGCGCCGTCGATGCGGGTGCCGAGCCCCTGATGCCGGTCACCGACATGTTCTGGGGCGACCGCTACGGCCAGTTCCGCGACCCGTTCGGCGTCCGCTGGTCGGTCGGCACGCCGATCCGCAAGGCCTGACCGTGCGAACGAGCGCCATGGTCTGGGCAGGGCGGCTGCTGAGCGGTCTCGTCGCCCTGTTCCTGATGGCCGACGGGATCGTCAAGCTGATGCCGCTGGCGGTTGTCACCGACACGTTGCGGGAGCTGGGCTATCCGGACAGCGTCGGCTTCGCCCGATTGCTCGGCGTCATCACCCTGGGGGGCGCCTGCCTCTATGCCTGGCCGCGCAGCACGTATCTGGGGGCGATCCTGCTCACCGGGCTCATGGGCGCCGGCATGTCTGCTCATGTACGCCTCGATCATCCGCTGTTCACCCACACGCTGTTCGCCATCTACCTCAGCGTGGCTCTATGGGGTGGACTCTGGCTGCGGGATGAGCGTCTGCGGGCACTTGTGCCGCTCAGCCGACCAGTGCCGCGATCTGCTCGGCAAGCTCGCGCTGCTGGTACGGTTTCGACAACCGCGGCAGGGTAAGCCGGCCGTGCGCGGGCAGATCGGCATAGCCGGTCGCCAGCAGGATCGGCAGATCCGGCCTCAGCTTGCGTGCCTCCTCGGCAAGCTGCATCCCGGTCATCCCGGGCATGGCATAGTCGGTGATCAGGAGATCGACAGGCTCATCGCCGCGCAGCACTTCCAACGCCGCCTCGCCCGACGCCGCCTGGGTGACCGCATGCCCGAGATCCTCGAGCAACGAGACCGTGCTGAGGCAGATCAGGTAGTCATCGTCGACGAAGAGCAGGTTGAGACGCCGGCTCGCGGCGGCGCCGGGCATCGCCTCCCTCTCTGCCGCCGCCGCCTTGCCGTCGGCCACGGGCAGCCAGAGCTCGGCGCGCGTTCCCCGGCCGACCGCGCTATGGAGCCTCAGCGCCCCTTTGAGTTGCTGGGCCAGCCCATGGATCATCGAGAGACCGAGACCGGTGCCCTTGCCGACCTCCTTGGTCGAGAAGAACGGCTCGATGGCCCGGCTGAGCGTCTGGGCATCCATGCCACAGCCGGTGTCGGAGACGGCGAGCCGCACGTAGCTGCCGGTATCGATGTCGCCTGCCGACCTCACCAGCTCCCGTGACAGCGCAACGGTGAGCCGGCCGCCATCCGGCATGGCATCTCGCGCATTGACCGCGAGATTGAGCAGGGCCAGCTCGATCTGGTTCTGGTCGGCCAGGGCTGCCGGCAGCCCGGCCGGCAGGTCGAACACGATATCGATCGAGGGTCCCAGCGACCGGCTCAGCAGCTCCCCCATGCCACGCACCAGGTCGGCAAGGTCGGTCGGCTTGGGCTCGAGCGCCTGGCGGCGCGCGAAGGCCAGCAGACGCTGGGTCAGGGCAGCGCCCCGCTGGGCGCCCTGGCTGGCGCCATCGATCAGGCGATCGATCGACGGATCGGGCGGCAGGCGGCGACGCAGCAGTTCGAGATTGCCGAGGACCGCGGTCAAGAGATTGTTGAAGTCGTGCGCCACGCCGCCGGTGAGCTGGCCGATCGATTCCAGCTTCTGCATGTGGCGAAGCTGGTCTTCGGTACGGGTACGCTCTGCGATCTGCGACAGCAGTTCGTCGTGCGCATGCTGGAGCTGGGCCGTGCGTTCCGCGACGCGCCGCTCGAGCTCGTCGTTGGTCTGCTGCAGGCGCAGCTCGCCGCGACGCAGATCCTCGAGCAGCAGGCGCGTCTCATGCTGACGCCGCCTTCCCTTGACGGTCGCCCGCACCAGGCTGATCAGGGTCGTCGGGTGGAACGGCCGTTCGATGAACGACACATTGCCCAGCGATTCCAGCCAGCGCGCAGCGATCGGATTGCGCTCGGGACCTCCGCCGTGGTCCGTGACCAGCACGAACGGCAGGTCGGACCAGGCCGGCTGACCGGCGAGCCATTGACTGAGCGGCGTGAGGTCGGCATTGCGAATCGCCTCCTCGGTGATGAAGACCAAGGCGGCGCTGTCGTCGAGCTGTTCGACGAGATGAGGGAGGTCGCGGCAAGTCCGGCAGACGATGCCGGTCTGCTCGATCAGCGACGACGCGACGGACGAATCACGCCCGCGCGGCGCCAGGACCAGGGCACGCAGCGACAGACCCGCTTGCGAAGACGTGCTGGCGGCAATTGTCGTCACCCGCTCGCCGCCGGCCGGGGCGGCGCTCCCTCGACCGGAAGCACGGGCGTTCCGCGCAGCACGCCCTGGAAGGCCGCCAGTGGCGCGCCGACGTGAAGGCCTCCGTCGATCCAGAATTCACGAATCGTATCCTCGTGCTTGCCTGTGCGCTTCTTGACGATCGAGATTGCGCGCTTCACCGCCCCGCGTGCCTCGAAAAAACGCAGCAGGATCACGGAGTCGGCTAGATAGGTGACATCGACGGGCGTCTTCATGTCGCCGAGCAGCCCGTGCTGCGCCACCGTCAGGAAGGTCGAACAGCCCTGCCGATTGCAGTATTGCAGCAGCTCGTGCATGTGCAGGATCAACGCGCTTTCCTGCGGCATCGATGCCTGGAAGCCATTGAGACTGTCGATCACCGCAACGCGGACGTCGCCGCCGCACAGCGCGTCGCGGACCTTCTGCGAAAACTCGCCAGGGGACAGCTCGGCGGCGTCGAGCTGCGAGATGGTCAACCGTCCGGCATCGCGCATCGCCGCCAGATCATAGCCGAGCGGTCTGGCCCGCTCGAACAGCAGGCCGAGTTCCTCGTCGAAGACGAACATCACCGCCCTGCCACCTTCACGCACCGCCTGCGCAATGAACTGCAGGGCGATCAGACTCTTTCCGGAGCCTGTCGGGCCCAGCAGCACGGTACTGGAGCCACGCTCGACGCCTCCGCCCAGCAGCGCATCGAGCCCGGCGATACCGCTGCCCAGGCGCCCGTGCTTGAAGTCTCGCCGGTACTCCGCCGCCACGAGACGCGGGAAGACATATGGGCCGCCACGACGGATGATGAAGTCGTGAAATCCGCCACGGAAGCTCTGCGCACGGTACTTGAGCACGCGCAGCCGGCGCCGTTCCGCACCGTATTCCGGCGTCATCTCCTCGAGCCGCACGACACCCGCCGCCACACTGTGCACGGTCTTGTCGAGCGTATCCGCCGTCAGGTCATCGAGCAGCAGCACCGTCGCACCATGTCGCGCGAAGTAATGCTTCAGGGCGAGGATCTGGCGGCGATAGCGAAGAGAGCTCTGGGCCAGCAGGCGAATCTCGGAAAGCGAGTCCACGACGACACGCTTGGCCTTCGTCCGCTCGACCGCGTCGAAGATCACCTTCGTCGTCTCGCCGAGCTCGAGGTCCGACGAATGGAGCAGGCTCTGGTGCTGGTCGGCATCGAGCAGGCTCTCCGGCGGCACGACCTCGAAGATGTCGATCTCCGGCCCGATCTCCCAGCCATGCGATTCGGCTCCCGACCGCAGTTCCTGCTCGGTCTCCGACAGCGTGACGTAGAGGCCGCGCTCGCCGCGCCGCGCACCCTCTCGAAGGAAGGACAGCGCCATCGTCGTCTTTCCGGTGCCAGGGTTGCCTTCGAGCAGGAAGATGCGTCCCACCGTCAAGCCACCCAGAAGAACGTCATCCAGCCCGGGCACACCTGTCAGTGCCTTGGGCGCCGCGCCGGTCATCAGCCACCTCTCGCCGTCGTATCGTCAGGAGCGCGCGCGTGGGCGCGGCGATGCTGATAACGTGCACGACGAAAGCGGGTTCCGGGTGGATCAGCGCGCGTGAGCCTGCACGATCTCCAGGAATGCGGCGCCGTAGCGTTCCAGCTTGCTGTCGCCGATGCCGTGAATCTCCCGCATGGAACCCGGCGTGGTCGGCTTGACGGTCGCCAGCTCGACCAGGGTCCGATCCGAGAACACGACATATGCGGGAACGCGTTGCGCCTGTGCAAGTTGCGTGCGCAGCGACTTCAGAGCCGCGAGGAGCCTGGCATCGGCGTCGCCGACATCGATGGTGGCGGCAGCCCGCCGCTCGCGTCTGCTGCCACCCGCCGCACCGCCACCGAGATCCTTGCGCAGTTCGATTCTCGACTGGCCCTTGAGCACACGCCAGCCCTCATCGGTGACCGACCAGCGGCCATGCTCCATGAAGTCCTGCGCGATGAGACCCGTGGCGGAAAGCTGCCGGAAGATCGATCTCCACTCGGCTGGCTTGCGGTCGGCACCGACGCCGAACGTCGGCAGCCGCTCATGCTCGAAGCGCTGCACATTCTCGGTGCGGTCTCCAACCAGGATCGCGACCAGATGCTCCACCCCGAAGCGTTCACCCGTGCGCACGATGGCGGACATCACCTTCTGCGCCTCGATGGTGCCGTCGAACAGCTCGACACCTTCCAGGCAGAGATCGCAATTGCCGCAGGGCTGCGATGGTTCACCGAAGTAGGCGAGCAGCGTCTGGCGGCGACAGCGCGGCGCTTCGGCCAGCGCCAGCAGCGCGCCCAGGCGCTGACGATCGACGCGCTTGCGTTCGTCCGGCGCACTGCTCTCCTCGATCTGCAGCCGCCGCAGCTGCATGTCACCCATGCTATAGAGGGTGAGAGTGTCGGCCGGCAGACCGTCGCGGCCGGCGCGGCCGATCTCCTGATAGTAGGCCTCGACGTTGGCCGGCAGATCAGCGTGGCACACGAAACGCACGTCGGGCTTGTCGATGCCCATGCCAAAGGCGACCGTCGCGGTCATCACCAGGCCGTCCCGCTGCTGGAAGGCGTCCTGGTTGGCGTCGCGTACGGGCTTTTCGAGACCCGCATGGTACGGCAGCGCATCAACGCCCTCCGCCCGAAGCGTCTGGGCGAGCTCTTCTACCTTTCGACGCGACGCACAGTAGATGATGCCGCTCTCGCCCTTGTGGGCGCGCACGAACGACAGGATCTGGCGGGTCGATCGTTCCTTGGGCTTGAAGGCCAGTCTCAGGTTTGGACGATCGAAACTGCGCACGAAGACACGCGGCGGCGCGGCAAACAGCTTGCCGACGATGTCGTTGCGCGTCGGCGCATCGGCCGTCGCCGTGAAAGCGAGAGTCTGGAGGCGGCCGCCGATCCGCCGGGCGACATCACCGAGCGCTAGATACTCGGGGCGGAAATCATGCCCCCATTGCGAGACGCAGTGGGCCTCGTCGATCGCCATCATCGATACGTTGGTCTCGGCCAGCATCTCGACCGTATCGGGACGCGACAGACGTTCGGGAGCGACGTAGAGCAACCGCAGCGCACGGCTGCGCAACAGGCCGAGCACGCGCGCATTCTCCGCCGGCTCGTTGCTCGAGTTCAGGCTGCCCGCCGTGACGCCCGCCGCGGTGAGCGCACGCACCTGATCGCGCATCAAGGCGATCAACGGCGAGACGACGAGCGTCAGTCCGGGACGGGCAATGGCGGGAAGCTGATAGCACAGTGACTTGCCGCTGCCGGTGGGCATGACGGCGAAGACGTTCTCGCCCGCCAGCACGGCGCGCACGATTTCTTCCTGCCCCGGGCGAAAAGAGCTGAAGCCGAAGACGGAGTGCAGCAGGGCCGAGGCATGCGAGAGAGCGTCGGACATGTCTTTCAGAATTTGTGTCGCTGGCACGAGCGAACGACGAGGGTGCGCGCACTCTACATGATCGCCCGACGCGATTCCGCCTCATTCGAATCACGCTGCGCATCGAGATCACGGCGGAGGGACGTTCGCTTTTGTCGTCGCGTACTGATCTAGGTCAACAATCGCGGAGCGATCAATGTGCATGCGGACTTCATTCGGACTGGCCGTCGCAGCGACGATAATGGCGGTGACGCCTCTCGCTGCGCAACCGGCCAGCCCGTCGTGGAGCGGCTTCTATGCCGGTCTCAACGCCGGAGGCCTGTTCGGCAGCACGTCAGCGACGTCGGGCTTCGGCGGGTCCGGTGGCATCTCGGGCACCGGCGGCGGCTTCGTCGGCGGCGCACAGGCCGGATACAACTATGTGATGGGCTCGATGCTGTTGGGTGCCGAGTTCGACTTCCAGGGGTCGACCTATGCCATGGGCCTGAATGGCGGCGGGCCCGCCCCCTTCAACGCCACCGAACGCACACCCTGGTTCAGCACCATGCGCGTTCGCGCCGGCTATCTCGTGGGATCGGTCATGCCCTATGCGACCGGCGGTGCCGTGTGGGGCCAGCGCACCATTGACGGCGGCGGGTCCGGCATGCCGGCCTTCTCGGCCAGCACGACCTACTGGACCTGGACCGTAGGCGGCGGCGTGGAGGGCATGATCACCGACCGCTGGTCGACGAAACTCGAATACCTGTACATGGGCACGCCGAGCAGCTCGCTGTCCGTGCCGGGCACCACAAGCGAGAGCACGTCGAGCAACCTGATCCGGCTCGGCGTGAACTACCACTTCTAGTCCAGCGCGCGCCCCTCCCCGTCGCGGACTCTGCGACGGGGAGGAGACAGGCCAAACTCTAGTGGCGAGCGGCCTGCCCGCCATCGAGCGTCATGACGACGCCGCTGATGTAGCTCGCGCGATCCGAGGCCAGAAACACGGCGAGGTCGGCGACCTCTTCCGGCTCGGCGGCGCGGCCGAAGGGCATGTGGCTGGTGAGCTCGGGCCAACGTTCAGGGTCGCCCCACTTCTGCTCCGCCTGTCCACGCAGCAGGGTGAGCATGCGGTCGGTGCGCGTGGCCGGCGGGTTGATCGCCACGACGCGCACACCGTGATCGACGCTCTTCGAGCCCACGGCGCGGGTAAAGGCCATCAGCCCGGCATTGGCGGTGGTGCCGGCGACGTAGTCGTAGTTGTGGCTCTCGCCGGCGAGCCCGATGATGTTGACGATCGCGCCCTTCTTGCGGGCATACATCTTCTCCAGCATCGCACGCGTGGCGTTGACGTAGCCGAAGACCTTGAGCTCCCAGGCCTCGCGCCACTTGGGTTCGGTCATGCCGAGGATATCGCCGCGCGGGATGGCACCGGCATTGTTCACCAGGATGTCGGCATGCCCGACCGCGTCGATCACCGAGCGCACCGTGTCACCCTCGGCAAAATCGGCGGCGTGGATCTCGACCGGTACGTTGTGGCGGCTGCGGATCTTGTCGCGCGCCGCCTCGAGCGATTCCTGCGAGCGCGATGCGATATGCACCGTGCAGCCTTCGGCCGCGAAAGCCATGGCGCAGGCAAAGCCGATGCCGCGGCTGCCGCCGGTGATCAGCACCGTCTTGCCGGAAAGCTTCATGTCCATGTGGCGAATCTCCCTATCTTTCTTGGAGAGGAGCGCTCCCTCCCTTCGGTTGCTTCAGAGCCGGTAGATGCTGTCGATCCGGGCGCGGCCGTCCTCGGTCTTCACGCGGCCGTCCTTCACCATCTGGACGAGATGGGCCAGCATCGATCGGCCGGCGGCCGCATGCAGGAAGGCCGGCGTGTCGGCGTAGTTCTTCGCTACCATCTGCGGGATGGTCTGCGGCCCTTCCGCGAGGCGCGCCATGATCTGCGCCTCACGGCCCAACCGATGTTCGATATAGGCCTGCACGAAGGGATTGGGGTCGCGGATCTCCGCGCCGTGCGTCGGGATGTAAAGAGTCTCCCGGCGTGGCAGGAGCTTGCGCAGGCTGGCGAAGTAGTCGGCCATGTTGCCGTCGGGTGGCGAGATCACTGCCGTCGACCACCCCATGACATGATCGCCCGACAGCAGCGCGTTGTCCTCCTTCACGGCGAAGCAGAGGTGATTGGAGATGTGACCGGGCGTGTGCACGGCTTCGATGTTCCATCCGTCGCCCTGGATGACGTCACCGTCGTCGAGCTTGATGTCGGGCGCGAAGGAGAGATCGCCCGCCTCCTCCGGCTTGTCGTCCTCGGGCGGGCGCGGATGCGGCCCATAGGAATAGACCTTCGCGCCGGTCGCCCTGGCGAGGGCCGGCGTCGCCGGCACATGGTCGATATGGGTATGGGTGACCAGGATATGCGTCACCGTCTCACCGCGCAGCGCGCGCAGCACGGCATCGACATGCTCGGGCATGTCGGGCCCGGGATCGACCACCGCGACCTTGCCGTGTCCGACGATGTAGGTGCCAGTGCCCTTGAAGGTGAAGGCGCTGGGATTGTTCGCGACGACACGACGGATCTGCGGAGTCACCTCCGTTGCCGTGCCGTAGTCGAACTTGAATTCCTTGATGAACGGAATGCCGGGCATGGAACCTCTTAGGGTGCGGGCGGCGTGAGCTTGTAGAGCGCGTTGCGGATGTCCGAGCTGACATAGACGACGCCGGAGCGATCGACCGCGATGCCCGTCGGAACCAGAGCGGGGGGCCCGCCCGGGAACGGCGCCAACCCGATATCGAGGTTGGATGCGATCACGATCTTGTCGCCGCTCGCCGGATCAATCGAGACAACCCGCTTCTGGCCGACCTCGGCGACGTACAGCCGTCCGCCGGGGCCGACGGCGATGCCTTCGGGGCCGGCAAGCCCATCGGCCACGATCTTGCGCGCGCCGGTCTCGACATCGATCTGAGCCACCGCGCCGGCGGCGATCTCGGTGACATAGACGAGATGGCCGGGTCCCTGTGCCATCGCCACGGGACCGCGCAGATCCTTGGCCACGATCGTCCGCTCCTTGCCGTCGGCGCTGACCTTGACGAGGTTCGAGCTCGCCAGCTCGGCGACATAGAGCGAGCCGTCGGCCATCTCCAGCGCATCGACCGGGGCGGCGAACTCTCCGAAGCTCGCGACCAGCTTGCCGGTCTTGCGATCGACCTTCTCGACCGTGTTGGAGAACCAGCTGGTCAGCACGACGTGGCGAGGGCCGATCGAGATGCCGATCGGATAGGCATGCGTCTCGCCATGCACGCGGATCACGTCGTGCACCGCGCCGGTCTGCCCATCGACGGTGCGATAGCTGAAGACGTCGGCGACGTGCACCGTGTCCTTGCCACCTTCCGAGACGACGGCGAGGTCGGCAGGGACCGCGAGCCGGCCCTCGACGATGGT
>QFCS01002419.1_pt1 | contig 17683 bp, 31 predicted proteins | sample 3576561 | NCBI WGS metagenome assembly QFCS01 | reverse complement strand
GGAACGAGAACGCTCGACCGTAGGTCTTCGGGGCGCGCAGGTCCCACCACGCGTCGAGGATCGTGACGCGGCCCTTGCCGGAGCGGTAGGTGCGCGAGGTGGAGCCGTCGTCGACCGAGGTGGAGACCTGGGTGACGTCGTCGGGGCGGCGCACGTGGGCGGCGACCGCTTCACGCACGACGTAGTCCAGCTTGGCCTGGTCGAGTTCGGCCGGGTCTCCGAGGCGGGCCTCGATGAGCATCAGCGCGTCGCCAATCCACATCTCCCACTGCACCCACTCCGGGGAGCCCTGGTCGGGGGCGGTGCGGCCAAGTGCGACCGCGATCGTTTCCGGGGTCACAGCCATGACCGCACCGCCTTCCGGCTACTCGGACTTGTCGGCGGACTGGGCCGCCTTGCGGGGCGCCGCCGTCTTCTTGGGGGGCGCCTTCTCGGACGGCTTGTAGCCATCGCTGGTGAGGCGCTCGGCCTTCTCGTCGGACACGTTGACGGTGGCGCCGTTCGGCGCGATCAGGCGCGCCATCAGACGTTCGCCACCGCGTCCTCGATGACCGCGAACTGGTCGGCGAAGACGTACCAGGCGAAGATGACCTCCGCGCGGAACAGCACTTCGTTGTGGCCGGCCAGGTCGCGCCCGGTGTTGTCCGGGTCGCCGAACTCGAGCATCCGGAACGGGAAGGTGCGCTGGACGCCCCAGCGGATGCCCTGCTCGTAGTTGCCGATGATGGCGCGGACCTTGTTGTCGGCGGCGTGGCCGTCGACCGGCTTGCCGGACACGGTGGACGACACCGAGGCGCGGACGCCCTCGAAGCCGGAGACGTTCACGCCGAGGCCGAGCTCGGGGAACTTCTTGCGGCCGTCGGTGTAGCGGGCGGTCGAGAGCTTCCACGCGTAGGTGGGGTCGAACGCGACGCCGGTCGGGCTGTAGCCGTCGGCGATGACCAGGCCGGCCGCGGCCTCGAAGTCGAGGTCGGGCTGCGAGGTGCCGGTGATCTCGACACGGTTGGTGGTCGTGTTGAGGTAGTTCGTCCACGACGTGATCGCGGTGTTGGTCCGCGGGTTGAGGCGGTAGTACGCCCCGAGGTCCAGGCCGCGGGAGAGCGCGCGGGCGCACTTCTCCTCGAACTTGTCGAGGATGCCGAGCTGGTAGTCCTCGTCGGCGATCTTGAACTCGTCGCTGGTGCGGAAGTTCACGACGGCCTTGTGGGGCACGGCCTTGACGGAGCCGGGCTTGGCTTCGTCCTCGGACTTGGCGCCCGACTGCTCGACGAACTCGGCGGTCAGGTCGTCGTCGAAGGTGACGATGGTGACGTCACCGAAGCGCATCGGCTCCTGGCTCGACAGGGCGGCGATGGTGCCGTTGGTCTTGGTCTTCTCGACGATGCCATCGACGATCTGCGACGGCAGCTCGACGTCAGCGGTGGTGAGTGCAGCCATGATGGTTCCCTCCTGGGGAGATCAGCCCTGCTGGAGCGAGCGAAGCCATGCGCGCTTGCCGTCGATGGCAGGCGCCTTCGGGGTCTCGCCCTCGCGGGGCACTTGGTTTCCGGTCTTCTTCTGCTGCTCCACCTGGCCTGCGAGGCGTGCTGCGAACGTGCGCATCGACTCCTCGTCGGGAAGCGCCGCGATCAGTGCGGCGTCCTCGGGGCCGAGCTTGTGCTCGGTGGCGATCTGCAGGGACAGGGCCTTGGACTCGGCGCTCTTGACGCGCTCCTCGGCCTTGGTCAGGGCCTCGGCCGCCTTCTGGGCCTCGGTCTTCTGCGCGTCCTCGATCTCGGCGAGACGCTTGGCGGCGTCCGCGTTGTCCTTGGCGCGCTTCTCCTGCTCGCGGGCCTTCTGCTTCCAGAAGTCGACCGTTTCGGTGGGCTTCGGCTGCTCGGGCTCGGTCTGCTGCGGCTCCGTTGCGGGCGCCTCAGTCGGCTGGGTGGACATGCGATCTCCCGTTGCGGGTTGGCCCCGTCCGTTGCGGTCGGGGTGGCCTGAAATGACGAACACCCCGCGAGTGGCGGGGTGTTGTGAGAGGTGGCGCGAGCCGTTGCGGCTCAGCGGGCGCCCGGGGCCGATGCCCCAGGACGGGACGCCTGGGCGGTGGGCCTGTCAGGCGGTGAGGTCTTCGATGTCCTCGGGGTGGAAGTCGTCGGCGTGGACGTCGACCTGGTCGATCAGGCGCTGGTACTCAGGCTTGATCTCGATGCCGGCCTCGCGGGCGTACAGGCCCAGGAGGGAGAGGGCGACACCCTCGGCGCCGGCAGTGAGGTACTCGACCGTCGCGCCGCGCTGGTACGGCTCCAGGCTCGGCATCAGCTCACCGAACAGGAGGTAGGCCGCGTCTGCGACGTCCAGTACCTCGGTGCTCATGGTCAGAATCGTACCTCTCCGTGGGCCCCGTACTCCATCGCAACGAGCGACAGGCCGCCGCCTCGCCGGGGCTTTGCCTTGACGACCATGTCGCCATCGACGGGGTAGGCGGTCTTGGCCTTGCCGCCGGCGGCGATCACCACGACGAGGCGCACCCCGTCGACCTCGCCCCAGGCGAGGAACGGTCCCGGCACGTTCGGGCGGGTCACCAGGCGCGGGGCCTTGCGGACCGACTCGACGGCGTCGCGGATCTTCTGGTCGGTCCAGTGCCGGGGGAACCAGGTCTTGACCGGCGTGTTGCGCGGGAGGGGCTGGTTGTAGCGGTGCGCGCCGCCGTTGCGGTCGCCGTCGAGGATGTGGGTCCAGGTCTCGTCGGGGATGGACGTCGTCAGGGCCCGGTACCCGCGTAGGTCGGCGATGTCCTGGTCGGTGACGTGCATCGGCACCGGTGCCTTGCTGCGGACGATGCGGTTGTCATCTGCCGCGGTGGCGACCCGGGCACCCTTCGGGGGAGTCCAGGGCGCCGGCGCGAGCTGCTCGTCGGGGCCGTACTTCTTGTCGAGCACGGCGCGAAGCTCGGCGTTCTCCGCGCGGGTGCGCTTGCGCTTGGAGGCGACGTACTGCATGACGCTGGCCTTGGGGCCGTCCTCGCCGTCGAAGACCGGGGAGGCGAGGCAGTGGCACTTCTTGTGGGCGGCGAACCGGGCGGTGCCGGCGGTGTAGATCGCGCCCTTGTCGGCCAGGAACCGGCACCAGCGGCAGCCCGAGGCGTAGGACTTCGTGGCGCGGGTGTGGCGGCGCCACCCGACGGCCTCGGGGTCACGCTCGGCGTTGTCGATGATGGTGTCGCGGAACCCGGCCGCGATCTCCTTCTGCAGCTCGGCCTGCAGGTTGGCGACCGAGGCGTCGATCGCGTCCAGGAGCTGCTGCTCGTACTCGGCGGCCCGGGCGTCGATGTCGGCCTGGATGAGTCGGTACAGCGACTCGGTGGCGACCGCGACGGTGGTGGTGAGCGCCTCGGGGTCGACCAGGTCGACGGGCTGGGGCACGAACGGCTTGGCTACCTCGGCGGCGTCGCGCAGTTGCTCGTACCAGGCGACGGCGAGGTCGGCGGCTGCTGCCTTGTGGTCCTCGGCGATCAGCGAGGCGGCGGCGAACAGGGCGCTGCGGACCGCTTCGGGGCCCTCTGCTGCTCGGGAGGCTGCGGCGGCCGCGATGAGGGCGTCGGCGTGGCTGGTGACCTGCTCCAGCTCGTCGCGGAGTGCGTCAGGCGGCGTCGTCGCCATCGCCTGGCGGCTGGTTCAGGCTGTTCAGGAGCCGCCGCCCGCGCGCCCGTCGCCGGTCGTTGTTGGCGCGCTCGATCTGGCTCTTGGTGAACCCGAGCACCTCGAGTGCGACGTCGGACTCGGCCTCCACGAGCCACGGGACCAGGGCGAGCACCTTGGAGCCGGCGTCGGCCGCGGCGGTCTTGGACACCGCCTGTGGGGGCGCCCAGGTGGGCTGGAGGTCGAGGTTGTCGGGCAGGTCGGCGTCGTTGAACATCGCCAGCGCCCGGGTCATCGACGACGCGACGTCGGGGCCCCAGTCGTCCATGGTCGCCTCGGCGGTCATGATCAGGTCGTCACGCGATGCGGTGAGCGCCTCGAAGCTGGTCGGGTTGGAGTCCCCGACGATGCCGAGCTCCCCGAGCGGGATCGAGGTCTCGCCGGAGAACATCTGCGCCAGCATCCGCAGCGAGGCGTTCTGCGGCTCCGGGGACTGGCCGTGGAACTGCTTGACGTCAGCGCGGGCGAGCGGGTTGGAGTCCTCGAGCAGGCCCTCGTCGTCCCCGATGGCCCAGATCGACTCCCAGGTGGCCTGCCACGTCGACTTCTGCGACCCGTCGGCGTTCTTGAACGCCTCCTCGCCCACGCCGAGCAGCGCCCAGCGGGGCAGGGAGTAGGCCTCGCCGTTGACGTCGCCGCGGATCATCGCGCCGAGGGCCTGCATGTGGATCGACATCGACGCCCGGGTGATCCGCGAGGACCCGAACGGGCGCCCGAGGCGGGGCTTGTAGCGCATCGGGTCGACCGGGACGCCGTAGCGGTGCTCGCGGCGGGTCACGGTCCACTTGCCGGCGGCCTTGACCATGAGCACGTTGACGTTGGGCAGGTACATGGTCATGTCGACCGGCTCGCCCTTGTCGTCGAAGGCGTTGATCGACAAGAACGCCGAGATCGCGCGACGGCGGCCGTCCCAGATCCCGGTTCCGGTCAGGGCGTCACGGGCGGTGATGAGCGCCTTCGGCTCACCCGAGGCGACGTCGCCCTGGTGGGCGATGAGGAACGCGACTGAGTGGATCAGCCCCGACACTCCGGCCTGGTTGATCTCCGAGCCAAGGCGGTTCTCGCGCCAGATCTGCTTCAGCCCGAGCGAGTCGAGGTCGTTGTCGGAGGCGTCGTAGAACCCTTCGAGGTTGCAGCGACGGGCGAGCTTGTCGACGCTCATCGCCGACCAGCCCAGCACGAACTCCTTGCGCTTGACCGACGGCGGAGCCATCGGCGACATCAGGGTCCGGGTGGCGTTCTTCATGTCGTAGAACCCGGCCCGCAGCGCGTTGCGGGTGCGCTTGGCGCGCCACTGCATCACCAGCTCGTCGAGGGTGTTCTGCTCGGCGTGCTCCAGGCCGTCGATGACGATCCGCTTGTCGATCTTGCGTGCCACCTACCCGGTCACCACCTTTCGTCCACCCGTGCGCCTACGCGTCGGCTTCTTGACGTTCGAGTTCATGGAGCCCCACAGCGCCAGGGAGGCCGACTGGGTGGGGGTGATGTCCAAAGCGGTGTGCTTGGCCGCCCAGACCCACGCCTTGCCGCCCATGACTTCCTTCTTGCCAGCGGCGCCGTTGGAGGCGTTGAGGAGCGGCTGGTCGATGTGGCGCAGCGTGGGCGCCTGGGCCTCGACGTCGTTGCCGTCGGCGTCCTGGCCGGCGGGGGTGCCGACGGCCTTGTCGACGAACGTCCCGGCCGAGGCGGCGACCTCGCGGGTGCCGATCACGGTCACCTTGACCTTGCGCTTCTCCAGCTCGTCGACCAGCGTCGCGGCCTGGGACTGCCCGTCGATCACCACGGCCCGGATCTCGTTCTTCGCGCACCGGGCCACGACGTGATCGACGGCCCAGTCGACGCCGTTGCGCTGCTCGTCGACCTCGACGTGCCACAGCCCGTCGGCCCGGAGGCCGGCGAGGGACACCGTGGAGACCGAACGATCCGGCGCGACCTGGATGCCGAGCGCGAGACGGTCGATCGCCATCGAGGCCGGGTCGGCGGCGTCGTGCCAGATGATCGTGTCGATCACCGAGGAGGCGCCGAGCGAGTCCCAGATCCCGCGGCCCTCGCGGTTCCAGGAGTCCTCGTCCTTGAGGTTCTTCATCAGCCGCAACATCGACTCCAGCGGCGTGCGCGTGGGGAACGACGGGTTCATCAGCGGCCACTGGGCGCGGTCGTGCGGGTCGGACTTCGGATCCGCGCCGATCTCCAGCCAGATCGAATCCTCGGACTCCCCGGCGTGGGCTTCGGCGCGACGCTGGGAGAACGCCTCCGACGGGTCCGTGGGCCGCGGTGGGGTGCCCATGAAGAACAGCAGCGCCCCGTGCTCGTGGCGGGCCTGGTTGGTCGCGGCGATCATGTCCTCGAGCGCTTTGGTGTCGAGGATCTGGGACTCGTCGAAGACCTCGATGTCGATCTCGTCGAACCCCACGGCCGAAGCCCTGGGAGCGGGCGCCGAACATGATCATCGAGCCGTTGGCGAACTCGACCTGCTGCTCGCCGTTCGCCGATCGCATCGCCCGGATGTGCGGGGCGACCTTCTTGCGCCGGCAGATCCCGCGCAGTGACGTGAACGTCTTGGTCGAGGTCCGCAGGTGGTGCGCGGTCCAAACGACCTGCAGCCCGGGGAACAGGATGCACAAGATGACGATCAGCGCGAGGACGAAGTACGTCTTGCCGACCTGACGGGGGATCGACATCCCGATCCCGCCCACGGTCGCGACGTACTTGCCATCGGCGCCGTACCCCAGACACACCGTGCCGAGCTGGGCCTGCCACCAGTCGAAACCGAGGCCGAGCTCCTTGCCCTTCGCCTCGACCCGCGGCCAGACCGTCTTGTGGATGCCCTCGGGATAGGTGAACTTGAGGGCGTACTCAGACAGCCGAGGCGTCGAACTCGCCGTCTTCGACTTCGGCGGCATCCTCGCTCGCTTCCTGCTGCGCGCGGGCGTCGATCGCCTCGATGTCGCGGACGATCTCCATCAGCCGCTTCGTCAGCGCTGCCAGGTCACGCGCCGGCGTGTTCTCGTTCTCGACGTCCTTCGCGACCCGGTCGCGCATCGAGACCAGCAGGTCCCGCGTCGAGCCCTCGGACGCCGACTTCGTGACCGTCATCGGCTTCGACTTCGGGGTCTCGGGGGGCGTCTCGTCCTTGCCGACGGCGCGCAGGGGGGTCTTCCGAGGCATCGTCAGCCACCTCCCAGCGCGTGGAAAAAGGTCGGGGAGAGATTGGACGTAGCGCCCCCTGTCCTCTTGGCCGGGGCGGGGGAGGGGCCCTCCCCCTGGTCGCAGGTCAGGCGAGCGAGCCGGACCGCTTGAGCCGCAGGGAGGAGAACGAGAGCTTGATCGTGCCGGGTTCGTACTTGGTGTGCCAGTCGCGTGCCCCGTTGATCTGGGCGCGGATCGGTGGCGTTGGCCTCGCGCGTTCCTTGATCCGTGCGACGCAGGTGTCGAGGGGTGTGTCGAGGACGATGCACTCGGTCGCGCCGCAGGTGGTGGCTGCCTTCTGCCTGGCCGAGAGGGTGGCGCCGGTGCGGATGACCACGGCTCGTGCCTTGGGGTTCTCGCGGAGCTGCATGATCGCGGCCCGGAACAGGGTGTCGGAGCCTGCCCACTGTTCGTCGTCGAGGTCGTAGACGTCGAGGTCGAGGGTGTGCGCGAGGGTGGTCTTGCCGGCGCCTGGTGGTCCGCAGATGAGCACGACCTTGCGGTCGTACTCGGAGGGCAGGAGGTCGGCCTTGCGGCGGTTGCAGTAGGGGGCGACGTCGTGGTGGATGGCTGCCAGGTTGCTGGGGTGTTCGGTGCCGCCTCGCGAGAGGGGGGTCTTGTGGTCGACGGCGTCGGCCCCGGACTCTCCGCAGACCCAGCAGATGTCACACGCGGCGAGGATGGCGGCGTTGCGTTCCTGTCGCTTGCGCCCGGTGATCCGTGCGTGGCGCTGGGTCACGTCGCCCTCCGTGTGTGGTGGTTGCCCGCCGACCCGGAGCGATGGGTACTCCAGGCCGGCGGGCGGTCCCTCGGATCAAGGCCCCTGGCCCAGTCACCGAGGCAGGCGAGCCGCACTCCCTAGGCAGCGGTCCGCGTAAAAGCCCAGCCAATCCCGGGGGACGGCTGGGAGGAATCCCCGTCGGTGTGACCCGGGCGGGGCTTCGTCGCTGTTGAGCCTGGGACTCAGGCGACGGCCGGAGACGACGAGACCCTGGCTCGTGATCGAGTCCAGGGTCTTTAGGGCGCACTCCGCTAAGCCCTTACGTTACACGGCCTCTCGACCAAGTGCAGCAAGCAGTGCCGTGCAGGCGGCGCGGTGTCGCTCGCGCCAGTCGTCGGGGCGCTTGTCTCGTTGGACTCGGGCTACGTCTTCGTAGCGGAAGCGGAGGGGGCGGTCGCCTCGGACGAGGGGCTCGAGGTCGCCGCGGAAGACCCATTGGCGGAGGGTGCCGGGTTTGATGCCGAGGAGGGCTGCGGCTTGCTCGCTGGTGACGACGTCGGTCGCGACGGTCTGGTCGGTGGTCACGGACGCCAAACCTCGTCGTAGTCGGCGTGGCCTGCGTAGACCTCGGCGAGGCACCGGACGGCATGAGTGTGTCCGTCGCCCCAGGCCCCGTCTTCGACAGCGAGTTCGGCGATCTGCCGCTTTGCCTTGGCGTCGGCGGCGACGCGTGGGGCGTACACCTCGCGAATCCAGTGCGCCGTCTGGTCGTTGTCGAGATCGGTGGCGGCGTATCGGGCTTCGGTTTCGTCTTCGGCGATGCGGTCCAGCAGGAACTCGGTGATCGTCATCCGGCTGCCTCCAGCTCGTGCTTCACGATGTCTTCCCAGAGCGCGAAGTGCTTCTCAAGGATAACGGTGCGGCATGAGGCGCACGTGACGTCAGAGTCGCCGCCGTAGATCACGAGGTTGGTCTCTCCGCAGTGCTCGTTGGGGCAGGGGATGTTGGGGACGCGGCGGGTGACGGGCCGCCAGGGCGCGAGGCTGTGGGCGTCGGTGAAGACTTCGACGAGTTCGTCGATCCAGTCGCCGACGATGTCCCACCAGGTGATGGACGGTAGCCAGCGGATGAGGTGTTCGGCGTCGGCTTCGGGGGTGTGGTGGTCGGGGCCGGTGACCTTGGTGTCTTCGACGTGGTGGTCGACCCAGATGGCGAGCCGGTCGGCGAGGAGTTGGCGGGTGTCGAGGATGGAGACGTTGAGGGGTGCGGGTGAGCCGTCGCCTTTCTTGCGCTGCTTGACTTTGCCGTGGCCGATGTCGTCGAGGCGCTGTCCTTCGCCGGCGGTCATGTTGCCGGCGAGCCAGCGGTAGACGATGGGCGCGTCGATGAGCATGAGCTTGAAGCGGCGGAAGCAGGCGACGCAGAGAAGGCCCTCGGTGGCTCGTCGAGGGAGGCAGCCGCGGCAGTCGCTGTAGGTGCAGTCGGTGAGGTGCTGTCGGTAGAGCGAGCAGCCCCGGATGCAGGAGCGGGTTGTCTCGGTCACGGGGCTTCCTCCAGGGCAGCGATGAAGCGGTCGGCTCGGGCTCGCCATTGGGCGCGGCCGTGGTCGGTGAGGTCGTCGTCGAAGTCGGTGATGGGCCGGTCGAGGGCGAGGAGCGCGCGGGCGTACCGGTCGCGGCGGTAGTCGTCACGGCTGGGCATGTCGCCGCCTTCGACGAGTTCGCAGTTCGCGTAGCCCTTGGCGCGGTTGTTGACGGCGCCGCAGTTGATGAACCACATGCGGCCGTCGGGGATGCGGACGCTCATCCAGAACTGGGCCTCGCCCATGGCCTCGAAGTGGATGTCGGCGTCGTAGGCGACGAACTCGTCGAAGACGGTGCGGCCGTCGTCGAGCGTGACGTGTCGGATGGTCGGGTTGGCGCGGACGCTCATGGTGCGCTCCAGTCGGCGACCTCGGGCGGGTACCACTTGCCCTTGATGGTGCGGACGCGTGGCTTTCCGCACTTGGTGCAGATGCCGGAGACTTCGGTCTTCGCGCCGGACGGCACGGCCCTCGAGCTGAACTCGTCGTACAGGTCGATGTGGCGCACGATGCCCCAGGTCCAGCGGTGCCGGCAGAGGTTCACCACGGGTATCCGTTCCGCCAGCTCCACGTGCCTCCGGTGGCCCGGTTGTGGGTGCGGGTGGCGCCGGAGAGCCGGTTGACCTCGGCTGCCAGTTCGGCGATCCGTGCGTCGGAGATCGTCCGCTCCTTCGCGATGATGAAGATCAGGAGCGCGATGTAGGCGTTGGCGGCGGCGAAGGTGAAGCGGTTCAGTGCCTCCATGAGGTCGCCGTTGGTCACGAACGTGGCGGTCGCGGCCAGGAAGTAGCCGGCGACGACGAGGTGGATCTTCCAGGCGATGCCCGTGGCGGTCACGTGGTCTCCTCCGCGTCGGAGCAGTTGTCGCAGCCGTTGGGGATTCCGGAGCAGGCGCAGCAGGAGTAGCGCCACTCGCCGGGTTTGTGCCCCCAGTGCTTGCAGGCGTCGCGAGGCACGAAGTCGCCGTGGCGCTCTTGCCACTGCTGCCGCTGCTCGTCCAGCAGGCGGCCGAGGAGATCGCCGTCGCGCGGCGGGTCCGGCTGCTCGGGGTCGGGAGCGCCGGCGAAGTAGCCGTGGACGCTGCAGGCTGGCGAGTCCGGGTAGTCGGGTGTGCAGTTGCAGGCGGCTCCTCGCCGCTTGGCCTGTCGGGCTGCCTCGTGGATACCGACGATGACCGCGCCGGTGAGCACCTTTCGGTAGCTGTCGTTGGCGAGGCGTAGGCAGGCGTTGGCGAGTGCGACCGCGATCCGGTTGCGCCGGGTGTCGAGCGTGCTGACGTTCGGGAGGCTCATGGGTTCTCCTGGTTGCTGGTGGCGCAGGGGTGGTCGCGGGGGCAGTCGTGGCCGCCACGAAGGGCGCCCATTCCGGGGTTGGTCCAACTGGAGACGCGTGGCTTGTCGTGGCCGGCGCAGCGGTCTGGGAGTTCGTCGAGGGTGTCGGCCCCGTCGGAGCAGAGGCAGGCGTAGATGACGACGACGCCGGTCATGGGAGGTTGTCCCGCCATGTCCGGGAGGCGGCCTTGGAGTACTGCCCGAAGAAGTTGAGCTCGACGGTTCGACCGGAGGGGCCGTTGCGGTTCTTGGCGACGTGGATCTCCATGGTTCCGGTGGTCACGTCGCGATCGACGAGGTCGGGACGGTGGAGGAGCCACACGTGGTCGGCGTCGGCCTCGATGCGGCCCGATTCGCGGAGGTCGGACATCTGGGGCCGCTTGTCGCCCGTGCGGGTCGACTCGCGGTTGACCTGGGCGAGGGCGATGACCGGGACCGCAAGCTCCTTCGCCAGGGCCTTGAGGCCCTCGGAGTTCTCCCCGACCTGCTGCTCCCGGGACACCCGTCGGTCGCGGGGGGCCATGAGCTGCAGGTAGTCGACGACGATGAGGGCTAGCGGGAACCGTCGCGAGGTGGATCGGGCTCGGGCGCGGATCTGGGCGAGCGACTGGCTGCCCTGGTCGTCGACGCGGAGGAACCAGCCGCCGATGACGCCGGCCTTGTCGCCGAGGCGGTTCCAGTCTTCGTCGGTCAGCGTGTTCTGCATCAAGCGCCCGAGTTCGACCTTCGCCTCGGCGGCGAGCATCCGGTTCATCACCTCAGTGCGCGTCATCTCGAGGCTGGCGAAGTGGACCCCCTGGCCGGCCTTGGCTGCCTCGGCGGCGATGTTGGCGCCGACGACGGACTTGCCCACGGATGGCCGGGCGCCAACGATGACGAGCTGTCCCGGGCGGAGGCCGTTGGTGACCTCGTCGAGGTCCATCCAGGGGGTGGCGATCTTGAGGGTGTCGGCCTTCTCGTCGAGGGCGTCCAGGGCCTCCATCACCAGCTCGGAGGCGTCGATGCCGGTGTCGGAGTTCGACGTGATGCTGGTTGCGTCGTCGACCGCGGCGCGGGCGTCCTCGGCGAGCGTCGCGATCTCGCCGGGGGTCTCGGCGATCTGGCGGATCTTGATCGACGCCTCGACCAGCCGGCGGCGTTGGGCGGCCTCGACGATCCTCGCGGCGTAGCGGCAGGCGTAGACCCCCTCGCCCGGGCTGGTCATGACCTCGACGAGGTAGGGCCGGGCCTTCGCGGGGACGTCGATGGTCGCGGGGTCGACGCGCTGCCCGCTCGCGTAGGCGAGCATGCAGGCGTCGAAGATCGCGGCGTTGCGGGGCTGGTAGAAGTCCCGGGAGGCCACGATGTCGAACGCCTCGGTCGCGGCTGGGTGGCCGGACAGCAGTGCCGCGAGCAGCATCACCTCGTCGGCCGACGAGGTGGTCTCGGTGCCGTCGGTGGAGGCGGCGACGAGCCCCATGTTCACTGGCGGACCTCTTTGGTGACCGTGTTGCCGTTGGCGTCGATGACTGGCTTCCCGGCGTTCCAGTCGGCGAGCCAGCGCTGGTAGCCGGCAGGGTCGTCCACGAACTTGGGCGGCACCGAGGGTGGCGAGACGGGCCGTTGCCAGGCCCCCGTGGAGTCACCGGTTGCCTCGCGTGAAGCCCGTTCGTCGTTCCAGCGCTCGTTGTGGAGCCACTTGAACGGGTCCATCACGTACTTGCCGCTGGCGTCGTTGTGCTCCCGCTCCCAGGTGACGTACTCGCGGGCAGCGGCGATGAGCAGGTCGGCGGTGATCCCGGGCTTTTTGAGCGCCTGGTTCCACTTTCGTTCGGAGCCCTTGCGATCGACTTTCTTGCCGTAGGTGTCCCAGAACTCGTCGAAGCGATCGGGCTCGCTCAAGCGGCTGGAGGCCGCTTTCGAGGAAGAGATATCTGTCTCTGTCTCTGTCTCTGTCTCTGAGTGTTGGATTCCAGTGCCGCGTCCGGTCGCACTTCCGGTCTTGTTTCCGGTTCGCGTTCCGGTGTTTCCGCTGGTGGGAGCGTTCTTGCGATCACGGTCCTGAGATCGCGTCCGGAGGATCTCCTCCCACCCGCGGTTCCATCGAAGCCAGCTTTTGACCCTGTATCCGTTGCCCTCGCGCACTAGCAGGCCCACTTCCGCGAGACGGTTCGCGCGGGATTCCGGTGCCGTTTCCGGTCCTACTTCCGGGATCAGTTCCAGGCCGAGCCGGGTCCGGATCTGCTTGTCGCTGATCCACCCCTCGGTCTTCGGAGTGCGCCCGCAGTACGCCAGGATTCGGACGTAGAGCAGCTCGGCGTACTCGCCGGCCTCCATGATCGCCTCGTCGTCGGCGTAGTTGGCGGCGAGTGCGACGTAGGCGCCTGGTCGCTTGATCGCCATCAGTTCTCGCCTCGGCCGAGTTCGACGCCGAAGTCGACCAACAGGCGGGACGCGACGAGTAGCAGCTGGCACTGGGTGTGCAGCACGGTGAGCCGATCCTCCGACTGGAGCGCGAGCGAGGCCAACGCGCCCAAGTCGGAGAGGTCAGGGTCGTCGCCGCAGACAGGTCCGCTCTGAAGGTAACCGGCGAGATCGACGAAGAGGTCGTCGAGCGTCTGCGTCACGCTCTCGATCCGCTGGTCGCGGTTGCCCTGGTCGGGCTGGTTGGGCATCAGGCTGCGTCCTTACTCGGGTGGTTGGCGTCGGGGTTGAACTTGGTGATCCAGACGTGGTCGTTCGCGCAGAGGCACCAGGCCTCGGAGGTGTTCGCGGTGACGACGCGGACGGGCACCGGGTTGAGGACCGGCTCGCCGCAGTTGGGACAGACGGCATGGATGTCGACCGCGGCGGCACGCTCGAGGCCGGGGTCGTCGAACCAGGGGCTGGGCGTGCTATCCATCGGCGTCTCCTTGGGGTGCTGGTGCGCCGCCAACCTCGCCCGGATTTTCATGGCGTGGGCGGACCGCGTCCGTGTCGCGTTCGGCGGTGTCGATGGCGAAGGCGAGGTCCAGCGCCGCGCGGGCGAGGGCTCGGAGGTCGTCGGCGAGTTGCGCGGGGTCGTCGTGCTCGGCATGGGCGACGAGCCGCTGTTCCCAGTCGAGATCCCCGATCTGGGCCTGCGCGTAGGTCTTCCCGTCGCTGAGGCGGAACCAGTCGGTCGTGATCGTCGGCGCGTCAGCCATCGAGCACCTCGCGGACCTTGCGCTGGGCGAGCAGCATCGCGCGGGACTCGGCCGGTTCCTCCAGCCAGGCTTCGAGGGCTTCGACCTGCAGGCTCAGACGGCCGGCGTCGTCGCACGCCTGCATCCAGGCGTCCTTGTTCTCCTCGGCGACCCGTTCCAGGTACGTCACACGCTGCCGCTGCCGGGTCAGCTCTGTCACCTGCCCCAGGACGAACAACGCGTCGTCGAGGGTGGTGATCAGCTTGCGGACCTCGTCGGTGCGCAGCGAGAGGCTGTCCCCGGCGCCCTGGATGTCGCCCTGCGGTGAGATGACGATCTCCGGCGGGAAGTCCTCCGCGACAAGGTGGCCAACCGTCACGGCCAGCGCGTCGCCGAACTCCCGGCCGGTCGTCATAGGCAGCAGCGGCGCGACCGGGTGGGACTGGTGGTAGCCCTCGCAGTCGTCGCCGAGCGAGCACCACGACGGGCACGTGTACGTCTCGTCGGTCATCCGACACCTCCAGGGCAGCGCCCAGGAGCCCGCTCATCGTGCGTCTGCATCCCGACGCAGGCCGGGCAGTGGTTGCCCGACACTTGCCCGCCGACGTGGTCATAGGCCCGGGTGGCGACGACCTCGACGGGTACGAAGTCAATCAGCAGGCCAGCCATGTCGGCGGCGAACTTCTCGGCTCGCGCTCGCTCGCTGTCCAGCGCGTCGAGCAGGGTGCCGATCCGCGCGTTGAGGACTCCCTGCCCGTGAGCCCTGTCGTCACGCCAGGCGTTGACATCGTCAGGCATCGTCGGCCTCCCAGGCTTCCTGACGGCGACGACAGGCCGGGCAGGTGTCGATCTCGACGTCGGCCGCAAGGTGAGCGGCATACCGGACGACACCGCCCGGGCCGAGGCCACCGAGCGCGCTGGAGGGATCGCCGTCCCAGTCGTCCAGTTCGTCCGCCGCCCGGTGGGCAGCTTCGAGCAGATCCTCGGCCCGCTGGAGCGCGATCAGGCCAGCCGCGAGGCGCCGGCCCGCCGCTTCTGCCCAGGCTCCGAGTCGGTCCTCTACGTCCGCGATCGGGGCGACCAGGTGCTCATGCAGTTGCTCGAAAGAACCGCGGCTCATCGGATCAGCACCTTGTCACCGAAGACGAGGGCGACCGGGAGCATGAGCGCGCCGCCTTCTGGGCCTCAGGCTGTCCAATCTGGACACCCTCGGTGAGAAGCGGGTAGATCTGCGCCGACAGGGCGCCGAGCTGGATCGGCGGAAGCCTCGCGGGAAGGGGGAGCGTCACGCCCGACGACTCCAACTCGGCCACGAGGTCGTTCAGGTCGTTGACGAGGGCGGTGTAGATGTTGTGGCTGATGAGCGCTACGCCCTGTTCGTAGCTGTCTGACGCAGCGTCCAGCGACCGGCGGCCGCACGCATCGCGGCCGAGTGTCGCGCGCTCGATCAGCAGCGCGGGAGCGACCCCGAGCAGCATCAGCTCATGGCAGGCCTGGAACAGGTGCCGGTAACACTGATGGATGGCCTCGTGGGTGCGTGCGACCGAGTCTTCGGCGGCCGCGCGACGCTCTGCGCGGAGCGTCCCGACAGTGGTGGGGGAGCAGCCCACGCGGCGGCTGATCGCTCGGTCCGAATCGCTCGGGCGGCGGATCAGTTCGTGCTCGATCAGCGCCCGCTTCTGCTCCTGGTTCAGGTGGCGGCGTGCGCCGTTGAGGGTGACGGCGAGGTCCATGGCCGCGTCATCGTCGGCGACTTCGACCACGACCTTCGGATAGTCGATGCCGAGTTCGAGCGCGATCGCGGACCGGTTGTGACCGTCGAGGACCCGGCCGTACTGGTCGACCGTGATCGGGACCAGGACGCCGTGCTTCTCGATGTCCTCGCGAAGTGCCGCGAGCTGGTCCTCGGACAACGGCGGCATCGGCTGGAAGATCATCTCCTCCGCCATCAGGACTTCCGCCGCTCGCTGGCCTGCTGCTCCGCCGCCCAGCGCGAGACCTCGGCACGGTACGCCGGGTCCGTGTGGAACTTGTGCCTCCAGTGCGCCAGGTTCGCCCGGTGGACCGCCTCGGAGTCGAAGAGTTCGTCGATCGCCTGCTGGCGCCCCGAAGCCGAAGGCCGTCCGTCCTGGCACCGCTGACCAATGACCCGGTCGTAGTGCCAGTCCTCCATCGAGAGCAAGACACTCCCGTCCGGCAGCTCCGTGCGATCGAAGTCGTAGTGCCAGAACTCCTCGTCGGGCAGCATCTCGAGGATCGCCTTGATCAGCTCTCGGGCGGCCCAGTAGTTGACCACCTGCTTCGTGGCCTCAGCGAGCCACGAGGCGTCGGACGCAGGGGTGTGTTCGGTCGTCATCGGGCGCTCCCGTCGTTGGTGGTGTCCTGCTGCTCACGGGCGCGTCGGATGCGCTCGTTGCGTGCTCGGTCGTCGGCCTCCCGGGCTTCGGCCCGGCGGCGCATCTCCTCGGTGTCGAACCGGCCGACCATCCCGACCGCGTGGTTCGCGGTGGGGTTGGACGCGTGGTGCCGCTTGCCCATCAGGTCGTCTCCTTCGTCGTGGCGCGCGCAGCGGCGGCCGCGCGCAAGATCTGGTTCGCGAGGGCCTCGGCCTCTTCGGGCGTGAGGTCGAACGTCTCCTCGGCGATGGCGACGTTCTCGAGGGAGACCCGCCGGAACAGCACCTGGACCGCGGGCGCGAGGCCGTCGACCTCGCCCCAGGTCGGGGCTGCCGAGACGAACTCCCGGGCGTCCTGCGGCTGGTAGCCGGTTGCTTCGATGTCCAGCCAGTCGCCGTCCCCGGGCGACGCCCAGTGATCGCCCCCGCACTCGGCCGGGCCGGAGCGCTGGCACCACGTGGGACAGGTGTCGTTGGCGCTCATGACCGCGCCTCCTCGACGAATCGGAGCAGCGCCTTGCCGAGCGCCTCGGCCTCCTCGATCGAGATCGCCGCGTCGAACGGCTTGCTCTCATAAATGAAGACCGCGGCCTCCCGGGACAAGGTTCCGGTGCTGAGAAACACATCGTGGTGCTCGGTCTTGATCCCGATGCCCTGGTGCCAGTCCAGGCTGCCGTCATCGAACCCGTTGTGAGCCGTGCACCAGGTCGGGTGGCTCATCGCGACACCTCCCCGGCATCGGCCGACACGACCTCGTCGACCACCGCGAGGCGCATCTTCTGTCGCTCGACAGGGACGGCGCGCTCGAAGTCCGCGACGCCGTCGTCGACCGCCGAGCCCCACCCCACGGCCGATGGGCCTATCCAGACCCCATCGACGGGGTCTAGGCCGCCGTGCTTGTTCGGCGCAATGTGGTCGTCCCAGGTGCCTTGGAGCAGCAGGAGCTGCAGTCGGATCGGGTAGTTCGAGTCGACGTCAACGCGCCACTGGCCCTTGGACTCGTCGAACTCGTACCGCAGCCCGTACTCCTTCTTCTGCCCCCACCAGCCGAGGGGGAGGAAGTGGATATCGACGTTGAACTGCGCGAGACGGCGAACCAGGGCGTCGAGCTTCTGGCGGGCAGCCTGCTCCCGAGTCGGCTCCGCCTGCCGCTGCTCGGCGACGTCGCGGTGCTCGACATCGGCGCGCAGCTCGGCGTGCGTCGTCTCCCGGTCGCAGATCCCGCACTTGAGCTGGAGCACCATCCGGTGCCCGGTCGGGTCGTCTTCAAGGTCGAGCACCCGACGGCCGTCCCCGACCTCGTCACGCCGGAACCGCCGCAGCGCCCCGCAGGTGCAGCACAGGGCCCGGCCGGTGCCGAAGCTGACGCCGACCTCGACCTCCCAAGGCATCGGCTTGTCGAACTCGCTGTCGCGGGCCTGCTCCTTGAAGACAGAGTCGCCCATCAGCTCGTCGCGCGAGATCTCGAAGGCGGCGGCGAGCGCGGTGACCTCCTCGCGGAGGAACCAGCGGTAGCACGACAGCGCCTGCATCACTTTGGAGTACGAGAGGTCCGCCTCGCGGCACAGGGCCGCGATAGTCCAGCCCGTGTCGGCCGCCAACTGCCGCAGGTTCTGCCGCAGGTCGGCCTGTGCCGGCT
>QFCS01001237.1_pt1 | contig 17697 bp, 16 predicted proteins | sample 3576561 | NCBI WGS metagenome assembly QFCS01 | reverse complement strand
GTACGAGACCAGCCTCGACGCCCGCGCCTACGCCTGGGCCCAGAGCCCCGACGGCAAGGACGCCACCCTCGCCCAGGTCCTCCACGACGAGGCCGTCGACCAGGCCCTCGCCTCCTGGGTGCGCGACCGCTCCCTCGTCGGCGTCATGGGCGGGCACGCCGCGCAACGCGGCACCCCGGCGTACGCCGACGCCGCCCGTCTCGGCGCCCTCCTCGGCCGCCACCACGTCATCGCCACCGGCGGCGGCCCCGGCGCCATGGAGGCCGCCAACCTCGGCGGCCGGATGAGCGGCGAGCCGGCCGACGCACTGACCGAGGCGCTGGCCCGCGTCGCCGCCGTTGCGTCCTTCCATCCCTCCATCGACGCCTGGGTCGGCGCCGCCCGCGACGCCCTCACCCTCTCCGTCGCCCCCGCGCCCTCGCTCGGCGTGCCCACCTGGCACTACGGCCACGAGCCGCCCAACCTGTTCGCCACCGCCGTCGCCAAGTACTTCCGCAACGCCCTGCGCGAGGCGATCCTGCTCCAGGTCTGCGACGCCGGCATCGTCTTCCTCCCCGGCGCCGCCGGCACCGTGCAGGAGATCTTCCAGGACGCCTGCGAGAACTACTACGCAGCCGAGCACGCCGTCGCCCCCATGGTGCTGGTCGGGCGCCGCTACTGGACCGAGGACCTGCCCGCCTGGCCGCTCCTGCAGGCCCTCGCCCGCGGACGCGCCATGGAGCCCCACGTGCACCTGCTCGACGACGTCGAGGAGGCCGCCACGCTCTTCGGGGTGTGAGGGTGGGAGGGCGTGCGGCCTCGGGCGTTGCGAATCATCACGGTAGGAAGGCGAGCCCTCGCCTCCCTCGCGGAGTTCCACGAGGGAGGTGACCGCTCACCTACCGACCGTGATGATTCGCACCCGCGTGCGAGCGGCCACCACCACCCGCCCGATCACCCCGCCAGCAGGCCGACCCGCTCGCCGATCACCGCGCGGTAGTGCGCCAGCAGCTGGTCGTTGATCGCCGCCCACGAACGCTCCTGCACGGCACGCACCGCGGTGGCGGCCATCCGCCCGCGCAGGTCCGCATCGGCCACGAGGGCATCGACGCTGCGCGCCAGGTCGGCACCGTCACCGGGGCGGTAGAGCAGCCCCGTCGCGCCGTGCGCGACGACGTCGACGGGGCCGCCCGCCCCCGGTGCCACCACAGGTACGCCGGAGGCCAGGGCCTCCTGCGCCGACTGGCAGAAGGTCTCGTAGCGGCCGGTGTGCACGAACAGGTCGAGGGAGGCGTACGCCCGGCTGAGGTCGGCGCCGTGCAGCAGGCCGAGGAAGAGCGCCTGCGGCAGCAGCTCACGCAGTCGCTGCTCCTCGGGGCCACCGCCCACCAGCACCAGTGCCAGGCGCGGGTCGTCGGCGAGGTGGCGCAGCAGGTCCAGCTCCTTCTCGGCGGCCAGCCGGCCGACGTACCCGACCAGCAGCCGGCCGTCCGGGGCGATCTGTCGCCGCAGACCGGCGTCGCGGTGGCGCGGGTGGAAGGCGACCAGGTCGACGCCGCGCCCCCACCGGTGCACCGCCGGCACGCCCAGTCCCCGCAGCTGCTCGATGCTCGCGGTCGACGGGGCGAGGGTGCGGTCGACGTGATGGTGGATCCGCCGGGTCAGGCTCGCCGCCGCCCGCACCCCGCCCGGGACGTCGTACCGCTCGGCGAAGCCGACCAGGTCGGTCTGGTAGATCGCGACGGTCGGTACGCCGAGCTCGCCCGCGGCACGGGCCGCCTGGTAGCCCAGCGTCGCCGGCGAGGCGATGTGGACCACGTCGGGCCGGAACCGGAGCATCACCTGGCGCAGCCGGCGCCGGGTCTCCAGGCCGACCCGGAAGTCCGGGTAGAACGGCAGATTGGCGCCGCGGGCGCGTCGTACCGGGAAGCCGGCGTAGGTCTCCGGGCCGGTCGGCGCGACCAGCTCTGCCTCGTGACCCTCGGCGGCGAGGTGCTCGAGGACCCGGCGTACCGAGTTCGTGACACCGTTGACCTGGGGCAGGAAGGACTCCGCGACCACGAGCACGCGGAGCCGGCCGGGTGTCTCGGTTCGGCGGGGGTGGCGGACCTGCTGGAGCGGGTGGGCCGACGGGCGCTGGGGGCGACCGGGCCGGACGAGCGAGGTCTGGCTCATGGCACGGACGCTAGGAACCGCGCGTCAACGCACCGCCACGGTTGTGCGAGGGTCGCGCGACCGGTGCGTGAACGACGAACGAACGTGACTCCGGTCACCTGAGCGTCGTTGCAGCGGCGTGGAGATCTCTCGCCGTGACCTCATCCGCCGCACGCTGACCGCCGGAGGCCTCGCCGCCGCCGCGACCGCGCTGCCCGGCGTCGTCCGTCCCTCGCCTGCCGCAGGGGCCACCGCCGACGTCGCGACGCTGCAGTCGACGCTGACCACCGCAGCGCCCGGGGTCCGCGGCTATCGCAGCGTCATCGCCACCTCCGGCGAGCCGCACGGCCTGCGCACCGGCCTCGGCGCCACGGCCGATCCGGGACGCGCGACCCGCCGCGAGGGGATGATCGCGTTCGTCCAGCTCAGCGACATCCACATCGTCGACGCGCAGTCGCCGCTGCGCCTGGAGTGGACCGACCGCCTCGACGACCCGAGCCCGCTGCCCGCCCTCGGCCTGTTCGCGTCGTCCTACCGCGCGCACGAGATGCTCAGCGGACAGATCTCCGACTCGATGGTCAAGGCGGTCAACCGGATCGCCAACGGCCCGGTGACCGGCAAGCCGTTCGCGCTGGCCATCCAGACCGGCGACAACTCCGACAACTCCCAGCTCAACGAGGTCCGCTGGAACATCGGGGTCCTCAACGGCGGCCAGGTCCGAGTCGACTCCGGCAACCTCAACAAGTACGAGGGCGTCGCCGACAGCACCCCGCTCACCTACGACCCGGCGTACTGGCACCCGCACGGCGCCCCGGCGGGCAAGCCGGTCGACCGGCCCCGCTCGGAGTACGGCTTCCCCGTCGTTCCCGGCCTGTTGGACGCGGCCCGCCGCCCGTTCACCGCCGAGGGCCTCGACATGCCGTGGTACTCCGTGTTCGGCAACCACGACGGCCTGGTCCAGGGCAACTTCCCCGCGAACACCCTGCAGCTGAACCTGCTGGCCCTCGGCGCCCTCAAGATCGTCTCGCCCCCGTTGGGCCTCGACCCGGGGCAGATCTTCCAGGACCTGGCCACCGACCCGGCCGCGCTGCTGACCACGCTGCTCGGCAGCGGCGTCAACGTCGGCGTCCGTGCCGTCACCCCCGACCTCAACCGTCGCCTGCTCACCAAGAAGCAGGTCGTCGAGCAGCACTTCACCATGGGCGGCTCCCCCGTCGGCCACGGCTTCACCGCCACGAACCGGCAGAAGGGCACGGCCTACTACCACTTCGACAAGGGCCGGTTCCGCTTCGTCGTCCTCGACACCGTCAACCCCAACGGGTACGCCGACGGCTCGCTCGACAAGACCCAGTTCACCTGGCTCTCCGACCTGCTCGCGCAGTCGGGCGACAAGATCGTCCTGGTCTTCAGCCACCACACCTCCGACACGATGGGCAACCCGCTCATCCTCACCGGAGGCGGCCTCGAGCCCCGGGTCACCGGGGCCGCCGTCCTCGACAAGCTGCTCTCCCACCCCAACGTCATCGCGTGGGCGAACGGTCACACCCACAAGAACACGATCACTCCGCGCCCGCGCACCGGCGGTGGCGGACTGTGGGAGATCACCACGGCCTCGCACATCGACTGGCCCCAGCAGGCGCGGATCATCGAGGTCGCCGACAACACCGACGGCACGCTGTCGATCTTCACCACGATGATCGACCACACCGGGCCCGTCTCCACCGGAGCCGGCACCGCGAACGCCGCCCAGCTGGCCGGCCTGGCTCGTGAGCTGGCCGCCAACGACTGGCACGACCACAGCGACGGTCCCGGCACGCCGCTGGACCGCAACGTCGAGCTGCTGGTGCCGAACCCGCTCGCCTGACGGCGGTGGCGGCGGGGAACCCTACTCCGCCGCCGCCAGCTGCCCGCAGGCGGCGTCGATCTCGCTCCCCCGCGTGTCCCGCATCGTCGTCGCGATCCCCTTCGCCTCCAGGCGACGGACGAACTCGTCCATGTCCTCCTCGCGGGAGCGGGTGAACTGCGAGCCCGGGACCTCGTTGAGCGGGATCGGGTTGATGTGCACCCAGCCGGTGCCGCGACCGTCGGCGGAGAGCACGTCGGCGAGCAGGTCGGCCCGCCAGCCCTGGTCGTTGATGTCGCGCATCAGGGCGTACTCGATGGAGACCCGGCGGCCGGTCTTCGCGAAGTACTCGTAGGCCGCGTCCACGGTCTCGGCGACGGAGAAGCGGGTGTTGATCGGGACCAGGTCGTTGCGCAGCTCGTCGTCGGGGGCGTGCAGCGACAGCGCGAGGGTCACCGGGACGCCCTCGTCGGCCAGCTGCTTGATCCGCGGGACCAGACCGACGGTGGAGACGGTCACGTGGCGCGCGGACAGGCCCAGGCCGGACGGGGCCGGGTCGGTGAGGCGTCGTACGGCGCCGACGGTCGCCTTGTAGTTGGCGAGCGGCTCGCCCATCCCCATGAAGACCACGTTGGAGAGCCGGCCGGGGCCGCCGGCGACGTCGCCGTTGGCCATCGCACGGGCACCGACGACGACCTGGTGGACGATCTCGGCGGTCGACATGTTGCGCTGCAGGCCGCCCTGGCCGGTGGCGCAGAACGGGCACGCCATGCCGCAGCCGGCCTGGCTGGAGATGCAGATCGTGGCGCGCTCCTTGTAGCGCATGAGCACCGACTCGACGAGCGAGCCGTCGAAGAGCTTCCACAGCGTCTTGACGGTCTTGCCCTGGTCGGCGCTCTGCTGCCGGATCGGGTCCATCAGGTCGGGCAGCAGCGCCGCCACGAGCTCGTCGCGCTGGGTGGCGGGCAGGTCGGTCATCTCCGCCGGGTCGTGCACCAGCCGGCCGAAGTAGTGCGTCGAGAGCTGCTTCGCCCGGAAGCCCGGCAGGCCCATCTCGACGAGCAGGTCCTTGCGCTCGGCCGTGGTCAGGTCGGCCAGGTGCCGAGGAGGCTTCTTGCGCCCCCGCGGCTCCGCGAGGACGAGAGGAAGCGTGCGCGGCTCGGGCGCGGGCTGGTCGGACATCACCGACGATTCTCCCACCGCCGCCGCGCAGGCCCAACTCCTGCGCGCCCCGTGCGAGCGGTCAGGAGTCGCGCTGGAAGAGGAACCAGGCCACCGCCACCGCGACGCCCAGCACCACCACGAGGGTGCCCACCATGCCGAGCAGCATGTAGCGCGCGAACCGGCGGGTCTTGCGGGGCACCAGCATCGCGATCGGGACGACCAGCAGGAGCAGGATGAACGGGAAGAGCTCCTCGGCCCGCTCGTAGCCGGCGATCCACTTGATCACCGCGGCGTACAGGCCCGGGACCACGATGATCGAGACCATCCCGGTGAAGAATCCCGCGAGCGGGAAGAACACCGGGTGCCCGCGGTGGAACCAGTCGGGTCGACGAGATCGCTCCTCACCCGCCTCGTGCCCGTCCACGCGGGTGTCGATCGCCTCGTTCATGTCCGGTCGATCGTAGCGGCCGGACCCCCGCCGCACGCGATCCCCGGAGGTTCCGCCCCTGGCCCGGACACCGGCCCCTCTGTGACAGTGGTCCCGTGACCGAACAGCACCCGGCGCTGACCTACAGCAGCTACCTCGCCCTCGACGACGTCCTGGCAGCCCAGCACCCGCGCTCCGACGAGCACGACGAGCTGCTGTTCATCGTCATCCACCAGGTCTACGAGCTGTGGTTCAAGCAGATGCTGCACGAGCTCGGCGGCCTGCAGCAGCGCCTGGAGGCCGGCGACACGCCCCGTGCGCTGCACACCCTCGGTCGGGTGCTCGCGATCCTCAAGGTCGCCGTCGCCCAGGTCGACGTGCTCGAGACGATGACGCCGCGGCAGTTCACCAGCTTCCGCGGGCGCCTCGACGCCTCCAGCGGATTCCAGTCCGAGCAGTTCCGCGAGCTCGAGGCGACCCTCGGGCGCCGCGACCGCCGTGTCTTCGAGCACTACCCGGAAGGCAGCGAGGGCCGGGAGCGGATCGCCGCCGCGATGTCGCGCCGCTCGGTCTTCGACTCCTTCCTGCGCCACCTCGCCACCCAGGGGTACGACGTCCCGCCGGCCGCCCTCGACCGCGACCTGACCGCCCCGTGGGCGCCCTCGGAGGACGTCCAAGCCCTGCTGCTCGCCGTGTACGCCGACGACGGCGGCGCCGCCCAGGTCGCCGAGCGTCTCGTGGATCTCGACGAGGGCCTGCAGGAGTGGCGCTACCGCCACGTGAAGATGGTGGAGCGGACCATCGGCGCCAAGATGGGCACCGGCGGCTCGTCCGGCGCGACCTACCTGTGGGGCACGGTCACCCACCAGCTCTTCCCCGACCTGTGGGCCATCCGGAGCCGGATGTGAGCCTCGCCGCCCACTACTCCCGCTTCCGGGTCGCCGAGCGGCTGCTGCTGACCGGGCACTCCCACCAGGCCTGGCCCGACGTCGCGCTCGACGGGACGGTGGAGGCCTTCGAGGACGCCGCCCTCGGCGTCGACGAGAAGTGGGAGCGGGCCTTCGCGCGCGCCGACCGGCTGCGTGCGGGCTACCGCTCGCTGCTCGGCGATCCCGGTGCGACGATCGCCCTCGGGGCGAGCACCCACGACCTGCTCGTTCGGTTCCTCTCCGCCCTCGACCTCGCGGCCCGGCCGCGGCTGGTCACCACCGACGGGGAGTTCCACTCCGCGCGCCGCCAGCTCGATCGACTGGCCGAGGCGGGCCTCGAGGTCGTGAAGGTCCCGACTGCTCCCGTGACCACCCTGGCCGAGCGCCTCGCCGCGGCCGTGGACGACCGCACCGCCGCCGTCCTGGTCTCCTCGGTGCTCTTCGAGACCTCCCTGCGCGTCCCGGGCCTCGACGCCGTCGCCGCCGCCGGCGCCCGCCACGGCGCCGAGGTGCTCGTCGACGTCTACCACCAGCTCGGCGCCGTACCTTTCGACCTGCGCGCCGCCGGCCTGGTGGACGCCTGGGTCGTCGGCGGCGGGTACAAGTACCTCCAGCTCGGCGAGGGCAACTGCTTCCTACGGCTGCCGGGGCACGCGGAGGGGCTGCGGCCGGTCGTCACCGGCTGGTACGCCGAGTTCGGCGACCTCAGCAGCGCGCAGCCCGGCCAGGTGGCCTATGCGTCCGGCGACGCGCGCTTCGCAGGCTCGACCTACGACCCGACGAGCCACTACCGGGCGAGCCGCGTGCTCGACTTCTTCGCCGAGCAGGGGCTCACTCCCCCACGGCTGCGGGAGATCTCGCTGCACCAGCGCGGCCTCCTCGCCACCGCCTTCGACGACCTCGACCTGCCCGGCGCCCTCGTGACCCGCGACCGGGAGACTCCGGCGGACGGGTTCGGCGGCTTCCTCACCCTGCGTACGCCGCACGCGGGCGCCTTCCAGGCCGCCCTGGCCGCGCGCGGGGTGCTCACCGACAGCCGCGGACCGTACCTGCGGTTCGGGCCGGCGCCGTACCTGACGGACGGACAGCTGAGCGCCGCGATGACCGCGCTCGGGCAGGTGGTACGCGGAAGCGTCGCCTAGGCCGGCTCAGAACACCGCGTAGTGCAGCAGCAGCCAGATCGGCGCGATGGTCGCGAGCAGCGAGTCGAGCCGGTCCATCAGGCCGCCGTGGCCCGGGATGACCTGGCTCATGTCCTTGATGCCGAGGTCGCGCTTGATGACCGACTCGCACAGGTCGCCCAAGGTCGCCATCACCACGGCGATCGCCCCGAGGGCGACCCCGATCCACCAGTCGCCCTCGAGGAGCAGCACCACCAGGGCGACGCCCGCGCCGACCGTGGCCAGGGCCGACCCGGCGAAGCCCTCCCAGGACTTCTTCGGCGAGATGACGGGCGCCATCGGGTGCTTGCCGAACAGCACCCCGGCGACGTACCCGCCGATGTCGGAGGCGATGGTGACCAGGATGAAGGTGATGATGCCCTTGACGCCCAGGTCGTCGAGTCCGCCACCGCCCCGGCCGCCCTCGGCGAGCATCAGCGCGACGAAGGAGCCCAGGAAGGGCACGTAGACGAGCGCGAACACCGACGCCGTGGCGTTCTTGACGTAGCCGTCGACGCCGCGCCGCAGCAGCCACAGCATGATCACCAGGGCGCTGACGGCCGTCGCCGTGACGAGCGCCGGCGCGCCCCACAGGTAGGCGACGACGACCATCACTACACCGCCGACCATGAGCGGCTGCTCGGGCAGGTCGATGTCCTTGGCCAGCAGGCCCTTGCGCAGCTCCCACACCGCCACGACCACGGCGATCGCGACGATCACCATGAAGGCCGGCTTCCAGAACAGCAACGACGCCGCGATCGCGCTCAGCAGCACGACCGCCGAGCCGACGGCGGCTTTGAGGTCGCGGCCGGCCCGGCCGTGGTCCTTCTTCGGGGCGGTGTCGTTCGACGACGAGGACGCGGTCATCCGAGGAGGTCGCGCGAGCGGCGGGAGGTCCTCAGACCTCCAGCAGCTCGGCCTCCTTGGTCTTCAGCAGCTCGTCGATCGCCTCGGTGTGCTTCTTGGTCTGCCCGTCGAGCCGCTTCTCGGCGCCGGTGACGTCGTCCTTGCCGACCTCGCCGTCCTTCTCGAGCTTCTCGAGGTTCTGCTTGGCCTTCTGGCGCACCTGGCGTACGGCGACCTTGCCGCCCTCGGCCTTCTCCTTCGCGAGCTTGATGAACTCCTTGCGGCGCTCCTCGGTCAGCTCGGGGAACACGCAGCGCAGCGTCTTGCCGTCGCTGGACGGGTTGACGCCCAGGTCCGAGTCGCGCACGGCCTTCTCGACGTTGTTGATCGCGCCCACGTCGAAGGGCGAGATGATGATGACGCGCGCCTCGGGCGCGGTGAACGACGCGAGCTGCTGCAGCGGCGTCGGCGAGCCGTAGTAGTCGACCATGATCTTGCTGAACATGCTCGGGTGCGCACGGCCCGCCCGGATCGCCGCGAACTCCTCACGGGTCGCGTCGACCGACTTGGCCATCTTCTGGTCGGCCTCGTTGAGGATGTCGTTGATCACCGGTTCTCCTTCGTCCTGAGCGTCAGCCGGCGCTGACGCGCGTGCCGATCTTCTCACCCTGCACCACGCGCAGGATGTTGCCCTCGGGCTCCATGCCGAAGACGATCATGGGGAGCTTGTTCTCCCCGCACAGCGCGAACGCCGTCTGATCCATGATCCGCAGGCCCTGCGAGATGGCCTCGTCGTAGCTGAGCTCGTCGTACTTGGTGGCCGTCGGATCGGTCTTCGGGTCGGCGCTGTACACGCCGTCGACGCCGCTCTTGGCCACGAGTACGACGTCGCACTTGCTCTCCAGCGCACGCTGGACGGCGACCGTGTCGGTCGAGAAGTAGGGCATGCCCATGCCGGCGCCGAAGATGACCACGCGGCCCTTCTCCATGTGACGGATCGCGCGGCGCGGGATGTACGGCTCGGCGACCTGGCCCATCGTGATGGCGGTCTGCACCCGGGTCTCCACGCCCTGCTTCTCCAGGAAGTCCTGCAGCGCGAGGCAGTTCATGACGATGCCGAGCATGCCCATGTAGTCGGCCCGGACCCGGTCCATGCCGCGCTGCTGGAGCTCGGCTCCACGGAAGAAGTTGCCGCCGCCGGTGACGACCGCGATCTGCACGCCGGCGTCCACCACGGCCTTCACCTCGCGGGCGATCGCCTGCACGACGTCGGGGTCGACGCCCACCTTGCCGCCGCCGAACACCTCACCCGAGAGCTTCAGGAGGACTCTCTTGTATCCGGTCACCGGGGTCCTTCCATCAGATTCGACGAGACGTGGGCACCACGAGACCCACGACGACCGAGGTTACCGTGTCGGCGGCCCCGGCCGTGAGCGCGGGCGTCCGACCCCGCACCCACGCGCTCACGTCAGACGCTGCACCCGGTCGCGGTACTTGTCGCCGTTGTCGCCGCTGATGCCCGAGGACCGCGTCTTGGAGATGTGGTCGACCTTGTCCTCGCCTCCCTGGACCGGCTGCGCCTCGATGATCGTGTCGCGCTCGTAGGCGTGGGACTTGTCGGTGTTGCGGTAGTACCGGTAGAAGGCCCAGTACGTCGCCACGCCACCCGCCGGCCCCGCCGCCAGCAGCCACAGGGCACCGTCCTCGCTGGAGGCCTGCACGAGGGCGGGCGCCAGGTGGACGAGGGAGGTGAGGATGTCGATGCTCATGCCGCTCATGCTGTGGCCACCAGGATCGCGCCGGCGATGCCTTCGAGAAAGGTGCCGACCGTGAACGCCGCGAGGAGCAGCTTGGGCTGCGAGACCGGGATGCTGCCCATGGTCTCGCCGGTGCGGGCGTTGACCGCGATGTAGTGCAGGAGGCCGTTGCTCTCCTGCCGGTAGGAGTAGAGCCACACCGGCAGGTACATCGAGATCCAGCGGGAGCCGCCGACCTCCACCTTCTCCTGCTCCCAGCGCACGCCACGGTCGAAGCGTCCCAGCGAGCCGCGCACCTGCGAGCGACCGATCGAGAGCAGCTGGTCCTCCAGGACCGGCTTGAGCGCCTCGACGTTCATGTCGCGCTTCTCGCTGGTGAAGCCGACGAGATAGCTGGCGTTCCACTTGACCGCGTTCTTCGTGTCGAACGGCAGGATCGTGTTGACGATGTTGTTGGTGTTGCCGCTGCTGAAGTCCGCACGCCCCGCCGCGCCCTCGACGGTCAGGTCGTCGACGGTGAAAGCCACCTGCCGGGACAGCTGGTAGACGTCCGCGGCGTAGTAGGTGACCCGGTTGTCACCCTGCTTCTCGGTCCACCGGCGGGTCTCCACCTCGCCCTTGCCCCAGTACTGGGACTGCGCGCGTGCGTCGATGACCAGGTACGGGAGGTAGACGCCGAGGACGTTCTCCGGGACGAACTCCTTCTTGAAGCGCTTGTGCGCGAACAGCCGCCGCTTCGAGGCGAAGGCGCGGATCTTCTCGATCGCCTCGTCCTTCGACAGCCGGAACGGCAGCACCGCGTCGGGGACCGCTCCGTTCGGAATCTGCTGGTTGACGTTCAGGGTGTGCCGGCACCAGTGGCAGCGGGCGTTGAGGGAGCTCGCCGTGTCGACCACGACCTCCGCCCCGCACGCCTCGCACTTGAACGTCACCATCTGGGCGGCGTCCGCGGCGATGTCCTCCGCGCCGCTCGCGATCACCGTGCCCTGCAGCTGGTCGATGCCCTCGCCGAGGCCGAACTCCTCCTCGACGCGCGCCTCCTGCCACTCGTTGCGGCAGAACAGGCACATCAGCATCCCCGTCGAGCCGCGCAGCCGGACGTCCGTCGAGCCGCACTTGGGGCAGCGGTTGAGGCCGTCCTTCAGCGACTCGTTGACCGTCTCGATGCTCGGGCCCTGCTCGGGCTCGGCCTTCGCGGCCGCCAGCTCCTCCTCCAGCGAGAGCGGCGGCCCGTCGAAGGTGGGCTTTTTCGGATCCTCCTGCGTCATCAGAGACCGAGCGCCTTCGCCTTCGCCGCGTCGTAGTCCTCCTGGGTGATGAGGCCCGCGTCGAGCATCTCCTTGGCACGCTTCAGCACGGCCATCGGGTCGTCCGCCGCGGGAGCCGCCGGGGCCGCCGGGGCCGCCGGAGCGGCAGGCGCGGCAGGCGCGGGCGGGGCCGGCGGAGCGGGCTGCTGCACCGGCTGCTGGAGGCCGCCCAGGCCCATGCCGCCGGTCGCCATGCCCATGCCGATCACGCCGCCCGGACCCGCGTTCTCGCCGGCCGCCTCGATGCCGGCGGCGACCGACGCCTGCAGGTTGGAGTTGCCGCGGGAGCCGGAGAGGGCATCGGCGCGCTGCACGTTCTTCAGCAGCTCGCGGGTGTTGGCGTCGTACTCGATGGAGATGATCGCCGTCTTGACGATCTCGAGGCCGCGGTCGGTCTTCCACTGGTAGTTCTGCTCGACGGCCGCGGACAGCGACTGGGCGAAGCCGATGGAGTCCTGCTGCAGGCGCGAGATCCGGTTCCCCTTGGCCGGGTCGTTGGTGTACATCGAGAACGCCGGGGCCAGCGATCCGACGACCTCGTTGAACAGCTGCTCCCCCGCCGGGTTGTCCATGTCGGTGAAGTCGAAGCGCTGGCGTCCGCCGATCACGTCGGCCGGCACGAAGTTGCGGATGAAGGTCAGCGGGTCGGTGATCTTCAACGTGTAGGTGCCGCGCGTGATCGCGCCGACCTGGGTGTTGAGGAAGGCGTCGTCCCAGTAGATCTCCGACTGGGTGCCGAACTTGTTGTTCGGAAGCTCCTTGAGCGAGACGAAGACGGCGTTCTGCTGGGCCGAGGGACGCCCACCGAACTTGAACCGCTCCCAGCTCTGCTTGATGACCGAGTCGACCAGACCGCCGCCGGTGAACACCGACTGCGACGCCGGCTCGTCGGAGTTCCAGATGTAGGCGCCGGGCTCGGCCGCGAAGCCGGTGAACGCACCGTCCTCGAGCAGGACCAGGCCGTAGCCCTCCGGGATGACGATCTTGGAGCCGTTGGTGATGACACCCTCGGAGCCCTGCGTGTTGCTGCCGCGCCCGGCGTTCTGGCCCTTCTGCACCGCGGGGAACACCGCAACGGTCGAGGTGACGCCGTCCGGGACGCCGTAGAAGTCGACCCACTGGTCGGCGAGCGTGCCGCCGATCGCGCCGATTGCTGCCTGGATGAGTCCCACCTGACGCTCCTTCAGAGACCGTGGTGCGCCCACGGGTGCGGGCACAGGCCCGACTCATGTCCGGTCGCCGGGCCTCACAAACCTACAGCCTGAGAAGGGCTGCCACGGGTGAAAAATACCGATGGCCGGCCCCGCCGAGGCGGGACCGGCCATCGAGACGTCAGGCGACCGTCAGGTCACGCACCCACCTCGAAGCGGGCGAAACGCTTGACCGTCGTACCGGAGGCGTCGAGGACGGCCTTGACCGTCTTCTTCGACTCCGAGACCGACTCCTGCTCGAGGAGCACGATCTCCTTGAAGAACCCGCCCAGGCGACCCTCGACGATCTTGGCGACGGCAGCCTCCGGCTTACCCTCCTCGATCGTCTTCTTGGTCAGCACGTCCTTCTCGGCGGCGACGGCGTCCGCGGGAACCTCGTCACGGGTGAGGTACTGCGCCTTCAGCGCGGCGACCTGCATGGCCGCGCCGCGGGCCGCGGCCTCGTCGCCCTCGTACTCGACGATGACACCGACGGCAGGGGGCAGGTCGGCCGCACGCTTGTGCAGGTAGACCGCGACCGGGCCGTCGAAGTAGGCGACGCCGCCGAGCTCGATCTTCTCGCCGATGGTGATGGCGAGGTTCTCGACGACCGCGCCGACGGTGCTGTCGCCCAGCGGCAGCGCCTTGGCCGACTCGGTGTCGCCGGCCTTGCCCGCGTCGACCGCCTCGGCGATCTGCTGGGCGGCCTTGATGAACTCGTCGTTCTTGGCGACGAAGTCGGTCTCCGACTTCAGCTCGATGAGCGCGCCGCCGGCGTTGGCGACCAGACCGGCGGAGGTCTCGCGCTCGGCGCCCCGGGCAGCGGCCTTGGCCGCACCCTTGACGCGGAGGAGCTCGACGGCCTTGTCGAAGTCGCCGTCGGTCTCGTCGAGCGCCTTCTTGCAGTCCATCATTCCGGCGCCGGTCAGCTCGCGGAGCTTCTTGACGTCAGCAGCGGTGAATGCCATGGATCCTCTTCTCGATGTTCAGGAGGGTCGGGGGCGCGGTGCGGCTCAGGCCTCGGCCGGAGCGTCGGCCGCGGGGGCCTCGGCGGGAGCGTCCTCGGCAGCAGCGGCCTCGGGCGCGGCGTCGGCGGCCGGGGCCTCCTCGGCAGCGGGCGCCTCGGCGGGAGCGTCCTCGGCAGCGGGGGTCTCGGCAGCGTCGGCGGCGGGAGCCGCGGCGTCACCCTCGAGGAGCTCGCGCTCCCACTCCGCCAGAGGCTCCTGCGCGGCCGGGGTCGCGGACGAGCCGGCACCCGAACGGGCCATCAGGCCCTCGGCCGCCGCGTCGGCGATCACGCGGGTGAGCAGGCCGACCGCGCGGATGGCGTCGTCGTTGCCCGGGATCGGGAAGTCGACGTCGTCGGGGTCGCAGTTGGAGTCCAGGATCGCGATGATCGGGATGCGCAGCTTGCGCGCCTCCTCGACGGCGAGGTGCTCCTTGTTCGTGTCGACGATCCAGACCGCGGAGGGGGTGCGGACCATGTCGCGGATACCGCCGAGCGACTTGTTCAGCTTGTCCCGCTCGCGGCGCATCTGCAGCAGCTCCTTCTTGGTGCGGCTGCTGCCCGCGACGTCGTCGAAGTCGATCTCGTCGAGCTCCTTGAGGCGGTTGATCCGCTGGTGCACGGTCGAGAAGTTGGTGAGCATGCCGCCGAGCCAGCGCTGGTTGACGTAGGGCATGCCGACGCGGGTCGCCTGCTCGGCGATCGCCTCCTGGGCCTGCTTCTTCGTGCCGACGAACATGATCGAGCCGCCCTTGGCCACGGTCTCCTTGACGAAGGCGTAGCTGCGGTCGATGTAGGCCAGCGACTGCTGCAGGTCGATGATGTAGATGCCGTTGCGGTCGGTGAGGATGAACCGCTTCATCTTCGGGTTCCAGCGACGGGTCTGGTGTCCGAAGTGGACGCCGCTCTCGAGGAGCTGGCGCATGGTCACGACAGCCATGATGGTGTCTCCTGTGTGGTTGTGTTTACGGTTGTTCCTGTCGCCTGCGCGTGATCCGACCGTCCGGCGCGGGGCCGGACGGACCGAGGATCGACGCCCACGGGTGATCGAGTCCGGAGCGGACTCGTCGCGGTCTGCGGACGAGCGAATTCCGGCCCAGGGCGGACCGGTCAGCCCAGCGTACGGCGTGGGAGCCTGCGCTCGCCAATCCTGACCACGAACCATCCCCAGGCCGACCGGCCGGGGGCACTCCTCCCCAGGCCGGCCACGACGGGATCCGGATCCTCGCCGGCACTGCGCAGGATGCGGACATGACGACCGTCGACGCCCCCGCCCGCCGCGCGCCCCGGCGCGCGGCCACCTCCCTGACCACCCTGCTGTTCGTCCTGCTCCCGCTGCTCCTCGCCCCGGCCGCGCGGGGTGGGAACCCCGAGGTGGACCCGGTCGGCGTGTGGCCACTCGCTCCCCGCCCGGAGGTGGTCACCCCCTTCGACCCGCCGCTGACGCCGTACGGCGCGGGCCACCGCGGAGTCGACCTGGCGGGCCGCTCCGGGCAGGTCGTTCGCTCCGCGCTCGCGGGACGCGTCTCCTTCGCCGCTCCCGTCGCGGGCCGTGGCGTCGTGGTCGTCGGCCACGGCGCGACGCGCACGACCTACGAGCCGGTGAGCGCCACCGTGGCGGTGGGAGACCCGGTGGCACCGGGGGCGGTGCTGGGCCGGCTGGAGGCTGCCGGCTCGCACTGCGCGCCCGCCACCTGTCTGCACTGGGGGTGGATCGCCGGTGGCGCGTCGGGCGAGGAGTACCGCGACCCGCTTCGCCTCGTCGGCGCCGGCCCGGTCCGCCTCCTTCCGCTGTGGCGCGACCGACCCGTCGTCACGCCCGCGGGTGCGCTTGCCGGTAGGCCCGTCGCAGTCGGTCCGTGGTGACGTGGGTGTAGCGCTGGGTCGTCGCCAGGGACGCGTGACCCAGCAGCTCCTGGACCGAGCGCAGGTCTGCCCCGCCCTCCAGCAGGTGAGTGGCGGCGGTGTGGCGCAGGCCGTGGGGTCCCAGGTCGGGAGCACCCGGGACGTCGGCCAGCCGGCGGTGGACGACCGAGCGCACCGCGCGCTGGTCGATCCGTCCCCCGCGCGCCCCGAGGAAGAGCGCCGGACCGGAGCCGTCGCGCGCCAGCGCCGTCCGGCCCTGCGCCAACCAGCGGTCCAGGGCACTCGCCGCGGGGCGCCCGAAGGGCACCGTCCGCTCCTTGCGTCCCTTCCCGAGCACCCGGACCACGTCGCGATCCCGGTCCAGGTCGTCGACGTCCAGGCCGCACAACTCGCCGACGCGCATCCCCGTGGCGTAGAGCAGCTCGAGCATGGCCACGTCGCGCAGACCCACCGCGCTACCGTCGTCGGCCCGCTCGGCGGCGGCGGCGACCAGACGGTGGGCCTCGTCGACGCGCAGCACCTCCGGCAGGGTCCGGTGAGGCTTGGGCGAGCCGAGCGCCGAACCCACGTCGGAGGCGATCCGCCCGGTGCGCGCCAGCCAGGCCGTGAACACGCGGGCGGCGGTCGCTCGGCGGGCGAGGGTGGTGCGGGAGAGGCCGGAGCTCTGCTGCCGCGCCAGCCAGCTGCGCAGGTCGCGCAAGGTCAGCCCGCGGACGTCGTCGACGCCGAGACGGTGGGCGTGCTCCAGCAGACCGGTCATGTCGCCGAGGTAGGCCGCGACCGTGTGGGGGGCCAGGTCCCGTTCCGCCCGCAGGTGCCGCTCGTAGTCACCGAGGAGGCGCACGAAACTCTCCGGAATGGCCTCCGCGGCCTCGTCGGCCTCGTCGTCCTCCGCGCTCACGCTGCCGATCGTAGGTGCGCCGAGGCTCGCGTCGCCTCAGACACGCAGTGGCTCGGGAGCCGTGACTCCCGAGCCGCTGCGCTGGAGGGTGGGGTGGTGGTTCAGGAGGAGGGAGCGCACACGACGTAGGCCGTCATGGTCGCGGTCCCAGCCACGGCGTCGACCCTAGAAGCGCGGAGGCGATCGTGGTGACATCTCGCCAGGGGACGGGACGAAGTCCCGGGTCGCTCGCCGCCGACCGCACAGGAGGACACCCGCCCCGACCGGCGCCTGATACCGGACTCGCGACGAGCTCATCGGGCCCGCTCCCCCAACCTCCAGCCACGGGGCGAGGGTTCCACGAACCCGTCGTCGGCCAGTCCGCGAAGGAGGCGCTCCACCTCGTCGGTGGGCAGGCCCGCGACCAGCGCGACCGAGACCGTGGGCGCGGGTACGGCGACCGGCACCGCGTCGAGCACCTGCCTCGCCCGGACGCTGAGCCGGTCGCGATCCTCGACCGGTCCGCGTGGTTCGACTCCCAGGTCCTCCCCCGACGCCGCCAGCATCTCCAGCACGTCCGCACCGCCGGTGACGACGGTCGCTCCCCCGTTGCGCAGCAGCTGGTGCACCCCCTGCGAGGCGGCGCTCGTGACCGGGCCGGGCACTCCCATGAGCGGACGGTGCAGCCGGTCGGCCCATCCCGCCGTACTCAACGCGCCGCTGCGCAGGGCCGCCTCGACCACGACCGTGCCGCGGGCGAGGGCCGCGATGATGCGATTGCGCGCCAGGAAGCGGATCCGGAAGGGTGCCGCGCCCGGGGGAGACTCCGACACCGGCGCGCAGTGGGCAGCCAGGTGCTCCAGCAGTGCCCGGTGCGCCGCGGGATAGGCCCGGTCCACTCCGCAGGCGAGGACCGCGACCGTCGCCGCGTCCGCGCTCAGCGCTCCCCGATGCGCGGCGTAGTCCACGCCGAAGGCGCCGCCGGAGACCACCGGACGTCCCGCCGCGCCGATCGCCGCGGACAGGTCGGCGGCGACCTCGTCACCGTACGTCGTCGACGAGCGGGACCCGACGACGGCCACGGAGGGCGCGAGCGTGTCGAGGCGCAGGGGGCCGCGCACCCACAGCCCGACCGGGACGCCGCCCCGCTCGTGCGCGACCCCGGCCCGCGCCAGGTCGTCCAGCGGGT
>QFCS01004890.1_pt1 | contig 17772 bp, 14 predicted proteins | sample 3576561 | NCBI WGS metagenome assembly QFCS01 | reverse complement strand
TGGTTGCCTCCCATTTGATGCTGGGCCCGGTTCCAATCGTGAGCCCGTATTTCATCTTACCGGGGGCAACCACCCACGTCAGATATTGCTGAGGCAATGACTTTGGGGGAAACCGTCCGCGATTACCCCATGTTCAAGGCGGCCCACAGATGAGAGAACGAACTGGCCACCGGACATCGACTCCCAGCTGTCTCTTGAAGGCGCGACCCCAACTCAGTCAGCCCCGCAAGCGGAAATAAGCGCGGCACTTCGGCCGCCTCCTTGATCGAAATCATCAGCGAGTTTTTGAAGAGCCTCCCGAACGCTCGATAGAGAGCATGTGCCGGATCATCCTCCAAGGCGCGACAATTCCATCCTTGCGCGAGCCGCGGTCATTTTACTGACACCGAAAATGGACATCAGTTCGGATTCCGAAGGTAAGCGATCGCCAGGTACCAATTTTCCGCTTTGCATTCTGTCGAGTATTTCGTCACATATTTCCTGATAGCCTTTCGTTAGCGGCTTTTTGCGTTCTTGCATTACGACAGTATCCTGTTTGATCTGATCAGTTTAGCTGAGGTTGGCTCGCACTGCTTATGATTACGGGTTATGAATTCATTCAAAAGCTGACGCCCAAAGCCCAACGTTCGGCAGGGTTCTTTGAACTTGGAGCGACCAGAAGGCGCGAGTTGATTTAACAACCGGCCTTTCAAGTCATCCCTCCCCGTTTTCACCCGTGGAGAAGCGCTGGCTCCCGAGCTCATATGTCCCCGATGGGGATAAGAGCGCGAAGTGGTTTCGCCCGCTTTACTTGCGGTCGAGCACTCGCGAGGCGATGCAAAGACTGTCAAGCCAAAGCTGTCAAGCGAAGCAAGCGTCTCCAAAAGCGCCGCTAGAACCAAATACGTTATGCAAATCCGGATTTTGCGCGGCAGCCCGATATCGCGTTTGGTGGCCATCTTGTGTTTTAAAATATATCATATATTACTAGGTTGTGTAAGGTGGGAAGCTATCAAATGACCCTTCAGGACCCGAGTCTTTTTCGTGAGGCAACGCTTGTTGGAAGGCGTTGGATTTCCGCCGACGGGAGCGGCATTGCCGTGAAGAACCCGGCGACGGGGGAGCTGGTCGGCTACGTGCCGAAGCTCGGCGCGAAGGAAACGAAGGAGGCGATCGACGCGGCCGCCGAAGCCCAGAAAGGCTGGGCCGCCCGTACCGCCAAGGAACGTTCGGTTGTGCTGCGCAGGTGGTTCGAGCTGATGATCGAGAACAAGGACGATCTCGGCCGCATCCTGACGATGGAACAGGGCAAGCCGCTGGCGGAAGCCACCGGCGAGATCGTCTATGGCGCAAGCTTCGTCGAATGGTTCGCCGAAGAGGCCCGTCGCCTCTATGGCGACATCGTGCCCGGCCACCAGAAGGACAAGCGCATCCTCGTGATGAAGCAGCCGATCGGTGTCGTGGCGGCGATCACGCCGTGGAACTTCCCGAACGCCATGATCACCCGCAAGGCGGGCCCGGCTTTTGCCGCCGGCTGCGCCATGGTGCTGAAGCCGGCAAGCCAGACGCCGTTCTCGGCGATCGCCATCGCGATCCTTGCCGAGCGGGCGGGCCTGCCCGCCGGTCTGTTCTCCGTCATCACGGGCTCTGCCCGCGAAATCGGTGCGGAGATGACGGCGAACCCGACCGTGCGCAAGCTGACCTTCACCGGTTCGACGGAGATCGGTGCGGAGCTCTACAAGCAGTGCGCGCCGACCATCAAGAAGCTTGGCCTGGAGCTCGGCGGCAACGCACCCTTCATCGTCTTCGACGATGCCGATCTCGATGCGGCCGTCGAGGGGGCCCTGATCGCCAAGTTCCGCAACAACGGCCAGACCTGCGTATGCGCCAACCGCCTCTACGTTCAGGACGGGGTCTATGAAGCCTTTTCGGAAAAGCTCGCCGCCGCCGTCGGCAAGCTGAAGACAGGCAACGGTTTCGACGAAGGTGTCATCCTCGGCCCGCTGATCGACAATGCAGCCCTCGAAAAGGTCGAGGAACACGTCGCGGATGCGGTGAAGAAGGGTGGCCGTGTGGTGCAGGGCGGCAAGCGCCATGCGCTGGGCGGCACCTTCTATGAAGCCACCGTCATCGCCGATGTGACGCCGGACATGGCCGTGGCGAAGGAAGAGACCTTCGGTCCTGTCGCGCCGCTGTTCCGGTTCAAGGAAGAGGACGATGTGATCGCGCAGGCGAACGACACGGAGTTCGGGCTTGCCTCGTATTTTTATGCCAAGGAACTGTCGCGGGTGTTCCGCGTGGCCGAAGCGCTGGAATACGGCATGGTGGGCGTCAACACCGGCCTGATCTCCACGGCGGAAGCGCCCTTCGGCGGCGTGAAGCTCTCCGGTCTCGGACGCGAGGGCTCAAGATACGGCCTCGAGGAGTTCACCGAGATCAAATATGTCTGCCTCGGCGGCATCGCCTGAGGAGGGGCGGAGATGCTTGGTCAAAATGGGAAAGCGTGGCTGGGAGGAAAGTCGTGACGGATTATGTAATTGTAGGCGGGGGGTCGGCCGGCAGTGCGCTCGCCGGCAGACTGGCCATGTCGAATGCGGGCAGAGTGACCGTTCTCGAAGGGGGGCCGCGCGATCGTCATCCGCTGATCCATATTCCCGCGGGTTTCGTGAAGTTGCTCGATTCGAACCTGCTGTATCACTACAAGACCGAGCGGCAGGATGGTCTCGGCGGGCGTACGCCGATCATGCCGCAGGGGGCTGTTCTCGGCGGCGGCGGATCGGTTAATGCCACCATCTATATCCGCGGCCAGCGTATCGACTATGATACCTGGTCGTCACAGGGGGCGACGGGGTGGTCCTATTCGGAGGTGCTGCCCTACTTCCGTCGCGCGGAGGACAATGACCGCTTCTCCGATGCCTACCACGGTACGAACGGCCCGCTCGGCGTTTCCGATCTCCGGCAGGTCAACGAATTGACGCGCGCTTTTGTGCGCGGCGCGCAGGAAGCGGGCATTCCCTTCACCTCCGATTTCAACGGCCGCCGCCAGCGTGGTGTCGGCTACAACCAGACCACGACACGCAATGCGCGGCGCTGTAGCGCCGCGGTCGCCTATCTGCGGCCTGCACTCGCCAGCGGCAATCTCGACATTCAGACCGGCTGCTTCGTCACCCGCATTCTGTTCGAAGGCGACCGCGCAGTCGGCGTGGAATACCGGCAGGACGGCGCGCTGCGCACGATCCGTGCGGAGAAGGAGGTCATCCTTTCGGCGGGCGCCGTGCAGACGCCGAAGCTCCTGATGCTCTCAGGTGTGGGGCCGGAGGATGAATTGAAGCGCCACGGTATCGCCATGCATCACCGCCTTGAGGGCGTCGGCCAGAACTTGCAGGATCACCTGGAATTTCCCGCGATCCGCTACTGCACCGGCCGATATGGTTATTTCGGTGAAGATACGTTCTTCCGTTCGATGCGTAACGGTCTGCAATATCTGCTTTTCAAGTCGGGTCCGGTCATGTCGAACGTCACGGAGGCTTGCGCGTTCGTCAATGTCGACGACATGGAGGACGAGCCGAACGTGCAGATGCACTTTGTGCCGATCGTCTTCATGGATAGCGACCAGGAGCAGATCAAGCGAGCAGGGGCGACGATCAACCCGTGCGTGTTACGGCCGCTGAGTCGCGGTGAAATCCGCTTGCGCTCCACCGACCCCGCCGATCATCCGATAATCGATCCGCGCTATCTTAGCCATCCGGAGGACATGCGCCTTTCCGTCAAAGGGCTCCGGCTCGCACGCGACATCCTTGCCCAACCGGCCTTTGCCCCCTTCGTCGAAAAGAGCGAAGCCTTCCCCGGTCCGGACATCCAGGATGAGGCGACACTTCAATCTTATATCCGCTCGAAGGGAAAGACAGTGTATCACCCTGTCGGCACCTGTCGGATGGGAACGGATGATATGGCGGTCGTCGACCCGGAATTGCGTGTACGGGGCTTGAGAAATCTCAGAATTGTTGACAACTCGATTATGCCCACATTGATTTCGGGCAATACTAATGCGCCGGCCGTAATGATCGGCGAAAAGGCGTCGGACATAATCCGCGGCATCGACCCATTGCCACCAAGCAACGCCTGAGGTTGGATGGGGTCGGAAACCGACGCAGGGCGGTCGGTGCAGACGGAGGTGCCTATGACGAGCTTGAACAAACTGGACCGTGGCAACCTCTCCGAACAGGTCTATACGGCGATCCGCGAAACCTTGATGGACGGACGCTACGAACCGGGTGAACGGCTCCGCATCAACAGCCTTGCCGAGGAACTGGGCGTATCAATCACCCCGGTGCGCGAGGCGATTTTTCGCCTTGTTAGCGAGCACGCGCTGGAAATGAAGGCGGCGACCGCTATCCACGTGCGCAATCTGGCGCCGGATGAACTGCGCGAGATCCAGTTCATCCGCTACCATCTTGAAAGCGAAGCGGCAGCAATTGCCGCCGAGCGCATTACGCCAAAGGAACTCGCCAATCTGGAAAGCCTTCAGGAAGCTTTCCGCGTGGCGGCCGGAGAGGATCCGCAGGAGGCGTCGCTGATCAACCGGCAGTTCCATTTCGCCGTCGTCGCGGCCGCTGGCATGCCGCTAGTCTTTGCGACTGTCGAGAACATGTGGACGCTGATGGGACCGCTTCTGCGGACGTTCCACATCACTGTGCCGGTGAGGGACCTGACAAGCGGCGCGCACAAGCACTACGATCTCCTGCGAGCACTGGGCAAGCGCGACGCGGCCGGCGCGCGCGCCGCAATGCAAGAAGACATCATCTGGGGAAAGGTCCTCGTCGACTGGCTGGAAAAGAAACGGGCGGTCTGACCGCCCGATGCTCTTTTCAGAAGCTCCCCAGCACGATAGTCCGCACGTCGTTCCGGTCGGCCGGCCTGAGCGAGCAGGCGACGTCCTGCCCGTAGTTCGTCATCGCAATCTCCACCAAGGCGTCAGTTTCGTTCCGCTGAAGGCCCAGCGAGCCAATCCCGCTCGAAAGGCCGACTGCCGAGAAGAAGCCATGGAGGGCTTCCGGCAGCGCACTGGCCTGTTCGGCCTCCGTCAGGCCAGCCAAGTCCGGCTGGAAGATCGTAGCCACCCTTGCCAGCCGTTTGCCCGCATGCGGCAGTGTCCAGCGCACGGTGGAAAGGAGAAAGGCGGCGCAGCTCTCGCCGTGCGGGGTATCCCTAAGCGCGCCTAGCGCTTGGCCGAGCGCGTGAGGTATGCCGACGCCAATACTGCCGAGAGTCACCCCTGCCATGTAACAGGCTTCGGCCATCCGGATGCGAGCCTCCAGATTCGACGGGTCAGCGCAGGCGAGCGGCAGGTAGGTGGCGACCAGCTCCATGGAGCGGATCGAGAACACGTCCGTCCAGCTGTTTGGCCGGTTGCCGATATAGCCCTCGAAAGCATGCAGAAAGGTGTCGATGCCTGTCGACGCAGTGAGACGTGGCGGCTTTGTCAGATGCAAAGCCGGATCGATCAACGCCACATCCGGGTAGCAGAAGGGGTGAATTATCGTGGCCTTCAGTTTGAGGTCGGGCTCGGAGAGCACGGCGAAGGGTGTGATTTCCGCGCCCGTTCCGGCATTGGTCGGCACTGCGATCAGCGGCAGCCCGCGTTTCTCCGGCTGGCGGACCATGGCGTTGGTACGGGCGGTGAAGTCCCAGGATGGGCCGCCATTCGTCACTGCGAGCGAAACAGCTTTGGCAGCATCGATGGTCGAGCCACCGCCGACCGCGATGATGACATCAGCCTGCCACTGGCGAGCCTCCGCTGCGGCAACGTCACAGGTCGCCGCGCGTGGATTGGGTACGATGTCATGCCAGAGACGGGCTTCGATGCCTGCTGCGGCAAGTCCATCGACGATCCTGCCTTCAAGGGGGGAGGCCTTGAGAAATGGATCGACAAGGAAAAAGGCGCGGCGGCCAAGCTTCTCGGTTTCCTGCGGCAGGACTTCGATGGAGCCGGGGCCGAATCTCACACGCGTCGGCAGGGTGATCTGATAGGTGTCTTGAGTGCTCATATTGTCCTGTCCGAAGAGGCGAAGGCGGCCGGAGCCGCCTTCCTAGTGGTTTAGAGTTCGATCCAGGTCGTCTTCAGCTCGGTATATTTGTCGAGCGCATGAAGCGACTTGTCACGCCCGTTGCCGGATTGCTTGAAGCCGCCGAAGGGCACCGTGACATCACCGTGGTCGTAGCAATTGACCCACACGCTGCCGGCCCGCAGCTTGCGCGAAATCTTGTGGGCGCGTGAGAGGTCACGTGTCCAGACTGCGGCGGCCAGGCCGTAATTCGTATCGTTGGCGACCCGCACCGCTTCCTCGTCATCCTTCACGGTGATGGCGGACAGGACCGGTCCGAAGATCTCTTCCCGCGCAATCGTCATCGAGTTCTTGACGTCGGCGAAGATGGTGGGGTTGACATAGTAGCCGTCAAGACCGGTCTCCGGCCGCTCGCCGCCGAGCACCAGGCGCGCGCCTTCCTCGCGACCCTTGGCGATATAGCTCTCGACACGTGAGCGGTGGCCGTCCTCGACCAGCGCGCCCAGCTTCGTTTCCGGATCGAGCGGGTCGCCCGGCCGGATCGACTTGGCGGTATCGACGACGATATCGAGGAACTGGTCCTGGATCCGTTCCGACAGGATGAGGCGCGACGGCGCGACGCAAACTTCGCCCTGGTTGAAGCAAATCGCGGTGGCGGCGCGCTCGGCGGCGGCCCGCAGTTCCGGTACGTCGTCGAGGATGATGTTCGGCGATTTGCCGCCGCACTCCAGGTAGACACGCTTCATGTTGGACTGGCCGGCATATTGCAGGAAGAGCTTACCCACTTCGCCGGAGCCGGTGAAGGCGAGGCAATCGATGTCCATATGCAGGCCCATCGCCTTGCCGGCGGTCGGGCCAAAGCCCGGCACGACGTTGAAAACGCCGTCCGGAATGCCGGCCTCGGCCGCGAGCTCCGCCATGCGAATGGCGGTCAGCGGGGATTGTTCGGCTGGCTTCAAGATGACGGAGTTGCCCATGGCGAGCGCCGGGGCGAGCTTCCAGGTCGCCATCAGCATCGGGAAATTCCAGGGCACCACAGCGCCGACGACGCCCACCGGCTCGCGGGTGATGGTGGCAAGCTGGTTCGGGCCGGTCGGCGCGATCTCGTCGTAGAGCTTGTCGGGGCACTCGGCATACCATTCCAGCGTGTCGAGCACGACATTAACGTCGATGGTCCGGCTCTCGTTGATCGGCTTGCCCATATCGAGCGTTTCCAGCACCGCCAGTTCGTCCATATGCTTTTCGAACAGGGCCGCGAAACGCTGCAGGACCTTCTTGCGCTCCTTGGGGGAGCGGTCGCGCCAGACGCCGGCCTCGAAGGCGCGTCGGGCGGCTGTGACCGCACGGTCGACATCGGCGGTATCGCAGGCAGCCACCTTGGCGATCACCTGGCCGTCGCGCGGCGAGATATTATCGAAGGTTTCGCCGGATGCCGCATCGACGAAGCGGCCGTCCATAAAGGCTTGGCCTTTGATTTCAAGGCGGTTGCGGATTCCAAGGATGTCGGATTTCGACAGTTGAAGGGTCATGCTCTCCTCCCTAAATTTGTTCGTGACATATATGATATATGATGTTAAATCCCGTCAGGCAAGCGAATGTTGCTGCCATTGGGCGGCGAGCGCAGGGAGGACGCAGATTGAATTCGGCACTGAGAAATGATTTCCGCCCCGACGAGGCGACCATCGCGCGGCTTCGCGACCGGGCGCAGTTCGTGCGGCTGGAAACGATCCGCCTGATCGAGATCGCCAAGGTCGGCCACTATACGTCGGTCTTCTCGGCGGCCGAGATTTTCGCCGCACTCTATTATGACGTGATGCGGCTCGGCGACGACCCGAAATGGGCCGACCGCGACCGCTTCCTGATGGGCAAGGGCCATGCGGCCGTCGGGCTGTTCCCGATCCTTGCCGATCTCGGCTACCTGCCGGTGGAGGTGCTGAACGGCTATACCCGACTCGGCAATCCGCTCGGCGACCATCCCGACATGCGTAAGGTGCCGGGCATCGACTTTTCCTCCGGCTCCATCGGTCATGCCCTGTCGAACGGTCTGGGAATGGCGCTGGCCGGGCGCATGCAGGGCCGCAGCTTCACCACCTTCGTCATGCTCGGCGACGGCGAGATGCAGGAAGGCCAAGTCTGGGAGGCCGCCATCGGCGCGGCGCACCACAAGCTCAACCGCCTGGTCGCGATCGTCGACCGCAACGGCTACCAGCTCGACGGTGCCGTGGACGATGTCATGGGCATCGAGCCGCTCGACGAGAAATGGCGCGCCTTCGGATGGGACGTGCATGTCGTCGACGGCCACGACATCGCCGAACTGACCGCGGTGCTGCGTCGCGCCAAGGCGGACGAGGCCCGCACGCGTCCGTGCTGCATCATCGCCCGCACCCTCAAGGGCAAGGGCGTGAGTTACATGGAGACCGAGCCCGGCTGGCACCTCGGCTATCTCGATCCGAGCGACGCCGACGCCGCTCGCGCCGAAATCCTTTCGAAGGTGATCTGACATGAGTCAAGCCCTCGCACGTCCCCAGTCGCCGAATTCCTGGCACTACCGCGAACTGAACCAGAAGAATCCCGGCCTCGACCATCTGTCGAACGGCCTGATTTCGCTGGTGGAGGCGGGCCATCCCGTCATGGCGGGTTCGGCCGACCTGCAATATTCCAACGGTCTCAACCGGTTTGCGGCACGCTACCCGGACCGCTATGTCGGCTTCGGCATTTCCGAGCAGAACATGGTTTCGGCCGCCGCCGGCATCGCGACGACGGGCATGATGCCCTATGTCGCGACCTTCGCCTCGTTCCTCGGCCTGCTCACCTGCGAGCAGATCCGCATGGACGTCGCCTATTGCGCGCTGCCGGTACGCCTGATCGGCCATCACACCGGCATTTCCATGGGCTTTTACGGCACCTCGCATCACGCCACCGAGGATATCGGCACGATGCGCTCGATTGCCGACCTGACGGTGGTGTCGCCGGCTGACGGCCCGCAGCTCGAGGCCGCGATCCGCGCCAGCGTGCATCACGACCGGCCGATCTATTTCCGCACCGGCCGCGGCCGCGAGCCGGACCTCTACGATCCCAAGGCCGATTTCGTTTTCGGCAAGGCCATCGAGCATACACGCGGCGAGGAACTGACGATCATCGCCTGCGGCCTGCCAGTGCATCCGGCCGTGCAGGTGGCCAAGCGGCTCAATGCCGCCGGTCGCTCGGTCGGAGTCATCGACATGGCGACCGTCAAGCCGATCGACCGCGACGCGGTGCTCGAAGCGGCATCCCGTTCCAGGCTGCTGATGACCATCGAGGAGCACAATATCATCGGCGGTCTCGGCGCCGCCGTTGCCGAGGTGCTGGCGGACGAAGGCGTCGGCAAGCGGCTCATCCGTCACGGCATCCATGACGAATACGCCCTGATCGCGCCGCCGACCCATCTCTACGCCCACTACAAGCTCGACGAGAAGGGCATCGAGGAACTGGTGCTGAAAGCCATCGGCTGACGGAGCGACTGTGTCGGCAGCGGGAGACTGCCGGCATTGAAAATATATCATGTATTTTAACCGGGTCTGCGCGGGAGTGTCGCCGGCCCATCCTGGAGGAGGACGCAGATGAAGACCTATGGAAACCTCGCCGCTGCGGCGCTGTTGTTGACGGCGCTGTCCGGTCCGGCTTTCGCCGCCGACAAGCACGAGCTCTATTCGCACATGCCGAACACCGCGCTATCCGGCGTCATCGACCCGCAGATGGACGACCGTGCCGACATCGCGAAAGCACTGCCGAAGACGCCAAAGGATCCGAAGAATATCGTGATCGGTTGGACCGAGATCACGCTCGGCAATGCCTGGTTCGTCGAAGTGGTCGAGGCGGCCAAACGCAAGGCGGCCGAATATGGCGGCTATACGATCGACATCCAGGTGGCCGACGGTGATCCGTCCAAGACCTCGGCACATTTCGATTCCTTCATCACCAAGGGTGTCGACGTGATCGTGGTCGATCCGACCGACGTGGCGGGCGCTGCGACCGACGCCCAGCGCGCCGTCGATGCCGGCATTCCCGTTATCGCGCTCGGCACGGTGCCGGATGCCTCGGGTCCTTTCGTCTCGACGGTTCTTGCCAATCCTTTCGGCAACGGCTTCGAGGCCGGTGTCTACGCGGCTAAGCATATCGGCAAGGACGCGTCGATCGTCTCGGGTGTCACCATCGGCACGCTCGGCAATTCGACCTCGGAAAGCCGCATTACCGGCCTGCTATCGGGCATCGTTTTTGAACGCTCGAACCAGTTCAATCTCGGCCTCAGCCGCGAGGATGCGATGCTGAAGGGCTTCAACCTGTTCCAGGACCTCAAGACCGGCGGTTCGTTCAACTGGGCGGAAGGCAAGTTCGAAGTCGTCGGCATCCAGCCGGGCGGATGGACGGAAGAGGGCGGCCTGAAGGGCGCCGAAGACCTGCTCGCCGGCCATGGTGACCGCATCAACCTGATGCTCGCCGAGAACGACTTCATGGGCATCGGCGCGCTGACGGCCATCGAGAACATCGGCAAGAAGGGCCAAATTGCGGTCGCCTGCGCCGCCGATGGTTTCCGCGTTGCGCTCGATCTCGTCAAGAGCGGCGACCTGCTGGTGACCGGCGCCAACAGTGGCCGCGCCACGGGTGAGGGCGTCATGGTGCTGATTAACGAGATCTTCCGCAAGGGCTTCGACGCGAACAACCTGCCGCTCGGTTCCTATTTCCCTTCCGAGATCATCACCAAGGAGAATGTCGACAGCCTGATCGATCCCGACCAGTCGAACCCGTTCTTCAAATACGAGGTTCCGCCCTTCCGCACGATCCCGCAGATCCGCGGCTGACGGCTTGACCTTGGGCATCGCCGGAGACCCGGCGATGCCGTTCGGGGAGGAGGAGCAGATGCATCTTTCGATGTTGCAGATCGACAAGGCCTTCGGCGGCGTCGCGGCCCTGCAGGGCGCCAGCCTCGAAGCCTTCGGCGGCGAGGTCCATGGCCTGATGGGCGAGAACGGGGCGGGCAAGTCCACGCTGATGAAGGTTCTTGCGGGCGCCTACCGGCGCGATTCCGGCGAGATCCGCCTCGACGGCCAGCCCGCCGACATCGCCTCGCCGCACGAGGCGATCGCCAGGGGCATATCCGTCATCTACCAGGAATTCTCGCTGGCCGGCCACCTCTCCGTGGCGGAGAACGTGCTGATCGAGGAACTGGGTCGGCCAGGCATGCGGGTGCCCTGGGCGCAGATGGTGCAGCGCACCCGCGCGCTGCTCGCCGACATGGGCTTCGAGGATATCGACCCTATGCGGCCCGCCGGCGAACTGCCGGTCGCCTATCAGCAGGTGGTGGAAATCTGCAAGGCGCTGTCGCGCGACAGCCGTATCCTGGTATTCGACGAACCGACCGCCGTGCTGACCCGTCACGAGACGGAAAAGCTCTTCCGCCTCATCCGCCTGCTGCGCCAGCGCGGCGTGTGCATTCTTTATATCTCGCACCGGCTGGAGGAGATTTTTTCGCTCTGCGACCGGGTCACGGTGCTGAAGGACGGTCAGACCGTCGGCAGTTGGCCGATCGATGCTATCGACCAGAAGGGCCTCGTGCGCCAGATGATCGGCCGGGAGCTGTCCGATCTCTTCCCGCCGCGCAAGGCGACGCTCGGCGAGGCGCTGCTCGAGGTCGAAGGTCTCAATGCCGGGCCGATGGTGCGCGACGTTTCCTTCTCCGTCCGGGCCGGTGAGGTGCTGGGCGTCAGCGGGCTGGTGGGTGCCGGGCGCACGGAAACCATGCGCGCCATCTTCGGCGCCGATCCCCTGCAGTCCGGCCGCATCAAGCTTGCGGGCCGCGAGATCGTCAATGCCTCGCCGGGCCAGGCGGTCGCCAACGGCATCGGCATGCTGCCGGAGGACCGCAAGCACCAGGGCGTGCTGCTCGACCTGCCGATCCGCATCAATGCCATGATGACGCCGGCCAATCCCTTCATCTCGGCCTTCGGCTTCATCCGGAACCGCGAGGAGATCGCTGCCGTCGAGGAGATCGCCAAGGGCCTGCGCCTGAAATCGGCCGGCATCGACATCTCAGCCGGCACGCTTTCGGGCGGCAACCAGCAGAAGGTGGCGATCATGAAATGGATCGCCGCGAAATGCCGGGTGCTCATCTTCGACGAGCCGACGCGTGGCGTCGATGTCGGGGCCAAGATCGAGATCTACCGCGTGATGAACGAACTCGCCGAGGCGGGTGCCGCCGTCATCATGGTCTCCTCGGACATGCTGGAGGTGATCGGCATGTCGGACCGGGTCGTCGTCATGCGCCAGGGCGCTATCGCCGGCGAGCTTCTCAAACATCAAATCAGCGAGGAAGCCATCATCCACCTCGCCATGGGAACGGAGGCGTGACCCTCATGCAAAAGAATGCCGGTATCGCCACCTTTTTGATCCGCTACAACATCTTCCTGATGTTGGCGCTGCTCGTCGTCGCCTCCGCGCTGCTGTCGGATGTCTTCCTGACGCCACAGAACTTGTGGAACCTGCTGCGCCAGCTCGTGCCGCTCGCACTCGTCTCCATCGGCATGCTGCTGGTGATCCTGACCGGCGGCATCGACCTGTCGGTCGGGGCGCTCGCGGCCATTGGCGCCATGGTCGTCGCCATGCTGCTGCCCTATCTGCCGGCCCAGGCCGCGGCCGGCCTCGTCACCGGCGTCATCGCCGCCATTGCTGCCGGCGCGCTGCTGGGTGCGGTAACGGGCGCGCTCGTTGCGCTCTTCCGCATGGCGCCGTTCATCGCCTCGCTTGCCATGATGACGGTCGCCCGCGGTATCGCCTTCATGATGTCGAACGGCCAACCGGTGCGTTTTCCGCGCGATACAGGGGCGGCCGACCTGATGCGCGCCTTCGGCAGCGGCGCGCTGCCCGGTATCGGGATGCCCTGGCCGGTGCTGATGGCGCTCGTTTTCATCGTGCTCTTCGTCGTCCTCATGGCGCAGAGCAAGTTCGGCCGGCTCGTCATCGCCACCGGTTCGAACGAGGTCGCGGTGCGCCTCGCCGGCATCCCGGTCGCCCGTTACAAATTCCTCGTCTATGCCATTGCGGGCGGGCTTTCGGCGCTCGCCGGCGTGGTGGCGACGGCGCGCACGGCGGTTGGCACGGCCAATGCCGGCTTCGGCCTGGAACTCGACGCGATCGCCGCCTGCGTCATCGGTGGCGCGCTGCTCTCGGGCGGCAAGGGGTCGGTGGTCAACACGATGATCGGCGTGCTCATCCTCGGCCTCATCGGCAATATCATGAACCTCTTGTCGGTGCCCGCCTATCCGCAGCAGATCATCAAGGGCGTCATCATCGTCTTCGCCGTGCTGCTGCAGAATGTCAGCGGCGAGGCGAAGCGCACCTGAGACCATGGCCGGGCGCTCAGGCGCCCGGCTCCTCCAGCAGAAACCTTGCCAGCAACTCGATCTGTCCGGTGATCATATGCACGCCCCTATGCGTTCCGCATCCCCGTTCCGACGCCAGCCGCAGCAAAGGCGTGACGTCGGGTTCCATCACGACCTCGGCCACCAGAGCGCCCGGTTCCAGCGTTTCAGGAGCGACCGGCAGCGGATCGCTGGCCTTCATGCCGAGCGAGGTGCCGTTGACGACGAGGTCGAAACCGCGTGCATCGGCGCGAGCCGCGACAATATCGCGGCCGGCAAAGGCGCTACGCAGCCGCGCCGCGAGCTCTTCGGCCTTCGCCGTGGAACGGTTGGCGATGGCGAGACGGGCAACGCCGCCCCGCACCAGCGCCTCGGCAATGCCCGTGGCCGCACCGCCGGCGCCCAGCAGCAGGGCGTTCCGGCCCTTAATACTCCGGCCCTCCCGGACCAGTCCCTGCACGAAGCCCGCGCCGTCGAACATCTCGCCGTGGAATCGGCCGTCCAGCGTGCGGCGCGCGACATTGGCAACGCCGAGAAAGCCGGCGGTGTCCGACAGGCTATCACAGAGACCCGCGACGCTCGTCTTGTGCGGAATGGTGACGATGACGCCGGCAAGGCTCTCGATCCGGCGCAGCCCCTCGAAGGCCATTGCGAGGTTTTCCGGCGCAACCTGCCAGGGCACGAGCACGGCGTTATGGCCATGGTCGGAGCAGTAGGCGTTGAAATAGGCCGGCGTGCGCAGGTGGTGGGACGGGTAGGCGAGATGCACGACGACGCGTGTCGTGCCGGTGATGCGTCGATCCATTGATGGAGCCTCCTCACGTGTGAAAACGACGCTTCTTTAAAATATATCATATATCATGTAAACGCGAATACGCGGAGGAAACCGAAATGCCGTTGCAACACAAACCCATCATGGAGATGTTCGATACGCGCGTCACCGTGTTCGGTGCACCGGGGCGCTATATACAGGGACAGGGCGCCTGGCGATTGGTGGGGGATTGCGCCGCAACGCTCGGCGCGCGCGCTGTGCTCGTCATCGACACGACGATCCGCGAGATGCTAGCCGGGCAGGTTGAAGAAAGCTGCGCGACCGCAGGCGTCGATCTTCAAATCCTATCTTTTGCCGGGCATCTCGGCGCGACCACCGGCGCGGAATTACAGGCGCAACTCAACGGTCCGGTCGCGACGGTGCTTGCGGCCGGCGGCGGCCGGGCGATTGATGCCGGCAAGGCGCTGGCCGAACGCCTCGGCTCCGGTCTCATCACCCTGCCAACTGTCGCCTCCAACGACGCGCCGACCTCGAAGAATTTCGTCCTCTACGAAGACGGCCACCGAATGCTCGAAGTGCGCCATCTCATGCGCAACCCGGATTTCGTCATCGTCGATACCGATATCCTATCCAAGGCGCCCAAGCCATTGTTCCGCGCAGGAATGGGCGATGCGCTCGCCAAGAAATTCGAGGCGGATGCTTGCTTCAACAGCGGTGGCGGGACGATGTTCCTGGCGCGTTCGACGCGGCTTGCTCACCAGATCGCCAACACCTGCTACGAGACGCTTGTGAAGCACGGCGCCGGCGCCTGGGCGGTGGTGGGAACGGGCACGGTCACCGACGATTTCGATGCGGCCGTGGAAGCGATGATCCTTATGGCTGGCCTCGGCTTCGAAAGCGGTGGCCTTTCGCTGCCCCATGCGCTGACGCGCGGCATCCCGCTTCTGCCGGGCGGCGGCGACGTGCTGCACGGTATCCAGGTCGCCTGGGCGTTACTCGTGCATTTCGAGGCGCTGGGACTGGAGCCGCCGCAGGAACTGGTGCGCCTCTACAAGGCTGTCGGCCTGCCGCTGTCGCTGCAGGAGATGGGTCTCGGCGCGCCATCGCGTGCCCAACTTGCCGCCCTCGCCGACGCGACGCTTGTCGTCCGTCACATCAAGAACATGCCATTCAAACTCGAAGCGGAAACACTCGTGACTGCCATCACGCGCGTCGAGGAAAGGGCCCCAAATCGGAGAATTAGCGTATGATCAAGCCACACCCACTCGCCCTTATCACCGGTGGCGGAACCGGCATCGGCCGCGCCACCGCGGAGTTCCTGTTAGCCGCAGGCTGGCGGGTAATCGCGGTCGGCCTTGATTGCGACGACGACCTGCCGGAGGGCATTCGCTTCCATAAAGCAGATGTGACAAATACGAACGCCATCCTTGCGGCCATTGATAGCGAAGAGGGCTTGGACGGTTTCGTTCACTGCGCCGGCATCCTGCGTCATGAGCGGGAATGGCAGATCGCGGATTTCGATGCCGTCATGCAGGTCAATGTCAGCGCCGGCTTCGCGCTTGCAAATGCGCTCTTGCCGCGTCTGGAGGTGGCCCGTGGTTCCATTGTGATGCTCGCGTCGATGTGGGCAATCTTCGGCTCGGCTGGCGCGCCGGCCTATACGGCGAGCAAGGGCGCGGTGGCGGCGCTCACCCGCTCGATGGCCGTTGCCTGGGCGGCGAAGGGGGTGCGGGTAAATTCCGTGGCGCCGGGTTGGGTGGAGACGCGCATGTCGGCGCGGGCACGCGCAGACATTGAACGCGCCGCGCGTATCAACGGCCGCATTCCGATGGGGCGCTGGGCGCAGCCGTCCGAGGTCGCCTCGGTCATCCGTTTCCTGCTGTCGCCAGACGCGGCCTATGTCACGGGCACCATGCTGCCGATCGATGGCGGCTATTCCGTTTGCTGAAAGGAGAATGACAATGAAAGCTTGGGTTCATCACGAAACCGGCGCACCTGGCGTCCTGCGGCTGGAAGAACGGCCGCGGCCGAAGCCGGGCAGGGGCGAGGCGCTGGTGCGCAACTGCGCCATCGGTCTTAATCCCGTCGACTGGAAATTCATCGAGTGGGGTCATCCTGCCTGGGAATGGCCGCATATTCCGGGGGTCGACGGCGCGGGCGAGGTGGAGGCGCTGGGCGAGAGCGTGCAGCATATCGCCCGCGGCGCCCGGGTCGCCTATCACAACGATCTCCTGCGGCCAGGCTCCTTCGCCGAATATACGGTGGTGCCGGCGAGAGCGCTGATTCCTTTGCCGGCAGCGTTGCCGTTCAGCGCCGCAGCGGCGATCCCGTGTCCGGCCCTAACGGCGTTCCAGGCGGTGTCGAAGGTTCCGCTCGGTCCCGGTGCGCATGTGCTGGTGACGGGTGCTTCCGGCGCCGTCGGAGGCGCGCTTCTGCAACTGGCGCGGTCCCGTGGCTGGATTGTTCACGCCGTCTGCTCTGCCGCGCAGGCGGCCCGGGTTCTGCGCCTCGGTGCCGCGACCGTGACGGATTATCACCTTCCAGCCTGGCGCGAGGAAATCCGGGAAAAGACGCGTGTCCAGCCGCTGCAGGCGGTCTTCGATATGGTGAGCGGCGCGCATGCGGCTTCGCTGGCGTCGCTTCTTACGGCGAACGGACATCTCGTCTGCATTCAGGACCGGCAGGAAACCACGCCGCTTCCGGCGTTTACGACGACGATCTCCCTGCACGAGGTCGGGCTGAACGCGATGCATGGCTATGCCGATAACTGGCAGTGGGGCAATCTCGTTGCCGCAGGTGCTGCGATCGCCACTGATATCGTGTCGGGACGCTTCGATCCCCAGATCGTCGAAATTGCCGCTTTCGAAGGCTTGCCGGAGGCGCTGTCGCGTCTGAAATCCGGACCCAATCCCGGCAATCGCGTGGTTCAAATCTGACGATTTGAGCAGTTCTACGGCAGGGTTCGTTCCTGGTGGGCAGTTCGCTCAGACCCGCAAACTCGGTAGGAGATCTGTAATTTGCAGAGCTTGGCGGTGTTGTCCCTAGAGGGTTTAAGGATTTGTTCGCACTGATGGCTGCAGGCAGCGATCGTGCTGTATCGGGTTTCACAAGGTCGAATATTGCATTGACTCCAAGCGAGCTCTCTGGCCCATTCAGTAATCTTTGCAGATCATGCGTCCCTGCGTTCCCTCGCGGGACAGCCCTCGGATCTGCTATCCGGCTTCGCCGCTGGCGACAGATTTACCTCATTTCATGTTTCGATCGAAGTGCCATCGCGTGGCATGGCATGCATGATGACGGCAAGATGACGCGCCAAAGCCGCCCTTGCCTTCCGCAGTCCACGCCGCTTGGCATTCGTCATTGCTGAGCCCTTGAGCGCGAAGCTCCCACGACTGCGTGTCGGCATCGAGTTGGCCGCTCTTGTTGGTTTCCACGCAGAACTGAGCCGGTTAGGCGCATAATTTCCATTGAGAATTGAGCCATGTGAACCTTCCCCCAACGCGAAGAGCGACGGGGGCAACGGAGTGATCCACATGGGACTTTTAAACATCATCCGCCGGAT
>QFCS01002418.1_pt1 | contig 17817 bp, 18 predicted proteins | sample 3576561 | NCBI WGS metagenome assembly QFCS01 | reverse complement strand
GGCCTACACCGACTCCTCCGGAGCTCTGCGTCGCGAGTACACCCTGCCCCGCAACACTCCCGAGGGAGCCGTCAACGAGCCGCTGTCCTCCCTGCTCGAGGGCGAGGACGAGGAGTACATCCGCGAGAGCGCGATCGTGCAGGAGGACCTCGAGGCCCTGGCGCCGAAGGTGCCAGCCCACGTCCGCGCCGAGGTCGAGGAGAAGGACCCCACCCTCGACCAGGACATCGCCGACTGGTTCTCGCCCAACTGCGACCGCCCGCGCCTCACCCTACTCGGCCCGGTCACCGCACGCACCCACGGCAAGGCACTCGCCAAGCGCAAGCCCTACTTCACCGAGCTCTTGGCGTTCCTCGCCCTGCACCGCAAGCACGGCGCCACCCGCGAGCAGATCCGCGAGGCCTTCTCCATCTCCGACGGAAAGGTGCGCGACTACACCAACATTGTCCGCGACTGGCTCGGTCCCAACTCCCGAACCGGCGAGGACCACCTGCCCTACGCGGACAAGGCACCGGCCGCCAAGCTCACCGGGGTCAACGTCTACCAGGTCGACGACGGCCTGCTCGTCGACCTAGACCTGTTCATCCGTCTCCGCAAGCGCGGGCAGAGTCGAGGCGGCGCCGAGGGTGTCTCCGACCTCTGCACTGCGCTCGAGCTCGTCGGGGAGGCCCAGCCGTTCAGCCAGCTGCGCGAGGAAGGGTGGGCATGGCTCGCCAACGAGCCTGACCGCGTCGACCTCATGGCGGGCGGGTGGATCGCCGACGTCGCCCTCATCGTCGTCACCGAGGCGCTCGCGGCCGGCGACCTGATCAAGGCCCGCTCCGCCGCCTACGTCGCCAACCGCGCCGACCCCGACGGCGAGAGCACCCGACTGTGCCTGGCTCACGTCATGAAGGCCGAGGGCGACCACCTCGAGGCCGATCGGATCCTGCGCGAAGAGATCTGCAACCGGTCCGACGACGGCGACGCACCCATGGAATTGTCGGAGCGCACGAAGACCATCATCCGTACACACGGCTGGCTCGCGAGCTGACTCGGGAAGGGAGCACCGACACATGACAACGTTCGACCAGGAGCTCACCGGCCGATACGTCGCGGCCGGTGCCCGCACCGACCTCGACGCCCGACGCGTCGCTAGGGCCGTCTTCGTGCGCGACACCATCCGAATCCTCTACAACGCCGACAAGCGATTCGGCATCGACCCGGCCGACAACGGCTCCCTGGCCGAGCTCGTCGACGCCGCCGAAGAACACCTCGAGCACATCGCCACCGACGTCAGCCACCGATCAGTCATGGCGCCGCCCAACACAGGAGGAAACCCCGCATGAGGAAGCACCACTCCGTACTCGGGGGAGTGGCCCTGGCCCTCGCCCTCGCCGTCACGGGCTGCTCGGACGACGGCACCGACCCCGAGGCCGAAGACACCCCAACCGCCACCCCGACCGAGACGCCGACCAGCCCTTCGCCGACCCCGATGACCCCTGAGGAGAAGGCTGCCGCGCAGTTGACGGCCTACCTCGAGGTTCGTGACGACGCGCTCCGCGCCGCGACCATCGACTTCAAGCGACTGAACAAGGTCGCAACTGGGCAGGAGTTCCTGAACCTTCAGCAGAACGTCTCCGGAATCGAGCGCTCAGGCAGCAAGGTCACGGGGGAGTACGTTCACTTGCTCGACGAGCCGCGCGACCGCGGCTCGCAAGTGCTCATCACTGACTGCGAGGACCGAAGCGGAGTCGAGCGCACGAAGGACGGCAAGCCGGTTCCCGAACCTAAGGACCCCGAGGGCAACCCCCTGCGAAACCCGGTGCCGATCGAGTACGAGCTGATCAAGCAGAAGGGCCGCTGGCTCGTCAACAGCTCCAATGTGCTTTGGGACAAGTCGTGCTAGCCCGGGCGCTCGCTGCGATCGTGGTCGCCGTATGGCTGGTCACGGTTGGGGGCTCGTCGCCGGCCGCCGCTGATGGCGACCAGAACTGCCACTACGAGACCAATCCGGACACCGGCGAGGTAGTGCTCGTCTGCGAGGACCCCGGCGATGATGGCGACGAGGACAACGATCCTGGTGATGGAGGCTCGTCAACGTGCTCGTACCAAGGCAACGAGATTCCGTGCACCGGCCCAGAAGGATCGACCTGGAGCAGCGCTCACGGGTGCTACGTCGGAGAGGCGTTCCCCGCAGACGAGACAGAGCCGCCGCCCGGGCAGACCGAGGAGGACGGCGCCTGGCACGTCTGCTATTTCCCCCCGCCCGGGTCCTCGTGGGAACTGATGTGGATCGAGAACGGCACAGTGACCATCGACCCGGAGGTGCTCGCTCAGCGCGCGATCGCTTCGATGGACCTGGACCCGATCACGATCGGCATCGTTCCCGAATCGGGTCCGAACCGGGTTGGCCTCGTGGGGCTGCCCGTGTGGATGTGGGTCGATAGCCCGACGGACGACACGTTCGGCCCGATCACTGCATCGGCCAGCGAGGGGTCCGTGTCGGCCAGTGCCACCGCCAGCGTCTCCAACATCGTCTGGGACATGGGCGACGGGACCACGGTGACCTGCACAGGCAAGGGCACCCAGTACGCCGACCACTACGGCAAGAAGGACTCGCCGACGTGTGGGCACCGCTACGAGAAGATGTCGACGGACCAGCCCGATGGGGCCTACCAGGTCACCGCCACGAGCCACTGGGTCGTTGAGTGGACCGGCGGCGGGCAGTCCGGAACCATCGAGTTCGACCTGACTACCGACGCGCTTCCCATCCGAATCGGTGAGGCCCAGGTGCTGACCCAGTGAGCGGCCGGTAATCACCAGCGACCACAGGGGACAGGTCCCCGTCCTCGGAGCAGGACGGGGACCTGTTCTCGTTCTAACGGCCTCGGGTCGAGCCCGGCCGGCGCGAGCATCCGGCCTGAGCGGGCCACCTGTTGCGAGAGGGGAAAGCCCCAGGCGTCTCGGGTCACCTGGGGCTTCGGCGCCTAGTAGAGCACGGCCGATCGAGCAGCGCAGGAGAACCAGCAACTCACGGCGACCGGGCCGGGGAGGAGCTGCGCCGGCGCCGAACCGGCGACGCGTCGACCGCCGTCGGGGACGCGCGACCGCGCATACGCATAAGAAGGCCGCGTGTCGAGATGCGGGCAGGATGCACGGCCGCCCGTGTCAGATCGTGCGTGACTCAATCTGACGCGGGCAGGCCCGCAAGTACCGCGGCGCGAGGTTCCCTGACCCAGTCTGACGTCGTGACCGGCGGGAGGTAGCGCGGTGGGGGGATAGTGGTCAGATGCCTACGACGGTGCTGGCCACCAAGCTGTTCGCGCCGGCCAGGCGCCCTCTACTGGTCGTGCGGCCGCGGCTGATTGAGCGGCTGGACGCTGCCTTGGCGCCCGGGCGGAAGCTGTCGCTCATCTCGGCGCCAGCTGGCTTCGGCAAGACCACACTGGTCAGCGACTGGATCGAGCAAAGCGCGCATCGGCAGCTCGCCACGCGGGTCGCTTGGTTGTCGTTGGACGACGGCGACAACGACCTGCCCCGTCTGCTGGCGCACTTGGTTGCCGCGCTACAGGGTGTGCACGCGGACCTAGGCTCGGATGTGCTGGACTCCTTAGACGTTGCGCCGGCCTTGCGGGTTGAGGCGGCGCTGACCGCGCTGATCAACGACGTGGCTCTTGCGACCGGGCCGATCGTGCTCGTGCTGGACGACTACCACGTGATCGATGCCGGGCCCGTGCACGAGGCGATGACGTTCCTGCTCGACCACCTTCCACCGCAGGTGCACCTGGTGGTCACCAGTCGCGCGGACCCTCCGCTCCCGCTTGCCCGCCTGAGGACTCGCGACGAGCTGGTCGAGTTGCGCGCCACCGACCTGCGGTTCACCTCCGGCGAGGCGACGAGCTTCCTGAACCACGTGATGGGTCTCGACCTTTCAGTCTTTGACGTGGACGCGCTCGAGGCACGCACTGAAGGCTGGATCGCGGGACTGCAGCTGGTCGCCTTGTCGCTCCGGGGCCGCCGCGACGTCTCTGGGTTCATCGGCGCCTTCACCGGGAGCCACCGCTTCGTGCTGGACTACCTGGTCGACGAGGTGCTGCAGCACCAGCCGGAGCAGGTCCGCGAGTTCATGCTGCACACCGCTGTCCTGGACCGGCTCGCCGGACCACTGTGTGACGCCGTCACCGGAGGGGCAGATGGCAGCGCGATGCTCGAGAGCCTCGAGCGCGCCAACCTCTTCGTCATAGCCTTGGACGAATACCGGGCGTGGTTCCGCTACCACCACCTGTTCGCCGACGCGCTCCGTGCCCGCGTGCTCAGCGAGGAACCCGATCTGGTGCCGGTGCTGCATCGGCGCGCAAGCGACTGGTACGAGCACCACGACCTTGTCGAGGACGCCGTGAGGCACGCACTGGCCGGCGGAGACTTCGAACGCGCCGCCCATCTGATGGAGCTCGCCCTGCCTGCCCTGCGCCGCAACCGGCAGGACGCGACAGTCATCGGCTGGCTCAACGCGCTCCCCGACGACGTGGTGCGGCGCAGCGCCGTGCTCAGCGTCTTCTACGGATGGCTGCTGATGGTTTCCGGCGACCTTGACGCCGTCGAAGACCGTCTCGACGACGCCGAACGCGCGCTCGCGGGCGGGACGCCGTCCGCCGGCAACGAGGAGCTCCGCACGCTGCCGATGACTCTGGCCATCTACCGCGCCTCGCTCGCCCAATCCCGTGGCGACGCAGAGGGTACGGCGCGCCACGCCCAGCGCGCGCTCGACCTGGCCGGTCCGGGCGACCACTTCTCTCGCGGCGCCGCCGCCGGCTTCCTTGGGCTCGCAGCCTGGGCGAACGGCGACATCGAGCCGGCCCTGGTGACGTTCTCCGAGGCTGTGCGGAGCCTGCGGTTGGCCGGGAACCTTGCCGACGCGTTGGGCAGCACCGTCGTCCTGGCGGACATGTGGCTCATCGTGGGACGACCTGACCGGGCGCGCGGGCTCTATGAAGGTGCTCTGCATGAGGCCACGGATCGGGATGCCGCCCAGGGCGCCGGGGCGCCGCTGCCGATTGCTGACTTGCACGTCGGGCTCGGCGAGCTGGATTGCGAGCTGGGAAACCTCGCAGACGCGACCCGACACCTCGAGACCGCGAAGGCGCGTCGGGGTGCTCGCGCTGCTGATGATCATTCCCCTGGCTGACCAGGTCGAGGCGGGGGAGCAGAGTCTGGCCTCGGCCCAGGCGCTCGGGTCGCTCGCGGTCGACGCGAACGAGACCGCCTACCAGATCGGCCAGCTCTCGCTCGCGTTCGGGTGCCTGTTCCTGTGCGCCCTGCTGATCCGCAGCGGGCTGATCCCCGGGTGGCTGGCCGCCTTTGGCCTGGTCGGCTACGCGCTGCACCTGGCCGGCGCCGCCGCCGAGATCTTCGGTGCCCCGATCAGCCTGGTGCTCCTCATCCCCGGCGGCATCTTCGAGGTGACGCTGGCGGTCTGGCTGCTCGTCAAGGGTTTCACGCCCGCGGCGTACGAGGGCGTACCCGTGACCGGCGCCCGGGTCGCCCGTCCGGCACCACTGGCTGACCGATGACCGCGATGGCGGGAAGGACGGTGCTGGTCACGGGCGGCACCGGCGGCATCGGCAGGGCCACCGCTCTGGGCCTGGCCAGGTTGGGCGCGAACGTTGCGATCACCGGGAGACACGCTGCGCGCGCAGCGGACGCCGCGGGGGAGATCCGCGCCGCCACTGGCATCAGGGTCGATGTCTTCACCGCGGACCTCTCGATCCAGTCGGAGGTACGCCGGCTGGCCGATGAGGCGCTCGAGCGCCTTCACCGCATCGACGTGCTGGTCAACAATGTCGGCGGGTACTGGAACAGCCGCCAGGTCACGGCCGACGGCATCGAGCGGACCTTCGCGGTCAACCACCTCGCACCGTTCCTGCTCACGAATCTGCTGCTCGGCCGGCTGGAGGAGAGCGGAACGGCGCGAGTGGTCGCCGTCTCCTCCCATGCCCACGCGCAGGGCCGGATCGACTTCGACGACCTGCAAGGTGCGGCCTCGTACTCCGGTTCCCGCGCGTACAACCAGTCCAAGCTCGCCAATGTCCTGTTCAGCTACGAGCTCGCCAGGAGGTCGCGTGGCCACGGGGTCGCCGCCAATGCCGTGCATCCTGGGGTCGTGAGCACGGCATTCGGGGCCGAAGACCCCGGCCGGACGCAGCGGCTGCTGGTGCCCATGCTGCGACCCTTCATGCAGAGCGCCGCCCGGGGTGCGGCGACATCGATCCACGTGGCATCGGCTCCCGAACTGCAAGGCGTCACGGGCAGCTACTTCGCCAACAGCCAGCCCCGGAGATCGTCCGAGCGCAGCTACGACGAGGCCATCGCTGCCCGGCTGTGGCAGGTGAGTTCCGAGTTGGTCGGCCTCGCGGCCAACAGTCCGGGGTAGGACTGCCCGCCAGCCCGAAACCGGGTGTACGTGCATCTCGTCCCGGACCTTCCGACCAGCAGCCTGCAGCTGAAGGTCGATCAGCACGCGCACGCGGCTCCGCCGCGGGCTCCCGGGATCGCGCCTACGGGTGACGAAAGCTCTCTGCGTCTCGACGGCAGCTGAGCGGCTCGTGTCGAGATGCACCCAACATTGCGCGGGCGCCCGCCCGCATCCTTGGGCAGGTGGGCGTCTCCGGCCGAGCTGAGCAAAGTACAGGGCGGGCGCTGTGAGCCGCGCGCTCAGCGGCAGATCGGGATACTCCGACAGGCGATGCTGCGGGTTCATCGCCAGCGGTCACCGGCGGCGGTCGCGTAGGTGCCCCACTCGAACCGCCACGGCGTGACGGCGATGACGCGGGTGGGGCTCGCAACCATTACAGGAGCAGGGCAACCCCGATCGCGATCAGCCACAGGGACCAGGCGACATACGCGATGGGGGTGAGGACGGCCGCGACCTGCCAGCCCTTCTCCTCGAAGGCGCCGACGAACTCGAACGAGCAGGCCATCAGCAGGCCTCCAATGACGATCCCGGCGAGCCCGAGCCACCAGGGGGCGTTGGTGGCTTGCATCAGGGCGACGCCGGTCAGGGCGCTCCAGGAGCCGGTGAACAGGTAGCCGAGGTGCTCGCCGACGGCGACCCCGAGATAGCGGTGGAAGGACTGGAAGACGATGTCTATGGCCTCGCGACGCGCGGTGCTTGCATCGGCTTCGGCGTCGACGCGCGCGAGGTAGGGGACCAGGAACGGCCAGCGGACCAGGCCGAGGAACTGGACGGCGGCGGCCAGCACGCCGGTGGTCACGGAGACCGCGACCAGGCCGGCGTTGGCGCCGACGAGGGCGTGGCCGACCAGGACGGCCGCGGGCGCGAGCAGGATCGCGGTCAGCGCGAACGCCCACCACAGCAGCAGGAGGCGTGCACCGCCGGAGCGGAACCGGCTGAGTACCTCTGAGGTGGGCCGTCGCAGGATGTTGGGGTAGTCGAAGCTTCGCGCGAGCAGTGCGAAGCACACGTTGAACATCACGGGCAGGAAGACGAGGAGTGCGCCCGCGGTGCGTTCGATGGCCATCTAGCGGCCCTCCCGAAGTTCGCTGGTTCCGAACGGGACGCCGCGGCTCATGACGCGGCCTCGTCGGTCCGGTTGAGGGCGAGCGGGAGCACGAGAGTAAGGGCGGTGACCACGAGTGCGCCGCTGGCGCCGAAGATGACGAACTGCTGGTCGACATCGATCCCGGCGGCGGTGGTGGTCGCCCAGCCGGCTGCCCAGATCGCGGCGAGGGCGGGGGGCCAGGCGAGGGCCACGTTGCCGAGCCGGGGCCGGAGCACCACGGCCTGGGCCACACCGACTGCGAGGCCGGAGACGGCACCCTGGATGACGAGCGCGCTGAGGGTGGTGTCGTAGTCGACGATCGCGGCGCCGATCCCGAGTCCGACCATCAGCCCGAGGGTGGTCGCCGCGATCCAGGCGGCGACGGGTGGACGGTTCTGGCCGAGGCCCCACACCTGAACGGCGCCGAGGAGGGCGCCGGTGATCAGCGCGCCGAGGAGGGCCGAACCGAGGCTGTCGACGTGCCCGGAAACCAGCCAGCCGGCATAGCCGGCCACCGGGATCCCGAGGAAGGTCGCCATCCACCGGCCTGCGGCTCGGGGCGAGGAGACCCACTTGGGGGTGGTGGTCGGGGTGATCTGGATGTCGTGCATGGTGACTCCTTCTAGGTTGTGCTGGTTGGTGCCGGCTGGTCAGCCGGCGGGGGTGTGTTGGGCGGCGATCCAGGCCGCGAGGACGTTGTCGGGGTGGTCGGCCAGGTGGTCGCGGACGAGCGCGTCGAGCAGCTCCGGGTCCCCGTGCACGTGTGCGGTGGCGAGGGCGACCATCTGGCGGTCCCGGGTGGTGGTGGCGTTCTCGGACGCCACGGCCAGGAAGCGGGCGGGCTCGTCGCTGACGAGCGCCGCGGCCACCTGCAGCAGCGGAGACCGGTCGGTCGCGGCGCGCTCGAGGATCTGGGTGGGAACGGTGGCGTCGCCGCAGATCAGCCGGCGGACCAGGTGGTCGGTGTCATCGGGCATGGGACCACTGTGTGGCGAGCCGCTGACGATGCGCTGACGGACACCTGACGATCGGCGGCACGACGGGCACGCGAGGCATACGCTCAGGAGGTGTTGACGCTGGCCGTGCTCGGGCCCCTTGAGGTTCGCCGCGACGGCGTCCTGCTCACGCTGCCGTCGGGCAAGACCACTGAGGTGCTGGTTCGGCTCGCCCTCGATGCTGGGCGGCCGGTCCGGACCGATCGGATCATCGAGGACCTCTGGGGAGGCGCCGCCACGGGCCGAAACACGCTTCAGTCGAAGGTGTCCCAGCTCCGACGAGCCCTGGCCGAGCCCGGTCTGGTCACCAGCGGCAACGGCGGCTACACCCTGGAGCTGGATGCCGACTGCGTCGATGCCATGTACGTCCCGGGCCTGGCAGCTGCGGCGAGCGTGGCCCGGCGCGCCGGCGACGCCGCAGCCGCCCTGGATCTCTCCACTGAAGGCCTGTCGCTGTTCCGCGGCGAGGTGCTGGTCGACGCTGGCGACGGTGACTGGCTGCTGCCACACCGGGCCCGTCTCGAGGAGGTGCGCCTCGGCCTGCTGGAGGACCAGCTGGCGGCCCGGGTGGACCTGGGCCTCGGCGGCGAGGTGATCGGCGAGCTGGAGGGACTCGTCAGCCAGCACCCGCTCCGCGAAGGACTGTGGTCCACGCTGATCACCGCGCTCTACCGGATGGGTCGCCAGGCCGACGCGCTCGCGGCGTACACCCGGGTCCGCGAACTGCTTGTCGAGGAGCTGGGCGTAGACCCAGGCCCCAGCCTGCGCGCCCTGGAGGACCAGATCCTGCAGCAGAGCCAGGCCCTGGCTCCCGCCGGAGGCCGACCGGTGATGCTCGCCGGGCCCGTCGGCAACCTGCCCGCATTGTCGTCATCGCTGGTAGGCCGGGCGGCCGAGGTCTCCGCGGTCGATGATCTGCTGCGCGACCGGCGTCTGGTGACAGTGGTCGGCCCGGCCGGCGTAGGCAAGACCCGCCTGGCCCTCGAAGTCGCCCGCGGACTCGCCCCTGCCGGGGGCGTGTGGCTGGTGCGCCTCGACGGCGTAGATGCCACCGCGTCGATCCCCCGGACGGTCGCGGAGATATTGCGCCTGGCGGGCGGCGAACAGATGCTGGTCGAAAGGTTCACCGGCGCCGAGACCGTCCTGGTGCTCGACAACTGCGAACACGTCGTCGACGGCGTGGCCGAACTGGCCAGCGAGCTGCTGGATGCCACCACCGAGCTGCGGGTGCTCGCGACGAGCCAGGTCCGGCTCGACCTGGACGGCGAGACGGTCTACCCGCTGGAACCTCTCGCGATAGCGGACTCCATAGCCCTGTTCGCGGGCCGGGCGGCCGAGATCCGCAGACAGTTCGTGCTGGACGACGAGACCGCGAAGTTTGTCGAGAAGCTCTGCATGTCGCTCGACGGACTGCCCCTGGCCATCGAGCTGGCCGCGGCCAGGGTGCGGTCGCTGTCGGTGCAGGACATCGCCCGACGACTCGATGACCGCTTCGCGCTGCTCCAGGACCCGACCAGCCGTCGCCCCGAGCGGCGCCGGGCGCTGGCCGCGGCGATCGGGTGGAGCTACGAGCTGCTCTTCCCCGACGAACAGCGCGGTCTGTGTGCGCTCTCCTGCTTCGCCGGCGGAGCACCCCTCGACGCCGCGGAACACGTCCTCGCAGCCCTCGGGGTGCCCGAAGCCTCGGCTGCCGATGTCGTCGGCCGACTCGCCGATCGATCACTGGTCAGCGTCGAGGTCACCCCGGTTGGCGCGGTGCGCTACCGGCTGCTCGACAGCATCCGGGACTTCGCGCTCGACCGTCTCGGCGAGTCTGACCTGGTGAGCGAGGCGCTCGCTGCACATGCCGCGTGGCTCGCCGCCGCTGCCGGTCGATGCGACGCGACCGTGCGGGGCAAGGGCCAGCCCGATTGCCTCTCTCTCGTTCGGGCAGAGCGAGCAAACATCGACGCCGCCCTCGCCTGGTCCGCCGAGCACGACCCGATGCTGGGGGTCCGCATCGCGACCGGGTTCGGTTGGGCCTGGGTCGTGCACGGCGACGGCGTGGCGGGAGCCACGAGGGTCCGATCCGCGCTCTCCGCCGCCGGATCGCTTGCCCCAACGAGAGAACGGGCGACCGGTTTGCTCCTCGCGGGATGGCTCGAGGCCTCGGCGGGCAACCTCGGGCAGGCCGAGAACGATCTCGATGAAGCGTTCGCCCTGGCGGAACTGGTGGCCGACGAACGACTCCAAGCCGACGCCCACCGGCACTTGGCCTTCCTACGCCTGCAGCAGGGTCGCCCGCAGGATGCGTTCGAGCTGGCTACTGCAAGCCTCCCCGCATACCTGCCGCAACAGCTCGACTGGGAGGTGGGCACAGCCCTCGTGATCGCGTCGTACGCCTCGATCATGCTCGGCGACACCACGGGCGCCAATCAGGCGGCAGTCGAAGCGCGGCAACTCCTGACGCCGATCGGGGATTCCTGGGCGCTCGTCCATGCCGACGGGTTGCTCGGCGCCATCGCTCACGCCTACGGCAACCTCGACGAGGCCGCCACCTTCCTTGCCCGGGCGGCCGCGGCCTCCGAACGCCTCGGGTTCCTCGGTCAGGCGGCTCTCCACCTGACAACGCTGGGGCGGGTTGAACAGCGCGCCGGCAATCCGGAGGGGGCCATCGCAACCCTGGAGCGGGCCCTCGTTGCAGCCGGTCAAAGCGGCGACCACCGCATCGCGGCAACAGCCCGGGTAAACCTCGCCCGGTTGCTGCGCGCCGGGGGACAGTCCGACGCGGCTCTCGTCCTTCTCGAACAAGCCGACCGGTGGTACCGCGCATCCGGGGGCGGGGATGGCGCGCTACGCAGCCGCTGCCTGCTCGCCTCAGTCTCCTCCGCAGCCGGCAGCGCGCGCGCCGCCGAACAGCTGACGTCCGTGCGCGAGGACGCCCACTGTGCGGGCGACATCGAAGTCGAGGTGCTCGCGGCCGACGCGCTGGCGCGCTTGGCTACCGAGCGAGGTGACCTCGTCGCGGCGCAACGGCTGCTTCAAACCGCCGACGACTTGTGCGTAGGGATCGCCCACGTTCTCGACGATATCGACCGAATTGACGCCCACCTCGCTCGGACGCATATCTCGGCCGGCTTCGAAGGGCCCGTCGACCGCTGACCACTGACGGTTGGGTCCCGATTCAGGGTTAGCGGAGGAGCCCACAAGGCAGGCATGAGGCCGTCCTGGCGGCCAGCCCTCGCACGTTGCGGCATCGCTGAATGTCTAGCGATCCGGTGTGGAAAGAACGATGCGGCGGGTTTGGAAAGTTCGCTGCTTCTCGACAGTTCGTGTCGAGATGCACCTAAGATTGGCGGCGGCCCCGCGGGCTACCTTGACGGATTGCTGCTCTGCGACCGGGTCCGTCAATGTGCCGATTGGGCCCATCAGGGGAGGTATGGCTGGCCAGCCGTTTACCGGACAGCCGATGTGCGGGCGCCTGGCGAGGCAGGCACTTAGGCTGCGGGAATGCAGGAGACCGGTGCGCCTGTGCATCTGCGCGAGATGACGGAGGAGGACGTGCCGCGCGTTCTCGATGCTCAAGAACCAGGCGCAGTCCTGGGTCTCGCCGACGTGTTCCCGCAAGACGCATACCCCTTTCCCCGTGAGGTCATCGCCCAACGCTGGGTTGAGGAGATTGCCACGCCCGCTATCGACTGCCTCGTGGTGTCGCTTCACGGCGCTGTCGTCGGATTCGCCGCGATCCGTGAGGATGAATTCCTGCACTTCGGCGTCGCTGTCGAGCACTGGGGCACCGGAATCGCACAGGCTGCACACGACGCCGTGCTCGACCGGATGCGGACCAGAGGCGTCCAGAGGGCTTGGATGAGGGTCTTCACGAAGAACGGACGGGGTCGTCGGTTCTACGAGAAGTTGGGATGGATCCAGGTCGGCCGACCTAGCCACAGCACGTTCCCGCCTCACGCCGAACTCCTCCGCTACGAGCGCGACCTTACTGAGCCCGCTCGTTGAGGGATCGGGCTATGGCGCCGGCGGGAGGTCGCGGCGCCGCGCGACGTGTAGGACGGCGCCCCAGCCGCGGCGGAGCAGCCCGTCCGCTCGCTCATCCAATCGGCGCCGGATTTCCGAGTACAAGCGCCGCCGCTGCCACTCCTCCATCGCGATATGGCCCGAGAAAGTGTCGAGGAGCCCGATGTAGCCGTCAGCGTCGTAAGTTACCTCCCAGTCGAAGTGGCGCACCAAGACCGGTTCGAACAGTCCGCTGGCCTCGATGTCCTCGCGCTGGTCGGGCAACTCGCCCGGCCGGGGGTACGTCGCCCCCTCGGGCAGGCCTTCGCCGATTTCGTCGTAAACCTGCTGAAGGTCGGCGAAGAACCTGTCCCCGCCTTCCGGAAAGACGTGTGTGGCACCCCAGAACGCCACGTGGCCTCCTGGCCGCAGCAGCTCCCACGTGCGCCGGTAACGAACCGCTGGATCGAGCCAATGCCAGGCGGTGGCCGCGAACACCAGATCGAACGGCTCGTGCTCCAAGGGGTCGATGTCCTCAAACGTGCTCTGGACGACCTCGACCTCGGGGAAGCCGGCCAGGTTGCGGCGCGCCACGGTGGCCAGCGCCGGGCCAGGCTCGACGCAGGTGATGTGAAAGCCTCGGCGGGCCAGCGGCAACGTCGCCTTGCCGGAGGCGCAACCGACCTCCAACAGCCGGTCATCGGCACCGAGCGCAGCGGTGGCGATCATCGCCTCGTACAGCTGCTCGGGGTACTCGGGCCGGGTCTGCTGATAGAGATCAGCGGCCGAATCGAAGGTCATCCCCAGCCCGCGCTGATCGGTCATGCCACGATCATCCCCCCGGTCGTCGACAGCGGCCACGGGCGAGGGGTCGTCCCACGGCGAGACCGCGGGCTCGGCGTGGCGAACAACGATCAGACTCACGCCTGCTCGCCCTGGGACCAGGCTGCCACGGGCATCGTCAGGTACACGCCGACGCTGGTTGTCCCCGTCGCCTCGACAAGCGCGTCGCGGAGTCGGTCGCACCTTTCCTGTCGAGTCTCGGCGCGACTCGCGAACCACTTGGAGCGAACCTCCACGAGGATGTCGAGTCCGCCGATGTCGAACGGGCCGCGCTGACGAAATCGAATCTCCACGTCTCCGGGCTGTAGCGCGTGGTCGTAGGGCTCTTCCGGGCACTCGACAGCAACTGAGACCTCATGCGCCAACATCCGCCCAAGCTGCATCAGCCGGGCCTCATCAACCTGAGGGCCGTGGGTGACGTCGACGATCGGCATGGCGACAACGTATGCCGACTCCCCTCCGACCACGAGCATCACTACCCGGCCTTGTTCCTCAGCGCCCCTTTCGGCCCGCTGGGAATGTCTACCGTCCCGGTAGATCTTGACAACTGTTCGCGATTGTCAATGTTCCCTGCATCTCGACAACAACCGATGTCGAGACGCACGGACGATTGGCGAGCCTCACGCCTCGAAGCCGGACGAAACAGCGCTACCTGGAGCTGCCGGTCAAAGTCCGGGGGCTCGCGCGGATCGCGGCCAGATCCGGAAACTGCAACGCGTCGAGATCAAGCGATGCAAGTTCTACGTGAGGCTTGCCTCGTACTTGTCCATTTCGACTGCCGGCACCGAGCCGACCAACTGGAGCTGGCGGAAGAGGCGGATCGCGAAGTGGATGAGCTGCAGGTCGGGTTGGCTAACTGTCAGGGGGACCGTAACCTCGCCTACTGCTCCGACCTGAGGCGTGTAGTCGAAGGTGAAGCCGTCGAGGCAGATTCCGATGTTGAGGAAGTCGTCGGCCCCGGGGTCCGCGGGCTGGGTCTCGGCCATCGTGCCGATGGGGTCGGTCTTCAACTCGCTGCGGGTGGTGAGGATCCCGCCGATGATGGGGGCGGGCGTGATGTAAGTCTTCTGGTAGGTGCCGCCCTTGTGGCTGACTGACTCGCAGGTGCGTTCTAGGCGCCGGACGCTGGCGATCTTCTGCCGGGCGGCGCGAATGTACTCGCTCTTGAACGCGGGCTTGACCTCGAAGACCGCGTAAACGGACTCGACCGGCACGAAGCGGGTGCCGTTGGCCGCACCGAACCACTGGGGCGAGAAGTGCGTGTCGTAGACGGCGACGTCGATCTGCTCGCTCATGGCGCCGGTGTAGTCCACGGCGAAGACGGGGCCGACCAAGTAGCGGGTGGGCAGGAAGTCGCGCAGGAGCCCGATCCAGTCCGCCTCACTCTCATCCCCGCGAGTTGGGCCGTGGTCGGTGACGTCGCGGATGGCCATGAAGCTCGCCCTCATCGCGGTCTCCTTGTTGCGGAAGGCTGCGGCGATATCGAACTTGGGTGCGGTCACGGGCTCTCCTTGTCGTGCACTCGGCCGTCTACGGGCTCGTCTGGTGGTGGCTGGTCTGGCTGATCACCGGTCAGGCTGACATCAGTCACGCTCAGGGACGCCTCGATGAGGTGCGTGCTGGTGACGATCCAGGCGGCCACGGCCGGTCCAGCGTCGGTGCTGGCGACGATCAGGCTGAGGAACTCGGTGAACTGCAGTTCGGGGTCCTCCAGGTGCTGCAGGTAAGACTGTAGGTCGATGTCGCTCGGCATCGGGCCGGCGGCGGGGTGGGTGTGCCACTCGCCAATCCACACCGCCTGATGGTCTGCCCATGCTCGGTCGGCGAGTGTCTGAGCGTGGGCGGGGTCGCGGAGGAACCGGCGTGGCTCATGCACGGCGTTTGGTCCGGGGTCTCCTGCGACGGTGACGTGGAGATCGGCCCTGTCGCCGGGGGCGTGGCCGAGGAGGATGCCGCCAGTCTCGAGATCGGGCGCGCTGCCGAAGACTTCGGTAGTGATCGTCTCGAGTGCGGACGCCTGGACGGTGACGACTCGCTCGCGCGGCGCCGCACGGCCGCTCACGCCGGGTTGCAAGTGACGCAGTCCGGTCGGGGCGGCGCCACACCGTGCCAGGTGATCTCGCCGACCGCGGCGACGTCGAAGGGTGCCGCGAGGCCCTGGGCCGCACGCAGCCCGATCACCGCGTGCTCGCCGGGCAGGCTGAACAGCTGACCGTGCTTGCCCTCCAGCAGTGTCGCGGCGGCGACCTTGGCGGCGAGGTTGCCGATGAGGTGGAGGTCGGTGGGGATCGCTGTCATCGGCTTGTGCACCAGGCCGGTTCCGTACGGGAGTTCCTGGTCGGCCTCGGGGTCGATGCCGCCGCCCGCGGCCAGGTTCGCGCGCTGGCAGAGCAGACACCCGAACCGCGGGCCGGGTCGCAGCCGGAGAACCTCGCCGATGCCGCCGTCGTTGAGGACGCAGGCCTGCACCGAGGGCAGCGCGGCTCGCTTGGCCAGATGGCTGACCACGCGGCGGGGCGCGATGCCGTCCGCCGCGCAGAGGATCAGGTCGACCGCCGGGACGAGAGGGCGGATCAGGTCGGCAGCCTCGACGACGTCGGCCGCCACCGGCAGGACCCGATGCTCCGGCCACCGGTCGCCGAGGTGGGTCTTCATGGCGTCGACCTTGAGCCGGCCCACGTGGCGCTGGTCGAGGACGTGGCGGACCTCGTTGTGCCACAGGAACCGGTCCGGGTCGACCAGGATCGTCTGCCCGATGCCCATGGCGGCCAGCTGGTCGGCTGCTGCTCCGCCGATGCTGCCCAGTCCGACGACCATGACGGTGTCCTGGGCAAGCCGCTCGATCGGCCACTGGGCGGCCAGCTGCGGCAGGCCCAGTTGTGTCGGCTCGACGGCGACGTCGATGGCGTGGACGGACTCACGCGTCACGATCCACCCGGCGTACTCCCGGGCCCGGGCGCGGCGCTGCTCCTCGGTGAGCTCGGGGTCGATGGTGATCGCCAGCCCGATCCGGTTGCCAGGGTCGTGGACACCGGGCACCCAGGTCTTGAAGGTCTCGAACGTGACAGCCGAGCCCGGCCGACGGATGAGCTCGAGGTGTGCCAGGTTGACGTGCTCGCTGGGCTGCTTGAACCACTGGCCGGCGTAGTCCGTCCCGGTCCAGCGCAGCGTCTCGTACTCGGTCGGGATGTCGACCTGGATACGGGCGCCGGAGCTGAGCGCGAGTCGGGTGACGACGTACAGCTCCTCCGACGGCAGGTGGGTCATGGTGAGGTCGCCGCTGTTGTCCTCGGCGGCGAGCATCCGGTCGACGACGTCCCGCGGGAGCATGACGAACGGGTCCTTGCTCACGGCTCCGGATCCTCTACCTGCGCGGGGCTCTCTGCCTGCGAGGGGTTCTCGGTGTCGGTCGTTGGCTCCCCGGACGGCCTGCCGCCGTCGCCTGAGGGTGGTCCGGGGGTCGTTGGGGCGGTCGCCGCCTGGGTCACGAGGTGGTCGAACGAGGCGTCCGAAACGATGCCCGAGACCGCCATGGCCTCGATGGCGTGGGCCTTCATCAGGGCGTACTCGACCCGCCAGCCGGCCGCCTTGAGCAACAGCTCCACGATGCTGGCCTCGGGCTGCCAAGCGCCGTCGGACTGGAGTAGGCACAGCCCACCGCTGGGCAGGACGTGCCATGTGGCCTGCGTCCGCTCCACCATCTCTGGTTCGGGGGCGAGCGGCCAGATTGTGGGCGGGACCATGGGATAGGCGGCCGGGTAGATGAGTGTGAACTTGAGCCCGGTGCCGCCCGTCAGGGCGTCCAGGCCGTCGGGGGCGTGTCGGTCGAAGGGCCACAGGGGGAGAGTGCCGTGCCAGCCGCCATGGTCGAAGGTCGTCTGGTCGGGCGCGTCGCTCCACCCGGCGGCCATCACGGGGGTCGTTCCTGAAGACCCGACGATGGTGGGAAGGGTGGTCCCGGGCGACGCGTACTGCAGTGTGGCGCCGAAGGCGGTGTTGAAGTCGGCGACGTCGCGGAGGTCGCGCTGGAGGCGCGTGGGCTCCGCCTCGGTCCAGTCGATGGGCCGTAGGTCGTCCGGGTTCGGCTGGTCGGCGCCGCTCACCCCTGGGGGGTGTCCTTGACCGGGCGGGGGACGAGTGGCGGGACGACCGCCGGGGCGGGGCTGGTCTTGGGAGGCTTGGGGAAGGCGCTGCCGAAGACGTCGCCCCAGTGGGTGATGGCGGCCGCGTCGTCACCACGGGCTTGTGCGGAGCAGGCCAGGATCGCCTCGTCCCGGGCGGCACGGAGGTGGTCGGCGGGGGCGGTGTCGTCCAGGTCGGGCTGGAACGGGCCGCAGAGGTCGGCGCGGTCGGAGGCGACGGTGTGGTTCTCGCTGTGGAAGGTGGCGGCGGTGAAGAAATCCTGCAGCGCGCTCGGCCGGGTGTGGTTGCGCGGCAGGTATTGCTGC
>QFCS01002122.1_pt1 | contig 17859 bp, 15 predicted proteins | sample 3576561 | NCBI WGS metagenome assembly QFCS01 | reverse complement strand
GTGCGCCGTCATCGCCCCGAACAGGATCTGAACGAGGAACAGGGCCAGCAGCACCCAGAAGTACTTCGCCGTCGCGAGCATGGACGGCGTGGCCCTGACGTGGCGCAGGGGATCGAACGGGGGCAAGCGGTGCGGCTCTTCGGTCCGGCCGTGGGTCACGGCGTGATGCCAGCCCAGCAGGCCGATGCCGGCCAGCAGGAACGTCACGCTGAAGGCGGACCAGAGGAAGGTGCTTGGCGGCGGCCGATTGCCCAGGAGCGGTTCGCTCGGCCAGTTGCTCGTGTAGGTGATGTCCGAGCCCGGCCGTTCGGTGGCGCACGCCCACGCTGCCCACCAGAAGAAGGCGGAAAGGACGCGACGATGCTCGGGATCGGGCACCGTGTTGTTCTTCATGGCGTACGCTTCGCGCAGGTCGGCAGTCGCCGGATCGTTGCCGAACAGGCTCTGGTAGTGGGCCGACACCGTCGCAATCGCGGCGGCGCGTTCGCCATCCACCGTGATGGTGCCGGTCTGCGGATCGTACGTGTTGCGGCGCATGCGGACGCGCAAACGCGATTCGAGCGCCGCCCTTTGCTCGTCGTTCAATTGCACGAGGCCGGCTGCACCCATCTCGCGCCGCGCCCACTCGTCGAGCACGGCGATGGCCTCGCGATGCAGCCAATCGGCACTCCAGTCGGGAGCGACGTAGCCGCCGTGCCCCCAGATCGAGCCCAGCTGCATGCCGCCCATCGACTGCCAGACCTGCCGGCCCTTTTCGATGTCCGCGCGGGTATAGATCGGCGTCCCATCAGCGGCGACCACCCGCTCGGGCATGGGTGGCGCCTTCTGGTAGATCTGGCTGCCGGACCACAGCAGCACCCCGAAAGATGCGATGAGAAGCGCGCCGAGGAGTGCCCAGAGCTTTCTTGTGCTGGTCATGCAACCTCCTCCTCGGGCACGGCGCGGCGCGGGGCGTCACCGTGCAACGCCGTCGACGACCCTTGGTTGCCGTGATCAGTTTCAGCCCGGCAGCGGTCGCTCCTGACCGCGATCGAAGGGTCAGGGAAGCCCCGGCGGATGTGCCCCTTGCCCGTGAGCATCGGCACCGATCTGTGCACGAAGTCCGGCACGGACTTCCATCAGAACCCGTCCGGCCCAGTTCAGGCCGGCGCCGTCCGGGCCGGTGCCCCAGAACGGCTCGCCGGGCGAATCCTCGACCAGCTCGGCGTCGCCGGTCGCCAGCAGGCGGGCCGCCAGCTCGGCATTCTGCGTGAACTTGGCGTGGTCGGCGCGGCGCATGATGTCGAGCTTCACCGCGTGCCAGTCGGGGCGTGGCGGCTCGCCGTGCCGGCGGAACCAGGAGTCCCGGGAGATCCGGCGCGGCGCGGCCGGCGGCGCGGCAAGGCGCTTGGCCAGGCCGGGATGCACGGCGGCCCGGATGGCCGCCCTGTAGAGAGGATTCGCTGACTTCTGCGCCTGATAGTAGTGCTCGACCGTCGGCCAGTCCTCGCCGTCGAGGACGATCGGACCGGGATAGAAATGCGAGAGAAAGCCGAATCCGTCGCGGTCCCGGCCGAAGTACAGTATCCGGTTGTCGGGTGGGATGACGACGTCTGGCGCGGAGACGACCATCGCGTGAACCAGGTCATGGGCTTTGCACCGGCGGGCGCATGAGACATAGTCTTTCAACCCTGTGGCTGTCGAGGTCGCCGATGAAGCGTGCGTTTCTGATTGCGCTTTTCTGTCTCTCGGGTCTGTCGGCGGCCTCTGCGCAGGGCCTCGCGATGTACGACGTCGCGGCGGGCGATTTCGAGCAGAAGGTGATCGCGGAGTCGGCAACCCAGCCGGTGGTCGTCATGTTCCGCAGCGACAGTTGCCTGCCCTGCAACAGGATGATCGTCGAGGCGCCCCAGATGGCCTTTGCCGCCTTCGCCGGCAAGGTGAAGTTCTACACGGTCGATATCGGCGTCGAACGCGCGCTGGCCGGGAAGTACCAGGCCACCGACCCGCCGCGGATCGTCGTCTTCCGGAACCGCGAGCCGGTCGCCTCGATCGCCGGGGCGCAGGACAGGATGCCCCTGTTCCAGTTCTTCGCGGCCCAGGCCGGCCCGGAGGCGAAGCAGGCCTACCAGAAGCCGCCGGCGGCCTTCGAGGGCAAGCGCCCGCCCGGGGCCGAGCTCAAGACGATCGGCAGCTGGCAGATCGAGCGCGGCGGCGACGGCATCGCCTACGGCCTGCGGGCCGGCAAATACCTGCGCCGGCTCGACGACGCGACGGCCGGCCGGTGGACGGTGTCGGGTTCGGCCGCGCTGTCCCTGCGCTACGACGTCGGGAAGCGGGAGACGATCTGCGACGTCGGCTATTCCCAGGAGATCACGCGGCCTCCGAGCGCGGGCGACAAGGACTTCGACATGCAGAAGCAGGGCGTCAAGGTCGTCGTCGAGCACCAGGGTGTGCCGGTCTTCATGAAGCTCGACGGCGAGCAGGTGGCCAAGCTGCCCGACCCGCTGACCCTGCAGGCCGCCGAGACGGCGAAAGCCATCGACGCGCGCCGCACCCTGCAGATCGCGCCCTCGCAGCGCAGGGCTCGCTTTCACTCGGTCGTCGCCAACCACTATCTGGCGGGCATCGGCGGCATGACGCCGAAGCGGTTCGAGGAGCTCCTCGTCAAGGCCCGGTCCGCCTCGTTCTCGATCGTCGTCGATGGCCATAGCGTGGTCCTGAGCGAGATCGCCCTGGAGGACACGCAGAAGGCGCTCGCCTATCTCAAGGCCGAGCGGGCCTATGCGGCGCAGCGGCAGAACGCCATCGGATTGCCGCGCTGAGGAAGGCTTCGGCGAGCCGGGTCGCCTGGGGAGAGTCGCATGATCCTTGGACACCGCCGCATCGCGGCCTTCGTTTCACTGCTCCTGTCGTCCACCGCGGTGGTTCCGGCCAGCCACGGGCAGGGCAGGGGCGACTACGACAGCAGCAAGCAATACCAGCCGCCCCGGGAAGCCCCCCAGAAGGTGCCTCTGGACATGTCGAAGGAGCGCCAGCGGTGGCTCTTCGCCCGCGCGTGCGACTCCAGCGTGTCGACCTGGGAAGGCGGCGGCGACTGGGTCCTCTGCACGGGGTTTGCCGGCGACGGGACGCCGGCGGGGAAGGGCCATCTGTTCCTGGCGGACCGGGCGATCGCGGCCGGACCCGGCAAGACGATCAAGGACGCCAGCACGGCCGGCGCCGTCTGCGAGCTCGACATCACCTATGTGGAGTCCGCCGGCGTCCGCCCCGTGCTCGTCTGCGAGTTCCTCGGCGCCGACCTGGCGAAGCAGCAGATCCGCATCCTGGCGGACGGGGCGGATGTCGCCCGGTTCACGCCCACCGCGAAGGTCGAGAGATACGAGCTCGCTCCGGCCTTCGGAGGGGACGGCCGGCGGATGGCCGCCCTCCGCAACATCGAGGTCATCCTCACGACCGGCGGGAAAAGCGTGACCCTTCTCAAGGCGCGGGTCTCGGATCTCAGGGCCGGCATCAGCACGATGATCCGCGCGGTGAACGATCAGGATGCCCTCGCCGCCCTGGCCGCGCCGGCCCCCGGCTCGCGCCGTCCGGAAAAGAGCTGCTTCCTGACGGAGGCCTGCTGTGCGATGGTGGGGTTGCCGGATGACTGCTTCGAGCTGACCGCCCTGCGGCGCTACCGCGATCGCGTGCTGGCCCCCAGCCCCGGCGGTGCCGCCGAGATCGGCCTCTACTATGCGCTGGCGCCGGTGCTCCTGCCCGCGCTCCGGCGGGAGCGGGACGGACGGAGCCTGCTGCGTCTCTATTTCACGCACATCCTGCCCTGCGCGCTCCTGGCCACGGTTGGGCTGAACGGTGCCGTTCACCGGCGATACAGGGACATGCTGGTGCGTCTGTGCACGCGCCTGGCGCCGGCCTGGCTGCCGCTGGTGCAGCGCGCTACTGCTTCTGCATTTCCTTGAGCAGTTCCTTCGTTCCCCCCGCCGGCCGGCAGGTCGTGCCGGTCCAGGCGCAGCCGAACAGGCCGCCCGTGCACGCTTCCTTCGTGAGCCCGGTGCAGTTCGGGAAGCGGTTGTTCTGGTAGATGCCGAACTGGGCGCAGACCGGCGAGTACTTGGCCGCGCAGGCGTCCGCGATCTTCGCGCGCATCTGCGCGGGATCGTCGGCAGGCTGCTGGCCGAGGGCGGACAGCAGGAAGGCCTTGAACTCCGCCCAGGGGATGAGGTTGGCCTTGACCGTCTCGACCTCGGCGGGCGACGGCGGGGTCGGTGCCGGCTCGACGCCGCTCTTGGTGCCGAGGATGTAGGCGACGAGGTCGCTCAGCCCGACATCGAGCACCTTCTCGACCCCCCGTTCGATCACGACGCACGTGATGAGGACCTTCATCGAGCCGGCGCAGCCCTTGATCTCCTTGTAGACCTGCGCCTGGGCGCCGGCGGAGCCCAGCGACAACAGCGCACCCAGCAATACGGCGGCAAGGCTTCGCATGATCCGTTCGCTCCTGGCCTGGATCCGAAGGCGGGAAGAAGTGAACTCTGGCACCACCGGAACGCGGGAACAACCTCTTTCCCGACGTGCCACGCACCGATCCTGGGCTTCCGGCCGGGCGACAAAGCGTCTATCGTGGCGTGCGTCGATGACATCGCCTGTTCGATGGATCGTCGTCGATGCCGCCCAGCGTGGCGACGAGCTGCCCTTCCTCATGCATCGCGACAACTGGCACCGATCTCATGCCAGTCTTGGCTGTCTGCCGCCAATCACCAGACCCGGCCTGACCGAGGACAACCTGTTGAGGGAAGAGCATGACCGATACCATGAAGGCGATCGTCCTCAGCAAATTCGGTGGCTTCGACGCTTTCGAGATGCGCGATGTTGCCGTCCCGATCGTCGGACGTCGACAGATCCGGGTGCGCGTTCACGCCACCGCCATCAATCCGCTTGACTATCAGATCCGGCGTGGCGACTACGCCGGCTCCGTACCGCTCCCCGCCATCATCGGTCACGACGTTTCCGGTGTGGTGGAAGAGAAGGGGGCAGACGTAACCGAGTTCGACATAGGCGACGAGGTCTACTACACGCCCAGGATCTTCGGGGGGCCCGGCTCATACGCGGAGCAGCACGTTGCCGATGTCGATCTGGTCGCCCGGAAGCCGCAAAACATCAGCCATCTGCAGGCGGCCAGTCTGACGCTGGTGGGAGGCACGGTCTGGGAAGCTCTGGTGAACCGCGCTCAGCTTGCGCTCCAGGAGAGCATTCTGATCCACGGTGGGGCCGGCGGTGTGGGCTCGCTGGCGATCCAGCTTGCCAAGGCGATGGGTGCGCGGGTCATCACGACGGCGCGCCGTGACAACCACGCGTTCGTGCGCTCGCTCGGAGCGCACGAGGTGATCGACTACACCTCCGACGATTACGTCTCGGCCGTGGAGGACCTGACGCAGGGTGAAGGGGTGAACGTCGTATTCGACACGATCGGCGGTGATACCCTGACGAGAAGCCCGCTTGCCCTTGCGGATGCCGGACGGGTGGTCAGCATCGTCGACATCGCACAGCCGCAGAACCTGATCGAGGCCTGGGGCAAGAATGCCGCCTACCATTTCGTCTTCACCCGGCAGAACCGAGGCAAGCTCGACGCGCTGACCAACCTTGTCGAACGCGACCTGATCAAGCCCGTCGTCGGCGCGGTGCTTCCTCTGGCTCGGGTCGGCGACGCACATGAACTGCTCGAGAGCGGGGGCTCAAGCGGGCTCCGGGGCAAGGTGGCAATCGATGTCGTGGGCCAGACCGTCGAGCTTCCCGCGCCGCGATAGATGGGAGGGATTCGAAGCCCCTGCTTGGTCAAGGTCAGGGGATTGCTGAATTCACGGGAGGCATGACGACGACGCTGCCGCCCATTTGGGCGAGCGCAGACTTCGGCTGCTTGCATCGGGGAAGGAGACGAGATGCCGGACCAACCCAACGAGAACTGGCAGCGGCTGGGAGCCGTCGAAGACCTGAAGAAATGCGCTCTTCAGCAGCTGGAAGTCGGCCGAGCCCACATTGCTCTTTCCTACCGCGACGGCGCGTTCGGCGCAGTCTCCGGCCTCTGCAATCATGCCGGGGGACCTCTCGGCCAAGGGTCGCTGAAGGACGATTATATCGTCTGTCCTTGGCACAACTGGATGTTCCATCGCCTGACCGGGCAGGCACGGCCAGGAATTGCAGCCGCGGTGCCGAGCCACGCGTTGCGCATCCAGGGCGGAGACCTCTACATCGATATGACCCCGGCTACCCCGCGGATTCAGGCACCGCATGCCAGGCACCCGTTGAGCCGGTCCATCGTGCGCGAGCCGGGTCCGCTACGGGTTGCCGGAATCTCCACGACGGCCATGAACCGCGAGTTCCCGCGCTATTCCACCTCGGAAGGCATGCTTCAGACGTCGCTTGGCCACGCCGAGGAAGCTGGAATGGAAACACGCTTGATCCGTCTCAACGATCTTCGCTTCCGCGCGTGCGAAGGCTACTATTCCAAGAGTGCCCATGCCTGCACGTGGCCTTGTACGATCACGCAGATGGACGCCACCGATCAGCTCGACGCGGTCTATGAGGCGCTGGTTTTCTGGGCCGACATCGTCTTGATCGCCACGCCCATCCGGTGGGGCGGCCCCAGTTCGCTCTACGTCAAGATGACGGAGCGGCTGAATTGCGTGCAGAACCAGATCACGATCCACGATCGTGTGCTCATCCGCAACAAGGTCGCCGCCTTCATCGTGATCGGCGGGCAGGACAATGTTCAGTCGGTCGTCGGCCAGATGATGATGTTCTTCGGAGAGCTCGGCTTCTCTTTCCCGCCGTTTCCGTTCATCGCCCATAGTCGTGGCTGGTCGGCCGAGGACATGGAGAATCACGTTGCCGAGGTTCGAAACAGCGCCGAGCTGCACCAGGGCGCTCGTGAGCTTGTCGACCGATGCGTCGAGCTGGCGGAACGTCTGGCGACGTCGGACAGGGACGCAACCCACGTCGCGCGAGGCGGTCGCAAGGCTCATCCTCTGGATTCCGAGGATCGCTAGCACTTCTGCGCACGCGCGCTCGTCCGCAATGTTGTGGCGTGTCTCCACGACCTTCGATGGAGGAGAGGCCATGGCATTGTCCGGCACGAGCGCACCCAGCAACACGGCGGCAAGGCTTCGCATGATCCGTTCGATCCTGGCCTGGGGCCGCCGTAGCCGTGTCCGTCTGCGGATCATGCAAATGTAAAGCGCCGCTTAAGATTTGCACGGGAGCTTGGCCGGCAACCGGAAATAGCCTCCTGTCGCGCTGCTCGCTGACCGATGGTAGCGTGTCGCTTCATCAGGCTGGTGTGTCGAATGGAAGAAGCGGACCTGCTCGCCTTCTGGGGGAAGGCCCAGTCGCGCCGCGACTCGGGACCGGCCTGGCATCCGCTGCCCTATCATGCGCTCGACGTCGCGGCGGTCGGCAAGCGGTGGCTGGAGCTCGATCGCTCGCTCTCGCGCTGGCTCTCCCGGTCGCTGGGCGTCCCGGCGGCGGATCTGCCCGCGCTGCTGTGGCCGCTTCTCGCTCTCCATGATCTCGGCAAGTTTGCCGCCGCGTTCCAGATCAAGGCGCCGGAATTCCAGCCGCGATCGCTGTTCGGTGATCTGCCGGACCTGCGCAGCACCGGCTTTCGTCACGACAGGGCCGGCTACCACTTCCTGAAGCAGCGCTTTGCCGAATGCCTTCCCCATTGGCATCCCGACGACAGATGGGCCATCGATCCCCTTCTGCGGGCGTTCACCGGCCATCACGGCGAGCCGCCCCCCGACACCCCGGCGGGCCGGCTGCTCGACGACTTTCGTCCCGAAGGCATCGAGGCGGCACGCGCCTTCTGCCACGCCATCCTCGCGCTGGCGAACCCGCCGGCGATGCCGCCCGACGAGCGCCTGGCCAAGCGCGCCTCGACCACCCTGGCCGGCTTCGGCATCGTCTGCGATTGGCTCGGATCGAATCAGGACCACTTTCCGTATGAGCCGCCGACCCGCTCGCTGCCGGACTACTGGTCGCTTGCACAGGAACGCGCCACGGCCGCCGTGACGGCGGCCGGTCTCGTGAGCGCCGCGCCCGGTGTCCCCGTGACGCTGCCTGCCCTGCTGCGGATTCCGGATGCCGTGCCGACCGGCCTGCAGGAATGGGCTGCCACCGTCGATTTGCCGAAGGGACCGCTGCTGATCCTGCTCGAAGACGAAACCGGCAATGGGAAGACCGAGGCAGCCCTGATCCTCGCCTCGCGCCTGATGGCTGCCGGCGAGGCGCGCGGGCTGTACACCGCGCTTCCGACGATGGCGACCGCGAATGCTCTCTTCGAGCGCCTCGCGGCCTGCCATCGCCAGCTCTTCCAGGCCGATGCCACGCCGTCGGTCGCGCTCGTCCATGGCCGCAGTCACCTTCTGTCCGCCTTTCGCGCGCTGGAGCTGGGCGACGTCGGCCGGCAGGAGCGTTACGACGACGAAGACAGCGCCTCTGCCCTCTGCAGTGCCTGGCTGGCCGACGACAGGCGCAAGGCGCTGCTGGCCGACATCGGCGTCGGCACCATCGACCAGGCCCTGCTGGCGATTCTGCCCGTCCGTTTCCAGGCGCTTCGCCTCTTCGGCCTGGCCGGGAAGGTCTTGGTGCTCGACGAGGTGCATGCCTACGACTCGTTCGTGGGCCAGGAACTGCAGCGCCTGATCGAGTGGCAGGCGACGCTGGGCGGGTCCTGCATTCTCCTGTCGGCGACGCTTCCCGATTCCGTGCGACGGCGGCTGCTCTCCGCCTTCCGGTACGCGGTCGACGGGGTGTCGATCGAAGTCGCGGAAGGCCGCTACCCCATGGCGACGCTGGCAAGCTGCAACGGTGTCGCGCTGTCGCCGCCGCTGGGCCGCTCGCGGCGGGCGCGGCGCTTGCCCGTGCGTTTCCTGCACGGCATCGACGACGCGCTGGACTGCGTGCGCCGGGCCGCGCAGGCGGGACAGGCGGTCGCCTATATCCGGAACACGGTCGACGACGCCATCGAGGCGCATGCGAGGCTGAAGGAACAGGGCGTCGATGCGCTGCTCTTTCATGCCCGGATGGCGCTGGTCGATCGCTTCGACGTCGAGCGCCGGATATTGCGGCTGTTCGGCAAGGGCGGTGACGCCGCGGCGCGGTCGGGCCGGATCGTCGTGGCGACCCAGGTCATCGAGCAGTCGCTGGACATCGACTTCGATGCGATGGTCACGGACCTGGCCCCCATCGACCTCATCGTCCAGCGCGCCGGTCGGCTGTGGCGCCATGACCGCCCCGGAAGAGGTGGAACGGCCGAATTGGTTGTCGTCGCGCCGGACCCTGCCGCTGTGGCCGACAAGGAGTGGTATGGCCGCCTGCTGCCCCGGGCCCGATGGGTCTATCCGGATCATGCCCGCCTCTGGCTCACCGCCGACATCCTCCGCCGGCAGGGCGCGATCGAGACGCCGGACGGCGTCCGCACGCTGATTGAAGCCGTCTACTCGGAGGCGGCCGAGGATCGTATCCCCGAGGGGTTGCTTGAAACCCGGTTGGCGGCCGAGGGAACGTCATCGGCGCATCGCGGCATGGCCAATCGCCAGATCCTTGGTCCGCGTGATGGATATGTGAGCGGCGGGCCATGGGAAGACGAGGCGCGCGCCACCACGCGCCTGCAGGACAGGCCGCAGTCGACGGTGCGACTGGCGATAGCGCGTGATGGCAAGCTCGTTCCCTATGCCAGCACTGTCGTGGAAGCGGCGGAACGGATCGGCGAGTCCCATCTTTGGCTCTTGAGCGAGCTTCAGGTCGCCGAGACCCGCGCGCACAGTGCCGCCATCCCGCCCGAGTATGCCCAGGAGGCGGCAAGGGTGATGGCAACGTGGGGCCGCTTCGATCAGTCGAAGATACTCGTCGTTCTGGTACCGGACGAAGGTTGCTGGCGGGGCCATGTCACGAACAAGGCCGGCGCGCGTTCCGAGTTCGGCTACACGCGGAATCTGGGCTTGGCCTTCGCATCGGACTGAATCGCGCTGACTAGTCCACCGATATTCAACTGTCGCGGGCAGACCTGTCAGTTGTTCCCATGATACCGTTTGCAAGTGATGGGGATGGGATAGTGGCGGCGGGAACGTCCTTCAATTTGCTGCAGTGTTGCTGGCTGCCATTTCTCCGGCGATCGGGCCGGGTCGAATGGGCGAGACCTGACGCGCTGACGCACGATCTCGACGGCGATCCCGTCGTCGGCGTTTCATGGGGACGGCCCGATTTCGACGCGGCGGCGCATGAATTCCTGATCGGTCTTCTGGCAACGGCCATCGCGCCCGCCGACGATGTGGAATGGCGCGAATTCTGGCGCCGGCCGCCCCCGCCGGAGGTGCTGGCGGCGCGATGGCAACTTCTTTCGGAACACTTCGACCTCGATGGCGCCGGCGCCCGGTTCCTGCAGGATCTGGACGAGCTCGACGGCGCCGAGGAAAAGGACATCGCCGGCCTGTTCATCGACAGCCCCGGCGACAAGACGATCCGCGACAACACCGACCACTTCGTGAAGCGCGGCCACGTCCCCGCGATCGGTCGGCCCGCGGCGGCCATGGCGCTGTTCACGCTCCAGGCCTATGCGCCCGCGGGTGGCGTCGGGCATCGGACGTCGCTGCGCGGCGGCGGTCCTCTGACCACGCTGGTCGAACATCCGCAGCGCCCGGCGCTGTGGCATCGGCTCTGGTTGTCGGTCGAAACGCGACAGAGCATCCAGGATCGCAACGCGGCCGGCCAGTTGGCTGCCGACCCCGGGCACGTGTTTCCCTGGACGGTGCCGACCCGTACATCCAATCCGAAGGCGCGAGGTGTCGCCACGACGGCCGCCGACGTTCATGCGCTGCAGGTCTATTGGGGCATGCCGCGCCGCATTCGTCTGATCTTCGAGCCGTCGGCGGGCCGTCCGTGCGCCCTGACCGGCCGTCCGGATGACGTCCTCGTGCGTGCATACCGGACGCGCAACTACGGCACCAACTACACGGACGATTTCAAGCATCCGCTGACACCCTACTACTGCCAGAAGGTAGGCGAACCATGGCTCGCGGTTCACGGGCAGCCTGGCGGCATCGGCTTTCGGCATTGGGTCGGCCTGCTGGTCAGATCGGAGGATGCAACTCGCGAGCCGTCGGCGGCCGTGGCGAGCGCCCTGCGCCGGCTCGATGGTCCCGACGAGTTGCGTCTGTCGGTTCTCGGCTATGACATGGACAACGCGAAGCCCCGCGGCTTCATCGTGTCGGCCATGCCGATCGTCGGACTCGCCGATCCTGCCCATGCCGAGCTGATGCGCTTCCTTTCCCGGGCGCTGGTCCTGGCAACCGATCAGGCCGCGCGACTGATGCTCGGCACGATCAAGGCGGCGCTCTTCGACAACCCTGCCGAAGCGCGGGGCGATTTGTCGTTCTACGGAGAGCGCCTGTGGCGCGTCACCGAAGCAGATTTCTATGGCGCGTTGCGCTCTGCAATGGCGCTCGATCCCACCGTCCCGGACGCCGACGCGTCGCTACGTCAGGCGTGGCGGTCGACGTTGCGGACCGCCGCGTTGGCGCTGTTCGACGAGGCGGCACGCACCGATGCGCTGGACATCGTCGACCTGGCGCGCGTGGCCGCGGCCCGGCGCAACCTCCTGTCCGGCTTTGGTGGATTTGGCAAGAGTGGACGGGCGCTGTTTGCGGCACTGCGGCTCGCCGGGCCGCTCGAACGGACGAAACGACGAGGCGCGGCCGGGCGTGGCCGAGGGGAGGCCCGGGCATGACAGGCTCGCACCATGGAGACATCGCGCGACGGTGGTGGCATGGACTGGTCAAGGACCCCGCCAGACGCGGAGCCGCCCGGGCCTCGCTGGCACGCCTTCGCCGCGCCGGCGCGCGCACGGACGCTTTCCTGGAGCCGGCGACGAGCGACCTGGTGCGGCGCCTCGGCGTGACGTCGCCGAAGCAGGTCGACCGGGCGGCTGCCATCGCCATGGTCCTGGCGCATGTTCGGGAGGACGACGCAACGCCTGTCGCGCGCGCCTGCGGGCCGGCCGACGACTCCGACAGCGGCAAGCTGAAGTACAATCGCTTCCGGCGCCTTCTGCAGGCCGAGGACGACGAACTGGTCGACCAGATGCGGCGGCTGGTCCATCTCCTTGGCGGACGAGTCAATGTCGCAGACCTCGCGACCAGCCTCCTTTTCTGGGGCGACGGCACGCGGCGGCGATGGGCGCTCGCCTACTACCGGGCAGATCGGGAGCCCGAAAGCGCCGCGGCTTCGGCGGCACGACCCTCGACCTCGGAAGATCCCTCCCGCGAAGGAACTGAAGGCCATGGCTGATTTCGTCCAGCTTCATCTCTTGACGGTCTACGGTCCGTCCAACCTCAATCGCGACGATACCGGCCGGCCCAAGAGCGCCGTGTTCGGCGGCGTTCCTCGTCTGCGTGTGTCTTCTCAGAGCCTGAAGCGGGCGTGGCGGGAATCGGACGTCTTCGTGCAGGCGCTGGGAAGCCATATGGGACGGCGGACGCAGCGACTGGGACAGCTCATCGTCGAGCATCTTGCCGGGCGCGGGGTGTCGGAGCCGGACGCCCTTGCCGTTGCGCGGCCGATCGCCGGCGTCTTCGGGAAGATCAAGGCCGAGGACGACGAGGATGCGGCCTTCATCGAGCAGCTCGCCTTCGTCTCGCCCGAGGAAGTGAAGGCTGCACTGGCTTTGGCGGACCAGGCGATCGACGACAAGACGAAGGACCTCAAGCCCAAGGCGGAGCAGCTTCTGCGCAAGACCGACACCGCCGCCGACATCGCCATGTTCGGCCGCATGCTGGCGGACGCCGCTCAGTTCAACCGCGAGGCGGCGGTTCAGGTCGCTCATGCTCTCACGACTCACCGCGCCGTGGCCGAGGACGACTACTACACGGCCGTCGATGACCTGAAGGACAAGCTGAAGGCCCCCCGGGAAGATGCGGGCGCCGGTTTCCTGGGCGTCCAGGAGTTTGGCGCCGGGGTGTTCTATCTCTACGTCTGCATCGATCGCGGCCTGCTTGAACGCAATCTGGGCGGCGACCGTGAAGTGCGCGACGCGGCGCTGCGCGCCCTGTGCGAGGCGGCGGCCAAGGTCGGCCCGCGTGGCAAGCAGAACAGCTTCGCCAGTCGCGCGAGCGCCAGCTACGTCCTGGCCGAGCGCGGAGCCCAGGCCCCGCGCAGTCTCGTCGCTGCCTTTCTCCGGCCTGTCGGAGCCGACGACCAGCTCGCGGAGTCGATCGTCCGGCTCGAGAAGCTGAGAGACGATCTCGACAGGGCCTATGGTCCCGCCGCGGATGCCCGCGAAACCTTGAACGTATCGGCCGGCACGGGATCGCTCGACGCCCTGACCGGGTTCGTGACGGCGTGACGGGCATGCGCTTCCTGCTGTTCACGTTGTATGGCCCGGTGGCGGCACATGGCGAGGTCGCGGTCGGCGAACGCCGCATGGGCTGGGATCGTCCGGCACGTTCCGCGGTTCTCGGGCTGGTGGCGGCCGCATTGGGACTGCCGCGCGACGACGAGACGGGGCATCGACGGTTGGAAGAAGGCTTGTGGTACGCCGTTCGGACGGAGTCCGGGGGCCGGCCCTGGACCGACTATCATACGATCCAGGCGCCGGGGACGCGGCGCAACCGGTCCTTCGCGACGCGTCGGGAGGAGCTGTCGGTCGATGACCTCAATACCATCCTGTCCTTGCGCGAATGGCGGAGCGACGCGCTCTACACCGTGGTCCTCTGGCCGACGCCTCAGGGCGGTATCGACCTCGAATCGATCGCCGCGGCATTGGTGCGGCCGCATTTCGTCCTCTATGTCGGGCGGAAGGCGGGGCCGCTCGGCTGGCCGCCAGTGCCGCGCATCGTCGAAGCCGCAACCCTGGTCGACGCCTTGGCCGCCGACCCGCAGCGGCAGGATGCCACCCGGCAGCGCTGGCTGAACTATCCTGCGCAGGCGGCCTCGCTGGCTTTCGACGCAGAAGCCGAGGCGTTCGGCGCTCCGAAGCCGGATCGCATCGTCGTTCGTCGCGACCGGTCTGTGAGCCGGATGCGGTGGCAGTTCACGGAGCGGCGCGAAGGCGTCCTGGATCGGCAGGGCGATCCGGGATGACGGCCTTGTTCCTCTCCCGGGCGCGCCTCAAACCCGATCAGGCGACCACCGCGCTGCTTCCCATCCTGGCTCCGCAGGGACGGCTCACGTCGCATGTGGGCAAGGCACTGATGTGGTCCCTGTTCGCCGACCGCGACGATCGCAAGCGGGATTTCCTGTGGCGCTGGGATGGCGCACGGCCGGGCCGCCTGGCGGGCGAGTTCCTGATTCTCTCGGGGAGGCCGCCCGTGAATTCCGGTCTGTTCGAGCTGGAGACCAGGGATTTCGCGCCGGCGCTCTCGGTCGGCGACCGGCTGGCGTTCAGGTTGAGAGCCAATCCGGTGATCCGGCGACGCGTGGACGGCCGGCCGCGGACGACGAAGCATGACGTCGTCATGCACGGCCTGCGCGATCGTCTGAAGGGAGAACGTGCAGCGCCCCGCCAGGCCCTTCTGGCAGAGGCGGGACTGGCCTGGATGGGGCGCCAGCTCGCGGAAGCGGGCGCCGATCTGATCGGCGACAGCCTGCGCGTCGATGGCTATCAGCAGCATCGCATATCCGACGGCCGCGGGCGGGAGATCGCATTGTCGAGTCTGGACTTCGACGGCGCTCTCCTCGTCACCGATCCCGATCGCCTCCTGTCGCGCCTGGCGTCGGGTTTCGGATCGGGGAGGGCCTATGGGTTTGGGCTGATGCTCATCCGGCGGGCTTAGACGCCATGTCTCGGGCCGTACCCGGGCTGATGCCGCCAAAGCCCATCCCCATGAAGGATCGCGCTTCGATCCTGTTCGTCGAGAGAGGCGAACTCAACGTGCTCGACGGCGCCTTCGTCGTCGTCGACGAGAACGGCGTGCGCACGCATATTCCCGTGGGCGGACTCGCCTGTCTCATGCTCGAACCGGGCGCGCGCATCAGTCACGCGGCGGTGACGCTGGCGTCGCGTGTCGGTTGCCTCCTGATCTGGATCGGCGAGGCCGGCGTTCGGCTTTATGCCGCTGGACAGCCGGGCGGCGCGCGGTCGGATCGGCTGCTGTATCAGGCACGGCTGGCGCTGGACGACGAGCTGCGCCTGAAGGTTGTCCGGAAGATGTTCTCGCTGCGCTTTGGCGAGGAAGCGCCGCTCAGACGTTCGGTCGACCAGTTGCGCGGCATCGAGGGCGTGAGGGTGCGCGAAACGTACAAGCTGATCGCCCAGCGCTATGGGGTCCAGTGGCGGGCGCGCCGCTACGATCCGCAGGCGTGGGAAGCAGCCGACATTCCCAACCAGTGCCTGTCGCAGGCGACCTCGTGCCTCTACGGTCTTTGCGAGGCGGCCGTTCTCGCCGCGGGTTACGCGCCCGCCGTAGGATTCCTCCACACCGGCAAGCCGCAGTCGTTCGTCTATGACATCGCAGACCTGTTCAAGTTCGAGACGGTCGTGCCGGTCGCGTTCCAGGTGGCCGGTGACGTCCTGCGCGGCCAGCGTGGCAGCCAGGTCGGCCACATGAGCGAGGTGCGTCGGCGATGCCGCGACTCGTTTCGCCAGACGAGGTTGCTGGAGCGGATCATCCCCGCCATCGAGGACGTGCTGTCGGCCGGCGGCATTGCGGTGCCGGACGCGCCGGCCGACGCGCAACCCGTGGCCATATACGAGGAGACGTCCGGCGATGCTGGTCATCGTGGTTGAGAACGCGCCGCCGCGGTTGCGCGGCAGGCTCGCGGTCTGGCTGCTGGAAATCCGTGCCGGCGTCTATGTGGGCGTGTATTCCCGGCGCACGCGTGAAATGATCTGGCAGCAGGTCTGCGGCGAGATCGGCGAGGGGGATGCCGTCATCGCCTGGACGGCGCCCAACGATGCCGGCTTCGATTTCGACACGGTGGGCGTCAATCGACGAGAACCCTGCGACTTCGACGGCCTGAAATTGGTACGCTTCAAACCCGTCGCCGCCTCGTCAGGGGCGAAGTCGGATGGTGGGTCGGCCGGGCGCTGATGTGCCGTACGTTCTTTGACATCGTGAATATGCTTTGGAATCAACCTCTTCTGGGAAGAGTGTTCCCCGCGCACGCGGGGATGAACCGAGCCAGGTCAACACCCGCCGGCGCTGGGTCTTGTGTTCCCCGCGCACGCGGGGATGAACCGCCTACCCCGCCTGCTCCGCCGCCTGTGGAGGTGTGTTCCCCGCGCACGCGGGGATGAACCGAGCAGGCGTCGTTCGATGATTTTGTCGACACCGTGTTCCCCGCGCACGCGGGGATGAACCGCACCGAGAGACTTGGATGTGCCGATCTTTGACGTGTTCCCCGCGCACGCGGGGATGAACCTGCCACGTTCTTCGCCAGACTGGCAACGCCGCTGTGTTCCCCGCGCACGCGGGGATGAACCGCTCACTGGCTCTCAGCGCGAGCTCACCGATGAGTGTTCCCCGCGCACGCGGGGATGAACCGCCAGATCAGGCAGCGCGGCTGCGGTTCCGTGGGTGTTCCCCGCGCACGCGGGGATGAACCGCCCTTGGTGCTGCCATGACAACCATCGTCGTCGTGTTCCCCGCGCACGCGGTGATGAACCGAGCAGTGATTTTTACGTGCAAAATGCCATTGAGTGTTCCCCGCGCACGCGGGGATGAACCGGCCACGAAAGAGGAAACCTTGTGGCGTCGTTAGTGTTCCCCGCGCACGCGGGGATGAACCGGTGAGAAATGGGCCGACGCCGAGCGCTGGGAGGTGTTCCCCGCGCACGCGGGGATGAACCGACGTATCTGGGGCTGTCGGATGACGAATTCGTGTGTTCCCCGCGCACGCGGGGATGAACCGGCCGGGTGAGGGAAAAGCCGGACTCGTAGTCGGTGTTCCCCGCGCACGCGGGGATGAACCGTATAGGCGACCACTGTGCCGACTGCGCTGCACGTGTTCCCCGCGCACGCGGGGATGAACCACCTGAGGCCTTAGGGCCTCAAATCTTCCACACGTGTTCCCCGCGCACGCGGGGATGAACCGCTCCAACGCTGGCGCCATGGGGTTGCAGTCGCGTGTTCCCCGCGCACGCGGGGATGAACCGATCAGGTTCTTTGCCTGCGGCGAGTACGGCGAGTGTTCCCCGCGCACGCGGGGATGAACCGCCGCCCCGCGACATGGGGCGGGGGGCCTCGACGTGTTCCCCGCGCACGCGGGGATGAACCGAGCGCATGTCCTCGACTGCTTATCAACGGGCGGTGTTCCCCGCGCACGCGGGGATGAACCGGGCTGGAAGGCGCTCGCGGCTATCATGTTCGAGTGTTCCCCGCGCACGCGGGGATGAACCGTCCCCGTAAATTCCAGCACCGCCGCCCTGCAGGTGTTCCCCGCGCACGCGGGGATGAACCGTATGTGGCTCCAGTTGTTGGCGCACACGGATCGTGTTCCCCGCGCACGCGGGGATGAACCGGTCAACTGGATCGCGATCGGCATCTGAGCCCGGTGTTCCCCGCGCACGCGGGGATGAACCGGCACCTTCGATCGCTACGACCAGGAGCGTCTCGTGTTCCCCGCGCACGCGGGGATGAACCGTTGTCATTGACGTTTCGGCTCAGAAGATGCCCGTGTTCCCCGCGCACGCGGGGATGAACCGCAACTGAAGCGGCAGGCTCGCCGCCTTGGCTTGTGTTCCCCGCGCACGCGGGGATGAACCGCAGCTTGCTGATTCTTTCGGTAGCCCCAAGCTCGTGTTCCCCGCGCACGCGGGGATGAACCGATACTGGCCGGCACCTCCAAGATGACCTTCGGGTGTTCCCCGCGCACGCGGGGATGAACCGC
>QFCS01002121.1_pt1 | contig 17879 bp, 16 predicted proteins | sample 3576561 | NCBI WGS metagenome assembly QFCS01 | reverse complement strand
GTGGCGGCTCCGACATCATCGCGCGGCTGATCGCACCGGGTCTCGAGAAGCAGCTTGGCACGACGATCATCGTCGAGAATCGGCCCGACGCGACCGCGGTGCTGGGTGCGACGATCGTCGCGAAGGCCAAGCCGGACGGGCATACGCTTTATCTGTCCGACAACTCCTTCTATCAGAATCCGGCGATACTCGATTCGCTGCCGTACGACACGCTCAAGGATTTCACCGCCGTGACGATGCTGGCTCAGGGGCCGGTCATCCTCATCGTGCATCCGGACGTGCCGGCCAGGACGCTGCCCGAACTCGTTGCGCTCGCGAAGAAGCAGAACCTCACCTTCGCGTCGGGAGGCGTTGGCGCGTCGACCCACCTCGTGGGCGTGATGTTGAACCTGAAGGCGGGCACCAGCATCACCCACGTCCCCTTCAAGTCGTCCGGCCAGGCCCTGATTGCGCTGCTGGGCGGCCACGTCTCGATGCAGTTCGGTGGAATCAGCTCGGCGGCGCCCTACGTCAAGGACGGCAAGGTCCGCGCGATCGCCGTGACCGGCGATCGCCGCGACCCCTCGATGCCCGACGTACCGACCTTCCAGGAGTCCGGCATCACGGGCGCCGACGTGATGAGCGTCTGGGGGCTGCATGGTCCGCCCGGCACGCCGCTCGAGGTTCGGCGCACGATCCGGGATGCGGCGGCCGCCGTCATGCGCGATCCGGCGATGAACAGGCAGCTCGCGGAGCGCGGCTATCAGGTGATCGCCAGCACGCCGGAGGAGCACCAGGCGCAGACCACGGCGTTGGTCGGCCAGTGGATCGATGTCGGCAAGCAGGTGAACCTGAAGGAATAGGTCCGATGCCTGGTCGTCTGGCGGACAAGGTTGCGATCGTCACCGGGGCCGGATCCGTCGGCGCCGGATGGGGCAACGGTCGGGCAGCGGCCGTGCTGTTCGCCCGCGAGGGCGCACGGGTCGTGATAGTGGACCGCGACGCCGCGGCCGCCGCGGAGACCGTCCGATTGATCGAGGGGGAGGGCCATGAGGTGTTCGTTGTCGAAGCGGACGTTACGGATCCGGCTGCGGTCGACGCGGTGAGGGATGCGGCTCTCGAACGCTTCGATCGCGTCGACGTGTTGCTGAACAACGTCGGCGGTTCGATCACGGGCGGTGTTGTCGACATGTCGGTCGACGACTTTCGCCGCCAGATCGACCTCAACCTGACCAGCGTGTTTATCGTTTGCAAGGCAGTGTTGCCGGTCATGATCGAACGGGGCGGCGGTGCGGTCGTCAACGTCGGTTCGATCGGCGGCATGCGCCATCTCGGACACGATCACGTAGGCTATTCGGCCGGAAAGGCCGCGCTGGTGCAGTTCACGCGTCAGATTGCCGTGCGCCATGCGGCTGACGGCATCCGCTGCAACACGGTAGTCCCGGGCATGATCGACACCCCGCTGTTGGAACACCGCGTGTCTCGCCAGGAGGGACGCGCCGACCTCGCCACGCTGCGCAACGAAGCCAGGACGCGGGTCCCTCTTGGCCGGCGCGGGGATGCCTGGGATGTCGCCTATGCGGCGCTCTTCCTTGCCTCGGACGAAGCCAGGTACGTCACTGGGACGGAGATACTGGTCGATGGCGGTCTGATGGCGCGCAGTGCGTGATGAGCGCGGCATTCGGCGCTTTCCATCCTGCGGCTGTCGTTTGCTTATAATTTGAAGCCCGGCGCCGGACGGGCCTAACTTGCCGATCTAGACGGAGGTGCGTGTGACGGAAGCTGCAGGAAATCGCGTAGCCGGCAAGATCGCCGTGGTCACTGGCGCAGCGGGCGGCATTGGCCGAGCCAGTGCGCGGCGGCTGTCGGAGGAGGGCGCGTCGCTGGTCGTCACGGATATCGACTCGAAGGGCCTCGCGGAGACGGAGCGCCTGATCCGGGAGGCCGGTCGGCCGGTGCTGAAGGTCGAGGCCGACGTCACTGATGAAGCTGGGGTCGAATCCCTCTTCGCGACAGCGTTCGACACGTTCAAGCGGGTGGACATTCTCGTGAATGTCGTCGGCGGGGGACACTCGGGCCGCATCTGGGAAGCCAGGGTCGAGGACTGGGACTTCATCATGCGTTTGAACCTGCGTTCGACATTCCTGTGCACCCGCGCCGTCGCGGGGCACATGCGAGACCGCCGCTCCGGTCGGATCATCAGCCTGTCGTCGGGCGCCCGTGAGGGCACACCCTGGATGGCCTATTATACGGGCAATTCCGCCTACTCGGCGGCGAAAGCCGCCATCCATGGCTTTACGCGCGGCGTGGCGCTCGAGCTGGCCGAATACGGCGTGACCGTCAATGCGGTGGCGCCTGGACCCATCGAGACCGAACGGACCGGGCCAGGCTTCCGCAAGATCGAGAACCTCGACTACGGACCTATTCGGGCGACGCCGCTGCGCCGCATCGGCGTTCCGGACGATATCGCCAATGCGGTGCTCTATCTTGCTTCCGACGAGGCCAACTACATCACCGGCGTCACTCTCGCCGTCGCAGGAGGTCGCTAGCCATGGATACGTCGATCGAGATCGCCAGTGGCATGGACAGCGACGTCGCAGCTCTCAAGGCGAAGGCCGCTGACTACGGCGCTCGCCATCAGGTCATCGACCGTTGTGTCTGGCCTGACGGCAGGCAGATCGCGGTGAACTTCACCGCCGACTTCGATGCCATGCTGCTGCGCCGTCTGCTGAACGAGCCGCCGTCACAGCTCGCGAAGGGAGAGTTCGGCGGCCGCGTCGGCATCTGGCGCCTGATCGAGCTGTTCGACAGCCATGGCATCAAGGCCACGATCTTCACGCCGGGTCGCATCTGCGAGCTCTACCCGCAGGCGGTGAAGGCGGCAGCGAAGAGCGGACACGAGATCGCCGATCACATGTGGGAGCACCAGGTCCCCAAGGATCCTGAGCTGGAGCGCGATCATCTGCGCAAGGCCAAGGCCGCCATTGAAAAGCTCACGGGTCGCCCGCCGGTCGGGACTCGAAGCTGGCATACGCGCGAGCTGCTGCTCGAAGAGGGCTTCATCTACAATTCCCACGATTCGCTGGATCATCGAGCGCAGTATGTGAGCGGACCCGACGGTACGCAGCCCCTGCTGAACCTGCCGTTCCACTATGCCATCGATGACGCGATGTTCTTCAGCTTCGCCTGGCTCAACACCGAGAACCAGGCGCAACGCATGATGGATCCCGAGCATGTCGAGGAGATCTGGTGGCAGGCCTTCCTGCAGCAGTACCAGCAGGGCGGCTATCTCAACATCTGCATGCACCCGTTCGTGTCGGGTCGCGCGCTGCGGATCGCCATGCTCGACCGCCTGATCGAGCGCATGAAGCGCCTGCCCGGCGTCTGGTTCCCGACCTGCGAGCAAGTGGCACGCCACTGCATCGCAGCCCACCCCGCCCGCTGAGAGGAGGCACGTCATGCCGTGGAAGGAACGCTATACGAGCAGCGACGAGAAGAGCCTTCTGGATTCCGAGGTGAGCTGGCCGGACGGCAACCGCTGCTGCTTTCGGGTCGTCGTCGACCTGTCGCCCGCCTGCGGGCCCGAAGGCATCAAGCCGTCGGACCTAGCGACGCCCGACGCCTACTATGGTGCCTATGGCGGACTCGCCACTTTGCGAGATGTACTGCGTCGCCATGGGATCAAGGCGACCTTCGCCGTTCCGGCGGTCATTGCGGAGATCCATGAGGCCACGATCCGCAGCCTGCACGATGAAGGGCACGAGATCGCCGCGCATGGTTTCAAGCACGAGGATGTGAGCCTGCTGGGGCGTGACGAGGAGCGGGCCCGGCTTGGGCGCACGACGGAGATCCTGGAGAGGGTTGTCGGACGGCGGCCGACCGGCTGGTTCTCGCTCGCGCGCCCGACCGACAAGTTCGCCGGCGGCGCCGTGAGCGCCAGCACGATCGACCTGCTGGTCGAGGCGGGGTACGACTACTTCGGCAACGGGCTGGCCGACGATATCCCGTACTACTGGGTGTCGGACTTCGCCAGCCGCCGCGCCATCCTGACGCTGCCATACTACTATCACTACGACGACCAGTTCTTTCTGCTGTTTCCCAGGAAGGGCACGGGCCTGGAAAATCCGGATTCGCTGTTCCGCAACTGGAAGGCCGAGCTCGATGCGCAGTACAAGCGCGGCCGGCAGTTCTCCATGGTCTTGCATCCGCATGCCATCGCCTGGCCGAACCGCCTGTATATGTTCGAGCGATTCCTCGATCATGCGCGGGACCTGCCGAGCCTGTGGTATGCCACCAGCGAGGCCTGCGCCCGGCATTGGCTTGCGACCTTCCCCGCGGCCACGCACCTCAAGCTCGAGGCGTCGATCTGGCAGGACTATCCCGGCAGCCTGAGCTGAGTCGTCTCGGCCAGAGCCTTCCGTCGGATTCAATCGCCAGAATCACGGTTCTTCCGGCCGGCATCTTCCGTAAAGGTGTCGTTGCAGCACGGAAGAATGGCCAGCTCGGCGGCAGGCGATCATGGACGCCATTTCCGCCCTGGCGGTCCGTTAGACACAAGGGGTGCAGTTGCGATCATCACCCTGCGCAGGGCGAAGCGACGTTGATCGGACCACGCGCAGAACGGGTCTTGATTCCGTCGGGCAGAACGAAATCGCCTGACTGCCGGTAGCATCGGCGAGCCGCCCACCCCGCGCCACGTGTCGTTTCGTTCTTCAGCAGTGCCCACTGCCCGACTTATTGCCCGTCGATGCCAGAAATGGTTTGTTCTGCGGTATCGGGGTGAAAGAGTTCAGTGGAGGAAACAGTGTTCAATAGGCGTAGTTTCATCGTTGCAGGCGGTGCCGCCGGTGCTCTCGGCATGTCCGCAGGCTGGCCGGGTATCGCCGCGGCGCAGTCCCAATTCTCGATCGTGACGGGCACGACCGGCGGCGTCTACTACCCGCTGGGCGGAGCCATGGCCAATCTGCTCAGCAAGAAGGTGCCAGGCTGGGCGGTCACTGCCGAGGCTACCGCCGGTTCCGTAGCAAACATGCACATGATCCGCGACGGCAAGGCCCAGATGGCGCTTACGCAGTGCGATACGGCCTATGATGGCATCAAGGGGCTCGACAAGTTCAAGGGCAAACCCGTCGAATCGCGCACGCTCTGCGTCATCTATCCCAATCTCGTGCATTTCGTGACCATGGAGGGCACCGGCATCAACAAGCTCTCCGACATCAAGGGCAAGCGGATCTCGACCTCCGCACCTGTCAGCGGATCGGAAGTCATGGCGCTTCGCATCCTGGACGAGCTCGGCCTCAAGGTCAGCGACATCAAGCGCGAGCGGCTCTCGCCGGCCGAGAGCACCAACGCCATGAAGGACGGCAAGCTCGACGGCTACTTCTTCAATGGTGGCCCGCCGGTTGCGGCGATCGCCGATCTCGCGGCCACGCAGGGCGTCAAGATCAAGCTCATTCCCACGGCCGATCTCGTGCCTGCGCTGAACAAGAAGTATGGACCCGTCTTCGCGCCGGGAACGATCAAGGCGAACGCCTACCACAACCAGGATGCGGCGGTGCCGGTGATCGCCATCTGGAACATTCTCGTCGTTCCCGCCTCGATGAAGGATGATCAGGCCTACACCATCATCAAGACGCTGTGGGAGAACCACGGCGATCTCGTGGCGACCCACAAGGCGGCGACCGACATGACGGCCGAGAACCAGAAGGAGGCCAATTCGTCGGTTCCCTTCCATCCGGGGGCACTCAAGTTCTTCGCCGAGAAGGGCATCAAGCTCTCGTAGCAGGAGTAGAGTTCGGGCAGGGGCTCCCTTTGGCGAGCCCCTGCCTCTTTTTTGGGACGGAAGCAATGACGGCGCAGAACGAGCTGTTGACTGACGAGGAACGTCGAAAGGTCGAGGAGCTGGTCGAACAGGAGGAGGGCGGCATCCACCGCTTCGCCGGATGGTGGGGAATGGTCCTCACCGGCCTGGCCGCGATCATGAGCATCTTCCATCTCTATGCCGCGGCGAGCACGGTCGATCAGCAGTCGCTGCGCGAGATCCATGTCGCCTTCGCGCTCTCTCTGGTGTTCCTCCTCTTTCCCATGATGAAGTCGTGGCGCAACCGGGTTGCGCCGTGGGATATCGTTGCCGCCGGCCTCTCGGTAGGTGTCATCTGGTACATGATGACGGGCGGCACCTGGACCAGCCTGGCAGGGGCCGACGACTTCCTCGATCGCTACGTGTCCCCGACGCGCATGGACGTTATCGTGGGAGGGGTGCTGATCCTCCTGGTCCTCGAAGCGACGCGGCGCGCGACCGGCTTGATCATGCCGATCGTCTCCATGCTGTTCTTCGCCTACGGCCTGTGGGGCAACTACCTGCCCGCGCCCTGGACACACAAGGGATATCCGTTCGTCGACCTGATCGCCGAGTTGTACATGACGCTCAATGGCATCTTCGGCTCGGCAATCGATGTTTCGGCGACGCTGATCATCCTGTTCACCATCTTCGGCGCCATCCTGCAGGCGTCGGGCGCCGGCCGGTTCTTCATCGACTTCTCCCTGCTCGCCATGAAAGGGCAGCCCAACGCTGCGGGGCGCGCCGTCGTGCTGTCCTCGTTCCTGCTGGGGGGGCCGTCGGGCTCGGGCGTCGCCACGACCGTCACCATCGGCACGGTTGCCTGGCCGATCATGCGCGAGGCGGGCTACGGCAAGTCCGCCGCCGGCGGGCTGCTCGCGGCCGGGGGGCTCGGCGCGATCCTGTCGCCACCGGTGCTGGGGGCGGCAGCCTTCCTGATCGCCGAATACCTGAAGATGTCCTACCTCGACATCGTGCGGATGGCGATCATCCCGACCTGCCTCTACTACTTTGGCCTGCTCGCCATGACCGAGATCGATTCACGCAAGTATAGGCTGCGCGCTGTCGATCCGAAGCTCGACCTGTCGATGCGGGATCTGCTGATCCGCTATGGTTTCCACTTCTCGTCGCTGCTGTCGGTGGTCGTTCTGATGATCTGGGGCTACTCGGCGACTTATGCAGTGTTCTGGTCGATCCTGCTCGCCGTGCTGGTGAGCTACATGCGCGCCGATACGGCGCTGTGGCCAAGCCGGTTGATCCGGGCCCTGGCCGATGGATCGATCCAGGCGCTCGGCGTAGCAGCGACCTGCGCCTGCGCGGGCATTATCGTCGGCATCATCACCAAGACCGGGCTGGCGCTGAAATTCTCGTCCATCGTCATCGACTTGGCGGGAGGCTCGATGTTCTGGACGGCGGTCTTCACCGCGCTGATCGTCTGGGTGGTCGGCCTGGCCGTGCCGGTGACTGCCTCGTACATCATGTGCGCAGTGATCGCGGCCCCGGCGCTGATCAAACTCGGCATCCCCGATTATGCGGCGCACATGTTCATCTTCTACTATGCGGTCCTGTCCGAGGTCTCGCCGCCCACGGCGCTGTCGCCGTTCGCGGCGGCGACGCTGACGCGCGCCGATCCCTACGTCACCACGCTGCAGAGCTGGAAATACGCCCTGCCGGCCTTCCTGGTGCCGTTCATCTTCGTGCTCGATCCGATCGGCACAGGCCTGCTGCTCGAGATGCCGAAGTCGCTAAGCTGGGCCTGGGTGCCCTGGGTCGTGATCGGCGCGGCCGGCGGCATCCTGGCGCTTGCCTTCGCCGCCCAGGGCCATATCTGGCGGCCGTTGTCGCCGCTGCAGCGGGTCGGCTTCGCCGTGGCGGGCCTCTCGCTTACCTTTCCAGACCTCGTGGACGACTGGGTCGGCGGCATGGTGGCGGCACGTGCCCTCGGGCTGGCACTTCTCGGTGCGCTGATCGCCTGGGAATTCCTCGGGGCACGCAAACCCCGCCCTGCCTGAACCAGAGGAAGGGTGGAATCCGGTAGTCGGAATTTCGTTGCTCGAAAGGACCTGAGTGCATAGCGTCTCCTGAGAAGGCCCCGTCCGAGGGCCGGACAAGGAGGAGGAAACACCATGGCTTCAAAGCGTATTGCGCGTCGCCGTTTCGTCGCCGGCACCGCGGCGGTGTCCGGTGCTTTCATTGCAGCGCCCTTCGTGCGGGGCGCCCATGCTGCCGGCAGGTTGTCGCTCGCCCTGTGGGACCACTGGGTGCCGAACGCCAACAGCGCCACCAAGAATGCGATCGACGAATGGGCGGCCAAGGAAAAGGTCGAGGTCCAGATCGACTTCATCACGTCGCAGGGCAACAAGCTGCTCCTGACCGGCGCAGCCGAGGCACAGGCGAAGTCCGGGCATGACGTCTTCGCCTTTTCGACCTGGCTGCCATCGCGCTACGCTAATCTCCTGGTGCCGATGAACGACGTCATGGAGCCGTTGATCAAGCAGAATGGAGCGGTCAACGCGACGGTCGAATATCTCGGGCTCGTGGACGGCAAGTGGCTCGCGGTGCCGGCGACGGTTGGCAGTCAGATCAAAGGCCCGTGCTCCCGGATCGATCTGATGAAGCAGCATGCGGGAATCGACGTCCAGGAGATGTATCCGGCCGGCGCTCCGCCGAAGGCCGAGAACTGGACCTTCGACACGTTCCTCAAGGCCGCCGAGGCCTGCAACAAGGCGGGCCATGCCTTCGGCATTGGGGTCGGCACGACGGCGGACAACGTCGACACGGCGGGTGCCATCTTCCACGGTTTCGGCGCCATGCTGGTCGATGGCAAGGGTGATATCACGGTCAAGAGCGATGCGGTGCGGCAGGCGCTCGATTACTACAAGCGTCTCATGGCTCAGTTGCCGAGCGACGTGCCGTCATGGGACGATGCCTCGAACAACAAGTGGCTGGTATCCGGCCGGGGCGCCATGATCATGAATCCACCCAGCGCCTGGGCGGTAGCCAAGCGTGACGCACCGAAGGTCGCCGAGCAGCTCTGGACGCACGGCTTTGCCAAGGGTCCGAAGGGTCGCTTCGCGCCCTTTGTGCCGTACTTCTGGGGGGTGTGGAACTTCAGCAAGAATCAGGCGGCCGCCAAGAGCCTGATCGTCCATCTCTCCCAGCAGGCTGTCGTCGAAAAGATGGTCGAAGCGAGCAACGGCTACGACCTGCCGTCCTTCGCCAACTTCGCGGCCTTCAAGACCTGGGCAGAGGAAGGCCCTCCGAAGGGCACGCTCTTCCACTATCCCAATCCCTACCAGCACCAGATTTTGTCGATCGCCGGCGCGCCGGCGCCTCACAAGATCGGCGAGCAGATCTATGTCCAGGCGCTGCAGACGCAGATGGCTGTCCGCCATTTCCGCGGTGAAGCCATGGAGAAAACGCTCGACTGGGCGACCGGCGAACTCGAGGGCTTCACACGCAACTGACCATCGGCTGGCCATTCCGAGGAGGGCAGGCCCGTACGGCGATGCCGTACGGGCCTTTCGCCTTCCTGCTATCGCAAGCCCGCACCGCGGCGTGCACGGGCTTCGAGAAGGCGGCGCAGGCCATGCCGGACGGCGTCTCCAGCGTAAGGCAAGGGACGCGATTTCATCGTAAGTGAGTCGTAAGCCTCCCTTGCTATTGAGGCGGCCCTTCAGGGTCCGCCTATGAGCCTCCGCCAGAACCTTGCCCTGTCCGATCTGTTGCGCCGTCTGCTGATGCGTCTGGCGAGCAGACGCGAGCGGAAGCGGCTTATCGTCGAGGATGCTGCCTCCTGGCGTGTCGGCTGGCGGGCTGCCGAGCAGGCTATGGTGCAGCGCGTGTTGAACGAGGTCAGCGCTGCGTGCGACCGCGGCGAGATCGTGCGCGTGCAATGCCCTGAACCCTCGGTCGTGGCGAAGGCGCTGGGAAGGAAGTATCCGACGGCACTCGTGTCGATCGACGCCAATGGCTGTTCTCTTGGCCTGTATGGCCGCCCGGCTCGCGACTTTCCCGCTGGTCGGAGTAGGGGAACGGAGCAGCCGGAAGGCGACGATGACCCAGCGGGAGTCCGGAGGCCTGCTTCAGGCGAACATCGCCTGACGGTCGTCGGTTGCGCGAATCAGTCGACGCCATCGGGAGGAACGATCGCGTCGCGATTCGGCCCTCAAGCGAATGGTGCTGCCGGACAGGATTGAACTGTCGACCTCTCCCTTACCAAGGGAGTGCTCTACCACTGAGCTACGGCAGCGTCCTGTAGCGTGGCGGGCGGGATATGCCACAGGGCCGACGACGGTTCAACCGCCGGCCGCCCCCCGAAATCGGCGACCCGCGGTGCCTTGCCGCGCCTGGCGCGCCTGCCTACGCTTCAAGCAAGGCAAAGGCAGGAGGAAAGCCAATGGACTGGCGCCCGATTTCGGCCGATTCCCATATCACTGAGCCGCCGAACTGCTACGTAGACCATATCGATCCGGCCTGGCGGGACAGGGCACCGCGCGTGATCCACAAGGAAGGCATGGGCGATATCTATGTCGTCGATGGCATGAAGACGCCGGTGCCCATGGGCCTGATCGCCGCCGCGGGCATCGCACCCAAGGACATCCGCATCGGCGGGGCACGATTCCAGGACCTTCATCGCAGCGGCTGGGATCCGACCACGCGCCTGGCCGACCAGGACCGGGACGGCGTCGCTGCGGAGATCATCTATCCGACGGTCGGCATGCTGATCTGCAATCATCCCGACGTCGACTACAAGAAGGCTTGCTTCGACGCCTACAATAGATGGCTCCAGACCTACGTCGCGCACGATCCAGGACGCCTGATCGGCCTGGGGCAGACGGCGGTCCGCACGGTCAACGAGGGCATCGAGGATCTTGAACGCATCAAGGCCATGGGCTTCCGGGGCGTGATGATGCCGGGCAATCCCGGCCAGAAGGACTACGACGATCCGGCCTACGATCCGTTCTGGGAGGCGGCCGTCGCTCTTGGCCTGCCACTCTCGTTCCACATCCTGACCTCGAGCGGCGACAACGGCCTCAGCAAGCCGCGCGGCCCCAAGATCAACGGGTTCCTGTCGATCATCCGCGGCTGCCAGGACATCATGGGCATGCTGGTCTATTCCGGCGTCTTCGAGCGCCATCCGGGCCTGCGCGTGGTCTGCGTCGAAGCCGATGCCGGCTGGGCACCGCACTTCATGTATCGCATGGACCATGCCTACAAGCGCCACCGCTACTGGATGAAGGGAAGGGAATTGCAGCGCCTGCCGTCGGAGTATTTTCGGGAGCACATCGCGCTCACCTTCCAGGACGACTGGACGGCGTTCCAGGTCGCCGAGCAGCTCGATCCGCGGCAGCTCATGTGGGCCAATGACTTCCCGCACAGCGATTCGACCTGGCCGTGGAGCCAGGAAGTCATCGCCCGCCAGACCGGGCATCTCAGCCCGGCGCTCAAGAAGCGGATTCTGCGGGACAATGTGGTGGAGCTGTACGGGCTGGCGGCCTGAACATCCTCGGCGACGTGCGAATTTGCACTCTATGGGAACCTGCGCACGTTGCGTGCGTTTGCGTCTGGACCTGCCGACGTCCGCTGCGCGGCGGGTCCGGGAGGGTGTTCTGCCCTTCCGAGGCCTTTCGCCTTGAGGGGAATACGTCATGCTGAAGAAACTATTGGTCGTCCTGGCGACGACCATGCTCATGTCGGCCTGCGCTTCCGAACCGCCGCCGGCGCCACCGCCGCCTCCACCGCCGCCGCAGCCGCAGTCATTCATGGTCTTCTTCGACTGGGATCGCTCGAACCTGTCGTCGCAGGCGGTCCAGACCATCCAGCAGGCTGCCGCTGCCTTCAAGAGCCGCGGTGCTGCGCGCATCACGGCGACCGGCCATACCGACACGTCAGGCCCCGAAGCGTACAACATGGCGCTCTCGCTGCGCCGTGCCAACGCCGTCAAGCAGCAGCTCGTGCGCGACGGCGTACCGGATCAGGCCATCCAGGTGATCGGCCGCGGCGAGGCCGGCCTGCTGGTGCAGACCGCCGATGGCGTGCGCGAGCCCCAGAACCGCCGCGTCGAGATCGTGATCGACGGCGGACAGTCGGTCACGACTGTCACCTATGTGACGACCGACCCGCTGTCCTACTGCCGGGCACTCAGCCAGGTCTATCGTCGCAACATTAGCAACTCGAATGCCGACGCGGTCGCTGGTGCGGCGCTGGCGGAGTGCGAGGCCGGCCAGACCGACAAGGGCATCCCGACACTGGAGCGGTTGCTCACGGACGCGAAGATCCCGCTCCCAAAGCGGCAGTATTGAGCGGGCCGAAGGCTTGGAAAAAATAGAGCGGAAGGCGGCCCTCGATAGAGGCCGCCTTCTCATTTGCCGATGCAGTGCTCTTGGAGCCGGTCGAGGAAAGGCAGCTGCGCCGGGTTGATCCTCCGCCGCGCCTCCTCGAGGGAAAACCACGCCGCCTGATCGATCTCCGGGAACGTCTCCAGCCTGCCGCTGCGCGGCGGCCATTCGATCTGGAAAGAGCCACCCGCGATGCGGCCGGCATCGAACGTTGCTCCGAGAGCGAAGGCTTCCACGATCTTGCCGCCGCGCTGACGTATCTGGCCGAGCGAGACCAGGTGGCCCGGCGGCAATGGTCCCAGTTCCTCACCGAATTCGCGTCGCGCGGCAGTCTCCGCGTCCTCCTCCGGTCCATGTTCGCCCTTGGGAATCGACCACGCGCCGAGATCCTTGCGACGCCAGAACGGACCTCCGGGATGCACGAGCAGCACCTGCAGCGCGTCACCTTCGCGCCTGTAGAGAAGGATGCCGGCACTCTTTGCGGCCATGCGAGATTTGCTCCTGTGTCCTTCGCCCACCGACGGTCGCGTAACGCGGTGCGTGCTGCAACCTCTCTTCAGGCTGCTCCGTTGACCCGCCACACAGGGAGTACCCATCGATGAAACCGCTCATCATCCTTGCGACCGCCGCAGGCCTGCTGGCCGGCGCCTGCAGCGTCAAGCACGAAACGGTTGAACGGCCGGCGACACCGACGGCCACCACGACCGTCGCCACGCCGACGCCGTCGGGCACTGTCGTCTACAGCGAGCCGGCGACGGCATCGTCCACCACCGTTTATACGACGCGCTGAGGGAGGCCACGATGAAACCCATCCTCGTTCTCGCCTTCGCAGCATCTGCATTGGGCGCGGCCTGCACCGTTCGCGAGGAGCGCGTCGTCCAGCCGACTCCGGCAGCTGCCGCCGTCGTAGCGCCAGCTCCCTCCAACGTCGTCTACACCGATACACCTCGCTCGACGACCACCACCGTCTACACCCGCTAGTCGCTTTTCCTCCGGGCGGGCGTTCGTCTTCCCGCATACCGGGCAGACCGATTTTTCTCGGGAACCTCGCTGGGCATGCTGCGTTTGCACCGCATGCCTGACAGCGAGTCCATCACCCGGCTCGCAGAGGGTGTCGCTTGGTTGCCGGATTGGCTGGTCGCGACGCTCATGCTGTTTGTCGCGGTCGGTATTGCCCTCTTGGCCCATCGGATTGTCTTGCGGACGGTCCGCCGGTTCGTTCCGGAACGCCATACCTTCATCCACGCACTGCTCGACGCGACACACGGAATCACGCGACTTGCGCTTGTGATTGTCGTGGTCGGGGCCGTCCTGCCGGCCGCTCCCCTGAATTCGGACGTGCGCGCCGTGATAGGGCATGCCCTGATCGTCGCATTCATCGTTCTCCTGGGCTGGAGTGCCACGGCGGCCATCACGCTGGCGTCCGAGTACTATCTGCGGCGGTCGCGCTTCGATACCAGCGGGGACGCCTTGGCGCGCAAACACCTGACGCAGGTGCGGGTGCTGCGACGTGTCGCCGGCACGCTGGTGGTGATCATCACCATTGCGGCGGCGCTGATGACCTTCGAATCCGTCAAGTCATACGGTGTCAGCCTGATCGCTTCGGCGGGGGCTGCCGGCCTGATCGTCGGCCTCGCTGCCCGGCCGCTTCTGACCAACCTGTTCGCCGGCATCCAGATCGCCATCACGCAGCCGATCCGCATCGGCGATGCGGTGATCGTGGAAAACGAATGGGGCTGGGTCGAGGAGATCACCGGCACCTATGTCGTCATCAAGATCTGGGACTGGCGCCGGCTGGTCGTGCCGCTGTCGTACTTCCTCGAGAAGCCGTTTCAGAACTGGACCCGGCAGAGCACCGACCTGATCGGTTCGGTTCTTTTGTGGGTCGACTATACGGTTCCGGTGGCGCGTATCCGAGCGAAGCTCGAGGATATCGTGCAGCAGAGCAAGCTATGGGACGGTCAGGTCGTGAATCTGCAGGTCGTCGATTCCAACGACCGCGCCGTGCAGCTGCGCGCTCTGGTGAGCGCCCGTACTTCGCCTGAGACCTGGGACCTGCGCTGCGAGGTGCGAGAGCAGCTGATCTCCTTCCTCCAGGAAGACTATCCGACGGCGCTGCCGAAGCAGCGCGCCATGATGTCGGACAGCGGCAGGCCGGTCGTCGTCACCGACTGAGCTCTTCAGCTGGCGCGCGGCAGTTCGATCGTGACGGCGAGGCCGCCCCGCGCGCGGTTCGCTGCGCTGACCTGGCCGCCAAGCGCCTCGACGTTGCGCTGGACCAGCCAGAGACCGATGCCGGCATGCTCGGCCGATGATGAACCCGACGGGTCATGAGGCCGTGAGGAGAAGTACCGCTCGAACAGGTGGGGCAGCATCGACGGATCGACGCCCGGCCCCTCGTCCTCAACCCGCAGCTCGACCGTGGCGTCGACCGCCGTCACGGTGATCCAGATGAAGCCACCGCGCGGCGAGAAGCTGATGGCGTTCTCGAGCACGCACTGGATGACGTCCTCCAGCATGCCGCGGCCGGCACGTACGATGGCGCCGTCATCGAACCGGTCGACGAGACGGATCTCCTTGCTCGCGGTGATCTCGCGGAAGTGAAGGATCGCGTCACCGGCCAGCCTGGCAAGATCGACCGGTACGCGCGGCGCTTCGATCAGGTCGGCAGTGCTGAGATCCTGCCGCTGTGCCGCCACCACGAGAGCGAGCAGTCGGGCCAGCGCCGAATCGACGATCTCCAGAGAGCGCCGCGCCCGCGCGTTGTCGGCCGGTACGGCGCGCCGTACCGGCTCCAGCGCCGACCGGATCGTCGCCAGGGGCGTCTTGAAGGAGTGCGCCTTGTCCTCCGCCGACTGGCGGATCTGCTGTGACACGCCGCGCAGCTCGTGCACGAGCTTGTCGAAGTCGCGCGCGACGCTCGACAGTTCGGGCACGACGTTGCGGTTGGCAAAGGCATTGTCGCCGATGCGGCCCTGGCCGATCTCGGCGGCCACGGAGCGGAAGCGGCGCAGGCTCAGCCGGATACTGAGCGCGACGAGCAGGGTGATGATCGCCAGCACCATGTAGATCACGGCTGCGATGCGGATCTCGCGCGTCTCCCAGTACGGACGGCCGATCGAGGTGTTGAGGAAGTCCGAGGTCCGGTGAGTCGAGGTCAGCACCCAGCAGCCGCGCGGTGAGCGGATCGGCAAGATGGACGTCAGCAACTCGACCGCCCCGGTCGCCTGCTTGTAGCGGAGCTCATGGGGAGCGTCCCACATGCAGGCATCGGAGATGCGCTGCAGGATGCCACGATTGCCGAGCTCGTCGAGTTCGGCCGTCACCTCGTCGGCGCGGATCTGGGGCGCCGAGGCGACGAAGTAGAAGCGGCCCTCGTGGCGTTGCTCGGAGGGTTGGAAGATCAGCTTCAGCACGGTTCCGTCGCTGCCATAGCGCGCCAGTTCGTCGTTGAACGCGACCTGGCTCGACGGGTCGGCGCTGCGCAGCTTCGGCGCAAGGGCGTCGGCGATCAGCGCACTCCTGTCCTGGATGGCCTTGGTCACCAGCTCGCGCATCTGGCGGTCGGCGCTCTCGAACTGCCCGTACAGCACGACAGGCAGGGCGAGGAAGATGACGATGATCGCCACCAGCTTGAGGGTGAGGGATGCCGCGAGCCGGCGAATCGCCCGCCTCCAGCCGGCCCGCGGAAGTTCAGGCCCGGCCCCAGCGATAGCCGAACGACTGGTAGTTGTCGATTTCCGAGAACTCGGGGTCGATGGCGCGGAACTTGTTGCGGATCCGCTTGATGCAAGAGCGGACATTCGTTCGGTAGCCATTTTCTCCGCTCCCGGCGATGAATCCGACGTAGTGCATGCAGTCGTAGACCTCGCGATAGGCTACGTAGCTGCCGACTTTCGTCACGAGCAGGTGGACGATCTTGAATTCGGTGAGCGTCAGGCCGACGTCGGCTTTGTCCCACAGCGCGCGGCTGACCTTGGGCTTCAGCAACAGACGGCCGTGCTGCAGGTCGTCGGCCGGGGCCGGCTCGACGGGCTTCTTGGCGGAATCGGCAATCAGCCGCAGGCGGTGGGCCAGGATGGGCACACCGCGCGCTTTGTCGACGAAATCGAGCGCGCCGCGATCGAAGGCGAGCTTCTCATAGGCCGGCTGGGATCGACCGGTCAGGAACACCACCGGAAGCGCGATGCCGTTGCGGCGCAGCCGCGGCAGCAGGTCGATCCCCGACACGCTGGGCAGGTTCCAGTCGAGGATGATGATCTCCGGATCGGAGCCGGCGGCCAGCGCGGCGAGCAGCCCGGCACCGTCGGGAAAACCCTGAACCTCGAAACCGTGGTCGCCCAGTTCGCCGGTCACCACCTCGCGATAGTCGTCGTCGTCCTCGACGAACGCGACGCGGATCTTCCGTTCCTGCCCCTTGTCCAGTTCAGGGACTGGAGCGGAGGCGGGATTCGAGCTCGGCCATGCACTGGCGCTTTCCTTGATCTGAGTTGTCATCGCTCCGTACCTCATACGCAAGGGTGCCGAATTGCTTCGTCCGGACATCCGGGAAGAGCTGGACGTCGATGGTGCACTGTCCCATCCGGTAGTGCCACTGCTTGCCGGGGGGCCGAGCGTCCTCACGCTCCGGTGGGCCCAGCAGCGCCCGCACCTCGACCTCGCTCTTGCCGGCGAGGTCGGCGGCGGCGGGAGCCGAGCCTTCGTGCATGGCAGCCGCGGCGACTTCGGGGCTGGCAGCCTGGGACGGCATTTCAGGGGAGACGGCCGGCTGCGACCCCGCTGGCACGCGGGGCGGCGGTGGGCGTCGTGGCGGAGCGGGGGCGGGGGCCGGCCGCGCCGTCGTAAGGCGCGCCAAGTCGCTGCGCATGCTGTTTGCCACCTCGCATCCCGACAGCACCAGCGCGCTGCCTGCAATGGCCAGCCTCGCCAGCCCGCCGATCTTCATGCCCGCAAACGTCGACAGCGCCCTGATCCCACTCGCAGCGGCCCTGATGCCAGGGGCCGGTGATCGCGTTTGGGCATGATCTGCCCGGACGGAGAAACGCTTGGACCGAGCCATGGTTCCCTCATTATTGCGTCCGGCCGGCGTCTGCCGCGAGCGGGATCGGAGGCGGTCACACAAAGACCACGGCCGTCACGCGAAGATCACAAGGGGTAATTCTACAAGCCAAACAGTTCATGGGCGCGAGGACACTGCCCATGGTCACGCATCATACACATCGAACGCGACCGCAACTGCGCGGCGCCGCGAACGTCAGCCCTGGTCCAAACGTCAGCCCTGGTCCAGGAAGCTGCGCAGCATGCGCGAACGGCTGGGGTGCTTGAGCTTGCGCAGGGCCTTGGCCTCGATCTGCCGGATACGCTCGCGGGTAACCGAGAACTGCTGGCCGACTTCCTCGAGCGTATGATCGGTGTTCATGCCGATGCCGAAGCGCATGCGCAGCACGCGCTCCTCGCGCGGCGTCAGCGTCGCCAGGACGCGCGTCGTGCTCTCGCGCAGGTTGCCCTGGATGGCCGCCTCGAGCGGGATGACCGCGTTCTTGTCCTCGATGAAGTCACCGAGGTGGCTGTCCTCCTCGTCGCCGATCGGCGTCTCGAGACTGATCGGCTCCTTGGCGATCTTGAGCACTTTGCGCACCTTCTCCAGCGGCATGCCGAGCTTCTCCGCCAGCTCCTCGGGCTGCGGCTCGCGGCCGATCTCATGCAGCATCTGGCGGCTG
>QFCS01001236.1_pt1 | contig 17897 bp, 17 predicted proteins | sample 3576561 | NCBI WGS metagenome assembly QFCS01 | reverse complement strand
CGCCGACCTCCTGCTGGTGCACCTCGACCGGCTCTCCGACGACGCCCGCCACGTCGTCCGGGTGGCGAGCGTCGCGGGCCGGCGGGTCACCCACGACCAGCTGGCGGCGGCGAGCGACCTGCCGTCCGCCGCGTTGGACGCAGGCGTGCGCCAGGCGGTGGAGATGAACGTGCTGGAGGCCGGCGGCCGGCACTACTCGTTCCGTCACGCGCTGCTCGGCGAGGCCGTGTACGACGACCTGCTGCCCGGCGAGCGGGTCCGGCTGCACGCGCGCTACGTCGCCGCGATCGCCGACGGCACCGGCCTCGGTACGGCGGCCGAGCTGGCCCGCCACGCGCGGCGCGCCAACGACCTCGACCGCGCGGTGACGGCGAGCATCGAGGCGGGCGACGAGGCGATGGCGGTGGGCGGTCCGGACGAGGCGGCCCGCCACTACGAGCAGGCGCTGGAGCTGTTGGAGGACCCGGCGCGGGTGGATCGCCTCGGTGTCGATCACTCCCGCCTGGTGGTGAAGACGGCGGAGGCGTTGACGACGGGCGGGGACACGCAGCGGGCGGCGCAGCTGCTGGCGGCGCACGTGGGCCGTCTGCCGGTCGACGCGCCGCGGGAGGCGCGGGCCCGGCTGTTGAGCCGGTACGCCGACATGCTGTCCATCATCGAGACCGACATCGACCCTGTGGGCCTGTCCGCGGAGGCGGTGGCGCTGGCGCCGGAGGGCGAGCACCCGCTGCGCTCGAAGGTCCTCGCGGCCCACGCCCGGATCCTCGCGAGCGAGGGGCTGGAGGACGAGGCGGAGGGCTTCGCGACGGAGGCGTTGGCGGTGGCCGAGCGGCTGGGGCGGCCGGTGCTGATCTCGGAGGCGACCACGACGCTGAGCGGCCTGCGGGTCCGGCGGGTCGTCGGCACCGAGCAGGAGGCGCTGCGGGCGGCCTTGGAGTCGGCGGTGGAGCGGGCTGCTGCCACGGGCGCCTTCCAGGCGGAGATCCGCGGTCGCTACCTCCTGGGCCGCTCCCACCAGGACTCGGGCGAGTGGGACCTGGCGGCCCGCTGGTTCCGCACGGCGGTCGCGTGCGGTGACCGGGCGGGGTTGCCCTGGGCGCCGTACATCATCGAGTCGCGGTGGCAGCTGGCGGCGATCGCGTACCTGCGCGGTGCGTGGGACGAGGTGGTGCGCCTGACGGCCGTCTCGGACGACCCGGAGGGGCCGGTGATCCCGCGCGGGATCGTGGAGCCGATGCGCCTGGCGGTGCTGGCGGCCCGCGGCGACGACGTCGGCGTCCGGCTGCGCCGGCTGCGGGCGCTGTGGGCCGACGAGGGCGGGGTGGCGGTGCACAGCGCCGGCGTGGAGATCGAGGTGGCGCCCGACCCGGCGGCGGCACTGGCCGTGTACGACGGCGTGGTGGAGGTCCTGACCCGGATCTGGCAGGAGCACTTCGGGGCGAAGGTGCGGCTGGCCGCGCAGGCCCTCGCCGCGGTCGCCCGCGGGCTGCCGCGGGCCGGTGCCGCGGAGCGCCGCGCCCTGACGGAGCGGGCCGATCTTCTCCGTGCCGACGGGGAGGCCGTCGTGGCCTGGGCGCGCGAGAGCGGTGCGCAGTGGGGTCCGGAGGGCCGGGCCTGGACGGTGCGGCTGCATGCGGAGCACCTGCGGGTGCGCTGGCTGGCCGGCGCGGACGCGGGGGAGCGCGACGACCTGCTGACCGCGTGGGCCGACGCCCTGGACGCGGTCGAGAAGTTCGGTCACGTGCCCGAGGAGGCGCGGGTGCGAGCGGCGTACGCCCAGGTGCTGCGGCTGACCGGCGACGGCGCTCGTGCGCGGGAGGAGGCCGAGGCCGCGCGCGCGATCGCCGACCGGCTGGGTGCCCCCGGCCTCGTCGCGGACCTGCAGGCGGAGGTGGCGCCGCGCGAGGCCGCGCGCGCGACGGCGTCCGCGGGGCCGGTGGCGCTGACCCCGCGGGAGCTGGAGATCCTGGCACTGGTGGCGGAGGGCCGCTCCAACGGCGAGATCGGCAAGCAGCTGTTCATCAGCACCAAGACCGTCAGCGTGCACGTCTCCAACATCCTCGCCAAGCTGGGCGCCGCGGGGCGTACGGAGGCGGCGGCGGTGGCCCGCCGGGAGGGTCTGCTCGGCTGAGTGCCGGTCACGACGGGGCGTTTGCGCGTAGCGTCTGACCCGTGACCGACGCTCCCGCTCCCGCCGGCCTCACCGCTCCGGCGGACCCCGACGACACCCTGCCGCTGACGATGCGCCGCTTCCGGCGGATGAGCGTGGTGGGCGGCGGGGATCTGCCCCGCCCGAGCGGCGAGGGCCTTCCCCCGGGACCGCGGTGGCCGGCCCTGGTGCAGACCGTGGCGCTGATGCGCTTCCGCCACCAGCTCCACCCGTGGCTGCAGCGACGGTACGGCGACGCGTTCACCCTGCGTCTCGTGCCGGGCGGCCGTCCGTTGGTGCTGTTCACGGCGCCCGAGGTGACGAAGGAGATCTTCGCCGCCGACCCGGAGGTGTTCCACGCGGGCCGCGGCAACGCCGTGCTCGGGCCCATCATGGGGGAGCACTCGCTGCTGCTGCAGGACTCCGGCGAGCACCACCGCGCCCGCAAGCTGCTGATGCCTGCCTTCCTCGGGCACGCGCTGCGCGGCTACCGCGGCATGGTCGCCGACGTCGCCGCCGCCGAGGCCGACGGGTGGGCGGAGGGCGAGACGATCCGCGCGCTCGACCGGATGAACGCCCTCACGCTCGAGGTGATCCTGCGGGTCGTCTTCGGCGTCACCGACGAGACCCGCCTCGCCCGGCTGCGGCCCGCGGTCAACCGCACCGTCGAGATCAGTCCGGCCGTCCTGCTCGGCTGGGCCTACCCGCGCCTGCAGAACCTCGGCCCGTGGCGTCGTACGGTCGAGAACCAGGTCGAGCTCGACCGGCTGATGTACGCCGAGATCCGCGAGCGCCGTCGCGCCACGGACCTGGCGGAGCGCACCGACGTCCTGTCCCGGCTGCTGTGCGCGACCGCCGGGGACGCCGGGGACGCTGGAGACGCCGGAGACGGGGGCCTGTCGGACGTCGAGCTGCGCGACCAGCTCGTCACGCTGCTGCTCGCCGGCCACGAGACGACGGCGTCGGCGCTCTCGTGGGCCCTGGTCGAGATCGGCCGCAGCCCGGACCTGCGGGAGCGCACGCTGCGGGCCGTCGACGAGGGCGACGACGCGTGGCTGGAGGCGGTGCTGAAGGAGTCGATGCGGTTGCACCCGATCATCCCGATGGTGGTGCGCACCCTGATGGCGCCGGCCGGCGTCGGCGGGTGGGACCTGCCGGCGGGCGCCACGGTCGGCCCGTCGATCATCGTCAGCCACCAGCGTGCGGAGAGCTTCGTGGAGCCGGACGTCTTCCGGCCCGAGCGGTTCCTCGCGGCGGTGAGCGGCGAGGTTCCGGCGCTGAACGTGTGGATCCCCTTCGGCGGCGGGGTGCGCCGCTGCATCGGCGCCGGGTTCTCGCTCATGGAGGGCGTGGAGGTGCTGCGCGAGGTCTTCCGCCGGTACGACGTGACGGCGGTCGGCACCGACGTGCCGCGGGTCCGCAACATCACGAGCGTCCCGCGCCGTGGCGCGCGGATCCGGGTCCACCGCCGGGTGGGCGCGTGAGCTACGACAGCGACGGCCCGTACGTCGTGCACGTCCCGCCGCTCGTCGTACCGGAGGCTGCGCGGCGGCGCCGGTGGCCGTGGGTGGCCGGTGGGGCGGTGCTGCTGGTGCTGGCCCTGGTCGGGGGACTGCTGGCGGCGCTGGGACGCGACGACGGTCCGGTCGGTTCGGATGCGTGCGGGGACCTGGTGGCGAAGCCGGGGGGCGGCACCTGGGCGTGCACGTTCGCCGACGACTTCGACTCCGGCACCCTCGATCCGTCGAAGTGGATGGTGCCGCACGGCCCGGCGACGGGCGAGATCGGCTCGGCGGTCTGTCCGGTGGACGATCCGCGCAATGTGGCGTTCTCCGACGGCCTGCTGCACCTGTCGGTGACGCCGGCGGACACCTCCGAGGGACCGGTGTCGTGCGAGTCGGTCGCGCAGGCGCAGTTCGCGGGCGGCACGATCGCCACCTTCCGCCGGTTCTCCCAGCAGTACGGGCGGTTCGAGGCGCGGATGCGCTCGGACGCGACCCGGGAGCCGGGTCTGCACGAGGCGTTCTGGCTGTGGCCGGACGTGCGCTACCCGGATCCGCGCGGCGCGGAGTGGCCGGCGGCGGGGGAGATCGACATCGCGGAGACCTACTCGCAGTACCCGGATCTGGCGGTGCCCTTCCTGCACTACGGCGAGGACGACAACGGCGGCCCGCAGCGGGGGCTGAACACGGCGTACTGCGACGCGCGACGCGGCGAGTGGCACACCTACACGCTGGAGTGGACGGCCGAGGAGATCCTCGTGAAGGTCGACGGGCGCACCTGTCTGCGCAACACGTCGGGGGATCCGGCCTTCGACAAGCGGTTCATCATCTTGCTGACGGCGGGCCTGGGGCGGGGCGAGAACGGCTACCACGCCGGGGTCGAGCTGCCGGCGACGTTGAGTGTGGACTACGTGCGGGTGTGGGAGTGACCGGCCTCCGAAACTAGGGAACGATCTACATCGTGTAGTACCTTCACGATATGACCGAGTCCCCGCCGAGCCCCAGCGCCGTCGACGAGGTGCTGCTCCTCGTCGACCTCCTCGACCGCGACATGCGGCAGTCCTTCGAGCGCGACGGCCTCACCCAGGCCCGCGCCCACCTGCTCTGGGTCCTGCGCGGCGGCCCCGCCACCCAGCGCGCGCTCGCCGACGCCCTCGACGTCACCCCGCGCAATGTCACCGGCCTCGTCGACGGCCTCGTCGACAGCGGGTACGTCGACCGCGCCGCGCACCCCACCGACCGCCGGGCCGTGCTGGTCACCCTCACCCCCGCCGGCGAGCGGCTGCTGGCCACCATGGAGGAGGGGTACGCCGAGCTGCACGACGTCCTCTTCGGCGGGCTCGGCGAGCGGCAGCTGCGCGACTTCCGCCGAACGCTGCGCTCGGTCACCGCCCGGCTCGCCGCCCGCCTCGAGGAGGAGTGGGGATGAGCCTCGCCGCCCGCTCGGCCCGCCTGCTGTGGCGCTTCGTCGTCCTCGAGATCCAGCTGTACGCCGCCCTCGGCCGCTGGCTCGCCCGCCGCCCCCACGTCCCCGACGGCGCCGTCGCCTGGGGCTACAGCCGGATGGTCACGCCCGTGCTGTGGCTGTGGATCTTCGGCTCCGCCTGCGAGGTGCCGCTCGTGCACGTGCTCGTGCCGTGGCACGGCGTCCGGATCGTCCTGCTCGTGCTCGGCATCTGGGGCGTCGTGTGGATGATCGGCCTCCTCGCCAGCCTGCGCGTCTACCCCCACCTCGTCGACGACGACGGGCTCACCATCCGCTACGGCAAGCTCGCGCAGCTGCGGGTCCGCTGGGCCGACGTCGCCTCCGTGCGCGCCGACGACCGCGACGTCGACGGCTTCGCGCGCGTCCTGCGCACCCGGGAGGGCGACGCCGGGACCGAGGTGATGGTCACCGTCAACGACCGCGTCAACGTGATCCTGCGGCTCGCCGCACCGCTGCGGGTGCCGACCTCGAAGGGCGACGTCGACGCCGTCGCGCTCGGGATCTGGGTCGACGAGCCCCGCGACTTCGTCACCGCCACGCGCGACCTGGCCGGTGTCGGAGGGCAGGTCTAGCGTCGGCTCATGGCCATCGCACACAGCCCCCAGTTCGTCCTCGACTGCCCCGAACCCGCCCGCCTCGCGGAGTTCTACGGCGCCCTGCTCGACTGGCCGCCGAAGGTCGACCCCGACGGCACCTGGGCCCGGATCTCCTCCGGCGACCACCACATCCACTTCCAGCAGATCGAGGGCTACACGGCCCCCGACTGGCCCGGCCAGACCGTTCCCCAGCAGATCCACCTCGACGTCGACGTCGACGACCTCGACGAGGCCGAGGCCGCCACCCTCGCCCTCGGCGCCGTCAAGCACCCCCACCAGCCCGGCGAGACCTTCCGGGTCTTCCTCGACCCCGCCGGCCACCCCTTCTGTCTCTGTCAGGCGTGAGGGTCAGCGGGTCAGCGCCGCGCGCACCTCGTCCTCGGTGATGCCGTAGTCGGCCAGGTCGTAGCTGTGCGACGGTCGCCGCGGCCCCTTGCGGGACTCCTCGTCCAGCGTGCGCACCGCCTGCTGCGCCTGCTGGCTCCAGGTCAGGTCGAAGGCGTCGTAGATCGCGCCGACCGTGCCGACCGGGTCCTGCACGAAGGCGCGGTAGTCGACGTCGAAGAACTGGTGCTCGTCGTACTTGGGGCGGGCCTGCCAGAAGGCGTCCCACTGCCGGGTCAGGTGGCCCAGCTGGTCGCGGCCCAGCGTCTCGCCGACGAAGGACGTCGAGTGGCCGGCGGTCGCCTCGGCCGACAGCGAGCACGCCGAGGCCACCGAGGTGACCGGGTCGCGCTGCGTCATCACCACGAGGGCGTCGGGGTAGACCTCCATCAGCGCCTCGAGGGCGATCAGGTGCGAGGGGTTCTTCAGCACCCAGCGCCGGTCGGTGTCGTTGAGCCCGATCAGCTGCAGATTGCGGCGGTGCCGCTCGTAGGCGTCGGTCCAGCCCTGGGTGGCCAGCCAGCGCGAGTACGTCGGCACGTGGGCCAGCGACTCGAAGCCGAGCGACTTCCCGGTCTGCCGCAGCACCCGCCAGCACTCCTCGGGCTCGGTGGCGTCGGAGTAGTGGATGCCCATGAACTCGGGGTTGCCGATGTGGTGCTCGGCGAACGCCGCCTGCATCGCGTTGAAGATCGGGTCCTGCTCCCACGTCTCCCGCGGCGGGCGCGGCTGCGGGAACTCCGTCAGCCACATCTCCAGGCCCTGGTTCGCCGGGTCCGCGCACAGCAGCCGGCTCAGCGCCGTCGTACCGGTGCGGGGGAGGCCGACGACGAAGATCGGCCGCTCGATGCGGACGTCGGCGTGGTCGGGGAACTCGGCGAAGCGGGCCTGGGTGAGCAGGCGCGCGACGAGAGCGCTCTTGACCTGCGAGCGCATGAAGTAGTTGCCGACGCCGGTCAGCGCGGCGTCGTCCGAGCCGAGGTCCTCGACGAGGATCCGGAAGGCCTCCTCGTGGCCGGGGGCCTCGGCGAAGCCGAAGTCCTCTAGCCCGGTGGTGCGGGTGGCGGCGGCGCAGATGTCCTCGAAGGAGCCGACGTCGGCGCGCTGGCGGGGCTCGCTCACGGGGCGACCTCCCCGGTGAGCGGCGCCCTGCGCGTGCGGCTGTCAGGCGCCGCCGCGAAGGCGACCTGGGGGCGGAGCGGTCGTCGAGCGGCGGCAACGCCGCAGACGCTCCGCAGGACGCCGCTCATGCGTGGAACTCGCCGCAGTCGACGTTCAGCATCTGGCCGGTGACGGCGGAGGCGAGGTCGGAGGCGAGGAAGAGGGCCGCGCGGGCGACCTCGTCGGGGGTGGCGAGCCGCTTGAGGTCGGTGGGCTCGGCCTTCTCGGCGTACACCTCCTCGTGGGTGCGGCCGGACTCGCTCGCGATCCAGTCGAAGTAGGCCTTGTTGACGTCCTCGTAGATGTAGGACGGCGCGACGCTGTTGACCCGGATGCCGCGCGGGCCGAGCTCGGTGGCCAGTGACTGGGCGAGGTGCTCGAGGGTGCCCTTGGAGAGCTTGTAGCCGGAGTACTCGGGCTGGCTGCTGTAGATGACACACGAGTTGACCATGATCACCGAGCCGCCGACCTTGTCGTCGCTCTGGGCGAGGGAGTCGGCGAAGAGCGCGGACAGGCGCAGCGGGGCGAAGACGTTGGTCTCGTTGGCGGTGCGCAGGCCTTCGAGGTCGAGGGTGCTGATCGGGTCCATCGGCGGGATGCCGAAGGCGTTGTTGATGAGGCAGTCGACCCGCCCGAACTCCTCCAGCGTGGCCTCGACGAGCGCCTTGCGCTGGTCCTCGTCGGTGATGTCGGTCGGTACGACGAGTGCGCGGCGCCCGTGGGAGCGGACGACCTCGGCCATCTTCTCCAGCCGCTTCGGCGTGCGGCTCACCAGCACGAGGTCGGCGCCCATCTTGGCGGCCTCCTCGCCCAGGGAGCGGCCGAGGCCGGGTCCGACGCCGGAGAGTACGACGACCTTGTCGGTCAGCAGATCCACCATGGCCGACAGGGTAGAACGTGTTTCAGTTTTGCGGAAGGGGTTGGCGGAGTTCCTCGATCAGTCGACCAGGACGGCGGGGTCGAACCGGACCCGCACCGGCGCGTCCAGAGCCACCGTCTCCCCGACGCGCCACCGGCCGACCTCGGCGTAGGCGCCGTCCCGCAGGACGGAGGCGATCACGGTGACCGGGTCGAGCTCCACGCGCCAGTAGCCGGGGATCCCGGCCTCGGCGTACTTCTCCGCCTTGAGCGTGCGGTCCGTACGCCGGGTGGTCGGCGAGGCCACCTCGACGACCAGGACGGCGGCGGAGGCCGGCTGCTCGTTCGCCGCAGGGTCGATGGTCGCTCGACGGACCACGGTCAGGTCGGGGCCGACGATCGAGCCGACGAGGCGTACGCCGATCTCGCGGACGGCCAGCAGTTCCGTGGAGAGCTGCGCCTTCAGGACCGCCCGCAGTTCGTCGGCGACCATCTGGTGCAGCGTGTTCGGCTGCGCGTTCACGAACAGCAGCCCGTCGATGACCTCGAAGCGGTTGCCCTCCGGGAACCGGGCGAGATCCTCGGGCCTCCAGGGCGCCCACGTCGCCGGGTCGCGCTCGACGACGAGCGTGCCGTCGATGACCTCGACCTTCCAGCCCTGGCCGCCGGGGAACCGCTGCAGGTCCGCCGGGGTCCAGGGTGCGGGGTGGTCCACGAGCATCGCGAGCATCGCGTCACCGTCCATCCGTCGAGTGTGGCATCGGCCCGAGTCATGAGCCAAGCATCGCCCGAGGGCGCGACGACACCGCCCGGCGTCACCGACTGCTGGGGAGGAACCTGTGGATCAGGAGATCATCCGGCGCGCGACCGCCCGCTGCCGCGCGGCGATCCGCTCGGCGTACTGCTCGGAGGACAGCGCCGCCAGCCCCGGCAGGTGCTTCGGGACCTCGTCCACCGGCACGACCTCGACCGTAGGGCCGTCGGCGGCGGTGAGGTCGCGGGTGAGCTGCTGCCAGCGCAGCATGACCGAGCCGGTGCGGTGGCCGGTGGTCTCCAGCCAGTTGGCGACCGGGGCTCCGTCGGGCCCGGGCGGACGCTCGGAGATCACGAACCGCATCACCCCGTCGTCGTCGCTGAGCGCCTGCGCCTTCGTCAGCGACGTCTGGTGCGTCTCGTAGTCGGTCGAGGCGTACCAGTCCGAGCCGATCTGGATCGCCTGGTAGGTGCAGTCGTCGCAGCGCGGCACCGACACGATCATCGCCTCGTCCTCGGCGAGCCCGTAGTGCCCGATCGAGGAGAACTGCGAGGACAGGCCGCCCGGCGTCGAGGCCGGGACGGTCAGCGTGTTGACCGGCTCCTTGTACTGGAAGAAGTGGGGGAAGGCGAACCAGGTCTGGATCGAGCCGACCAGCGAGCGCGCCGCGATCTCGTACTTCCTGCGCAGCAGGTCCTCGGTCGGCTCCCGGCGGGGCCGGCCCAGGGTGTCGGGACGCTCGATGGTGAGCGTGCCGCGCTCCTCGGTGTCCCAGTCGTTGAAGACCTCGCGCACGATGAGCGTCTTCGCGCCCTGCTCGGCGACATAGGTGAACTCGAAGGAGCCGTCGGGCCCGATCTCCAGCTCGCGCTCGTCGAAGGCCATCAGCGAGGTGGCGGCCGAGTCGGCGCTGTAGGCGCCGCCCATCACCTGGAAGGACAGGTCGGCCGACGTGCCACGGCGCCCCTTGACGACGTACTCGACGCCCTCGCGCAGGTAGGCGTTGAAGTAGATCGCGTCCGGGTTGTCCAGGCCCTGGCGGGAGAACTGGTGGGTCGGGTTGATGAACAGCGGCTGCTCGAGGTCGTAGTCGAACGCCGTCTGCATCGCCATCCGGATCCGCCCGGCGAGGTACTCGTAGCCCTCGATCCGGTCGGCCTCGCTGTCGATGAACGTCGCGTTCGCAATCAGCTCCTCGGCCTCGGCGATGGCGTCCTGCAGCGGCTGGGTGAGGTTCAGTGAAGCGCTCATGCCGATCAGCCGTTCGCCTTGGCGATGATGTTCTCGCCGTACTGCTCGAGGTGCTTGATCTTCGTCTCCAGCGGCTCGGTGTCGGGGCCCTTGATGTAGGGCACCCGGAAGCCGACGATGCAGTCGGTGACGCCCTTGTCCTCCAGGCGCTTGACGCCGTCGAGGGTGTAGGCGTCGTACGAGATCACGTGCACCTCGAAGTCGTCGCGGGTGTCGCCCTCCTCGGCGCGGATCTCCGCGAGGCGGGTCAGCAGCCGGTCGAGCTCCTCGCCGTCGCCGCCGGCGTGCATCCACCCGTCGCCCTTGCGTACGGCGCGGCGCAGGGCCGCGTCGGAGTGGCCGCCGACGAGCAGCGGGATCCTCTCGGTCGGGGCGGGGCACTGCTGGAGCGGCTCGATGTCGAAGAACTCGCCGGAGTAGCCGAAGAAGGTCGGCTCGTCACCGGGCTGGGTGAGGCCGCGCAGGATGTCCATGCACTCGTCCATCCGCTTGCCGCGCCGCTCCCACGGCACGCCGAGGGCGGCGAAGTCCTCGGGCCAGGGCGAGAGGCCCACGCCCAGGCCGAGACGGTTGCCCGACAGGAAGGCCAGGGACGAGGCCTGCTTGGCGACGAGCACCGGCGGACGGATCGGCAGCTTGAGCACGAACGGGGTGAGCCGGATCTTCTCCGTCACCGCGAACAGGTACGCGCAGAGGATGAACGTCTCGATGAACTCCTTGCCGAGCAGGAACTCTCGGTCCCCGGTGTCGGTGTAGGGGTACTTCGAGTCGGACTCCTGCGGGTAGATGAGGCTGTCCGCGATCGTCATCGAGGTGTAGCCGGCTGCCTCGCAGGCCTGCGCGAGCGGGGCGTAGTAGCTGGCCTGGGTCATGCCCTCGGCGAAGGAGAAGCGCATCGACTGCCTTTCGGTGCTGGTGTGCCGGCGCTGGACGAGCCGGTGCATCGAGGGTAGAACCTGTTCTAGATTTCTGCCAGGGTACGTCCTATGGCACTGCCCAAGGAGAAGCCGGACGGCCTCGACAAGCCGATCGTCGCGAAGATCATCAAGTACGGCGCCAAGGCCAACGTGCACCTCTTCCGGCTCACCAACGGGCGGATCGGGGCGAAGTGGCGCATCGGTGCCGGCTGGAAGAAGCCCGTTCCCGTGCTGCTCCTCGACCACGTCGGGCGCAGGAGCGGCGCCCGGTTCACCACGCCCCTGCTCTACATGCCCGACGGCCCGGACCTCGTCGTCGTCGCCTCGCAGGGAGGGCTGCCGAAGAACCCGCAGTGGTTCCACAACCTGGTGGCCCACCCCGACACCGTCGTCGCACTGCCCCGCGAGCGCTCCCGCGCCGTCCGCGCCCGGGTGGCGGACGCCGACGAGCGGGCCGCCCTGTGGCCCCGTCTCGTCGACGTGTACGCCGACTTCGCCAGCTACCAGACCTGGACCGACCGGGAGATCCCCGTCGTCGTCCTCGAGCCCCGCTGACCCCGCCCGACCCGCCCTGGAGGACCGCATGGAGCTGCAGGACCTGCTCGACCGCGCCGCGATCACCGACGCGCTGCACCGCTACACGATCGGCATCGACACCGGCGACTTCGACGCCCTCGACACCGTCTTCGCCCCCGACGCCCATATCGACTACACCGAGAGCGGCGGCGTCGCCGACGCCTACCCGACCGTGAAGACCTGGCTCGCCGAGGCGCTGCCCGCCTTCTCCTCGAAGCGGATGCACACCCTCGGGCAGGTGGCGATCACCCTCGACGGTGACGCGGCCGACGTGACGGCGTACTTCCACAACCCGATGCTCATCTCCGACGGGAAGGGCGGGGAGCGGCTCGTCGAGGTCGGCGGGCTCTACCACCACGCCTTCGCCCGCACCCCCGACGGCTGGCGCTCGCGGCGGCTGCGCGAGGAGGTCGTCTGGACCCGCGGGTTCTGAGCGCCGCGCACCGGCCGGTTTGGCTCGCCTTCCCCGACCGGTGAGAATGGTCCGATGAGCGACCAGCCCGAGCCCCGCCCCGACCGCGCCGTGCTCAACGGCCTGGTCGCCCTGGTCGCCGTCGCGCTCGGCGTCGGCCTGATCCTCGCGCTCGTCGTGCTCATGGGCACCAAGGTGCTCGGCATCGGCGGCGACGACGGCTCCTCCACGGCCGACTCGACCGCCCGGGACTCGATGTACCTGCCGACCCCGGTCGAGACCGAGGAGTCCAGCGGACCGCTCATCACCCTGCACACCCAGGACGCCGACGACGACGACGAGAGCGCCGACGGCGACCCGGACGAGCCGTCGTCCGAGCCGACCGAGAGCGAGTCGCCCGACGGCGAGATCTCCCTGCAGGCGCAGAACCCCAGCGTCGCCGGCGGCGAGCGGATCTACTTCAGCGGCACCTACCCCGGCGGCGAGGGCGCCATCTTGTGGGTGCAGCGCTGGCAGGACGGCTCCTGGGTCGACTTCCCCGCCAGCGTGGGCGTCACCAACGGGACGTTCTCCAGCTACATCTTCACCGGCGTCAGCGGGGTCAACCGGTTCCGGGTGATCGACCGCGACGACGACACCGTCAGCAACGAGATCCGGGTGCAGGTGGGCTGAGCGGCGAGCCGCGGGCGGGCGGGCCGGCCGCCCACCCGCACCCGAGCTGTCAGTCGGGGATCCAGTCGAAGGTGTCCGGGTTCGGCCCGGAACGGCCGTCCTCGCCCTTGTCGAGCGCGGAGATCGCGGCCAGCTGCTCGGCGCTGAGCGCGAAGTCGAAGATCGCGAGGTTCTCGGCCATCCGCTCGGGGCGCACGGTCTTGGGGAAGACGATGTCGCCCCGCTCGACGTGCCAGCGCAGGACGACCTGCGAGGGCGTGCGGTCCAGCTCCTCGGCGATCCGTACGACGGTCGGGTCGTCGAGCACGCGTCCCTGGGCGATCGGCGACCACGCCTCGACGAGGGCGCCGTGGCGCAGGCTCGCGGCGCGCGCCTGCTCGTTGGTCAGGTAGGGGTGGACCTCGATCTGGTTGACGGCGGGGACGACGCCGGTCTCCTCGACGATCCGGTCGAGGTGGGCGGGGTGGAAGTTGGAGACGCCGACGGAGGCGGCGCGGCCGTCGGCCACGAACTCGGCGAGGGTGCGCCAGGTGGAGACGAAGTCGCCGTCGTACCGGGTGGGCAGCGGCCAGTGGATGAGGAACAGGTCGATCCGGTCGAGGCCGAGCCGGGTGAGGGTCTCGTCGAAGGAGCGCCGGGCGTCGTCGGGTCGGTGGAAGCCGTTGTTGAGCTTGCTGGTGATGTAGAGGTCCTCGCGGGCCAGGCCGGAGGCCTTGATGGCCTCGCCGACGCCGGCCTCGTTGCGGTACATCTGCGCGGTGTCGATGTGGCGGTAGCCGGCCTCGAAGGCCTGGCCGGTCACCTTCGCGGTCTCCTCCGGCGGGACCTGGAAGACGCCGAAGCCGAGCTGGGGGATGGTGGTGCCGTCGTTCAGGGTCAAGGTCGGAACGGTCATGGGTAGAACAAAGCCTCCGGGCGCGGAATCATTCCGTGGGTGATCGTCACCTTCGACCTGTTCAGCGCCGCCACCGACACCCGCACCGGCGCGGGGGCGGTCCTCGGTGCGATCGCCGCGGAGCGTGGCTGGGGCCCCTCCGGGCCCGACCTGTACGACGCCTGGGACCGTCGCAACAAGGCGCTGCAGCGCACGGCGCGGGCGCCGCGGACCTTCGCGGAGATCTCTGCGGAGGCGTTGCGTGCGGCGTACGACGACCTCGGTCTCGACCCGGACGCGGCGGCCGGCGACCTGGACCGCCTCCACGCGAGCGCCGGAGAGTGGCCGTTGTGGCCGGACGTCGCCGCCGGGCTGCACGCCGTGGCCGAGGTGGCGCGGGTGGGCCTGTTGTCGAACGTCGACGACGACCTGGCGCGTCGTACCCGGGCGGCGGCGCTGGTGGAGCCGGAGCTGCTGTTGACGTCGCAGCGGCTGGGGGCGTTCAAGCCGGACCCGGAGATCTACCGCCGGGCGGTGGCGGTGGCAACCCCGGAGCGGCTGGTGCATGTGGCGGCGTCGGCGCGCGACGTCCGCGGCGCGCTGGAGGCGGGGATCGCCGTCGTACGGCTGGCCCGCCCGGGTCACGTGGTGGACCCGGACGGGCCGCGGCCGCCGGTGCAGGTGGACGACGCCCGCGACCTGGCGGACGCCGTGCGCTCGCTGGGGGAGGGCGAGCGGGCGCGAGGCTAGGCGGTCGGCACCACCAGCACGGCCCAGGCGATGATCGGGGCGACCACGACGATCGACATGCCCCACTGCATGAGCCGCTTGAACACCATCTCGCGCTGGTCGGGGTCGGCGTTGGCGACGACGAGGGCTCCGTTGGTGGAGAACGGGCTGCAGTCGACGACCGAGCTGGAGATCGCGAGGGCGGCGATCAGGGCGATGGCGTTGACCTGGTCGGTGAGCAGGAACGGCACGGCGAGCGGGATGAGGGCGCCGATGATGCCCGTGGTGGAGGCGAAGGCGGACACGACGGCGCCGATGAGGCAGATGAGCACGGCGGCGACCAGCGGGGCGCCGACGTCGGCGACGCCGTCGCCGAGCCAGTCGACGACGCCCTGGTTCTGCAGCAGCGTCACGTAGGTCACGATGCCGCCGATGAGCAGCACGGTGCCCCAGCTGATCTTCTCGACCGCGCCCTTGGCGGAGGCGGGGAAGGCGAGGGTGAGGGCGACGGCGATGGTCAGGGCGGTGAAGCCGACGTCGAGGTCGAAGCCCAGGGCGCCGACCATGAGCGCGACGAGGCCGACGAGGGTGAGGATCCGCTGCGGGTTGAGGCGGGTGACGTCGTCGGGGTCCTCGGCGCGGGTGGTGCGGCGGGCCTCGACGGCGGAGTGGGGCGTGGTGGGGCCGGTTCCGTGCGTCGCGGTGTACGACGCCTGCTCGGCCTCGCTGCCCATCGCCCCGACGGCGACGGCGTCACGGCCGCGGGCGACGAGCTCGCGTCCGCCGAACGCGAGGTAGGTGATGACGGCGATGATGGTGGCGGCGAGGAAGGTGCTGAGGAAGAGCACGCCCTGGTTGCCGGGCAGGTCGTTGGTCTCGACGACGCCGTTGGTGATGGAGCCGAAGATGCCGATGGGGGAGAAGCTGCCGGCGGTGGCGCCCTGGACGACCATCATGCCCATCATCACGGGGTGGATCTGGTAGCGCAGGGCGAAGCCCATCGCCACGGGGGCGACGATGGCGACGGCGGCGGGGCTGACGGCGCCGATCGCGGTGACGGCGGCGCAGACGAGGAACATCGCCCACGGTACGAGCGCGACGCGTCCGCCGACGGCGCGGACGGCGCCGTGGACGATCCAGTCGACGGTGCCGTTGTTCTTGGCGAGGGCGAAGAGGTAGGTGACGCCGACGAGGATGACGAACAGGCCGCTGGGGAACCCGGCGAGGACGTCCTCGGTGGTCGCGTCGTAGACGGCGAGGCCGACGATGAACGAGGCGACGAGGGCGAGCGCACCCATGTTGACGCCGCGGACGGTGGCGATCAGGAAGACGATCGCGAGGACGGCGAGCGAGATCAGCTCGTGGGACATGACTCTCCTGGGTTCCGAGGACCGGTCGCGGATGTGACCGGGGTCATAACGATGTCCCGAGTGTGCCAGTGGCTAGGCCACCTGTCCACTAGGCGGTCCGGACCACTACGATGTGCCCCATGTCCGAGACGCGTGACCGCCCGCTGGTGCCGCCGCTGCGCCGGGAGCGGCTCTACGAGAGCCTGGCGAGCCACATCTCCGACTTCATCGAGGCCCAGGGCCTGGTCGGCGGCGACCGGCTGCCGCCCGAACGCCAGCTCGCCGCCGAGCTCGGGGTGAGCCGGGCGACGCTCTCCCGCGCGCTCGCCTCGCTGGAGACCCAGGGGCGCATCGAGGTCCGCCACGGCGTGGGTGCGCTCGTGCGCGACGCCTCCGACCCCGGCCTCGGCGCCCTGCTGCCCAGCTTCGACACCCGGCCCCGCGCCGAGGTCGTGACCGCCCGCGAGGCGATGCTCGCCGGGATCGCCCGCGCCGCGGCGATCAACCCGCAGAGCTCGCTGCGCCTGGCGATGCTGGCCGACGACGGCCGCCCCCGCAGCTTCGAGCACACCTGGCGCTGCATCCGCCGCCTCGCCGACTCCGCGCTGCTCGCCGACCTCGACGACACCCTCGCCGGCCACGCTCCCGACCCGGCGCCGTCGGCCGAGCTGCAGACCGGCCTCGACCGGCTCGCCGACGCGATCATCCGCGGCGACGCGCCGGCCGCGGCCACCGCCTGCGTCGGCCTCCTCGGCGACGCGGGCTGAGACCCCGGGGGCGGGCCGGGGCTCAGCCCGCGGGCCGCGCCGCCTCCAGGCGCTCGGCGACCACGGCCGCGACCGCCCGCGCCAGCGCCGGGGCGTCCTGACCCGCCGGCTCCGCGACCAGGTGGTGCACGATGCCGCGCCCGGCGAGCTCGGCGGCGCCCACGTGCTGGAGCCGCGCCATCGCCGCGGCGTGCTCGACGTCGCCGTGCACGATGATGCTGGCGCCCTCCGGTGGCAGCGGCGAGAGCCACGCCCGCTCCGCGGCGACCACCTCGTCGGCCCCCAGCAGCGCGAGCGCGCCGCCACCGCAGCCCTGGCCCAGCAGGACGGCCACCGACGGCACCGCGAGCGTCGTCAGGCCGGCGATGCAGCGCGCGATCTCCCCCGCGACGGCCCGCTCCTCCGCATCGGCCGACAGCTCGGCCCCCGGGGTGTCGATCACGGTGACCAGGGGCAGGCCGAGCTCCCCGGCGAGCCGCATCCCGCGGCGCGCCTCGCGCAGGGCGGCCGGGCCCATCGGGCGCTCCGGATTCTGCGTCGTACGGTCCTGGCCGACGACGACGCAGGGCTGGCCGTCGAGCCGGGTGAGGGCGACGACGACCGCGTCGTCGACCTCCCCCCTCTCCGTGCCGCGCAGCCAGATCGTGCTGGCGCCGCCGTGCCGCAGCAGGTCGCGTACGCCGGCGCGGCCGGCCGCGCGCGTCGCGAGGATCGCCGGCCACGGATCCGACGGGGGCGCCGCCGTGTCCGCGGGCCGGGGGAGGGCCCGCTCCCCGGGCGGGTCGACGAGCACCCCGAGGGCCGCGTCCACGACGCCGCGCAGATCCTCGGTCTCCACGACCCGGTCGAGGACGCCGTGCTCGGCGAGATGCTCGGCGACCTGCACGCCGGGCGGGAACGGCTCGCCGTACAGGCCCTCGTAGACCTTCGGGCCGAGGAAGCCGACGAGCGCGCCGGGCTCCGCGACGGTGACGTGGCCCAGGGACCCCCACGAGGCGAGGACGCCCCCGGTGGTGGGGTGGCGCAGGTGCACCAGGTACGGCAGCCCGGCGGTGCGGTGGGCCATGAGGGCTCGCGAGATCTCGATCATCCGGACGAAGGCGGGCGTGCCCTCCTGCATCCGGGTGCCGCCCGAGGACGTGCTGGCGAGCAGCGGCAGGCCCTCGTCGGTGGCCCGGCGGACCGCGGCCACGATCCGCCCCGCGGCCTCCCGCCCGATCGACCCGGCCAGGAAGGCGAACTCGCTGACCACGAACGCGACCGGCCGCCCGTGCACCCGGCCGCGGCCGGTGAGGACGGACTCGTCGGCGCCCGAGCGCTCCGCTGCCCGCGCGAGCGTGGCGCGGTAGCCCTCGTCGAAGCCGGTGTGGTCGACGGGCGCGTCCCAGCTCGCGAACGAGCCGGGGTCCAGCACGAGGTCGAGCAGGGCGCGCGCGGACGCGCGCAGGCTCGTCGGGGTG
>QFCS01003785.1_pt1 | contig 18023 bp, 23 predicted proteins | sample 3576561 | NCBI WGS metagenome assembly QFCS01 | reverse complement strand
GGCGCCGATGAACTCGGTGGCGTCGCGTCATCGTCCTCGTTCACGCCACCTTCGCCCTCATCCTCGTCCCCGGCCGGCAGATCCTGAGCTTTGACCTCGTCCGTGAACGCCAGGTCAGGGTCCTCGTCTTCGTCGGTGGCCTCTGTTTCGTCGGGCGAGATCACCCGGTCCGTGCCGATGTCCCAACCATCGCCCCTGCCACCGTCGCCGCCCGCGCTGCGGCTCTCGCCGGTGCCGGTGGCGTCGGTGGACGAGTCCAGCGCGTCGGGCGGCAGCAGCGCGGGGCGCTGTTCGTCGGGGGAAAAGTCGGCGGGCGCGCCGGGGTCGCCGCCCGCGCTGTCGGCAATGCCCATCATGTCGCTGCCGCTGTCGGAAGAGTCTCCCGGGCCCAGGGACGCGGTGTCGCGGCCGGCGGGTTGGGCGGGCGCGGGGCTGGCGCCCTGAATGCTGCTGCGTGCCATGGCGTGTCCTTTCTGCAATGTGGGTCTTGCGTGGGGCACGCCGCGTGCCTGCCTGCCGCCGCCGCTGGGCCGAAGCGTTTGGTCAAACAATCGGGCTTGCCGCCGTGGTATTTTTTCGCCCGGCCCACGTGGGCCACAACCCGGGAGACGGCTCGATGCAGCCTGAAGAAAATTGCGATGTCCTCGTCGTCGGCGGCGGCCCCGCCGGTTCCACCATCGCGGCCCTGCTGGCGCGCGAAGGCCGCCAGGTGGTGCTGCTGGAGAAGGAGCACCACCCGCGCTTTCACATCGGTGAATCGCTGCTGCCCGGCAACGTGGCCCTGTTCGACCAACTCGGCGTGCGCGACGAGGTCGAGAAGATCGGCATGCCCAAGTACGGCATCGAGTTCGTGCCGCCCGACCTGGACTATTGCAGCTACGTCGATTTCGCCGAGGGCTGGGACCCGTCCAAGTCGTCGGCCTGGCAGGTGCGCCGCTCCGAGCTGGACGAGCTGCTGTTTCGCCACGCCGCCCGTTCGGGCGCGCAGGCGCTGGAGGGGGCCAAGGTCACGCAGGTGGCGTTCGACAAGGAAGGCGCCAACGTGGAGGCCCGGCTGGACAGTGGCGAAGCCCGCCGCTGGCGCGCGCGCTTCGTGGTGGACGCGACGGGCCGCGACACGCTGCTGGCGAACCAGTTCAAGTGCAAACAGAAGAACAAGGCCCACAACAGCACGGCCCTGTTCGGCCACTTCCGCGGCGCCCGGCGGCTGGAGGGCAAGCGCGAGGGCAACATCAGCATCTGCTGGTTCGAGCACGGCTGGTTCTGGTTCATCCCCCTGGCGGACGGCACCACCAGCGTGGGCGCGGTGTGTTGGGCCTACTACCTGAAGGCGCGCGACAAGCCGCTGAAGGACTACTTTTTCGACACCATTGCCCTGTGCCCCGAGCTGCACGACCGGCTCAAGCACGCCACGCTGGTGGACGACCAGGTGCACGCCACGGGCAACTTCTCGTACTCCAGCACGCACGCCACGGGCGAGCGTTACCTGATGGTGGGCGACGCCTTCACCTTCATCGACCCGATGTTCTCTTCAGGGGTGTTTCTGGCGATGCAGAGCGCCTTCGACGGCGCGCAGTTGGTGGCCACCGCGCTGGACGAGCCGAAGCGCCTGCCCGCGGCCCGCGCCGCGTTCGAGAAGCGCGTGCGGGTGGGCCCGCGCGACTATTCCTGGTTCATCTACCGCGTCACCAACCCCACCATCCGCGACATGTTCATGCACCCGCAGAACGTGTTCAAGGTGAAGCAGGGGCTGATGTCGCTGCTGGCGGCGGACATCCACCACGGGCCGGCGTACCGGGCCTCGCTGACGATGTTCAAGTTTCTGTACTACGTCGTCTCGGTGACGAACTGGCGGCGCACCTACGCGGGCTGGAAGCGCCACCGCTTCAACATCCGCGACATGGGGCCGCTGAAGGGCGAGACGGTGATGAAGGCGGAGTAGGGCCGGCCGGCCCTACCCCTGCGGCGGACCCGGCCTGTTCACGGCCGAACGGCCGTGTACTCCGAGAAGACGCCCAGGTCGGTGTGGCGCTTCACCTGCTGGAAGCCCGCGCGCTCCATCGCCTGCAGGATCTGCTCGGGCGGGATGCAGGCCTCGATGGTGTCCCAGTAGTAGCGCCACAGCTCGGCGCTGCCGCGCTCGCGGGCGACGATGCGCGCCAGCGTGGGCACGACGCGGCGCATGTAGAACTTCATGAAGGCGCGCGACCACCGGCCCGCCGGTTGGCTGATCTCCAGGATCAGCAGCCGCCCGCCGGGCCGCAGCACACGCAGAAACTCGCCCAGGGCGGCGTCCACGTCCGACACGTGGCGGAACGCGTAGCCAAAGCTCAGGAAGTCGGCCTCGCCCGTGGCGCAGGGCAGTTCTTCCGCGCGGCCGGCCCGCAGCTCAACGCCCGGCAGGTCCACCTGCGCCAGCATGCCGGGGCTGGGGTCCACGCCGATCAGGCGGCCTTGCTCGCCGATGAGTTCGCAGGCCTGGCGCGCCAGCAGGCCGGTGCCGATGCCCACGTCGACCACCGTGTCACCCGCCGCCAGCCCGGCCCGGGCCAGCGCCTGGCGCCGGTACCAGCCGCCCGATCCGAACGCCATGGCGCGTTCGATGCGGTCGTAGTCGACGGCGGTCTCATCGAAGATGCGGCGCACGTAGCGCGCATGGTCCGCCTCGTCGCGGTAGTAGGCGGGCAGGGGGGCGTGCGGCAGTTGGAGAGGCGGCTCGATCAAGTACGGCTCCTGTGGCCATGGGCCAGTCAAAGGTGGTCGGGGTTGTCGTTGCGGCCGTGAGCATATCGGCACCCGCCGGCTCAATCCGCCACGACCGACCACGCTAACAGCAACTGGGCCCCGAAGTACGTGGGCCATCCCCACAATTGATTGGTCGGTGACGACTGAACGAAGCGCTCCCGCGCCACCGCGAGGTCGGACACCGCGAACAGCAGCGCGCCCAGCAGAACGATCCACCGCCCCGTGCTGGCCGCATGCCCCGCCGCCGTGACGCACATGGCCAGGATCACCACCACGTACGCCAGCACCGGCCCCTTGAACGCGGCCGGCGTGTGTGGCAGCAACCAGCGCAGCACCACCGCACCGGTGGCCAGGGCAGCGATCAGCGCCACCCCCAGGGCCAGCGAGCTCAACGGCCCGCTCGCGAAGGCCGCGGCGTACAGCCCATGCGACAGCAGGAACGCCGCCAGCCCCGCCATGAATGCGGCCGTTCGGTGCGAGAGCAGCAGCGCGTCGCCCACCCAGCCCAACAGCAGGGCGCCCAGCACCAGTTGCCCGTAGCGCGACTCCATCGCACCCAAGGCATACGCCAACAGCACGAAGCAGGTGCTGGCGCCGAGCTTGGTGACCACGCGCATCAGCGGCCATGGCAGGCGGTCCACCACCAGCAGGGCAACAACGAAGGCCAGGCAGGCAAGGGTCAGGGCGATGGGCAGCAACATCTGGCGAGGGTATCAACCCGAAGCAGGGGGCGAAGGCAAGGTCTTCACCACCTCCACCACCCAGTCGATGAACACGCGCACCTTCGTGCTCTGGTACCGGTTGGGCGGGTAGGCCAGGTACATCGGCATGGGGTCGAAGCGCCAGCCATCGAACAGCGGCACCAGTTCGCCGCGTGCGGCGTGCGCGGCGGCCATGTAGGTGGGCAGCCACAGCACGCCCAGCCCCGCCACGCCGGCCGCCAGGTAGGCGTTGCCGTCGTCCACCGCCAGCGCGTGCCGGCCTTGCAGGCTCAATTGCTCGCCGTCGCGGCGCAGGGTCAGCCGCAGCACCTTGCCCGTGCGCCCGCTGATGTAGCCCACGGTGCGGTGGGGCGCGCTGTCCAGTTCGCGCGGGTGTGTGGGCGTGCCGACGCGTTGCAGGTACGCCGGTGCGGCGTACGCACCGATCGACAGGTCGCCCACGCGCCGCGCCACGAGCGAGGGGTTGGTGATCTCGCCACCGCGGATCACGCAGTCCACCTTGTCCTCGATGAGGTCGACCATGCGGTCGCTCGCGCCCATGTCGATCTGGATGTCCGGGTACTTCGCGCAGAAGTCCGGCAGCGCGGGCATCAGCACCAGCCGCGCCAGCGGGCTGGGCACGTCCACGCGGATGCGCCCGCGTGGCGAGGCCTGGGCGCTGGACACGCTGGTCTCGGCGTCGTCCAGCTCGGCCAGCAGGCGCAGCACGCGCTCGTAGTAGGCGGCGCCGTCGGCGGTGACCTGCACCTTGCGGGTGGTGCGGTGCAGCAGCTTCACGCGCAGGTGCGCTTCCAGTTGCTGCACCAGTTGGGTCACGCTGGTCTTGTTCAGGCGCAGTGTCTCGGCGGCGCGGGTGAAGCTGCCGGCCTCCACCACGCGGGCAAAGGCCTGCATTGCATCGAATCGGTCCATGGGTGCCTCCGCCCCGGTTCAGGGATTGTTTGGGTTTGCCAAACAGTGATTGTTGGCCTGGCCGGTTTATCCGCGTGGGGTGCGTCCCTAGATTCCCTGCTCCTTCAAGCAATTTGTGGAGCCCACAACATGACCCCCAAGACCCAGACCCCCACCCGCGACGTGGTGTCCCCGCCCAGCCGCCACGCCCTGTACGACGCGCACCGCTATTCCCCCGCCATCCGCGCCAACGGCCTGCTGTTCGTGTCCGGCCAGGTGGGCAGCCGGCCCGATGGTTCGCCCGAGCCCGACCTGGACGAACAGGTGCGCCTGGCGTTCCGCAACCTCAACGCCATCCTGGCCGAAGCTGGTCTCAGCTTCGACGACGTGATCGACGTGACCGTGTTCATGGTGGACCCGCACACCCACTTCGAACGCGCCTGGGCCGTGGCGGCGGAGTTCTGGGGACAGGCGCCCTACCCCACGGCCACCGCCATCGGCGTCACCTGGCTGTCGGGCTTCCAGTTCGAGATCAAGGTGATCGCGAAGCTGCCCGAGTGAGCGCGTAACGGCTGGGCGGCTGCCCCACGTGGCGGCTGAAGGCCGTGCTGAAGGTGCTGGCCGAGCCGTAGCCCACGCGCTCGGCCACCGCGCCGATGGGCAGGCCGCCCTGGTCGAGCAGGTCCTTGGCCAGGGCCATGCGCCAGGCCAGCAGGTATTCCATGGGCGGCACGCCCACCGCGCGGGTGAAGCGCTCGAAGAAGGTGGAGCGCGAGAGTGCGGCCTCCTTCGCCAGGGCCGGCACCGTCCACGCGCGTTCGGGCGCGCCGTGCATGCGGCGCAGGCCCACGGCCACGCGCTCGTCGGCCAGGCCGCGCAGCAGGCCGGGGGGCGCCGCCTCGTTCGCGGCACCGCGCAGCGCCTCGATGAGCAACAGCTCCACCAGCCGCGCCAGCACCAGGTGGCGGCCCGCGCGATCGGCCAGCGATTCGTCGCGCACCAGTTGCACCAGCACCGGCAGGCGATCGACACCGCGCACGTGCAGCAGGCTGGGCAGCAGCGACACCAGCAGCGCCGCGTCCAGCGACTGGAACTGGAAGTAGCCGCCGAGCATTCGCATCTCGGGCGGGCCCTTGCGCCGGCCGTGGCGCAGTTCGCCCTGCTGCTGTTGCCCGGCGGTGCGCGCCGCGTCCATGTGCACGGGCGGGGCGGGCTCCAGGCCGCGCAGCGTGAAGCCGGGCGTGCTGGGCATCAGCACGAAGTCGCCGGCCTGCAGGGCCAGCGGCTGTTGTCCGTCCACCGCCAGCACGCAGTGGCCTTCCAGCATGGTGCAGAAGCTGGGTTGCCCGAAGGCGGGGTAGCGCACGGCCCAGGCCCCCGCGCCGCTGATGACCTTGGAGTACACCGCGCGCGGGCGCAGCAGGGCGATGACGTCGGCCAGCGGGTCCACCATGATCGGACGATCGCAAAAGTGATTCGGATTCCAGATTGTAGATAGTCCGGCCGATGGGTCCTATCGTTGCGGCACCTTCAACGCAACCCAAAGGACTTCTCATGAAAACCATCCTCATCACCGGCTGCTCCTCGGGCTACGGCCTGGAAACCGCGCGCCATTTCCACGCCAAGGGCTGGAACGTCATCGCCACCATGCGCACGCCCCGCGACGGGCTCCTGCCCCTCTCGCCTCGGCTGCGCGTGCTGCCCTTGGACGTGACGCAGACCGACAGCATCGCCCGCGCGCTGGACGCGGCCGGTCCTATCGACGCGCTCGTGAACAACGCGGGCCTGGGCCTGTTCGGTGCCTTCGAGGCCACGCCCATGTCCACGGTGCGCGAGATCTTCGAGACCAACACCTTCGGCAGCATGGCCATGGCGCAGGCGGTGCTGCCGGCCTGGCGCGCGCGCCGCTCGGGGCTGCTGATCAATGTCACCTCCAGCGCCACGCTGGCGCCGTTCCCGCTGGTGGCGGCCTACACGGCCAGCAAGACGGCGATCGAGGGCTTCACCGAATCGCTGGCGCTGGAGTTACAGGCCTTCGGCGTGCGCGTGAAGCTGGTGGAGCCGGGTTATGGCCCCGGCACCCGCTTCACCGCCAACGGCGCCGAGCGCATGCAGGGCCTGATCCCCGAGGCCTACGCGCCTTATGCCCACAAGGTCTTCGCCTCGTTTGCGCAGCCGGCGGCGGTGACGAGCGAGCTCGACGTGGCCGAGACGGTGTGGCAGGCGGCGAACGATGGGTCGCCCCGGCTGCGCTACGCGGCGGGTGCGGATGCGGTGGCGCTGGCAGCGCGCGCGCCGGTGCCAGCGGTGTGATGAAGCGCCGCGCGCCGGCCCGCGATCACCCGTGGCGTGCTCACCGCTGCGCCAGGCGCGTGGGCGCGAAGACGCTGCGCCCCAGCCAGCGCCACAGGCGCTGCCCGTTGCGCCCCGCGCCCTGAACGCTCAGGCCGCCCGCGCGGATGGCCTGCTCCGGGTCGCTGTCGCCGGTCCAGATCTCGGTGAGGGCGCGCACGGTCGATTCGACCAGCACGCTGATGTCATGGCCCGGGTCGTCGCGGCACAGATCGGCTTCGTGGTGCTGCACCACCAGCCACCATTGCCGCTCGGCCGCGGGCGCGTCGCGAAACCGGAAGTGCACCACCGTGCGTTCGTCAGCCGGGAACTCGTCGAGGCGCGCGAAGCGGCGGATGTCCCACATCAGAAAGCCCGCGTCCAGTTGATCGGCCCGCAGCCGGCTGCCGATCCATCGCGCGCCCCAGTGGCCGATGCCCACCACGATGGGCCGCAGCTCTTCGCCGGCGGTCGTCAGGTGGTATTCCCAGCCCTTCTCTGCGCGGCGCCGTTCCACCACACCGATCTCTTCCAGCTTGCGCAGGCGCTGCGTCAGCAGCGTGGCCGACATGCGTGGCACGCCGCGGTGGATGTCGTTGAAGCGGTGGCTGCCGCAGAGCAGTTCGCGCACCACCAGGGGCGTCCACAGCTCGCCCAGCACTTCCGCGCCACGGGCGACGGTGCAGAACTGCAGGTAGTCGATCATGCGGGCCAGTCTAGCGACGCGTCGCTGGCCTGCCTACTCCAGATTCTGGACTTGAGAGGTCCTGGCGCCAGGCCTAACTTGCGGGCCGACCGTGCACGTCGCACCGGTCTTCCTCCAGGAGAACCGCCATGACCGAGACCCTTGTATCGTCTCCCGCCCCCGCCGTCTTCGACGCCGAGAAGTTCCGCCAGACCACGCGCGCGCAATGGGAAAGCGCGGCCGAGGCCTGGGACCGATGGGGCCCCTTGCTGGCGCGCTGGCTGGGCCCCGCCACCGAGGCCATGCTGGACATGGCGGCCGTGGGCCCGGGCTCGCGCGTGCTCGACGTGGCCGCCGGCGCGGGCGAGCAGACGCTGGCGGCGGCCCGCCGCGCGGGTGCGCGGGGGCACGTGCTGGCCACCGACATCTCGCCCACGATCCTGCGCTACGCCAAGGCGGCGGCCGATGCGGCTGGCCTGTCCCACGTGGAGACGCTGGAACTGGATGGCGAGCGCCATGACCGCTTGCCCGCTGCGTCGTTCGACGCAGCGGTGTCGCGCGTGGGCCTGATCTATTTCCCCGACCAGCAGCGCGCGCTGGCCGGCATCCGCCATGCGTTGAAACCCGGTGGGCGTTTCGCCGCCGTGGTGTATTCCACCGCCGACCGCAACCCGTTCTTCTCGGTGCCGGTCGGCATCATCCGCCGCCGCGCGCAATTGCCGCCGCCGCTGCCTGGCCAACCGGGGCCCTTCTCGCTGGGCGGTGAGGGGGTGCTGGCCAAGGCGCTGGAACAGGCGGGCTATCGCGACGTGGCGGTGCGCAAGATCGAGTCCCCTGTGCACCTGCCCACGGCCGCCGAGTGCGTGCGCTTCGAGCGCGAATCCTTCGGCGCGCTGCACCAGATGATGGCCAGCCTGAGCGAAGACGAGCGCGCCGACACCTGGCAAGAGATCGAGCAGGCCCTGCTGTGCTTCGAGAGCCCGGCGGACGGCTTCGTGGGGCCGTGCGAGATGCTGGTGGGCGCGGGCACGCGCTGACGCGGTGGCCCGTGCGGCGGCGCCCGGTCAGGCGGCCGCGCGGCGCGGTGGGAACAGGCGCCGCGTCAGGTCCGCGTTGCTTTCCTTCACCAGGTCCTTGTCGAGCGTGCCGATCACCGCGGCGGATACCTCGCCGTTCAGCGCCTTGCGCAGGTAACCCAGCAGGCGCGGCGCCGCCACCACGTGCAGCGCGTCGAAGCGCTTCTCGCGGTGGCATTCGGCCAGGCGCTGCGCGATGCGCGCCGCGAACACCTGCGCGTGCTGGTGGCGCTCCGAATCACCGGCCGACACGGTGGCCTGCGACGGGCCGCCGTTGCCGCCCGCGCGGCGGCCGTGGGGTCCGTTGTGCATCTCGCCTTCGCGCGCGTGGGCGCCGGGGTCGGTGAGTTCTTCCACTGGCTCCAGGTCCGCGCCTGTCGGCTTCTCCAGGATCCGCGCGATGGCTTCGTCGGCCACCAGGGCCCATGTGGTCTTCATTGGCTGCTCCTTTCTTGGGTGCGGGCCGCAGCCCGGGAAAGGCCCATGCTGAGGGCATGGGAAGCGCACCGCTGTAGGACAAGACCGTGCCCGCTCGCCCGCAGAGCCTCACTTCGTGATATCGAGCCTGTAGACCCGCTCGTCCGGGTTCTGGTCCGACCGGGTGCCGTAGTAGGCGTCGCCCGAGCGCACGATGAAACGGCACCAATCCTCAGGCTCCACCGAGCGCCATTCGATGCGCACGCAATAGCGGCCGTCGTCCGAGATGCTCCACTGGCCGCGCGCGGTGGTGGGCATGGTGCTGCCACGGTCCCTGTTGTCGGACGAGGCGACGAAGCCGCCGCCCGGCTCGTTCTTCCAGATGTTGCGGTTGCCGCGGTTGATTACACGACTGATGGTGGCGCCTGGCAGCAGTTGTTGCAGCTCGTCCTTGCTCAGGGTCGCGCGGCTGGCGGCGTCCAGATCACGCAAGTGCGTGGCCTGCTGGGCGATGGCGGGGGCGGCGGCCACGAGGCCGGCGGCAATCAGATGGAGATGGGCAAGGCGCTTCATGTTCCCTCCTCGGGCTCGGCGACCGCACGGCGAATGCTAGCGCCGGGCGGGCCGAACGCAAGCACCGTCGCGCGGGCCACCGCCACACCTCACTGCGCCACACTGCGCCGAACGGCCCATGGACTGGCGGGCGTCGCGTCGCGCAGTGGCAATGGCCCGCGTGCAGGATGAGTGCCAGACGCGCCGCTTCACGGCCACCCCACGAACCGATTGCCCCCGAGGATCCGCCCATGCCTTCCGATTCGTTCTCGCCCGCCCGCCGCCGCCTGCTGCAAGGTTCCGGCGCGCTGGCCGCCGCCCGCTTTACCGGTGTGATGGGCGCGCTCTACGCGCAAAACGCCCTGGCCGCCACCGGCAAGCAGACCGTCTCCGCCGCCTCGCCCTACGGCGCCATCGCGCCCGTGAACGACCTGGCCACCGGCCTGCCGCTGCTGCAACTGCCGCCCGGCTTCAGCTACCGAAGCTACGGCTGGACGGGCGACGCCATGGACGACGGCGCCCCCACCCCCGGCAGCCACGACGGCATGGCCGCCGTGCTGTCGCGCCGCGTGGGCCGCGGCAGCGAGCTGGTGCTGGTGCGCAACCACGAGCGCGGCCTGGTGGCCACGTCCGCCGAGGCCATCCCGGCGCCGCACAGCTACGCCAGCACGATGGTCGACGGCATCATCACTGTGCTTTACGGCAGCCTGCCCATCCGCATCGGCGCGGGCGGCATCGTGACCAACCCTTCGGCCCCCGCGCCCGCGCCCTTCGTGGGCTACCCGGCCGGCGGCACCAGCAACCTGGTGTTCCGCGACAACCAGTGGGCCGGCTCGATGGGCTCCCTGGGCGGCACGCTGGGCAACTGCGCGGGCGGCCCCACGCCCTGGGGCTCCTGGCTCACCTGCGAAGAGACCATCTACGACTTCTCCACCATCGGCGGCAAGAAGCACGGCTACGTGTTCGAGGTGGCGGCCGATCCGACGCAGACCATCGCCGAGCCCATCGTGGGCATGGGCCGCTTCATCCACGAAGCGGTGGCCGTCGATCCCGCCACGGGCATCGTCTACGAGACCGAAGACAACCGCAACATCGCGGCCTTCTTCCGCTACGTGCCCGCCGACACCTCGGGCGCCGTGGGCAGCCTGCACCGCGGTGGCACGCTGCAGGCCGCGCGCATCAAGACCCTGGTGCGCCAAGCCCGCCCCTCCACGCTGGCGCAGGCCAACGACCAGGGCCTGCTCAACCCCGACATCGGCGACGAGTACGAGCTCGAGTGGGTCAACATCGCCGACCCGGACGCCGACCCCGTGGTGGTGGCGGGCCAGCCCGGGGGCGTGAGCCTGGGCTTCGCGGCCGGCCCCACCTACCAGGCGCTGACGCAGGGCTGCGCCCGCATGAGCCGGGGCGAAGGCATCTGGTATTCGGCCGGCAAGATGTTCATCGTGGACACGGCCGCTGGCGTGAACGGCAGCGGCAGCGTGGGCAACGGCGAGGGCGCGGTGTGGGCGCTGACGCTGGCCACCATGCGCCTGCGCGCCATCTTCGTGAGCGGCCACCAGACGGCGGGCAACAACCCCGACAACGTGACCGTGAGCCCGCGCGGCGGCGTGGTGCTGTGCGAGGACGGTGGCGGCTCCACCGACGCCTTCGGCACCGGCGCGCGCCTGTTGGGCCTGAACCCGGCGGGCGAGGCCTACATCTTCTGCAAGAACAACGTGAACCTGAGCGCGCAGCAGGTGGCGGGCGCCGGCAAGACGGTGAGCGCGGCCGACCACCGTGGCTCGGAGTTCTGCGGCGCCACCTTCGACCCGACGGGCCGCGTGCTGTTCGCGAACATTCAGACGCCGGGCATCACGGTGGCCATCACGGGGCCGTGGAGCAAAGGCAACCTCTGAACGGAAGCCTCAGGCGCGCGCGCCGCGCCGGGGCTTCAGGCTCGCCACCAGAAAATCCGCCAGGGCACGCACCCGCAAGGGCATGTGCCGGTTGGCGGGGTAGATGAGCGAGAACGGCCGCGAGGCGCCACCCAACGGGCGCAGCACCTCCACCAGGGCGCCGCTCTCCAGGTCCTTCTCGACCATGAAGCGGTAGATCTGCGCCAGGCCAGCGCCGGCGCGCGCCAGCGTGGCCACGCCGACGATGTCCTCGGACACGGAGTAGCCGCCCTGTGTGGGCACGTCGCGTTCCACGCCGTCCACGCGCAGCCGCCAGGGCACATGCTGCCCGGTGCGCGGCAGCACGAACTGGATGCAGTCGTGCTTCTGCAGATCGTCCACCGACTTCGGCGTGCCGCGCTGGCGCAGGTAGGCCTTCGTGGCCACCACCACCAGCTCCGCGTCCATCAACTGGCGCGCGATGAGGCCGGAGTCTGCCTGCGCCCGCCCGCGCACCGCCAGGTCGAAGCCGTCGGCGGTGAAGTCGATGTTGCGGTTGCTGAGCTGCACGTCCACCTCCACCTGAGGGTGGCGCGCGCGAAACGCCGGCAGCAGCGGCAGCAGCCGGTGGTGTCCGAACGAGGTGGGCGCGCTGATGCGCACCACGCCCGCCGGCTGCGCCTGGTGGCCGGTGAGCTGGCGCTCGGCCTCCGCCAGTTGCCCCAGGGCCTGCTTGCACTGCTGGTGGTAGGCGCGCCCCGCGTCGGTGAGGCGAATGCGCCGCGTGGTCCGCACGAACAGGCGTACCTGCAGACGCTCTTCCAGGCGGCCGATGGCGCGGCTCACGGCGGCCGGCGTGAGCGCCGCCTGCTGCGCGGCGGCGGTGAAGCTCTCCAGGTCGGCCGCCAGGCAGAACAGCTCGATGCCGCCCAGGGACGTGAGGCCGAATTCGCGGGTCATGATTTACATCGGGTAATGAATAAAGTTCAAGTCTATGTGTTTATCACTCTTGGAGTGATGAATACCATGCCTCCATCGTTTTTCAACCGCCGTTTTGTCGGCAAGAGGTACACCATGACGTCCCGCATCAGCATCGTTTTTCACAGTGGCTACGGCCACACGCGCCAGGTGGCGCAGGCCGTGGCCGTCGGCAGCGGCGCGGACCTGATCGAGATCGACCAGGAAGGCCGCGTCAGCGATCAGGACTGGGCGCGCCTGGCCGCGTCCGATGCCATCGTCTTCGGCACGCCCACCTACATGGGCAACGTGAGCTGGCAGTTCAAGCGCTTCCAGGACACCACCACCGGCGTGTGGATGAACCAGCAGTGGAAGAACAAGCTGGCCGCGGGCTTCACCAACTCCGCCGGCATCAATGGCGACAAGCTGGCCACGCTGAATTCGCTGTTCACCTTCACGCAGCAACACGGCATGTTGTGGGTGGGCACGGGCATGCTGCCGGCCAATGCCAAGGCTTCGGTGCGCGACGACGTGAACTACCTGGCCTCGTTCAGCGGCCTCATGGCCGCCACGCCGTCAGATGCCTCGGCCGACGAACTGGTGGCCGGCGACCTGCGCACCGCGCGCCTGTTCGGCGAGCGCATTCGCGACGTCGTGCAGCGCCTGCACTGAGGAGCCGCCATGCCCTACGTCAACATCCAGGTGACGCGCGAGAACGTGAGCGCGCAACAGAAGGCCGAGCTCATCGCCGGTGTCACCGAACTGCTGCAGCGCGTGCTCGACAAGGACCCGGCGCTCACGCACGTGGTGATCGACGAGATCGATCCCGACAACTGGGGCGTGGGCGGTCTGCCCGCCCTGCAATACCGCCAGCGGGGCGCCAGGTGAGCGCCGAGGCGGACTTCGCGCGTGAGAGCGCGGCCGTGGCCCAGGTGCTGGGCCGCTACTTCGACGGTCTGCACCACAGCGACGTGGCCTTGCTGGACCAGGTCTTCCACCCCGAGGCGCACTACTTCAGCGCCACCGAAGGCCGCCTGTTGCACCTGGACATGGCCAGCTACTTCCCGCGCGTGGCGCAACGCCCCTCACCGGCGAGCCAGGGCCATGCCCGCACGGATCGCATCCTCGCGATCGAGTTCGCGGGGCCGGTGACGGCGTTCGCCAAGCTCGAGTGCTCGATTCCACCCAAGGCCTTCACCGACTTCCTGACCCTGGTGAAGCTGAATGGCGACTGGCGCATCGTCAGCAAGGTATTCCATTACGACGCCTTGCCCTGAGGCGCCTTGTCGCCGGGCAGGCGCGCGTACACGCAGGTGTTGCGCAGGCTGCCATCGGGCGCGCGCTGCGCGTGGCGCAGCACACCTTCCAGTGCGAAGCCGCAGCCCTCGGCCACGCGGCGCGAGGCGGTGTTGGCCTCGTCGGTGATCAGCTCCACGCGCTGCGCCGTCAGGCCCGCGAAGGCCCAGTCGACCAGCGCGTTCACGCCCTCGCTGGCGTAACCCTGGCCGGTGGCGCTGGTGCGCAGCCAGTAACCGACCTCGGTCTTGGGCACCTGCCAATCGGTGCGGTGCAGTCCGAAGGAACCCACGAGCCGCCCTGTGGCCGTTTCGAACGCGAGGTAGGGCAGGTCGGCGCGCGAGAAGAAGTAGGCCTCGCAGCGGCGGCAGCGCAGCTCGGCCGAGTCCTGCGTCAGTTCTTCGGCCACCCAGGGCAGGTGCCCCAGAAAGCGGCGCAGCTCGGCCTGCGATTCCGCCACCGCCTCGTACAGCCGGGGGCCGTCGCCCGCGCGGAAGGTGCGCAGGTGCAGCCGCGGCGTGAGGAAGCTGTGGGGGATGTCGAGCAGGAGCGGGTCGGGCATGATGGCCTGGCTGCGGTGGTTCGTCCGAGAGGGCGGATCATGCACCGACCCTGGCCAACACCTTGCCGAAAGCCCACCCATGCGCCGCCTCACCTGCTTCCTGTTGATGGTCTTCGCCACGCTCGCCCAGGCCGACGAGATCGGCTCTGTCGACACCGTGTTCAAGTTCATCGGCCCCGACCACAAGATCGTGGTGGAGGCGCACGACGACCCGGGTGTCAACGGCGTGACCTGCTACATGTCGCGCGCCCGCACGGGCGGCATCAGCGGGGCGCTGGGGCTGGCGGAAGACAAGGCCGAGGCCTCCATCGCCTGCCGCCAGACCGGGCCCATCAGCATCCCCAAACCCATCAAGGCGCAGGAAGAGGTCTTCAGCGAGCGCATCAGCCTGGTCTTCAAGCGCCTGCGCATCGTGCGCATGGTCGATGCGAAGCGGCATTCGCTGGTGTACCTCACCTACTCGGACCGGTTGATCGAGGGCTCGCCGCAGAACTCGGTGGCGGTGGTGGCGGTGGACCGCGCCACGCCGATTCCGCTGCGCTGAGGGAGGGCCGCCGCGCGCGCTACAGCAGGCCGGGGTTGCGCTGCCAGACCGAGAACGTGAGGGCCGTGGCGAAACAGACCCAGGCCAGGTAGGGCGCGAGCAGCCAGGCCGCCAGCGGGCGGATGCGCCTGAACTGGATCATGGTGGCGATGATGAGCGCGATGAGGACCAGGATCTCGACAAAGGCCCACTGGCCTTGCCGCCAGGCGAAGAAGAGCCAGGTCCACAGCGCATTGGCCGCGAGCTGGGCGCCGAACAGCGCGTACGGCGCGAACCCCTGTTCGAGTCTCCGCTCGCGCCAGACCATCCATGCCGACAGCGCGATCAGCACGTACAGCACCGTCCACACCGGGCCGAACAGCCAGGCCGGCGGCGCCCAGGCCGGGCGGTTCAACTGGCCATAGAAGTCCGGCGCGTTGGCGGAAGCGACCGCCCCGATGGCGGCGGCCGCGAAGCTGAGCAGCAGCCAGAAGGCGAGGCTGGGCCAGGGAGAGGGCGGCGATGTGAACAGGGTGCGTGTCATGGGCGGTGAATGGGCATGCCTTGGTCGGCAGGACGATAGCGCTGAAGCGGCGCGCGACCGGGGGGCGAGTGCCCATGACGCGGCCTTGGCCTACACGCCAGCCGCCGAACGGTCGCCGACAATCGCCGCATTCGAAACGCTCAGGAGATCGCCGCGATGGACGAGACCACCCCCCGAATGACCAACCTGTTTCTGCAACTGGGCCTCGATGCCGGCGAGCAGGACATCGCGCGCTTCATCCTGGACCACCAGATCCCCGCCGACGTGCACATCTGCGACGCGCCGCACTGGAACGACGCCCAGCGCCAGTTCCTGGTCGAGCAGATCAAGGCCGACGCGCCCTGGGCGTTGGTGGTGGACCAGCTGAACGAGGCGCTGCACGCGGACGCGATGGGGCATGAGGCCGGCCCGCGCTGAACAGCGCGGCCGATGCGCGCCGGCGCAGTTACGCCACCCGGACCTCGGCCTGCACGCTCAGGGCCCGGCGCAGGGCATCGCCCACAGGCGAGTGCGCCTCGGCCCAATGCACCAGATCGCGTAGCGCCTGTTCGGGCACGCCGGGGGCGGCAATGCGCACGGTGAGCTGAACGTCGAGCGGTCCGGCGGGCGCACCATCGAAGTCGCCCAGCAGGCCACGGTTGTCGGAGCGGCTGCCCACCGTTACCTCCAGTTCGGTCAGCTCGATGCCGAGTTGCGCCGCGCGCATGGCGATCATGGTGGCGTCGCAGTTGGCCAGCGCGGCGCGCAGGTACCAGCCCGGCGTGGGTGCACTGCCTCCACCGCCGATGGGCGCCGGCATGTCGGTGACCAGGGTTTCACCCTTGGGGCCGACGGCCTTGCAGCGAAGGCCCGACTCCAGCGTGGCCACGGCCGGCTTGTCCCGCGAGATCGCATCCTGCGGGTGGGCCGCGAGGTGCTTCGCGAGCTGGTCCATGGATTGGCGGATGTGCGCTGCGCTCATGGGGGGCTCCTGGCGGCGCGGGCGCGCCGGCGGCGCGAATGATGGCAGCAAGCGGGCTATGAGCCAAGGCTGCGGTGTGTCGAGCATAGCGCGACTCTTTGCAATCAGTTTGTCCAAAAATATGGACAATTAGGTATTGATTGCTTAGTATTCCGCACAAATGATTGCCCTGGAAGCCACAGCCGTCTTGGAGCGCCAGTTGTTGCTGCAACTGGGCGACCGGCTCAAACGACTGCGCAAGGCACAGGGCCTGGGCACGGTCGAGATGGCCGGGCGCGTGGGAATCTCCCGCACGACGCTCAGTGCGGTCGAGGCGGGCGATCCCGGGCCGTCCATCGGCACCTACCTCAAAGTCATGTCGGTGCTAGGCATCAGTGGTGAACTGGCGCTGCTGGCGGGCGATACCCTGCAACCAGCGCCGCCGGGATCAGCAGCGGCCCGATCGCGTCGAGGAAAACCCGTCGTGCAACTGATGGTCTCCACTGACGAGTCCCGCCACCGTGTTCAAGACCTGCAAAGCCTCGCATTGCACGAAGAAGCGGTTCGTCTGGTGCGCGCCGATGAGTCGCTGCGGCGGCGGGCGCAGGACACGCTGGCCCGCTGGCAGAGCGCGGGGCACTCGCGTTCCGCGAGCCTGTGGCACGAGTGGGACGACATCCTTACTTACGGCAAGTGGCGCAAGGTACTCGGCAGGACCCGCCGAGCCCAGGAGTTGCGTCAAGCTTCGCCGCTGATCACGGTGCTGCCAGACGATGTTCGCCAGGGCATTCTGGATCAGGTGAACCGTCTCAGGAGAGGCGTGGTGTTGGGTGACACGGAAGACGGGCAGGCTTCATGACCCGCGACGAACTCGAGCACATCATCCGGGCTTGCGGCGACGTGACGGATCAGTACGAATTCATCATCGTCGGCAGCCAATCGATCCTGGGACCGATTCCTCACCCGGAGGCGGTCTTCACCATGTCGGCCGAAGCGGACATCTATCCTTTGAACGCCCCCGAACTCGCGGAGCGGATCGAGGGTGCGCTGGGCGAAGGCTCGTGGTTCCACGAGACGCATGGCTACTACGCGCAGGGTGTGGGTCCGGAGACCGCCGTCCTGCCCGCAGGCTGGTTGCATCGGGTGCACCGCGTGCAGAGCGCCGCCACCAACGACCGGGTGGGTTACTGCCTCGCCGTGGTCGATCTCTTCCTCGCCAAAGCCGTGGCCTTGCGCGAAAAGGACCGCGAGTTCTGCATGGCACTGCTGGTCCATGGCCATGTGAAGGCCGCAGAGGCCATCAATCTGGTGGACACCATGCCGCTGGATGAGCAGCAGCGGCGCCGATTGCTGGCGACCATTCGCCGTTGGGTGAAGATTTTGCGCGATGCAGGACACGCCCTGCCCGACCCGCCCGCCTGACTAATGCGCCCCCGCCGCCGCCTCCGCAGCCGCCGCCTGCGAGGCCGCGTCCCGCTTCGGCACGCGCGTGAGCCACACCAGCGGGATCAGCGCCAGGAACAGCATGGACGACAGCCAGAAGATGTCGTTGGCGGCCATGGTGAAGGCCTGTTGTTGCAGCAGCCGGTCGATGGCGGCGAGAGACTGCGTGGTCCCCATGCCGTTGCCCGCCAGGCCGGCGAGCGCGGCCTGCGCCGCCGGGCTGCCGTTGTTGATGGCCTCGGACAGGTGGGCGTGGTGCAGGGCGGCGCGGCTTTCCCACACCGTGGTGGCCACCGACGTGCCCACCGCCCCGAAGGTGATGCGCACGAAGTTGGACAGGCCCGCGGCCGCCGGGATGCGGTCGGGCGGCAGGCCCGAGAGCGTGAGCGTGTTGAGCGGGATGAAGAAGAAGGCCACCGCCACGCCCTGGATGATGGTGGGGATGAGGATGGTGTTGAAGTC
>QFCS01002120.1_pt1 | contig 18027 bp, 14 predicted proteins | sample 3576561 | NCBI WGS metagenome assembly QFCS01 | reverse complement strand
CTTGTCGATGTTCTCTCGGGAATGGGACGGCCAGTATCGAGCGAGCAGATCCTCAGGGGTATCCGCGCACGTCGGATATTGGCACGAGATATCGTTCGCCAGGCCAGGGCACTGAGTGTGCGTCACGTCCTGCACACCGGCACGTTCGACCTGCCCGTCGGCGAGCCGTCGGGCATGCAGCACTACCTCTATGTCGATCACAGCTGGGCACTCGCAGCGCGCCATCACGTTCACGCCGGTCGTTACACGGACAGAGCCCTGCAGGCATTCGAGGCGAGCGAGCGCGCGGCGCTCGCCTGTGTGACGCACGTTTTCACATTCGGTGCCTTTGTCCGGAACAATCTCATCGATCACTACGGACTTCCGCCGAATCGTGTCACGGCAGTCGGCTCGGGAATGGGTGCCATCGAGCCATGGTTCGGGAGAAAGGATTACAGTCGGCCGGCGTTGTTGTTCGTGGCCAAGCATCTCTTCCAGGCGAAGGGTGGTGCGCTCCTGCTTGACGCGTTCGCGCTGGCGCGTAAGCAGCGACCGGATCTTTCACTGACGATCGTCGGCGACGAGCGCAGCCGCGTCTTCGCCGAAGGGCGGCCGGGTGTCGAGCTGCGGGCGCATTTGCCGTGGGCGGAACTGCAGCAACTCTACCGAGAGTCCACGTTGCTGGTGCAGCCGATGCTCAACGACCCATGGGGGCAGGTCTATCTCGAGGCCATGGTGTCCCGGACACCGGTAATCGGGTTGCGCCGAAATGCGCTGCCGGAACTGCTCGATGACGGGCGGCACGGCTTCCTGGTCGAGGAGGCCGAACCGGCCGCCGTCGCAAGAACGATACTTGACGCCGTTTCGGATCCGGTGCGGCTCGAGAGCATGGCGCTGGTCGCACAGCGCCATGCCATCCGGTCCTATTCGTGGGACATCGTCGCCGAGCGGATCGTCTTCTCCTGAAGGGAAGGATTGCCAGCATGTCGAAGGACAAGATCGCGCTCATTACCGGCATCACCGGTCAGGACGGCGCCTATCTCGCCGACTTTCTCCTGGGCCGTGGCTATGTCGTGCATGGGGTCAAACGCCGATCGTCGTCGCTCAATACGGAACGTATCGACTACTTGTATCGTGACCGCCATGAGCAGGATGTCCGTCTGTTCCTGCACTACGGGGACATGACCGATTCGAGCAACCTGCTGCGGCTGATGAACGAGGTGCGGCCCACCGAGGTCTACAATCTCGCGGCACAGAGCCATGTGCAGGTAAGCTTCGAGACGCCGGAGTACACGGCAAATACCGACGCGCTTGGCGCGCTGCGCATACTCGAGGCGATCCGCATTCTGCGCATGCAGGATCGTGTCCGGTTCTATCAGGCGTCGACGTCGGAACTGTTCGGCAAGGTCCGTGAGACGCCGCAGCGGGAGGTGACGCCGTTCTACCCGCGCAGCCCCTACGCAGTAGCCAAGCTGTATGCCTACTGGATTACCGTGAACTATCGCGAGGCGTATGGCTTGCATGCCTCCAACGGCATTCTGTTCAACCATGAGTCGCCAATTCGAGGGGAGACCTTCGTCACCAGAAAAATCACGCGGGCCGTTGCGGCGATCGAGCGCGGCTATCAGGAGCGTCTCTATCTCGGCAACCTCGACGCCAAGCGCGATTGGGGCCATGCGCGCGACTATGTGGAGGGCATGTGGCGGATTCTGGCACAAGACGAGCCTGACGACTACGTTCTCGCGACCGGCGAAACCCACACGGTGCGCGAATTCGTCGAACTCGCCTTCCACGAGATCGGTCGGACGATCCAATGGCACGGCAGCGGTCATGATGAGCAGGGCCGATGCCGGCGCACCGGCGACGTCCTGGTCGCACTCGATGCCAATTACCGCCGGCCCGCCGAAGTGGACCTCCTGCTAGGAGACCCCGCTAAGGCCTTGTCCAAGCTCGGCTGGCGTCATCGCACCACTTTTCCGCAGCTCGTGGCCGAGATGGTCGAGGCCGATCGAGTCATTCTCACAGGCAAAGGGAGCCGCCATGTCCATCGATCCCTCCTACACGCTGCGCAATAAGCGGGTCTGGGTTGCAGGCCATCGAGGCCTGGTCGGCGGCGCGCTGGTGCGTCGGCTGCAGGGCGAGAACTGTGAGGTCGTCGTGGCGCCACGCGAAAGCGTGGACCTGCGACGGCCCGACCAGGTAGAGCGATGGATGCGGGACATCAAGCCGCAGGCGGTATTTCTGGCGGCAGCTCGTGTCGGCGGAATCTACGCCAATGACACTCGGCCAGCCGAGTTCATCTACGACAACGTCATGATCGAGGCTAATGTCGTGGAGGCGTCGCGCCGTTCCGGCGTCGAGAAGTTGATGCTGCTTGGATCGTCGTGCATCTATCCTCGCCTGGCACCGCAACCGATCCCCGAGGCGGCGCTGCTGACGGGGCCGCTCGAGCCGACCAACCAGTGGTATGCCGTCGCCAAGATCGCTGGCATCAAGCTCGCACAGGCCTATCGCCGCCAGTATGGCTGCGACTTCATATCGGTGATGCCGACCAATCTTTACGGTCCGGGCGACAACTTTGACCTGATGCAGAGCCATGTCGTACCGGCCCTCCTCGTGAAGGCACACCAGGCCAAGCTGACTCAGGCAGCGAGCATGGAAGTGTGGGGAACCGGTGCGGTGAGGCGCGAATTCCTTTTCGTCGACGACGCCGCCGACGGCATGGTCTTTCTCATGCAGCGTTTCTCTGACGACAGGATCGTCAATCTCGGTCCCGGCTACGATGTGCCGATTCGCGACCTGGTGGCCATGATCTGTCGCGTCGTGGGGTACAAGGGCGGCATCCGCTACGACACGTCGCGGCCGGACGGCACGCCACGCAAGATGGTCGATGCGTCCTACGCCGCCTCGCTGGGCTGGCGCGCGAAGACGCCGCTGGGCACGGGCCTCGAGGAGACATATCGCTGGTATGTGGACCATGTCGCGGCCGAAGGGCAGCGTGCCGTCGCCTGAGTCTGAGCTTTCCACGGAACATCTCGACGCGGAGCTGGGGAAACGATCTCGACGCGGCGGCCTGGTTCTGTTGCTGGCACAACTGATCCGCGTTGCTGGTCAGTTTGCCACACTCATCGTTTTGGCACGACTTCTGCCGCCCTCGGCTTTCGGGCTGCTGGCCATGATCGGGGCCATCGGCCTCGTGCTGGACATGGTAAAGGAGCTCGGTCTGTCGTCGGCTTCTATCCAGAAGCCCGACCTGACGCATGCGCAGGTCTCGGCCCTTTTCTGGATCAACGCGGCTGCGGGCGTGGGAATCGGCATGATTCTCGTGGCTGCCGCTCCGCTCCTGGCCGCGTTTTACCGGCAGCCCGAACTGGCGGACGTGGCGCGCTGGATGGCGCTGGGGCTCGTCATGAGTGGCCTCACGGTCCAGCATTGGGCGCTGCTGCGACGCCAGATGCGCTTTGGTGCGATTGCCGGGCTGGAGACGACGGCAGACTATGCCGGGTTCGCGGTCGCCATCGCGGTAGCCGTGGCGGGCGAGGGCTATTGGGCGCTGGTTGTCCAGCGTCTTGTGTCGCCGGCGGTCTTGATGGGCGGAAGCTGGCTCGTCTGCTCATGGCGGCCAAGCCTGCCGGCCATGGCAGCCGGGCTAGGGGACCTGTTGCGCTACGGCCTCTCGGTGATGGCGAGCGGCTTGGCTGGTGCACTGACACGCAGCATCGACCAGATCATGATCGGGTGGCTGTGGGGCGCACCCGCGCTGGGCTTCTATGAGCGGACGTCCCGGCTGCTGCAGCTCCCGGTGAACACCATCAATGCCCCTGTCTACGCCGCGGGTATGCCAGCCCTCAGTCGGCTGGCGGAGCAGCCCGACAGGTATCGCAGGATGTTCAGCCAGATCCTTCAGAAGCTCGCGATGCTCACCATGCCGCCGTTCGCGGTGGCAGCCGTCAACGCAGATTGGGTCGTCGAGATTCTGCTCGGCCCGGCCTGGCGCGAGGCCGTGCCGCTTGCGGCGCTGTTCGCAGTATCCGCCACCTTTCTGCCGGTGCTGCTGACAGTGGGCCTGCTATATCTGACACAGAACCGGACACGTGAGCTTCTGCGTGCCACGACGCTCGATGCATCGCTGTGCCTGGCCGCCATTGGTGGTGGGCTGCCTTGGGGTAGTATCGGCGTCGCGGGCGCGCTCGCGATCGTGGGCCTGGCGTTGCGTATACCGCTTGCCTTCTGGCTGGCGACGCGTCACGGACCGGTGCGTACCCGGGACATCTGGCGGGCGATCGCGCCGGCGATCGCGGCCGCCCTTGCCTCAGGAGGGACTGCATGGCTGGTCCGCCTGCAGGAGCCGCATGAATTCTCTCTATCGGGAGCGGTTACCGTCGCGGCGGCGTCGATGTTCGCGACCGTGGCGGTGCTGTGCGCTTGGCCGGAAACCAGGCGGGAGATTCGGTCAGCCGCCAGCAGGGTGACCGTCCTCGTCCGACGACGGCGTGCCGTTCTTGAGCCGTAGTCGTCCCTTGGAGTCGACCCACAGTCGGTAATCACCGAGACGCGCCAGGTTGGTGCTGTTCCAGTGGGCGCCGAACCGGATGCCACCGCCGTCGGCTGGCGAGATCTCCAAGCCTTCAAATTCCTCCACATAGTCAACCGCGCCGCTGGGCCCGATCAAGGTGGCGCGTCCTTTCCGGTCTCCGGCGAGTCGGGCCAGGCCGGCCGCCTTTGCGTTCCCGTCGCCGTTGCCGGAGCAGCCGATCATGACGAATTGCCCGACGACATAGGCTTCGATCAGTCGTGTCTGCTTGAAGATAGAGTAAGCTGTGCAGCCGACCAGCGTGCCGAATCCTTGCAGCCAGATACCCGGTCCGCCTCGCGAGAATGAAGGCGCAGCCTCATGGTTGTTTTCGAAACCACAGTTGGACAGCAATGTACAGCCATTCAGGGCTACCAGCCCATGTTTGCCATTGAGCAGGAAGTAGCAGCCATGGAAGGCGACGTCATAACAACCGTTGACCATCGCCACGCCGTATTGGCCGTTCTGGCCGAAGACGCAGCCAAAGACGTGGATCGCCGACAGGATGCCGGCGCGCTCGCCGTGGCCGAGCGTAAGGCCATTGCGCCTGTTGTCGCGCAGGTAGGTATTGATGATCTGGCCTTCGAAGACGTTGCCCATGATATGGCAGCCGTCGCCGCCGCAGCCTTGCACGGAGACGTCACGCAGGCAGAAATTGTAAAGGTAATGCTCCTTGTACTCGCATTCGAGCGCAATGCCGTGGCCTTCGCGTCCATTGCCCAGAATGTCGAGACCCTCGATCAGCAGGAAACGGTTGGTGGATCGGCTTTCGATCTCCAGCACATTGCTGCCGTCCTCGATGGCTGAGACGATACGCGCGCCGTGTGCGAGAATGCCATGGTTGTGCGTCAGGTTACCCTTGAGGCCGGGCTGAGACCGGAATCGCAGGGTGCGGGTCACGCGATACGTGCCGGGAGGAATGGCGAGGAAGCCTGGACCGCTTGGTGCGAAGGCGTCATTCAGGGCTGTCTGCAATGGCGTGCTGTCGTCGGATACACCGTCGCCTCTTGCGCCATAGGAGGCCGCCGACAGCATCTGCCGAGGGGGCGCGGATTGCGCCATGCTTGGCGTCGGGAGGCCGGTGAAAGCGAGCCCAGCACCGGCCGCAAGGACACGGCGCCGCGCCGGGTCGATCGGATTCATGTGGCATACCTCGTTGACTGAAGCCGCCAGTATGGTGCCGCCCCCACTGCTGCTGCAGGTCGTGTGCTGAGGATCGACGCCCCCGCTGCGATCAACAGTACCGCCCACGTCTTCGGGCCGACATAGGCGCCGGACGCTTGTCCCAGGATCAGCCAGACCGCCCAGCAGTACATCACGCTTGGCACATCGAGCTTTCGCAGCCACACCGAAAGCGCCACGAGCATGACTACGCCGCCGACGAGGCCAAGATAGATCCAGTGAAGCCAGAAGTAGTTCGTCAGAACGTCGCCGATGCGCGTGATCCGCCACGCTGCCTGAAAGGCCGAGGCGTTCATGTACACGTCCATGACCCGGTCGGCGATGAAAGGCTCGCCGGTCAGCCCCGCGCCAGCCCATGGGTAGTGGCGAAGAATGTCGAAGGCAACCAGCATGGGGCCGGTGAAGCGATAGAAGAAGCTCGCGTCGTCGCCACGGGAGAGTTCGGCGATGCGTGCAGCAAAGATCGATTGCCCCACCACGATCGTCACGGCGAGCAGAAGCGCCGATATCGCGATCATGCCGACGATGCGAGCGGGAGAGCGCCGCCGCCGGCCATCGGACAGAAAAATCAGGTACGGCACCATCAGCAGCAGCATGAGGATAAGCGTCGGCCCTGGAAGGACGATGAGTGCCAGACCCACCAACCCGAGATAGACAGGCAGCTTCCATCGCCAGGGGCTGACGACCAGCCACGCCGCAGCATAGTGCGTGTAAGCGAAGGTGACGGCCGACGGCTCCGAAGTGAATAGCTTTGGCCGGATGCGTCCATAGAGCAACATGTCGCGCAGGTCAGCGTCGTATACGACGCCGGCTTCATAGAGCCGCTCCCGGACACGGTCGCTGATGTCGCGGAGGCCTGTATGGTTCTCGAGTACGCAGCCGATGATGATGAACAGGCAGAAGCCCAGCAGCAGATGAGCCACTTGACGTCGGTCGGCATGGGTCAACGTCAGGAACAGTCCGTAGGAGATCACCAGTCCATAGGTGAGCTGCAGGAGGCCCGTAAAGCGCTTGCCGAGAAATGCCAAGTCCGTCGCAATCAGGATGGAAGCGAGATAGAGCGCGACAACGGCGAGGAGGCCAGCGAGGTGCGACGGCCGGATGTCGTTTCGGCGGCGCCAGAGCAGGATCAACCCGGCGAAGCCCGATGGCGCGCAGGTCAGGGGAACCCTTTCCGTGATCTGCAAGGAAACACCGAGATAGAGTCCAACGAGGAACAGGCCGATCAGGGTCAGATCGACGCCTGTCATTCGCCGGTCGGTCGCCGGCTGCATGATCGCTGTTGCCGTCACTGCCCGACGATGGCCGAGAGGATCCGCTGACCGCGGCTCGACCAGTCGAACTTGTCGTGGCAAGCAGCGAAAGCGTGCTCCTGAAGCCGATTGAGCAGGTCGATGTCGTCGATCGCCTGCCGCACGCCATCGGCCAGCGCGGCGTGGTCGGGAAAAAGCATGACGCTTTCGTTGTGGCACAGCGGGACGCCAGCGAAGGACCCCGACAGGGCAAAGATGGGTATGCGATTGAACACATACTCGAGGACTTTGAGCTTGAAGCCGCCGCCGTTGCGTTCGGGGACGATCGCTACGCGCGCCTCATCGAGAAAGGGTGTGACCTCGGGCACGGTGCCCGTGAAATGCGTTGCGCGTACGTTGCGGCGCATCCGCGCAAGAAAGGACTCCTCGGCGCTGCCTACAGCCATGAGCTCTATTCCGGCCTCGGCGAACATCGGATCAGCAACGCCGACGAACTCCGCCAGATTCATGCGCTTGGCTATCCAGTCGAAGCTGCCCACGACAACGGCGCGACGTGGCATCTCCGACGAGAGCTGCCGACTCTCGACATGGCGGCCGCAATAGCCAGGTGTCAGCACATCCATCGCCTTGTCGCAGCTCCGTTGACGATAGAGCGACAAGTCTTCCGAGGTGATTGCTGTGACGAAGTCGACGGAATCGACCAGTTCCCGCTCCAGACGCGAGACTTTGAAGGCATCCAGCCGGACTGCTTGTCGCTTCAGGAAGAGCGGCTGGCTCTCCGCAATCTGAGTCCGGACACTCTCCTCGTGATTGTGTGAAACGTAGACGAGGCGCGGTCGGTCGCTTCGGCCGCTGTAGAAATCGAGCACGCGCGGCAGCGCCCAGCCGACGGAGATGCCATCGAAAACGATACCATTCCAGTCACCGCGCTTCAGCAGCTCGTCGAGGGTCCGCTGCATTCCCGCGGTCCGGCACCGGTAGGCGGTGTGCGGCAGGAGGGAGGCCAGGCTGCCCCACCGGGATTGGGGAGAGTCGACCGGCAGCCACCATACGACATGGTCGTCGCGCCAGCCACTGTCCCTCGACGATTCGGGTCGGCGCAGGCCAAGCACCTCGATTTCGCTTCCGGTCGATCGCATGGCATCGATCAGGCCACCTGAATAGATGAACTGGCCATTGTGCCTTGGCTCGGGGTCGGCCAGCGTGAGCCAAAGCAATCGCGCCGGCGGCCTCTCTTCAGAATGCATTGCGGCCGGAGAAGCCGCCGAGTGCCGTGCGAAGGATGATCTTGAGGTCGAAGGTGATGGACCAGTGCTCGATGTAATAGAGGTCATGTTCGACACGCTTCCGTATTTGTTCGACGGTGTCGGTTTCGCCCCGCCAGCCGTTGACCTGGGCCCACCCGGTGATTCCCGGCTTCACGCGATGACGTGCGTCGTAGTATTTGACGGCCTCGTGATAGAGCAGCGTACCGGCCTTGGCGGCCGTCGCGTGTGGACGCGGGCCAACCACTGACATGTCGCCCCGCAGCACGTTGATGAACTGCGGCAGCTCGTCGAGGCTGGTCCGCCGCAGGAACGCGCCGACACGTGTGATGCGCGGATCATTGCGCCTGGTTAGCTGCTCGGCATTGGCGTCGGCCTGAGCATGGAACATGGTACGGAACTTCCATACCTCGATGAGCTGGTTGTTGAAGCCCACGCGTTTCTGGCGGAACAGAACCGGTCCCGGGCTGTCGAGCTTTATGGCTATCGCGATGGCAAGCAGAAGCGGTGCGATCGCGACGACAACGCCAGAGGCCACCACGCGGTCCTCAACGGCCTTGGCCAGCCAGCGCCAGTCGCGCAGCGGCCGGTCGACCACGTTAAGGAGCGTATGGCCGGCGATGTGCGTGACGGACATCGTGCCGAGAAGAAGGCCGAACGAATCTGGGCACAACCGCACGTCGACCGGCACGAGGCTGAGCTTGTTCAACGTCTCTACGAGCTGGCGCTCCGTCTTCAGCGGCAAGGCTACGATCACTGTGTCGATGCGATGCCGGCGCACGTCATGGATGAGGTCGTCGACGGTTCCGAGGATTGGATGACCCATGCAACGACCCGGCAATGTCGACGCAGCGTCATCATAGACGCCGATAATCTGCACGCCGTGTTCGCTGGCGCAGTTCAGTCGCCGAAGCAGATGCTGTGCAACTGTCCCCGAACCCACCACGGCAGCCCGCTCAGCCAGCCGTCCGCCGACCGCCCACCGTTGCAGGAGGCGATGCAGGACTATCCGGCTGACCGACAGCATCGTGGCGCTGCCGGCGAACCATCCGGCCAGCCATGTACCATCCAGGGCGGTAACGGGCGCGATTAGAAGAGTGGCGGCCAGCAGCATGCCCAGCGCGGAGAGCAGCCCCAGCAGCATACGACCCACCGAATCGCCAAGGCGGGCAAAGGGGGCCATTCGGTGGGCGCCGGCCAGCTGGAGGAAGTTGACGGCGAGGATGGTGCTCAGCAGCAGAATGAGCGCCTCGATACGCCAGTCGACCGTCGCGCCACGCCAATGGATCGCGACTGAGCCCGCGCCGAAGACGCAGGCAGCGTCATACACCGCCACCGCGCGGGTCACGATCGTCTCCGAAATGGCGCGGGCGCCCGCGCGTTGCTCTGTCGGCGGCAGCCCAGCGGCGTCGAGCGCGCCATTGAATGCGGATTCCACTCGGGGGGTCATGTGGGGCTCCGTCGGACGGGTTTCGACGATATGGAGCGATATTCCGCCTCATACTCGTCCGATGTTGTGATCAAGATGCGTTCCGTTGTTTTCACGCGCCAAGCACCGCGGTGGCAAAACGTTCGGGGGTTTGGGAGGCGGCGAACGCACGTGCGGTCGCGCGGTCGAAGAACGATGCGGGATCACGTCGTGCCATTTCCGTGATCGCGTCCGCGAGCGCAACGGCGCGAGTGGTGTCTACGGCAAGGCCGAGGCGATGTTCTCGCGTCAGTTTGCCCACGAGCCCGTAGTCCTGAGCCAGGACCGGGCGGCCGGCGCGTGCGGCCCAGAGCAGGACACCGCTCGATCCGACGAAACGTTGATACGGCACCAGAACGACGTCGCTGCGCTGGATCAGGATCTCCAGCTCCGAATCGTCGAGGCGTCGATCCTCGATGCGGAGCCACAGGGCTGGATGAACGCGTGCCAGGCGTTGCCGCGCGTCTGCGAAGCGGTCATGCAGCGCGGCATCGACACGGCCGGCGAATACGACGCCGATGCTTGCGGCGACTTCCGGCCGCACGAGCCGGAGTGCATCGAGGACGACGAGAAGTCCCTTGCGCTCGGTGAGATGGCCAAAGAGGAGGAAGAGGAGTCGGTGCTGCGGCAGTGAGCAGTGCGGGTCGCGGGCGACCGGGACCGGATGCGCCGGGTCGGGGAGATACTCGACCTTGCAGCCGTTTGCGTAGTGGCGTGCCGCATATTGTGGAAAGAAGGGATCGAGTGACATCACGCGGGCAAGTGCGGAATTGCGCAGCATCAGCCGATAGAAAAGATCTTTCCGCAGGTCGCGTATGCGCTCACGCCATCGCGGCTGATGATGGCCGAAATCAGTGTAGTGGACAGACGGCCGGAAGAGGATGCCCGACATTCGCTTGCCGCCGCACCGCAAGCCGATCGCCAGTGGCAGGGCGAGCAGGTCGAGCGACAGGAAAAAGCCCGAATTGGCGCCGCTTTCCCGGAGGTGACGGCGCATCGCCCACCAACGCGACAGAGCCGCCAACCACAGTCGGCGCTGGGTGCACCACCGAAGCTCGTCGGGCGAAAGGGGCCTGAGCTGGACTCTGCCCATGATTGATGCGGGCAGAGTGGCGGCGAGGGCCTGGCATAGCCGCTCGGGGGCTGCTAGCGCGATTGAGCGTCGGTGACGGTCGGCAGCGGCGTATTCGACGATGTACTGCAACCATTCATGCGCATGGCCTTCGGCATCCGGCTCGAAGATCAGCATGTCCGCCAACACGCGCTCACCGTCCCTGGGCAAGAGCATCCAGCCGGGCCAGGAAGCCGCCAAGGACATGCGATTTGGCATAGTGCCGCTCGATGAAGGCACGACCGCGCTGTCCGAGCTGCTTGCGCAGCAGCAGGTCGTCAGCGAGCCGTACCACAGCCTCGGCGAAAGCGACGGGCTGGTCCGGCGGGACGCAGAGAAAGGCGCCACTTTCGCGTTGCAGCGTCCACAATACGCTGCCGGGGAGGGCGGTGGCGACGAACGGACGCCCAACTGCCATGATGTTGAAGACCTTTGATGGGACGGCGAAGGCCGCGGCTGCGGGATTCTGCGGCACGAGATGGATGTCAGCTGCCGCCAGGGCCGGCCCCAGTGCTTCATTGGCCTGCAACGTAGTAAGGCGGACATTGTGCAGGCCACGACGCGCAATTTCGGCGGCCAGTTCTGGTCCACGACTGCCATTGCCGCGCACGACGATCTCGATGTCGGGGCGGCAGGCTGCGAGTTCTGCGGCAAGCGCGACTACCTGATCGAGGCCTTGCTTGCGACCGAGATTGCCGCTGTACAGAACGCGGATCGGTCCATGGCTGACGGGGTCGACAGCACGAATCCGGTCGGTATCCACCCAGAGTGGCACTACCTCAATCGGTGATCGGACGCCGATCTGCCGCAGCTGCTGCTGCATCTCCGCGGACAGGACGACGACGAGATCGGCGCGGTTCAGCACGCTGCGTTCGCAGGCCCTCATCAGCCGGGTCAGGGTGCCGGCGCCGGACAAGCCTAGCCCCTGCGCCAGTCCGGACTGAATGTCGTGAACCAAAGCCACGCAGACGCCGCCTTTCGAGCGCGCCGCCAGCCCCAGAGCGACGGACAGGATGGACGGGCAGAGGGCGATGACGACAGGGTGTCGCCTGATGCGACGACCGGCCAGCGCCATGAGGCCATGCAGTAGAAATCCGGCCTCATTGGCAATGCGCGCCGACGCATTGTCCGCACGTGGCGGACCGACCGGGAGCCGCTCGACGACCGCGTCGTGAACGATCTCGCGCCGGTGCGCGCCGTCACGATATTCGGCGAAGACCCTCGCCTCGGGATAGTGCGGCAGGCCGCTCACGACGGTGGTGCGCCGGCCGTGGCGGACCAGCCAATCGGCCAGATCGCTGCTGAAAGGTGCCGAGCCAATCAACTCTGGCCAGAAGTACCGCGAAACGAACAGCACACTGGATGTGGAGGTCATGGTCAGGTTAACCGATGGGCGCATGGGATGCGCGCGCCTTCTCGTAGAAGGAATCCAGATAGCCGTACTGTCGATACTGCTTCGACACGACGCGCGACATGACCACGCCGGCGACGTCTCCCTGAGCGTCGATGATCTGCTTCAGCGCCTCGATCGCAGTATCCTGCCGCGTGTGTCCCCAGCGGACGACAAAGACGAGCTTCTCGACCGCACGTGAGAGAGCGAGCACGTCGGCCGCCACAAGAGCCGGTGGCGTGTCGAGAAGTACGAAATCGTAGTGTGCCCGCAGGGCGCCCAAGAGGTGGCGCATGCGTTCGGAGCCGATGAGATGCGCCGAGCGTGGGTTCCAAGGGCCGGCTGGCATGACGTCGACCCCGGACAACGCTTCATGGTGGATGACACGGTCGAGGTCGGCATGTTCATCGCTCAAGAGATTGAACAGCCCTGCGCGATTGTCACAGTGGAAGATCTGGTGGAGGCGTGGACGGCGCCAGTCGCAATCGATCACCAACACTCTCTTGCCGTTGCTGGCGAGGAGCCGGCTGAGTGAAGCTACGATCACCGACTTGCCTTCGGAGGGCGTTGCCGAGCTGAAGGCGATCGTCCGGGGAGACTCGGCAGTCTCCGAGGTCTCTATCCCGATGTACAGTCGCCGCAGCGCTTCACTGTACGCCGAGATGGGCTGGCGCAGGACCTGCGTGGCGGGTGGCGTACGGCCGCTGAGCTGCGGAACCAGCGCGATGACCGGCAGTCCGGTGAGAGCCTCGATCTGATCGGCGCGCCGAAAGGTGCGGTCACTGCTTTCGCGCATCAGGGCGAGTGCCGCGCCGACCAGAAGGCCGCCCGCAACACCCAGAGCGGCGATAAGACCTTTGGGCGGGTAGCTCGGCGCCTGCGCGGGCGCTGCGGCGGATACCAGCTTGGCGTTGGCTTCGAGTATGTTCTCGGTGCCGGTGACCTGCTTGGCGCGCACCAGCATCGCCTCGAGAAGGTTGCGGTTCACGGTGGCGTCGCGCTCCAGCGCTTCCAGCTGGATCGACTTGTCGTTCACAGTCCCCATCTGCTGCTTCAGACGCTCGAAGTTCCTGGCAAGCGTCTCGTACCGCGCAGCCGCTGTGCGCGCCTCGCGGCCGAGTCCGTCGACGACCTTAGCGACCTCGGCATTGAATCTACTTTGGATATTGGCCACTTCCGCGCGAGCCTTCACCATTGCCGGGTGACGGGCACCATGCGTTGCGCCCAGCTCCGCAGCCCGGCGTTCGGAATCCGCCAATTGCTGCTTGAGTGCTGCAATGAGAGAGGAATGCAGGACGTCGGGCACGCTTTCATTGCCTAGGCTGCCCTTGCGCAGTTCCTGAGCCTCGGCGAGCTTGGCTTCGGCCTCCGCCTTCGCCGTCTGCGCGGAAATCAACTGACTGTTGAGCTCACTGAGCTGTTGCGTGGTGACTCCGCTGCCGGTGCTCTTGTAGAGATCATTGCGGCGCCGATAGTCCTCGACTGCCTGGTCGGACTTGCGCACCTGCTCGCGCAGTTCGGCGACGCGCGACATCAGGAACCTGTCGACGCGGTCCATCGAGCTGACCTTCTCTCGACGCTGCTGCTCGAGATAACGCTCTGCAAACGCGTTGGCGAGGTCGGCTGCAGTCTGCGGCCTCTGGGACTCGGCCTTGAGGCTGAGCACATGCGATCGGCCTAACGTCGACACGTCGATCCGCGACAGGACGGAATCAATCAGCCGGTTCTCTTCCGCTTTGGCATCGGGCAGGGCCGACACATCTTCCGGCAGGATTGCGTCGCCAAAGCCGAGCCAATGAATCATGTCGTTGGTCAGACGTCTTCGCGTATCGTCGATGCGCGACCAGACCGAGGGCTTGCGCAGCGCCGCGTTGAACTCGGGATCAGTCTGCAGCCTCAGCTGCGCGATGACCTGTCGAGCGAGCCCACGAGACTGGAGGATCAAGCCCTCATTCTGGACACGTTCCGCGTCCGGACTGATGTCGGCTACGATCGACTCGACGTTGAGCACCCTGGGCGCCTGGATGCCGACGAGCACGCGAGCCTCGGACACGTAGTAGGAGGGCATCGACCAGGCAACGAATGCTGCGACGCCTCCTGCAAGAGCCGTCGAGCAGAGGATCAGTACACGGTGGCGCCACAGTCTGCGCAGGGTATCTCCAAGCCCTTCGGCATCGGCCCTGGCTGGCGGCCGCATCGCCGTCGCATAGGCGGTATAGCCGCCGGGAGGCGGCGCCACGTGTGGGACCGTCCGACGGCGTGGAAGACGCGGCGGTGGGGTGGCTATCTGATCCATCAGAAGTAACGCTCACGAACCTCCAGTGTGTCGCCGGGACGGAGGATCGTTTCCGGTTTCGCGACGACGCGGACCATCCGGCCGTTCTGGTCGAGGCGCTTGATGTAGTACTCGGTCGTTCTGGCGCGATAGGTGTAGCCGCCCGCCATCGCGACTGCATTCAGTGCCGTCATGTCAGTGACGTAGGGGTAGTTGCCAGGCTTCTGGACCTCCCCGATCACATAGAAGGGCCGTCGTGTCAGAACTTCCACGGCGACGCTGGGATTCCGCAGATAGTCGTGGTCGAGCCGGTTGGCGATGGTCTGCTGCAGCTCCGTCGGGGTGAGCCCATTGGCATTGATATTGCCGATCAGCGGATAGGCAATCGAGCCAGTGCCATCGAGCGTGAACTCGCCGGTGAGATTGGGCTGGCCGAAGACGGTGATGCGGGTTCGATCATTCGGACCCAGGCGATAGTCTCCGGAGACGGCGGCCATACCATTGCCGGTGCGAGCGCCGGAAGGCGCGAGCCCTAGCGTCTCGCCGTCCTCGACGATCGGTGTCGGATCGCTCTCGCAGGCAGTCATCGGACCAAGCGTGACGAGAGCGAGGCAAAAGCGAATTGTCGTGGCGGAGATGGTGTTCGGCATTGCGTGACCTCAGGGTGCAGGAGGACGGAAGGGCCGATCGGCATTTGACGCAGGTGCAGGTACTGGGATGGATCAATCAGCAACGCGGTGGCTCGTGGTTGGGCGGTCCATCATGTGCGGCCGTAGCTATCGGATAGCCGCACGATGTCGTCTTCGCCGAGGTAGCCGCCCGACTGCACCTCGATCAGTTCAAGCGCCAGCTTTCCGGGGTTTTCCAGTCTGTGCTCAGCGCCAATCGGGATGTAGATCGATTCGTTTTCCTGAAGCAGGCGGCGATCGCTGCCGCACTGGACGACAGCCGTGCCACGCACCACGACCCAGTGTTCTGCGCGATGGAAGTGCTTCTGGAGACTGAGCTTGGCACCCGGCTTGACCGTGATCCGCTTCACTTGAAAGCGTTCGCCGCAATCGATCGTCCGGTAGCTGCCCCAGGGGCGGTGGCAAGTCGGGTGATGCTGCGGCTCTGGCCGGTTCTCCCGCTTCAGCCGCTCCACGAGCCGCGACACCGCGCCGGCAGAGTCGGCACCGGCGACCAGGACGGCATCGTCCGTTGCGACGACCGTGATGTTGTCGACGCCGACGGCGGCCAGCAGCCTACCCTCGGAGCGCAGGTAAGAGTTGGTGACACCGTCGTACAGCACGTCACCCTGGACGACATTGCCCTCTGGGTCGCCCGATCCGATGCTGTGCAGCGCCGGCCAGGATCCGACATCGCTCCAATCCATCTCGACTGGGACGACCGCTGCGCGATCGGTGTGCTCCATCAGTGCGTGATCAATGGAAAGCGATGGAGCCTGCGCAAACGCTTCGGCACAGAGGCGGAGGCAGATCGAGTCGACGGTGCCCGCCGTTACAGCACGCTGGCAGGCTTCGAACATGCCGATGTTGATGTCTGAGAGCTCGTCGAGATAGGCGCGGGCGCTGAAGAGGAATATGCCGCTGTTCCAATAGAATGTCCGGCTGTCGACGAAGCGTTGCGCCGCTTCTCGATCTGGCTTCTCAACGAAACGTTCGACGTCGAACACACCCTCTGCGCCATCGAATGCAGCGCCACCCTGAATATAGCCATAGCCCGTGTCTGCATGACGTGGCTTTACGCCGAACGTCACGAGGCGACCTTCCTGAGCGGCTGCCAATCCACGCATGACGGCGGAGTGGAACTGCGGCAGCGATGCAATCACATGGTCGGACGGCTGCACGAGCAGCAATGCGTCTGGATCTTGCTGTAGAAGCCAGATCGCAGCGGCGGCGATTGCCGGTCCGGTATTGCGCGGTGATGGCTCGAGCAGGATGGCCTGAGGCAGGACGTTGATTTCCTGAAGCTGATCGGTGACCAGGAAGCGATGCGTATCGTTGCAAACGACTACCGGTGGGGCGAAGCCGACGTCTGCCTGGCTGCGTAGAGCCGTCTCTTGCAGCAGCGACCGATTCGAGACCAACTTCAGCAGTTGCTTGGGGTAGGATGCGCGAGAGAGCGGCCACAGGCGCGTGCCCGCACCGCCCGAGAGGATGACGGGGTGGATTTGAGCCGAGCCCTGCTGCTGGAATCGGCCGAGGTCGGGGAGAGTATCCATGGGACTCCACGAAGCCGTTGCTGCAGGAAAACTATGCAGCACGTGTCGTACGTACCAGTGATTAACCTGTGTCTCGCTTTTGCAGCATTGGACATGGTGGATCGAGCCGCAGGCGGGGTCGACGTTCGTCTCGAAAGCAAGAAAAAGCCCGCGAGAAACGCGGGCGATGTATGAATTGCCTGCCGAAAGGACGGGCGATGGCGTGGCGTCTAACTTTTCTCTTGGTCGCGGCCCCATCGATAGCCGAAAGACTGATAGTTTTCGATCTCGGAGAAGTCAGGATCGATCGACCGAAATTTGTTTCGAATGCGTTTGATGCATGATCGGACATTCGTCCGGTAGCCGTTCTCGCCGCTGCCGGCGATGAAGCCGACATAGTGCATGCAGTCGTAGATGGCGCGATAGGTTACGTAGGAGCCGATGCTCGATGCCAGCAGGTGGATGATCTTGAACTCCGTCACCGTGAGATCGAGATCGGTGTCGTCCCAGTAGGCGCGGCTGATGCTTGGCTTGAGCAGCAGGCGACCGCAATGGAAATTGGTACTGGAATCGAATTGCGTCGGTTTGCGATGGGCGTCCGCGATCATTCGCAGGCGATGCACGAGCACGGGAACGCCGCGTGACTTGTCGACGAAGTCGACTGCGCCCCGTTCGAGGGCAAGCATCTCGAACGCCGGCTGGGACTGTCCCGTAAGAAAGATGACGGGTATCATGACCCCGTTGCGTCGCAGGGTGGGCAAGAGGTCTATCCCGGACACAGTCGGCAGATTCCAGTCCAGAACGATGATGTCGTGCATGATGCCGTTCTGAGCGTAGGCGTCGAGAAGCACTGAGCCATCGGAGAAGGCGCTGACGTCGAAGCCGTAGTCGCCTAGCTCGTTCGCGACGACTTCGCGAAAGTCATCGTCATCTTCGACAAAGGCAAGGCGAACGCGTTCCTTTCCCGGCTCGCCCGAAACGGGCCCGAACGTGGGAAAGGAACCCGGCCACGTGGAGATTCCGTCCTTCGCTTGTGTCGCCATTGTTCTCCACCTTGTACGCAAGAGTGCTGGACTACCCGATCGACCGGTCGGTGGGCCATCGTGGATGTCGTCGTCCATGTCGCCGACCTCGCCGTCGGAATCGGTGTGCGACGCAGGAACACCGTGAGGGCGACTTTGGTTGCGGATGACCGCCCCTACTGACATTGCGTCGCACCCTGCGGGTGCCTGGGACGATTGCTGCCTTGTCGTGTGGCCGGTGCCATGATCCGGTGCGGCGAGGGCGCCGCAAGCGGCCCAGCGTCTGCGGCCTGACCAATCACCGAT
>QFCS01003784.1_pt1 | contig 18031 bp, 17 predicted proteins | sample 3576561 | NCBI WGS metagenome assembly QFCS01 | reverse complement strand
TCTCGGCGAGTACGCGCGGCAACACGTCGGCGGTGCCACCCGCCGGGAACGGCACCACCAGGCGCAGCAGCTTGGGCGATGCTCCCGACTGGGCCAGCGCGTTCAAGGGAAGCGCGGCGCACAGGCCGGCGGCGATCGACGCCGCCGCGAGGGCGCGTCGCGTGATTCGTGGGGAGTTCATGTCATTCCTCTGCGTGGGGTGGGCGAAACGTGTCGGCCAATCACCGGCACGGCGGCGCAGTCTAGGCGCGTGCTTGATGCACATCAACGAATTCGCACAAAATGTGCGCCATGCGAACTTCCATCAAAACAGCATCCAAGGCCGCCGACGACAGCGTGAACCACGACACGGACGAACGGGCCGAGCGCGGTGAACGCGACTACGTGATAGCGCTGGAAAAAGGCCTGGCCATCATCGAGGCCTTCGGCCAGTTGCGCGGGTCGGCCTCGCTCACGCAGCTCGCCGAGGTCACGGGCCACACCAAGGCCTCGGTGCGCCGCTCGCTGCACACGCTGTGCCACCTGGGCTACGCCACGCAGGACGGGCGCCAGTTCCAGTTGGCCGCGCGCGCCTTGCGCCTGGGCTCGGCCTTCGTGGTGTCGGACGCGCTCACGCGCCTGGCCCAGCCCATCCTGGAGACGACTGCCGAGCGCACGAAGGAGTCGGCCTCCATCGCGGTGCTCGATTCGCAGGACTCGGTCTTCGTCGCGCGCGCCACGCACCGGCGCAGCCTGTCGGTGGGGCTGGGCGTGGGCGCGCGGCTGCCGGCCTACGCCAGCGCCACGGGCCGCGTGCTGCTGGGCGGGCAGCCGCGCGACTGGGTGCGCTTCATGCTCAACCGCATGGGCCGGCCCGCGCTCACGGTCAAGACCATCACCAGCCTGCCCAAGGTGATGCAGCAGGTGGACCTGGCGCAGCGGCAGGGTTACGCGCTGTGCGACCAGGAACTCGAAATCGGCCTGCGCTCGATCGCGGTGCCCATCCTCGACCGCCGTGGCCGCACCATCGCGGCGATGAGCCTGTCGGTGGCGACGAGCCGCATGGACGTGCCCACCATCCTGGAGAAGCTGCTGCCCGAGCTGGAGCGCGCGAAGCAGAAGTTTCCCGCGCTGCTGTAAGACGCGCTTCAGCGCGCGGGCCGCCTTCGGGCCTTCGCACCGCGCCGTGCGCTCGCGCGCAGCGTGCCCAGCAGCTTGTCGGCCGCCGGTGTGCGCAGCCCGCCGCGCAGCATGATGAGCCCCACCGGTGGCAACTCGATCGGCACCGGCAGCGCCAGGGTTCGCGCCAGTTGCTCGCCTTCCAGGTAGCGCGCCACCTCGTGTGCAACGAAGGCCACGCGCCGGTGCTGGCGCAGGAAGCTCAGCGTCACCAGGAAAGACGCGGTCTCCACGATGTCCGCCGGCGGCTCCAGGCCGTGCTTGTAGAACATCTGGTTGAGCTTGATGCGCGACGAGGCCCAGGGCGGTGGCACCACCCAGGGCTGCGCGGCCAGGTCCGCCCAGCCGGGCTTTCGCAGGCGAGCCAGGGCATGGTCGCTCGCCACCACCACGCTCATCGCCTCGGTGTACAGCGCCTCTGTCTCCAGGTCGGGCGAGGCGTAGCCTGGCTCCAGGCGGCCCACGATGAAGTCCAGTTCGCCCACGCGCAGGCGCGGCAACAGGCGCGACAGGTCGCCCTCTTCCACCAGCACCGCCGTGCGCGGCGCTTCCTGTTTCAGGCGGCCCACGGCCTCCATCAGCAGGCCCGGCGTGGCCACTACCATGGCGCCCACGCGGATGCGCCCGGCCCCGCCGCTGGCCACGGCGGAGATGTCCTCGCGCGTGCGGTCGAAGTCGGCCAGCACCGAGCGCGCGAAACGCGCCACCTTCTGCCCATAGGCCGTGGGTTCCGTGCCGCGCGTGGAGCGCACGAACAGCTCCAGCCCGAACAGGCGCTCGATCTCGGCGAGCGACTTGCTCACCGCCGGCTGCGTGAGCGAGAGAAACTCGGCCGAGCGCCCGAGGTGGCGAAACTCGTCGAGCGCCACGATCAGCTGCAGGTGTTTGAGCTTGAGGTTGGAACGCAGCACGCGGTCGATGTCGCTCATGGGGGTGGGCTCCGGTTTGGTTTACATGAAGAATATGACATGCAGCATGTCCACTTCTTCATTGGTTGGACATGGTGCCAGCCACCAGAATGCGGCGCGTTCCCCCACACACAACGACAGGAGACAAGCCATGCACATGAACCGCCGCCAACTCATGCTCGGCACCGTGGGCGCCGCCCTCGGGGGCGCCGCGCCGCTGCTGCGTGCCGCCGCTTACCCCGAGCGCCCCATCACCTTCATCTGCCCCTGGCCCGCGGGCGGCACCGGCGACATGACCATGCGCGCCCTGTGCGTGGCCGCCAGCAGCGCGCTCGGCCAACCCGTGGTGGTGGAGAACCGCGCGGGGGCCTCCGGCATGCTGGGGCTCAAGGCACTCGCCATGGCCCGCCCCGACGGCTACACGGTGGGCCAGATCCCGATCTCGGTGACGCGCTTCTCGCAACTGGGCAGCGTGCAGGTCGACCCGATGAAGGACCTCACCTACCTCGCCCGCACCTCGGGGCAGACCTTCGGCATCGCGGTGCGCGCGGACTCGCCCCACAAGACCCTGAAGGACTTCGTCGCAGCGGCCAAGGCCGCTCCCGGCAAACTGACTTACGGCAGCGCGGGCGTGGGCGGCGCCACGCACGTGGGCATGGAAGAGTTCGCGATGGCCGCCGGCATCGAGCTCAACCACGTGCCCTACAGGGGCGGCGCGCCCGCCCTGCAGGATCTCTTGGGCGGCCAGATCGACGCGCTGGCCGACTCCAGCTCCTGGGCGCCGCACGTGAAGTCGGGCAAGCTGCGCCTGCTGGCCACCTGGGGCGAGCAGCGCACCCGCGAGTTCGCGGACGTACCGACGCTCAAGGACTCGGGCTACGACGTGGTGGTGGACGCGCCCAATGGCGTGGGCGCGCCGAAGGGACTGGACCCGGCCATCGAGAAGCGCCTGCGCGAGGCCTTCAAGACCGCCGCCGCGAGCCCCGAGTTCGCGGCCGCCTGCGGCAAGATCGACGCGCCGCTGATGTACCTGGACGGGCCCGACTACGCCAGCTACGTCGCCACCACCTACCGCAAGGAAACGCAGCTCATCGAGCGGCTGAAACTGCGCGAACTGATGAGCAAGAGCTGATGCCCGTGGTCGACGCCTCGCCGCTGATCCGCCTGCACGCCAGCGACAACGTGCTGGTGGTGCGCCAGCCGCTGGCGCTGGGGCAGGCGCTGCCGGGCTTCGGCCTGCGCGCGAAGGCGCAACTGCCGGCCGGCCACAAGATCGCGGCGCGCGACATCGCGGCCGGCGAGCGGGTGCTCAAGTACAACGTGGTCATCGGCCGGGCCGCGCGCGACATCGAGGCCGGCGAGCACGTGCACGGCCACAACCTCGACCTCGCGCACGAGGCGCACGACCCCGGCTTCGGCCTGGACGTGAAGCCCGTGGACCACGTGCCCGAGTCCGCGCGCGCCCGTTTCATGGGGTTCGTGCGCCCGGACGGCCGCGTGGGCACGCGCAACTTCATCGGCATCCTCAGCTCGGTGAACTGTTCCGCCACGGTGATACACCGCATCGCCGCGCACTTCACGCCCGAGCGCCTGGCCGACTACCCCAATGTCGACGGCGTGGTGGCGTTCGCGCAGACCAGCGGCTGCGGCATGTCCAGCCCCAGCGAGCACTTCGACCTGCTGCGCCGCACGATCGGCGGCTACGCCAGCCACCCCAACCTGGCGGGCGTGCTGATCGTGGGCCTGGGCTGCGAGCGCAACCAGGTGGCCGATCTCATGGCCTCGCAAGGCCTGAGCGAAGGCCCGCTGATGCGCGGCTACGTGATGCAGGACGTGGGTGGCACGCGCGCCACCATCGCCGCCGGCGTGGCCGCCGTGCAGGCCATGCTGCCGCTGGCCAATGCCGCGCGGCGTCAGCCCGTGAGCGCGGCGCACCTGAAGGTGGGCCTGGAGTGCGGTGGCTCGGACGGCTTCTCCGGCATCGGCGCCAACCCCGCCCTGGGCGCGGCCATGGACCTGCTGGTGCGCCATGGCGGCACGGCCATCCTGTCGGAAACGCCGGAGATCCACGGCGTGGAGTTCATGCTCACGCGCCGCGCGGTGAGCCCCGCCGTGGGGCAGAAGTTGCTGGACCGCCTGGCCTGGTGGACCGAGTACACGCGCGGCCACCAGGCGCAGTTCAACGGCGTGGTGGGCGCGGGCAACCAGGCCGGCGGCCTGGCCAACATCGTGGAGAAATCGCTCGGCTCGGCCATGAAGGGCGGCACCACGCCACTGGTGGACGTGGTGCGCTACGCCGAGCGCATCGACACGCCCGGCCTGGTGTTCATGGACTCGCCGGGCTACGACCCGGTGGCCACCACGGGCCAGATCGCCGGCGGCGCCAACCTCATCTGCTTCACCACGGGGCGCGGCAGCATGTTCGGCAGCAAGCCAGCGCCCACCATCAAGCTGGCCAGCAACACGCCCATGTTCCAGCGGCTGGAAGAGGACATGGACATCAACTGCGGCCTGGTGATCGACGGCGAGCTCGACATCCCGCGCATGGGCGAGCGCATCTTCGAGCACATCCTGCGCACCGCGTCAGGAGAACGCACGAAGAGCGAACAACTGGGCCTGGGCGACCACGAGTTCGTGCCCTGGCACCTGGGCATCGTGAGCTGAGCGCGGCTCAGACGAAACGCGCGATCTGCGCCACGTCCTCCGGAAAGAGTTGACCCTTCTCGGCCATCACCACGCGGCCATCGCGGCCCCGCACCAGGGTCATGGGCAGCGCCTTGCTCGGCCGTGGCAGCACGCGATCGATGGCGGGCGTGGTGATGCCGGTGGGGAACGTGTAGCCGCGCCGCGCCAGGTAGCGCCGCGCATCCTCTTCCCGTTTGTCGATGGACAGGCCCAGCATCTTCAGGCCGCGCGGGCGCTGTTCGTCCCACAGCTTCTGCATCAGCGGCGTCTGCTCGGCGCAGTAGGGGCACCAACTGGCCCACCAGTAGATGAGCACCACCTGACCTTCGGCCTGCGCGGCGCGAAAGTGGCCGCCATCGAAGAGGGGCACGTCGGGCAGGGCCAGCGGGGCACCGATGGCGGGCACCGGCACCGGCACCTGCGGCGCGGCGTGCGCCAGGGGCACGGACGCCAGCGGCGTGGCGCCTAGGGCCTTGATGAGGGTTCGTCTGAGCATGCGTGGGCTCCGTCGCGCGGCGAAGAATCTGACGATTCTGCCGCCGCGCCGGCTTTCACGCTGGAGGCAGGCCAAACCCTAGCGCCGGGCCTGCGGCCATTGAAACAGCGGCGCCTGCCGTTCGGTGAAGCGGCGCACCGCGTCCCGGTGGTACGCACTGGCCAGCGCCAAGGCCTGGCCGTGTGATTCGTGCGCCAGCGTGGCTGGCAGATCGTTGTCGAACGCACCTTGAAAGTGGCGCTTGGCCAGCGCAAGGGCCAGGGGTGATGCCTGGGTCAGCGCCCCGGCCATGGCCTGCGCGCGCGCCAGCAGGGCATCGCTGGCCACCACCTCCAGGGCCACGCCCATGGCCTGCGCTTCGGCGGCGTCGATTTCGCGAGCCGACAACACCAGCTCACGCGCGCGCTGCAGGCCGACCACACGCGGCAGCGTGTACAACGCGCCGCAGTCGGGGATCAGGCCCACGCGGCCGAACACCATGCACAGTCGCGCGCGTTCGCCCAGCAGCACCATGTCGGCCAACAGCAGCAGGCTGAAGCCGGCGCCATACGCCACGCCATCGGCGGCGGCGATCACGGGCCGCTCGAAGCCGTGCAAGGCGAGCGTCATGTCGCGGTAAAGGTCCATGCCGCGGCGCGCTTCCTCCGCGCTGCGCGGCCCCGCGTCGCGCATGCCGCGCACGTCGCCACCGGCGCAGAAGTTCGCGCCCGCGCCCTGCAGCAGCAGCACGCGCACGTCCTCGCGCGCGCCCAGCGCACGCAGGGCCTCGGTGAGTTCGGCTGCCATGCGACGGTCGATGGCGTTCATCACCTCGGGCCGGTTGAGCGTGAGGCGGGCCACGCCGTCCTGCACGGACACGATCAGGGTCTCGAATGTCTGCATGGCGGGCTCCCGCGGCCTCACACGACGCGAGCTTCGCGCAAGGCGGCAACGGCCGTCCCATCGAGCCCCAGCACGTCGCGCAGCACCTCGTCGGTGTGCTGCCCCAGCACGGGTGGGGCCATGGGCGCGCGCCCGGGCATGCCGGTGAAGCGGATGGGGCTGCCACAGAAGCGCGTGGGGCCCGCCTGCGCATGGTCGGCGGTGATCGCCACGCCGCGGTGCTGCACCTGCGGGTCGGCGAAGACCTCGTCGTACGTGTTGACCGGGCCGCTGGGAATGCCGGCCTGCTTCAACGCGGCCAGCAGGTCGGCCGACTGCCATTGAGCGGTGATCGCGCCGAAGGTGGCGGCCAGCTCGGTGCGGTGGCGCAGCCGTTCGCTGTTGGTGACGAAGCGCGGGTCACTCGCCAGCTCGGGGTGGCCCAGCGCCTCGCAGAACTCACGGTACTGGTCCTCGCTGCCGCAGATGACGATGACGCTGCGGTCGGCACAGGCGAAGGCCTGCGAGGGCAGGCCGCCGTTGCCTTCGGTGCCGCGGCGCGGCGGCACCTGGCCGGTGGCAAGGTAGGTGGCCACCGAATGCGTCTGCGCGACGATGGTGCTGTCGAGCAGAGCGATGTCGATGTGCGCGCCCTCGCCCGAGTGCGTGTCGCGCTCGTACAGCGCGGCCAGGATGCCGGCGGTGGCGAACTGGCCAGCCATGAAGTCGGCCAGGCTGGGGCCGGTCTTCATGGGCCCGCCACCGGGCACGCCGTCGGGCAGGCCGGTCACGGACATGAGTCCGCTCATGGCCTGGAACACGGTGTCGTAGCCGGGCTGCGCGGCGTAGGGCCCGGTCTGGCCGAAACCCGTGACGGAGCAGTAGATGAGGCGCGGGTTGAGGCGCCTGAGCGACTCGTGGTCGAGCCCGTAGCGCTTGAGGTCGCCGACCTTGTAGTTCTCGATCAGCACATCGCTCTGTTCCACCAGGCGGCGCACCAGGTCCTGCCCCTCGGGGCGCGCGAGGTCGATGGTGATGGAGCGTTTGTTGCGGTTGGCCGAGAGGTACATGGGCGACTCGCGCGTGTCGCGGCCTTCGGTGTCTTTCAGGAACGGCGGACCCCAGCGGCGGGCCTCGTCGCCTCGGCCGGGACGCTCGATCTTGATGACCTCGGCGCCGAGGTCGCCCAGCGATTGCGCGGCCAGCGGCGCGGCAAGGATGCGGCTGAGGTCCAGCACGCGGATGCCGGTGAGGGGCAGTCGTTTCACGTCGATGTCTTCCCTGATGTCATGTCACACAGCCCAGGCCTTGCGCGCCGCGATCTGAAACTGGTGCTCGCACGCGCCCAGCTCCGATTGCAAACGCCGCGCGCGGTAGGTCCAACGGTGCAGCGGGTGCTCCAGCGTGAGGCCCATGGCGCCCATGAACTGGTGCAGGTCGTAGGCCACGGGGCGCACGGCCTGCTGCGCCTGGCCCAGCGCCAGCGCGGCCGGCACCGCGCCCGATGCCGCGGCCAGCGCGAACCAGCGCACACCCTCCACCAGCACCGCGCTCTGCGCCAGCCGGTGCTGCACCGCCTGCAGGCTGCCCAGCGGCCGGCCGAACTGGCGCCGGTCGCTCACGTGCTGCACCACGCTCACCATCGCAGCGGACAGGCAACCCGCGATCTCGGCGGCGATGGCGACGCGCCAGAGGTTCAGGCATTCGTTGGGGTCGGCGTCGAGCCGCTGCCAGCGCAAGTCCTCGGGCGCGATCAGCTCGCCCATCGGGTAGGCCCACAGGCTCTCCACCTCGCGCGCGTCACCGGCCTTCAGGTGGGCCAGGAACACGCCATCGGCCTCGATGGCCACCGCGCAGGCCGCCTGTGCGAGAAAGCGCGCGGGCGCGGCGCGGTCTTCGCCCAACACCGCGCACACACGCGGCAGCCCCAGGCGCGGCGCCAGCAGCGCCGAGGCGCCGAGCTCCGTGCAGAAGGGCAGACGCGCCAGCGCGATCACCATCGCGGCCGCGGCCACGGGGCCCAGGCCTTCGGTGTGGAAGGCCTCGAAATAGCCGCCCTGCTCCAGGTCGCGGTCGAGTTCGGGCAGGCACTCCACGCGCACCGGCGCGGGCGTGCGCGCCAGGTGGTGCTGCACCACCTGCTCCACCGCGTCCAGCAGGGCGCGCTGGTCCTCGTTCAGTTCGTAGTTCATGCGCGGGCCTCGCGCGGCAGCTTCAGGAAGTCCTGCGCCACCAGGTTGAGCTGGATCTCGGCCGCCCCCGCCGCGATGCCGGCGGCGATGGCGCGTTCGTGGTGCGAGAGATGCAGCGGGTGCTCGCTGCTGCAATAGGTGTCGGGCAGGAAGCTCATGCCGAAGTCGGACACCTGGTGGTCGGCCGCGATCACCGCCGTGCGCGCGACGTTGGCGTCGGCGGTGGGCGGCAGGCCGCGCGCGCGCTGGTCGATCACGCGGTAGACCAGCAAGCGCGCGGCCTCGATGGCCGCCAGCGCCTGCCCCGCGCGCGCCTGCACCACCGGGTCGTCGAAGCGGCCCTGCGATTGCAACTGCCGCACCATCCCGTCGAGCACGCGGCGCGAGAAGGCGTAGCGCGCGATGCCCACGCGCTCGTGCGACAGCGCCCAGCCGATGATGGGCCAGGCCTGCCCCTCCTCGCCGAGCAGCGCGTCGGCAGGCACCACCACATCGTCGAAGAAGACCTCGTGGATGTCGCCTTCGCCGATGAGCGAAGGAATGCCGCGCACCGTGATGCCCGGCGTGTCCATGGGCACGAGGAAGATGCAGATGCCCTGGCGGCCCGCGCCGCCGGTTCGTGCAAGCAGGAAGCAGGTCTGCGCGAGGCCGGCGTAGGAGGTCCAGATCTTGGAGCCATTGATGACGTACTCATCGCCGCGCCGTTCGGCGCGTGTGCGCAGTGCCGCGAGGTCCGATCCGGCCGAGGGCTCGGAGAAGCCCTGGCACCAGATGGCCCGGCCCGCCGCCATGGGCGGCAGGTAGCGCTGCTTCTGCTCCAGCGAGCCGAAGCGCATGACCGTCTGCCCGATGAAGTTGACGTTCATGTACTGCGCGCCGCGCGGCTCGCCTGCGGCCCACAGCTCTTCGCCGATGATGAAGTGGTGCCAGGGCGGCGCGCCGCTGCCGCCGTGCTCCACGGGCCAGTGCGGCACCAGCAGGCCGGCGTCGGCGAGCTTCGGGCAAAAGTCCAGCGAGAACGCCGTCTGCTCGGGGCTGCCCGGGCCGTGGCGGCTCAGGCGCTCCCAATCGGGTGGCAGTTCGCGCGCGAGCAGTTCGCGCACGCGCTCGCGCAGCGCCGTCTGCTCCTCGGTCCACGAGAAATCCATGTGAGTCCCTGTCGTTCGTTCAGGCGGGCGCGGCGTCGCGGTTGACCTTGTGCAGGTAGCTCAGGTAGCCCATGGGCACGAAGCTGCCGCCATTGACGCCGATCACCGTTCCACTGGTCCACGTGGCGGCATCGCTGACCAGGTAGGCGCACAGCGGGCCCACGTCCTCGGGCCGGCCCAGGCGCTGCAAGGGCACGGTCTCCACCTGGCGGCGGATGCGCTCGGGCGTGTTGAAGGTCTTCGCGAGTTCTTCGGTCATCACCACGCCCGGCGCCACCGCGTTCACGCGGATGCCGCGGTGGCCCCACTCGGCGGCCATCGTGCGCGTGAGGTTCTCCAGCGCCGCCTTGGCCGCGCCGTAGTGGCCCGTGCCCGGGTTGGGGTGCGAGGCGCTGCGCGACGTGATGTTGACGATCGAGCCCCCTCGCGCCATGGCGCGCGCGGCCGCCTGCGCGGCGAAGAAGGCGGCCTTGAGGTTGAGGTCGACCACGCGGTCCCAATGCGCCTCGCCGATGCCGTCGAGCGGGCCGACGTCGGCCGGGCTCGCGCTCCCGGCGTTGTTGATCCAGCCGTCGATGGCACCGAAGCGCTCGAGCGTGGCAGCGATCAGGCGCTCGCGGTCCTCGGCGCGCGTGATGTCGCCGGCCACCGCGAGGGCCTGCGCACCCCCGGCCTGCAAACTGCGCACGGTGTCATCCAGCGCGGCGGCGTCTCGCCCCGCCACCACCACGTTCGCGCCGCACTGTGCCACCGCGTCCGAAATGCCGCGCCCGATGCCCTTGCCGCCACCGGTGACAACGACCGTCTTGCCCGCAAGAGAAAACAAGCCGGGCACACTCATTGCGGCTGGTACCCGATCTGCTTCGCGGCGGCGGCCCACATGTCCTGCTCGGCCTTCGTGTTCTGCGCGTGCACCTCGGTGCCACCACCCACGGGCACCACACCGGCCTGCGCCAGGCGATCACGGATGGAGGGATCCTTGAGGACCTCGTTGAAGGCCGCGTTGAGTTTCTGCACCACGGGATCGGGCGTGCCGGCCGGCACCCAGATGCCATACGAGAACGCGAACTGCAGGTCGCGCACGCCCACCTCGGCCAGCGTGGGCACATCGGGCAGCGAAGGCGAACGCTCCTGCGCGCCGTGCGCGATGGCCTTGATCCTGCCGTCCTTGATCATGCCCAGGTAGAACACCGGCACGTCGATGCCCATCTGGATCTCGTTGGTCATCAAGGCCGTGGCCACCTGCGTGGATCCCTTGTACGGAATGGCCACCGCCTCGAAGCCGGCCCTGGACTTGAGCATCTCGGTGGCGAGCAGGATGCTGCCGGCCGTGTGCGAGTAGTTCAGCTTGCCGGGGTTGGCCTTGGCGTAGGCCAGGAACTCCTTGAAGTTGTTCACCGGCATCGAGCCGGGGACCATCAGCGTCATGCCGCCGCGCGCGATGCTCACCACCGACTTCAGCGACGTCAGGATGTCGAACTTCAGGTCCTTGATGAGCACGGGCGTGAGGCTGCCGCCACCCAGCCAGAGCATGGTGTAGCCATCGGGCGGCTGCTGCGCCACATGCTGCGAGCCGATCAGGGCCGCGCCGCCCGGCTTGTTCTCCACCACCACCGGCTGCTTGAGCACCGCGCCCAGCTTCTCGGCGAAGGCGCGCGCCATGGTGTCGGAGCCGCCGGCCGCGAAGGGCACCACCAGCTTCACCGGCCGGTTCGGAAAGTCGGCCTGCGCCCAGGCGCCGCTGGCGGTGACCAGGGCCAGCGCGGCGGCACCGGCGCGCGCCAGCCAACGGCGGCGCGGCGAGGCGGAGGAAGAGGGGGTTGGCGTGCTCGGCATGGGTCTGTCTCCTGTTTCAAATCATGGAACTTCTGACCTGCATGCCCGGAAGCGGCCAGTGGGGCGCGATTCTAGGAATGGCCTCTGTGAGATGGAACCCGTGAACAGCGGGTTTAGGGGAAAACACATTCCGGTTGTTCCACGATACGGACACAATGCCTTCGCTGCAGCCCCAGAATTCCGACACCATGCCCCGCACCGCCACACCCCCACCCGCCGACGGCACGCAAGCCGTGCACCGCGCGGCCAGCATCCTGCGCGCCATTGCCCAGGCCGGTGCCGAAGGCGATTCGCTCGCGGGCATCGCGCAGCGCCTGGCGCTGCCGCGCTCCACGGTGCACCGCATCCTGGGCTGCCTGCTCGACGAGCGCCTGGTGGAGCGCGCCGACGGCCGCCACTACCGCATGGGCCCGCTGATCCACGAGTTCGGCTTGACGCCGGCCGCGAGCTCGCAGGACGTGCGGCGCTGGCGGCACGTGGTGGAGGCGGTGGCGGCGCGCACGGGCGTCACGTCCTACCTGATGCGGCGCAGCGGCACCGAGGCCGTTTGCCTGCTCAAGGTCGACGGCAGCTCGGTGGTGCGCTTTGTGCCGGTGGACGTGGGGCAGCGCCGGCTGCTGGGCGTGGGCGCGGGCGCCACCGCGCTGCTGGCCGCGCTGGAGCCGGCGCGCGCCGAGGACATGATCCGCGCGGTGGCGCCAGGGCTGGAGCGCTATCCCCGGCTCAACGCCGAGGCACTGCGCGCGGCGGTGGCGCTCGCGCGGCGCGGTGGCTTCGCCATCAGCCAGGGCACCGTGGTGCACGACGGCTTCGGCATGGGCCGTGCCCTGCCCTCGGCCGAAGGCACGCCGCACCTGGCGCTCAGCATCGCGGCGCACGCGACGATGGTGACGGAGTCGCGCATCGCGGCGTGGAAGAAGGTGATGGTGGAGGAGGTGCAGGCACTGGGGGGCGGCCGCGGCGCGGATGGCGGGCGTTGACAGGCCGTGAGCCGCTGAAATCCGAATCGGCGATTAGGATTTCCCGGTTCACTTCCCGCCGTCTGCCGCTTCGGCCCCCGCCCGCCGCCCCGACACGAAGGCCCACGCCAGGTGGTGCCCGTGGCCCTTGAGCAGCAGCCCGCCTTGCCCGGTGGCGCCAGCGGCGTACAGGCCTTCGATGGGTCGATCGTCGGCGCCCAGCACGCGGTGGCGCGTATCCACCATCACGCCGCCTTCGCTGTGCACGAACACCGGGCGCACCGGGCCCAGCGCCACGTACGGGCCTTCGCCCAGCGAGCGAGCGGCCACCGACTGCGTGAGCGCTCGCGCGTCCATCCTCAGACGCGCTGCCAGCGCCGGCACATCGGGCGCCTCGGTGAACACGTCGGGCCGATTGCGGCGGTAGTCGTCGATGTAGGCGTAGGCGATGCCGGGCGCGGTGGAGATGAAGTTTGGCCAGGCGTTGAAGCGTTGCGCGAGCGCGCGGTCCAGCACGATGTAGCCCTGCTTGTCCGGCTGGTCGGCCAGGCGCCAGGCCGATCGGTCCAACTCGTCGCCGAAGCGCTCGCCGCGTTGGTTCACCAACGCGGCGCCGGCCTCGAACAGCGCCATCGATGGCGCCAGCGCGGTGGTGAGAAACTTCATCATCAGCGGGCGCAACAGGGCCGCTGGCAGGTGGTCGAGCGACCAGCCCATGAGGCTGGCCAGCCAGCGCCAGGGCGGCAGGCGGCGCACGAAGGTTTCGGTGGCGGGCGCGATGAAGCGGATCTCGGGGCCGAGCGCGAGGTCGCCGTTGACGATGCGCGCGCCCAGCGATTCGGCCAGGCGCTGGCCGTCGCCGGTGGCCGTGGGGTTCACGCCCTCCACGCGCGATTCCTGCTCGCCCATGAAGCGGCGCTTGAACTCGGGGCTGTTGGTGAAGTCGCCCGCGGCCAGCACCACGCCGCCGCGCGCCTCGAAGCTCAGGCGGCCGTTGGGCCCTTGCGCGTCGACGCCCACGACGCGCTCTCCTTTTCGCAGCAACGAGTCAACGCGCACATCGGTGCGGATCTCCACGCCCACGCGTCGCGCGCGGCGCTCCAGGTGGTAGATGAACGAACGCGAATTGGGCAGCACGTTGTGCATGCGCGGCTGGCGGTGCGGTGGCTCGGGCATGGGGCCCATGAAGCGCACACCCGAGTCCAGCAGCCACTGGAAGGTGTCGGGGATGTGGTCGCACAGCACGCGGCGCAGCTCGGCGTTGTCGCGCGCATCGAGATCGCCCGCGAAGCCCGGCATGTCGGCCCAGTGGTCGGCCGGGCTGTCCACGATGCCACGGCGCCGCTGGTGCGGCGTGCCGGTGGACGTGACCGAGCCGATCGACCAGGCAGTGGAGCCACCCAACTTGGGATTCTTCTCCAGCAGCAACACGCTCGCCCCGCGCTCGCGCGCCTCGATGGCGGCGGCCAGCGCGGCGCCGCCACCGCCCACCACGATCACGTCGTGCATCGGAACCTCAATCGAGTTTTATGTTGGCGGCTTCGATCACCGCGCTCCACTTCTTGGTCTCGTCCTGGTTGCGCTTGGCCGCTTCGGCCGGCGTGCCGCCCAGCACCACCACGCCCAGGCTGTCCCAGCGCTTCACCAGGTCGGCGTCTTTCAGGACCGCGTTGATCTCGGTGTTGAGCTTGCTCACGATGGCCGCCGGCACACCCCTGGGCGCGGAGATGGTGTACCAGGGCACCGAGGCGTAACCGGGCAAGCCGGCCTCGGCCACCGTGGGCACATCGGGCAGGCTGGGGTTGCGCTTGGTGCTGGTCACGGCCAGCGCACGCACCTTGCCCGACGGCAGATGCTGGTGCGCGGTGCCCAGGCTGTCGAACATGAAGTCGATGCGGCCGCCGAGCAGGTCCGTCATGGCGGGTGCGCCGCCGCGGTAGGGCACGTGCACCACCTCGGTCTTGCTCATGTAGCGGAACAGCTCGGCCGCCATGTGCATGGCGGAGCCGTTGCCGGCCGAGCCATAGCTCAGCTTGCCGGGCTGGGCCTTCATCAGCGCCAGCAGTTCGCTCACCGACTTCGCGGCCAGGTCCTGGCGCACCAGCAGAACGCTGGGGCTTTCGGCCACCAGGATCACGGGCTGCAGTTCGGTGTTCGGGTCGTAGCGCAGGTTGGGGTAGAGCTTGGTCGCGCCGTTGTGGGCGATGGTGGCGAGCACGAGGGTGTAGCCATCTGCCGCGCCCTTGGCCACCTGCTCGCCACCGGTGTGGCCACCCGCGCCAGGCTTGTTCTCCACCACCACGCTCTGGCCGATGCGTGGTGCGAGCTTGTCGGCCACGCCGCGCGCCAGCAGGTCGGCCGGACCGCCGGCCGCGTAGGGCACGACGAGGCGGATGGGCTTGCTCGGGTACGCGTCCTGCGCCGTGGCGGCCAGGGCGGCGGTGGTCATGGCAAGGCCCAGCAGGGCCGAGCGAACGGTCTTCTTGATCATGTCTTGTCTCCGGTTGGTGTTCTGTGGCGCACCCGCTCAGTCGAGCTTGAGGTTGGCGGCCTCGATCACGCGCGTCCACTTGGTGGTTTCGCTCTGGATGAAGGCGCGCGCTTCGGCCGGCGTGTTGGGCGTGACGCCCATGCCCAGCGCGTTGTAGCGCTCGGCCACGTCGGGCGCGGCCAGCAGCTTCTGCACGTCGCGGTTGAGCTTTTCCACCAGCGGCGCGGGCGTGCCGGCAGGCGCGGCCAGCGTGAACCACGAGGTGCCGCTGAAGCCCGGCACGCCGGCCTCGGCGATGGTGGGCAGCTCGGGGAAGCGCGGGTCGCGCTTCGGCCCGGTGACGGCCAGCGCGCGCAGGCGCCCGCCGCGCACGTGCGCCATGCCGGAGGACATGTTCTCGAACATCACGTCCACCTGGCCGCCGATGAGGTCGGCCAGCGCGGGCCCGCTGCCCTTGTAGGGCACGTGGTTCATGCGCTGGCCGATGGCGAGCTGGAACAGCTCGGTGATCATGTGGATCGACGAGCCCGGGCCGGCCGAGGCGTAGTTGATGCCCGCCGGCTTGGCCTTGGCCTCGGCCAGGAAGTCGGCGAAGGTCTTGAAGCGCGAGTTGGCCGGCACCACCACGATGTTCGAGGCCTCGCCAATGATCATGATCGGCTGCAGCTCCTTCGCCGGGTCGTAGTTGAGTTTGCTGTAGCTGGCGTACGCGGCGTGGATGCCGATGGTGCCGACCATGAGCGTGTAGCCGTCGGCCGGCGAACGCGCCACGTGCATCGCGCCCAGGTGGCCGCTGGCGCCGGGCTTGTTCTCCACGATCACGGTCTGGCCGTAGAGCGTTTGCAAGCGCTCGGCGATGAGGCGCGCGAGGATGTCGACCGCGCCACCGGGCGCCAGCGGCGCGACGATGCGCACGGTCTTGTTCGGGTAGTCCTGCGCCATGCCGATGCCCGGCAGCGCGGCCGCGATCAGGCCGGCGCCGGTGGCCTTGAGGAAGCTGCGTTTCTTCATGTCTGTTGTCTCCTGAGTTCGTCCAGCGTGATGACGGGTCGCTGCTCGTAGGGCAGGTCCCAGTGGCGGTGGTTGTGGCGGTCCACGATCTGCACCGGCAGTTCGATGCGTGGGGGAATGGCTTCGCCGCGCAGGTGGCGCACGGCGCATTCGGTGGCCAGGTAGGCCATCTGCATGGCATTGAAGTCGGCCGTGGCCAGCATGCGGCCGGCACCGATGGCCTCGATGGCTTGCGGAATGGCGTTCACGCCCACCACCGCGGCGCGCTGCCCTGCGCCGGCCAGCGCGTCGAGCACGCCGATGGCCATGATGTCGTTGGCGACCAGGCAGGCGTCGGGCGTTTCGTGCGCGGCGAGCCAGCGCGTGGTTCGTTCGCGCGCCACGTCGCGCGCATAGTCGCCGGCGATCTGGTCGGCCCAGCGGATGCCCGGGTAGTTTTCGCTCGCCGCGCGAAAGCCGCGCAGGCGCTCGAGGCTGGTGTACGACTGTTCGGGCCCGGTGACCACGAGCACGCGGCCCTGGCCGCCCAGGTGATCGAACAGGTAGGTGGCAATGGCCCGCGCGAGCGCGGCGTCGTCCGAACTCACGTAGCCTGCCATGGGCGCGGCGTCGATGGGATTGACGAAGCCGATCATGGGAATGCCGGCGGCGGCGATGCGGCGGATCGCGGGGTCGACCTTCGTCGCGTGAACGGGTGAGAGCACGAAGGCGTCGGGCCTCTGATCCAACGCCAGCGCGTCGTCGATCAACGCGATCTGTTGGTCCGGATCGTCCGGCGTCTGCGGCACGAAGTGCAGCACCTCGGCGCCGCCCAGCGCGCGTGCGGCCCGCTCGGCCCCCAGACGCGCAGCGCCGTAGGCCGGGTTCGTCAGGTTCTTGGTGAAGACGGCGAGACGCATCATGTTTCGCCGCCGGGCCGCCCCAAGGCGAAACGCGCCTCCTTGGGGGGCAGAGAGCGACACGCAGTGCGCGAACGTGGGGGCGCCATGTTCTTCAGACCATGCCGCCGTTGGGCTGGATGATCTGTCCGTGCACCCACGAGGCCTTGTCGGACGCGAGGAAGGCCACGACCTCGGCCACCTCGTCGGGCTGACCCACGCGGTTGAAGGGGCTCATGCCGGCCGAGCGCGTGATCGCCGCTTCGTCCTTGCCGGCGCGGAACAGGTCGGTGTCCACCGGGCCCGGTGCCACGCCGTTGACGCGGATGCCACGCGGCGCGAGCTCTTTCGACATGGAGCGCAGCAGGCTTTCAACACCGGCCTTGGTGGCCGTGTAGGCACCGCCGCCGGGCACGGCCACACGCACCATGGAGGTGGTCAGGCCGATGATGTTGCCGCCATCGGCCACGTGCTTTGCCGCGGCGCTCAGCACATTGAAGGCACCGACCAGGTTCACCTCCACCACCTTGCGGAAGTTCTCGGGGTCGTACGACGCGATGGGGCCGGGCGGAACGTTGATGCCCGCGTTGGCCACCACGCAGTGCGGCGCGGCGCCGAAGTCCTTCGCCACGTCGGCGAACACCTGGGCCACTTGCGCGGGCTCACGGATGTCGACGGCGTAGCCCTTGGTGGTGGCGCCGCCGATCTTGGCCGGCACGTTGGGTGCGCTGCTCACGTAGGTGTAGGCCACGTCGTAGCCGCTCTCGGCCAGCTTCTTCACGGTGGCCGCGCCGATGCCGCGCGTGCCGCCGAACACCAGGGCGATCTTCTTGCTCATGGGGAATCCTTTTCGATGGAAAAACGGTTCAGGCCTTGAAGGGCTTGCCGTACACGGGTTCTTTGAACGGAATGGGCGGCAACTGCCAGGTGCCGGTGGACGGCGGACGCACGTCGGCGTCCACGTGCACGTCGATCACGCAGGGGCGTTTGTTCTTCAGCGCCTGCTGCACGGTGGCGCCCAGGTCTTGCGGGCGCGTCACGGTGTAGCCGTCGGCGCCGGCGGCGCGGGCCCAGGCCGCGAAGTCGGGGTTGTAACGTTCGCCGCTCTGGCCCTTGTAGAAGGCGGTGCCGATCTCGCGGCCGTCGAACAGGCCGTACTGCAGGTCGCGGATGGCGCCCCAGGCGAAGTTGTTCCAGATGATCCAGACGACGGGCAGGTTCAGCTCCACCGCCGTGCACAGCACGTAGGGCGCCATGGTGAAACCGCCGTCGCCCACCACGGCCACGCAGGGCCGCTCGGGCGCGGCGAGCTGCGCACCCATCACGCCGCAGACGCCGAAGCCCATGCTGGAGTAGCCCCAGCTGTTGAGCATGCTCTGCGGGCGCCTGGCCTGCCAGAACTGCATGA
>QFCS01001235.1_pt1 | contig 18060 bp, 15 predicted proteins | sample 3576561 | NCBI WGS metagenome assembly QFCS01 | reverse complement strand
TGTGTCGGACCCGGATGATCCCATACTCATATGACCATCACGACCGCCCATGCTGTGGGGGCCGCGGAGACCTCGGGTCTCGTGGACCTTGGTGGCATGGCTGCGGGTGAGGTGTTGGCGTTCGTGGAGTCTCGTCATGCGGCGCGGGTGGCGGCGGAGCGGGACGTCCTGGTCGCGGCGTATCGGTGGTCCCGGTTGCATCCGGGGGATGGGTATGCGGCGGCGGCGTTGGGTGCACGGATCCAGACCTCTGCCTATGGTGCGAAGCGGTTGATCGCGGACGCGGTCGAGCTGGTGGAGCGGTTGCCGCGGTTGTGGGCCGGTGTCGAGGCCGGCACGGTCCGGGCCCGCCATGCCCGTCATGTGGCCGAGTGCACCCGGGACCTGTCGGCGGGTGAGGCGGCGTGGGTCGATGGGGAGGTCGTCGGGGTCGCGGACGGGCGTTTGGCGTGGGCCCGGTTCGAGGCGTTGGTCGAGGGCAAGGTCGCTGCTGCTGCCCCGGAGTCGGCGCGGTTGCGGGAGGAGCAGGCGGCTCGGGAGCGGGGGGTGCGGATGTCGCGGGTCAACCGGTTCGGGATGGCGACGTTGACGGTGCGTGCCGATGCCGCGACGGTGGTCGCGATCGATGCCGGGATCGCCGCGGTCGCGCGGTCGCTCGAGGTCACGATGGCTGATGCGGGGGTGGCGGAGCGTCGGGTGAGCGCGGTCGCGGTCCTGACGAACCCGGCGGCGCATGTCGATCCGGCGGTGGGGGCGGTGAGGGTGACCGCGAAGGTGTATCTCCACCTCGCCCCGGACTCCCCGATCGCACGGATGGAGGGCCACGGCCCGGTCACCACTGCCTGGGTCCGCCACCTGCTCGACCGCCTGACTGGTCACCTGACGGGTCGTGCTGCGGGGCGGGTGCGGGTGACGCCGGTGGTCGATCTGGCGGGGCAGGTGCCGGTCGATGCGTACGAGATCCCGTCCCGGCTCCGTGAGGCGGTCCACCTGGTTCATCCCGGGGACGTGTTCCCGTACGCGGCGGGTCTCACGCGGCGGGTGGATCTGGACCACAACCATCCCTACGCCGAGGGCGGCCCGACCTGTCTGGGGAATCTGGCGCCGTTGAACCGGACCCATCACCGGATCAAGACCCACGGTGGGTGGGAGGCCCGACAGCCCTTCCCCGGGATCGTGGTCTGGCGAGATCCGTACGGCGCGTTCTACCTCGTGGACGCCACCGGAACCCGGCGCATCGGTTGAGCGGACCCGCATGATGGCGGCATGTCCGCGCCCGACGTGTCCGTGTTCGGCGCCCAGGTCTCCGGCGCGCTCGCGGAAGTCCTGGGCGCCGACCTGGTCGGTGTCTGGTTCATCGGATCCGTCGCGGTCGGCGGCTTCGTGCCCGGCGAGAGCGACCTCGACATCGTGGCCGCTGCAGGGTCGGGATTGAGCGGAGCCCAGAAGTCCGAGGTGGCGGCGGCCGTCGTCGAGGTCGGCGCCTCCTGCCCTGCTCGCGGCCTGGAGTTCACCCTCTACCGAGCAGAGGCTGCGGGATCGGCCGCCGCAACAGCCGAGTTCGAGGTCAACGTCGACAGCGGCCCACGCATGCCGACCGCCGTCCACCTCGAGTCGCCTGTCGGTCAGCGATTCTGGTACGTCCTGGACCGCGCCGTCGCCCACCGGAGCGGTGTGACGATCAGCGGGCCGTCACCGGACAGCGTCTTCGTTGAGATCCCCCGCCCCACCCTGCTGGACGCCTTGCGAACGTCGACGAGCTGGCATCGCGCCCACGAGAGGGCGACCCTCTACTCGGTGCTCAACGCCTGCCGGGCATGGCGCTTCGCCAAGGACGACGTCCTCGGGTCGAAGCTCGACGGGGCCGCCTGGGCACGCGCCCGGTGGACCGATCCGGCGGTCATCGACGCCGCCGTGGCGCTGCGCGACGGCCGGCGCGCCGTGCTCGACCCGACGGCGGTCGACACCCTCCTCGCCGCCGTGATCTCACGCCTGGACGACGCCATCGCTCAGTCGTCCGACGACGGCCGGTCGCAGGCGCCCTGAGAGTCCGGCGGACAGATCAGGAAGCCCGTCGAGGTCGCGTCGCGGTAGCGGTCGCCGTCGCTGGTGTAGGTCACCTCGCTGCGCGGCCAGAACCAGGTGCCCTCCTCCTCGACCTCGACGACGTACAGCACCTCCACGGTGGCGCCGGGAGCGAGCTCGTAGCCCGCGATCGGCACGGCGTCGTCGGCGTACTCCTCGACGGGCCACGTGGGCGCGGCACCGAGGTAGTCCTCGCCCTCCCCCACCTCGCGCACCAGCACCTCGTCGAGCCGGGCCCCGCCGTCGACCACCTCGTCGTCCGGGCCCGTCAGGGCTCCGTCGAGCAGGGTGGCCGGCTCCTCGCCGGTGTTCGTGACGCCCAGGGCGCCGAAGACCACCCGCTCGCCGTCGCCCTCGGCCAGGACGAACGCCCACTGGTCCGCCCCGACCTGCGAGCCGAAGGTGACTGGGCCTCGCCCGCGCTCTCCGCATCCGGCTACGAGCACGACCGGGGCGAGCGCCATGAGCAGGAGGGCGGACACGAGGGTGCGCGGGCGCAGTGACGACGACGAGAATGCGCCGAGAACCATTCGCGTATGGTCCTTCGCCCCGGCGAACCTGTCAACAGCCTGCGCTTGTCGCGCCGGCCGGCGAGGCGATCGCGATCGGGGATCCGGGCCCCGCTAGCGTCCGGGGGTGGCCAGTCCTCGCCGTACCAGCGCACGTCGACGCTCGTCGTCCTCGCGCCGGGGTGGGTCCCGGCAGCCACAGCGGCCACTGCCCTTCACCGGCCCGGGTGAGCGGCTGTGGGTCCTGGACGTCCCGTACGGAACGCAGGTCGAGGGCGCGTCCTGGCACCCGGCCGTCAAGACCCACCTGTACGTCGGACGCCGGCTCCCCGAGCACCTGCGGCCCTACGCACCGGGCCCCCACACGCTGGGCCGGTTCGTCGAGAACACCCTCAACCCCGATGCTCCGGCGCCCGCATCACACCCCGCCGTGGCGGACGGCTGGGAGCCGCGCAGGATCCAGTTCGAGGCCGCCGACGCGATCGCGGCGCGTGCGCAGGCGGGCGGACGGCTGTTCCTGTTGGCCGACGAGCCGGGCGTCGGCAAGACGATCTCGGCGGTGCTGGGCGCGACGGCGGTGGCCGACCTGCGCGGGGCCCGGCGGGTGCTGGTCGTGGCTGACCGGCCGGCGGCGATCACGATCGGCCACTGGTGTCGCACGATCACCGCACTGGGCGACAGCGAGCTCGCGTGGGTGGTGATCACGTGGGACCGGCTGGACAAGGTCACCGACCACACGTGGGACGTGATCATCGCCGACGAGGCGCACGCCCTGCGCCGTACGACGACGAAGCGATGGAAGCTGTGGGCGCGGCTCTCGGGGCACGGGAAGGCCCACGACAAGGCCCCGTTCGTGATCGCGACGACCGCGACCCCGGGCCACACCCCGCTGGAGCTGCCCTACCTCGCGCCGGCGTACGCGCAGGTGCTCGACGAGCCGATGCGGGAGTGGACGTCGGCGACCCAGCCCGGCGCCGCGTTCGCGACCGCGCTCGAACGCCATGGCGTCGCGGTCGAGCAGAGCCGGTACGGCGCGACGTGGACCACCGACCCGGCGCAGCGGGCCGCCGACCTCGGGCTCGTGCGCGGCTGGCTCGCCGACGCGCGGCCCGCGGCGATGCTGCACCGGGCGGCACCGTGGGGGCCGGTGCCGATCTCCGGCATGCCGGTGGCACTGACCCCCGCGGAGCGGACGGCGTACGAGGCCGAGTGGGGCGAGTTCTGCCGCGAGATGGACATCGCCCGCCGCGGTCGCAATGTCGCCCGGGGCCGGGCCGCGCTGCTGCGCTTCCGGCAGAAGGCGGGCCTGATCCGCGTGGACTCCACGGTCGACTGGATCGCCCAGCAGGTCCGGGCCGACCGGCAGGTGGCCTGCTCGGTCGAGTTCGTCGCCACCGCCGCCGACCCGATCGCCGACCGGCTGCGCGACACCGGCATCGACGTCGCAACGATCTACGGACGTGACCGCTTCGACCCCGAGGCCGAGCGGCTCCGGTTCCAGACCGGTCAGGCGAAGGTGTGCGTGTTCACCACCGTGGCCTCCATCAGCCTGCACGCCGGGGAGGCGCTTCCCGACGGTCGACAGGCGAGCACCGAGCCGCGGGTCGGCGTCTTCCACCAGGCCCGCTTCTCCGGCATCGCCGGGCGCCAGGTGACCGGGCGGACCCACCGCGACCACCAGGTGTCGCCGTGGCACATTGCGTACGCCGAGGGCACCGTCGAGGAGCAGGTCGGCAAGGTGATGGTGGAGCGGATCGCGGCGGCCTCGGACACGGTGGGCAGCGACACCACCGGCCTCGCCGACCTCGCCCGGCTCCTCGGGGCCGACTGGCTGCCGCCGGTGTCCCTCACCGAGGACGGCGGCTGAGCCCGAGGGGTCGGGCGGGCCGCGATCACGTCCCCGGCCTCGGAGGGCACTAGGCTCGCCGCGTGCTCTACGAGCTCCTCCACGCCACCGTCCCGCCCCTCGCGCGCGCCGTGTGGCGACCCGTCATCGAGGGCGTCGACAACGTCCCCTCGAGCGGGCCGGTGCTGTTCGCGAGCAACCACCTCAGCTTCGCCGACAGTGTCGTGATCCCGATCGTCGCGCCGCGCAAGGTGGTGTTCTTGGCGAAGGCGGAGTACTTCACCGGCAGTGGGCTGCGAGGGCGGCTCAGCAAGGCCTGGTTCGAGGGTCTCGGCATGGTCCCGGTGGACCGCAACGACACCCGGGCCGCGCTCAACTCGCTCGACATCGCCCTCGACGTCCTGGGACGCGGGGACTCCTTCGGCATCTACCCGGAGGGCACCCGGTCCCGGGACGGCCGGCTGTACCGGGGCCGCACCGGCGTGGCCCAGCTGGCGCTGACGGCCGGCGTGCCCGTCGTACCGGTGGGGCTGATCGGGACCGACGAGCTGCAGCCGGTCGACGCGCGATTCCCCCGCCGGGCGAAGGTGACCGTCCGATTCGGCAGGCCGCTCGACTTCACGGGCCGCTTCGAGGGCGTCGCTCCGGGCCGCGCGCGGCGCGAGGCGACCGACGAGATCATGGACGCCATCCACGCCCTCACCGGCCAGGAGCTCGCCGGGGCGTACAACGACCGGCCCGCCGACGCCTGAGGCTGGTCCCGCCGGGATCGGGTACTCCTCGTCGAGTCCCCATGCACCCCAACCCTGGAGGGAACCCGATGAACCCCCTGGCCACGATCAAGGACGTCACGGGAGCCGCGGCCGGGTCCGCCGTCGGCCTGGCCAAGAGCGCGACCGGCAAGGCCGCGGGAGCGGTGAGCGCCCTCGTCGGCACGGCACGCGAGCACGCCGCGACGCCGAGCAGGAGCGCACCGCAGCCCACCGACGTCGAGCCGCCCGCCGAGACTCCGGCTGAGCCGGAGCCCGCGATCAAGCCCGACGAGCCGGTCAACGTGACCGAGGAGCTGGGCCTCGACCCGGCCCCGGTGACCAAGCCGAAGCGGAAGACGCCGGCGAAGAAGCCGGTGACCGGCATCGACGCCGCCGCCGATCCCACGCACGTCGACGTGACACCGGCCGACATCGCCGAGCGCACCGGCGACGCGAAGGACTAGCCCGCGCGGGACGGGGCGCGCTCGACCAGCACGCCGTTCCCCGCCGGTACGACGACCGCGGCCCCGCTCTCGCCGAGCGGCACCGCGGTCGTCGTGCTGAACAGCACGTCGCCGCCGGCGGTCGCCCAGTCGGTGTCGCCGAGGTTGACGTGCACCGCGAGCCCGCCCCGGTGCAGGGTGAGGCGGCGGGCGTCCTCGTCGACCTCGGCGCGCCCGAAGGACGGGTCGGTGAGCTCGGGATGCGCGCGGCGCAGCGCGGCGAGCGCCCGGTAGCCGGCGAGCACACGGGCGTGGCGGCCGTGGTCGAGCTCGGTCCAGTCGAGACGGCTGCGCTCGAACGTGGCGGGGTCCTGCGGGTCGAGTACCTCGTCGGGGTCCCAGCCCATCCGCTCGAACTCGGCGAGGCGGCCCTCGGCGGTGGCGGTCGCGAGCTCCGGCTCGGGGTGGGAGGTGAAGAAGGCGAACGGGGTGCTCGCCGCCCACTCCTCGCCCTGGAAGAGCATCGGGGTGAACGGCGAGGCGAGGGTGAGCAGCGCGCCGAGGAGAAGCCGCTCGTCGTCGAGGTGCTCGGCGGTGCGGTCGCCTCGCGCGCGGTTGCCGATCTGGTCGTGGTTCTGGGCGCACACGACGAGGCGCCAGGCCGGCATGTGCACGGTGTCGACGGGCCGGCCGTGGTCGCGCTCGCGGAAGCTGGACCAGGTGCCGTCGTGGAGGAAGCCGCGGTCGAGCACCTTCGCCAGCGCGCCCAGGGGCGCGAAGTCGGCGTAGTAGCCGCTGGTCTCACCGGTCAGCGCGACGTGCACGGCGTGGTGGAAGTCGTCGCTCCACTGGGCGTCCAGCCCGCGCCCGCCGCCCTCGCGCGGCGTGACCATCCGGGTGTCGTTGAGGTCGGACTCGGCGATCAGCGTGAGCGGCCGGTTCTGGTGGGCCGAGAGCGCCGCGACCTCCCCCGCCATCTCCTCCAGCAGGTGCGTCTGGGAGTCGTCGGCCAGCGCGTGCACGGCGTCGAGCCGCAGCCCGTCGACGTGGAAGTCGCGCAGCCACATCAGCGCGTTGTCGAGGATGTAGCGGCGGACCTCGTTGGCGCCCTCGCCGTCGAGGTTGACCAGGTCGCCCCAGGTGTTGCGGCCGTCCTTGAGGTAGGGGCCGAAGCGCGGGAGGTAGTTTCCCGACGGTCCGAGGTGGTTGTAGACGACGTCCTGGATCACACCGATCCCCGCCTGGTGGCACAGGTCGACGAGTCGCTGGTAGGCGGCCGGGCCGCCGTACGGCTCGTGGACCGCCGACCACAGGACGCCGTCGTAGCCCCAGTTGTGCACGCCGTTGAAGGCGTTGACCGGCATCAGCTCGACGAAGCCGACGCCGAGGCTCGCCAGGTGGTCGAGCCGGGAGGCGATCGCGTCGAGGGTGCCCTCCGGGGTGAACGTGCCGACGTGGAGCTCGTAGATCGTCGCGCCCGCGAGCTGGCGTCCGGTCCACGCGCCGTCGCCCCACGCGTAGGCCCCGGGATCGAAGGTGGCCGAGAGTGCATGCACCCCGTCCGGTTGGCGGCGCGAGCGCGGGTCCGGCAGCGGCCGCTCGTCGTCGTCGAGCAGGTAGCCGTAGCGGGTGCCGTCCGGCACCGGCCCGACGTCGCCGGTGTCGCCGGCCCACCAGCCGCCGTCGGTCGCGTGCATCTCCAGCAGGTCGTCACCGAGAACCAGCCGAACCCTCTGGGCACGGGGCGCCCACACCTCGAAGCTCATGCGTCCTCCCGGACGAGCAGCGCGACCGGGAGGTCGCCGAGCAGGGATCCCACCGCGGACGAGGCCGGGCCGCCGGTCATCAGGTCCCGCCACTCCCCCGGCGGCAGGTGCAGCTCGGTGTCACGCCAGCCGCCGGCCCGCTCCAGCCCGAGCGGGAGCCGGGTGACGACGGCGACGGCACCGCCCCGGTCGAAGGCGAGCACGTGGTCGGCGCCGGCACCCGTCACGGCGAGCGGGTCGTAGCGGACGAAGAGGTCGGGCCGGTCTCGCCGCAGCCGCAGCGCGGTCCGTACGACGTGCAGCTTGACCCGGCCCTCGTCGTCGGGCCCGTCGGCGGGCCCGCCGGGCCGCACCCTCCCGGCCTCGGCGAGCAGCCGCCGGCGCAGCGCGAAGTCCACGGTCCGGCGGTTGTCGGGGTCGACGAGGCTCTGCTCCCACAGCTCGCTGCCCTGGTAGACGTCGGGCACCCCGGGGACGGTGAGGCTGAGGAGCTTGGCCGCGAGCGCGTTGCTCCAGCCGGGGCCGGCCAGCCGGGCGGCGGCCTCGTCGAGCAGCCCGGCGACGGCGGGGTCGTCGTACGCCGCGTCGACGAGGGCGTGCACGGCCTGCTCGTAGCCGGTGTCGGGGGCGGTCCACGTGGTCCGGTCGCCGGCCTCGCGCATCGCCTTCTCCGCGTACCCGTGGAGACGTTCCCGGCTGATCGGCCAGGCGCCGAGGGCGGCCTGCCACAGCAGGTTCGCGAAGCCGGGGTCGGGCGCGGGCGCCGCCTCCAGCAGCCTGTCGAGGGTGTCTGCCCACCAGGCCGGGTCCTCGGCGAGGACGCTGATCCGGGCGCGGACGTCCTCTCCGCGCTTGGTGTCGTGGGTGCTCAGGGTCGTCATCGCGTGCGGAGCGGTGGCCTGGCGTCGCGCCATCGCGGTGTGGAAGTCGGCGGCTCGGACCGCGAACTCCGACGGGTCGGCGCCGACCTCGTTGAGCGAGGTCAGCCGGGACCACTGGTAGAAGGCGCGGTCCTCGACGCCCTTGGCCATGACCATCCCGCTGGTCTGCTGGAAGCGCAGGGCCGGGCGGCGCACCGGGTCCGTCAGCAGCGGCAGCACCAGGTCGAGGGGCCCGGCGAGATCCGGCCGGTCGGCCCGGACGGCGTCGGCGGCCTGCCGCAGGTGCTCACGCCCCTGGGGCAGGTAGCTGCGGTAGACGGGGAAGGCGGCGAGCAGCTCCACCAGCGTCTCCTCGACGGGCCCGCGCCACTCCGGGGTCGGCTCGGCCTCCAGCTCCACGGCGATCTCGCGGGCGATCCGGCGCACCTCGGCGTGCAGGATCGTGGTGGCGACCTGCCGCTTGTCGGTGCGCACGAGCTCGGGCCAGGGCGGCACCCCGCCGCGCAGCCGCTCGTCGAGCGCTCCGAGCGCGGGCTCCCCCGCCGGGTCGACCAGCACCCGGTCGATCAGGGCCAGGACCTCGTAGCCCGTCGTCCCCGCGGTGCTCCATCCGGCCGGCAGGTCCTCGCCCGACTCCAGGATCTTCTCCACGACCACCCACGCGTCGCCGGTGAGGTCCGCGAGGTCGTCGAGGTACGCCGCGGGATGCCGCAGCCCGTCGGGATGGTCGACACGCAGGCCGTCGACGAGGCCCTCGCGGAACCAGCGCCCGATCTCGACGTGCGCGGCCTCGAAGACGTCGCGATCCTCCACCCGGACGCCGGCGAGGGTGTCGACGGCGAAGAACCGGCGGTAGTTCAGCTCCTCGCCGAGCGCGGGCAGCAGCACCCTGCCGTCGCCCGCGGCCCAGTCCACGTCGAAGAAGGACGCGAAGCGGGACTCACGCCCGTGCTGCAGCACGTCTCGCCACCAGGCGTTGGTCGCCGGGTCCTCCACCCCCACGTGGTTCGGTACGACGTCCACGAGCACGCCCATCCCGCGCCGGTGGGCCTCCGCGGCCAGCCGGGCGAGGGCGCCCGGGCCGCCGCGGGCCGGGTCGATGCGGGTGGGGTCGACGACGTCGTACCCGTGGTCGCTGCCGGGGTGGGCCTCCAGGATGGGCGAGAGGTAGACCCATCCGACGCCGAGGTCGTCGAGGTAGGCCAGCAGCTCGCGGGTGGCGTCGAGGTCGAAGGACTCCCTCACCTGGACGCGATAGGTACTCGACGGGACGCGGTTCACTGCTCCGTCACCGTGCTCTCGCCCGCCACGGAGGCCACCGACGCGGCCGGGCTGACGTCGGTCTCCGGCTCGGGGTCGTGCCATTGCTGCAGGACGACGACGCTGCGATGGGGCAGCGCGAAGACGCCGCCCGCCACGACCCGGGCGTCGGTGTCGCAGGTGCCGCTGGTGTCGACGACGACGCGCCAGGCCGCGGCGTACTCCTCGTCGGGCAGCGTGAGGTCCTGGTCGCCGTCGCCGTTGAGGAGGATCAGGAAGTGGTCGTCGCGGATCGGCCCGCCCTGCCGGTCCCGACCGGCGATCCCGTCGCCGTTGAGGTACATGCCCAGCGTGCGCTGGGTGTCCCAGTCGCCGTCCTCCATCGGGCGGCCCTCGGGGTGCAGCCACACGATGTCGTTGAGGCGCTCGCCCTCGCCGCCCTCGCCGGCGCGGACCGTCGTCCCGGTGAAGAAGCGCTGGCGGCGCAGCGAGGGATGCTCGTGCCGCAGCCGGGTGAGCTCGCTGACGAACTCGGTGAGCGGGCGGTCGGTGCGCTCCCAGTCGATCCAGCTCAACGCCGAGTCCTGGGCGTAGGTGTTGTTGTTGCCCGCCTGGGTGCGGCCGAGCTCGTCGCCGTGGAGCAGCATCGGGACGCCCTGGCTGAGCAGCAGGGTGGCGAGCAGGTTGCGCTGGTCCCGGGCCCGCGCCTCGTTGACGGCCGGGTCGTCGCTCGGCCCCTCGACGCCGTGGTTCCAGGACCGGTTGTCGTCGGCGCCGTCGCGGCCGTCCTCGCCGTTGGCCTCGTTGTGCTTGGCCTCGTAGGAGACCAGGTCGCGCAGGGTGAAGCCGTCGTGGGCGGTGACGAAGTTGATGCTCGCCACCGGGCGGCGGCCGGTGTGCTCGTACAGGTCGGCGGAGCCCGCGAGCCGGCTCGCGAGCGCCCCGAGGTTGCGGTCGCCCCGCCAGAAGTCGCGCACCGTGTCGCGGTAGGCGCCGTTCCACTCCGTCCACTGCGGCGGGAAGCCGCCCACCTGGTAGCCGCCGGGCCCGACGTCCCACGGCTCCGCGATCAGCTTCACCTGGCTGACGACCGGGTCCTGCTGGACCAGCTCGAAGAAGGTCGCCAGCCGGTCGACGTCGTAGAACTCGCGCGCCAGCGCCGAGGCCAGGTCGAAGCGGAACCCGTCGACGTGCATCTCGGTGACCCAGTAGCGCAGCGAGTCCATGATCAGCTGCAGCGAGTGCGGGTTGCCGGCGTTGAGGGAGTTCCCGGTGCCGGTGTAGTCCATGTAGTACTGCCGGTCGTCGTCGACGAGCCGGTAGTACGCCGGGTTGTCGATGCCCTTGAAGCTCAGCGTCGGCCCCAGGTGGTTGCCCTCCGCGGTGTGGTTGTAGACGACGTCCAGGATCACCTCGATCCCCGCGGCGTGCAGCTCCTTGACCATCGCCTTGAACTCCTGCACCTGCCCACCGGGCGTGCCACCCGCGGCGTAGCCCTCGTGGGGCGCGAAGAAGCCCAGGGTGTTGTAGCCCCAGTAGTTGCGCAGGCCGCGTTGCAGCAGCACGTCGTCGTGGACGAACTGGTGCACCGGCATCAGCTCGACCGCCGTCACCCCCAGCCCCTGCAGGTGCTCGACGACCGAGCGGTGCGCGAGCCCGGCGTACGTGCCGCGCAGGCTCTCCGGGATGTCCGGATGGGTGGCCGTGAGGCCCTTCACGTGCGCCTCGTAGATCACCGTGTCGGCGTACGGCGTGCGCGGGTGCCGGTCGCCCTCCCAGTCGAAGAACGGGTTGGTGACCACGCCCAGCACCATCCGGTCCAGCGAGTCCTCGTCGTTGCGGGAGTCGGGGTCGCCGAAGTCGTAGCCGAACAGGCTCTGCCCCCAGTCGACCTCCCCCACCGTCGCCTTCGCGTACGGGTCGAGCAGCAGCTTCGCCGGATTGCAGCGCAGCCCCTGCGCCGGGTCCCACGGACCGTGCACGCGGTAGCCGTAGCGCTGTCCGGGCTGCACGCCCGGCAGGTAGGCGTGCCAGACGTAGCCGTCGACCTCGGTCAGCTCGACCCGGGTCTCCGTGCGCCCGCCGGACCCCTCGCCGGACCCCTCGCCGGACCCCTCGCCGGGCCCCTCGTCGATCAGGCACAGCTCCACACGGTCGGCGACCTCGCTGAACAGCGCGAAGTTCGTCCCGTTGCCGTCGTACGTCGCGCCCAGCGGGTACGCCGCCCCGGGCCAGGTCTCCACCGCGTCCGCTCCCTCACGCTCGCCGGCACTCTCGACCATCGGTCTCCGAGGGAGGGGGTACCCGGGTTCGGCGCGTTTCACGCGGGTGGGCGTCGTCACGGCCCGGTGCGGGGCCGCGCTCGGCGGGACCTCAGCCGGCGAGGGTGAGCGCGATGTCGACGATCATGTCCTCCTGGCCGCCGACGAGCCGGCGGCGGCCGCACTCCATGAGGATGTCGCGCACGTCCACGTCGTACTGGTCGGCGGCACGCTCGGCGTGCCGGAGGAACGAGGAGTACACGCCGGCGTACCCGAGGGTCAGCGTCTCCCGGTCCACCCGCACGGGACGGTCCTGCAGCGGACGCACGATGTCGTCGGCGGCGTCCTGGAGGCGGAAGAGGTCGCAGCGGTGCTCGAAGCCGACGAGGTCGGCGACGGCGACGAACGCCTCGATCGGGCAGTTGCCGGCCCCGGCGCCGTGACCGGCGAGGGAGGCGTCGACCCGATAGACCCCGTTCTGGACGGCGACCACGGAGTTGGCGACCGCCAGCGACAGGTTCTCGTGGGCGTGGATGCCGATCTCGGTCGCGTCGTCGAGCACGTCGCGGTAGGCCCGCACGCGCGCGGCGACGTCGTCCATGGTGAGCCGGCCGCCGGAGTCGGTGACGTAGACGCAGTGCGCGCCGTAGGACTCCATCAACGCCGCCTGGCGGGCCAGCTCCTCGGGCGGGGCCATGTGGGAGAGCATGAGGAAGCCCGAGACGTCCATACCGAGCTCGCGGGCCGCCTCGATGTGCTGGGCGGAGACGTCGGCCTCGGTGCAGTGGGTCGCGACGCGGACCGAGCGGACGCCGAGGTCGTAGGCGCGCCGCAGCTCGTGCACGGTGCCGACGCCGGGCAGCAGCAGCGTGGTGAGGCGGGCGTTCTTCAGCACGGAGGCGGCGGCCTCGATCCACTGCCAGTCGGTGTGCGAGCCGGGACCGTAGTTGACCGATCCGCCCGCGAGGCCGTCGCCGTGGGCGACCTCGATGGCGTCCACGCCGGCCTCGTCCAGCGCGGTGACGATCCGCTGGACGTCGTCGGGGCTGATCCGGTGCCGCACCGCGTGCATGCCGTCGCGCAGGGTGACGTCCTGGACGAAGATCTGGGTCGGGGTCGGGGTCGGGGCGCTCACTGCGCGTCCTCCTTCGCTGCGGCGATCCGCTCGGCGACCTGGAGGCCGGCGGACGTCATGATGTCGAGGTTGCCCGCGTACGCCGGCAGGTAGTGGCCGGCGCCGGTGACCTCGAGGAACACCGAGACCTGGTGGGTCGGGCGCTCCGCGCCCTCGGCGAGCAGCGTCTCGACCGGCTGGTCCGCCGGGATCTCGGCGATCTGCACCTGCTGCACCAGCCGGTAGCCCGGCACGTACGCCGCCACGTCGGCCACCATCTTCTCCACGCTCGCCCGGATCTGGTCGTGCGTGGCCGGGTCGGGCGCGTGGACGAGCGCGAACACCGTGTCGCGCATCATCAGCGGCGGCTCCGCCGGGTTGAGGATGATCACGGCCTTCCCGCGACGGGCACCGCCGACGGCGGTGATCGCCGCCGAGGTGGTCTCGGTGAACTCGTCGATATTGGCGCGGGTGCCGGGACCGGCGGACCTCGAGGAGATCGAGGCGACGATCTCGGCGTACTCGACCGGCACCACCGAGGCGACCGCCGCGACCACCGGGATGGTGGCCTGGCCGCCGCAGGTGACCATGTTGACGTTCGGGGCGGCGAGGTGCGCCTCGAGGTTGACCGCCGGCACGACGTACGGGCCGATGGCGGCGGGGGTCAGGTCGATGAGGCGCTTGCCGAGCGGCTGGAGCCGGGCGGCGTTGGCGACGTGCGCCTTGGCCGAGGTGGCGTCGAAGACGATCTCGATGTCGGCGAACTCCGGCATCGCGATCAGGCCCTCGACCCCCTCGTGCGTGGTCGGGACGCCGAGGTCGCGCGCCCGCGCCAGGCCGTCGGAGGCGGGGTCGATACCGACGAGGGCACCCATCTCGACGTGCTGCGCGGTGCGCAGCACCTTGATCATCAGGTCGGTGCCGATGTTGCCGGAGCCGATGATGGCGACCTTCGTCATCGGGCCTCCTCCGCGAACGTGAGGGACACCGAGCCGAGGCCGCTGATGGTCACGACGGCCTCCGCGCCCGGGGTGGCGGGCCGCATCGGGCCGAGCGCGCCCGACAGCACCACCTGGCCGGCGCGCAGCGGGTCGCCGAGGTCGCGGGCCTGGCGGGCCAGCCACTGGAGTGCGAGCAGCGGGTCGCCCAGGCAGTCCGTGCCGGTGCCCGTCGAGTCGTCCTGGCCGGTGACCGTCATCGTCATCGCGGCGTCGCGGGGCGTGAACTCGGCCAGCGTGCGGCGCTCGGCGCCCAGCACGTAGCCGCCGGCGGAGGCGTTGTCGGCGACGGTGTCGCCGAAGGTGATGTCCCAGCCGGCGATCCGGCTGTCGACGACCTCGATCGCGGCCACGGCGTAGGCCACCGCGGCGGCGACCTGCTCGATCTCCAGCTCGCCGTCGGCCAGGTCGGAGCCGAGGACGAAGGCGATCTCGCCCTCCACCTTCGGCTGCAGCAGCCGCGGGTCGGCGACGCGCGCGCCGTCGGCGTACTCCATGTCCTCGAAGAGGACGCCCAGGTCGGGCTGGTCGACGCCGAGCTGCTGCTGGACGACCGTCGAGGTGAGGCCGATCTTGCGGCCCACGACCCGCGCGCCCGCGTCGATGCGGTCCTGGTTGACCTGCTGCTGGACCGCGTACGCGGCGGAGATGTCGGTCGCGCCGATCAGGTCGCGCACGGGCGGACAGGGCCGCGCGTCGGCGGCGGCCGCGCGCAGCCGGTCCGCGGCGGCGTCGACCGCGACGGCGAGGTCCGCGGAGAGGGAGTGGGTCATGGGCACACTGTGCTGCCCGGCGCGCCGCCGTCGTCAGCAGGTCGTTCCACTCAGCGATACGCTGATGGGATGGCGGCCACCGAGGACCCCCCGAGCCAGCTCGACACCGTGCTGGGCAAGGCCGTCGCCATCCTGCGCGCCTTCCGCGTCGACGACCGGCTGCTCCCCCTCGCCGAGCTCGTCCGGCGCACCGGTCTTCCCAAGCCGACCGTGCACCGCGTGGCCGCCGACCTCGTCCACCACCGCCTGCTCGACAAGACCGAGCACGGCTACCGCCTCGCCGGCGGCCTCTTCGAGCTCGGCATGCGGGCCGCCACCGAGCGCACGCTCCTCGAGCTCGCGATGCCCTTCCTCCAAGACCTCTACGAGCGCACCCACGAGACGGTGCACCTCGGTGTGCGCGAGGGCACCGAGGTCGTCTACGTCGCCAAGATCGGCGGCCACCGCCAGGCCCGCTCGCCGTCGCGGACCGGTGGCCGGATGCCGATGCACTGCACCGCCATCGGCAAGGCCCTGCTCGCCCACGCCGAGGCGGACGTGCGCACCGCCGTCCTCGGCGGCGGCCTCGCCCGCTGGACACCGCACACCGTCGTCGCCCCCGGGCTGCTCGAGAAGCAGCTCGCCCGGGTGCTCGAGACCGGCCTGTCCTACGAGCGCGAGGAGTCCTCGCCCGGCCTGCTGTGCGTGGCCTCCCCCGTCCTCGACGAGACCGGGCGCACCGCCCTCGCCGCCATCAGCGTCGCCGGGCCCGTCGGCCGCTTCCGGCCCGAGGCCCACGAGAACGCCGTACGCGCGGCCGCCGCGTCGATCGCCTCCGTCGCCTGGCGCCGGCTGGGCGAGCGGCGGTTCTGGCCCGCAGAATGAGTTGTCCCGGAGGTCGGTCGCCGCGCCACCGTTGAGGCATGACCTCCACCGACACCCCGGTCCGGTTGCAGGCGGTCGACGCACCGGACCAGCCCACCGTCACCCCGGCGCTCGCCGAGCTCTACCGCGGTTTCGAGTCCGAGCTCCTGGTTCCCCTGTGGACCGAGATCGGCGACCTCATGCCGACCCACCCGCGCTCGCGGGCGGTGCCGCACCGGTGGCGCTGGGAGCGGCTCGTCCGGCTCGCCGAGCGGGCAGGCGACCTCGTCCCGGTCGGACGCGGCGGCGAGCGGCGCGCCATCGCGCTGGCCAACCCCGCGCTCGGCGGCAGACCCTTCGCCACACCGACGCTGTGGGCGGCGATCCAGTACCTGCTGCCCGGCGAGGACGCCCCCGAGCACCGCCACACCCAGCACGCCTTCCGATTCGTCGTCGAAGGCTCCGGCGTGTGGACCGTCGTCGGCGGCGACCCGGTCCCCATGGGCCGTGGCGACTTCCTGCCGCAAGCCGGCTGGAACTGGCACGCCCACCACAACGCCACCGACCACCCGATGGCCTGGATCGACGGCCTCGACATCCCGCTGCAGTACGCCACCGAGGCGCAGTTCTTCGAGCTCGGGCGCGACGAGATCAGCGCCGCCGAGCGGATCACCCCCGAACGCTCCCGCTCCGAACGCCTCTGGGCCCACCCGGGCCTGCGCCCCGTGGGCGTCGGCGAGGTGGCGCCCGGGAGCCCCCTGCTCTCCTACAAGTGGGAGCACACCGACCGGGCGCTCGCCGACCAGCTCGCCATCGAGGCCGAAGGCTTCGGCGGGACCGTCGAGCCCGGCCACGCCGCGGTCCGCTACACCGACCCCACCACCGGCGGGGACGTGCTGCCCACCATCCGCGCGGAGCTGCATCGCGTCGTCCGCGGCGCCGAGACCGCCCCCGTCCGGGAGACCGGGTCCGCCGTCTACCAGGTGTTCGACGGCTCCGGCACCGTCACCGTCGGCGACCACTCCTGGACCGTCACCCGCGGCGACCTCTTCGTCGTGCCCTCCTGGGAGCCCCTCACCGTCCGCTCCGAGGCCGGCGCCACCGACTCCGACTCCGGCGCCCTCGACCTCTTCCGCTTCAGCGACGCGCCCGTCTTCGAGGCGCTCCGACTCCACCGTCAGGAGACCACCCGATGAGACTCGCCACCCTCCGCACCGCGTCCTCACCCACCGGCGCCCTCACCCGCGCCGTCGTCCAGCGCGGCGACGAGCTCGTCGACCTCGGGTACGACGACGTCGGGGCCCTGCTCGCCCGGCCGGACTGGCACTCGCTGGCCCCGGCGGCCGGCGCCGCGTCGTACCCGGTCGCGGGAGCCGACCTGGCCCCCGTCGTCCCCGCACCCTCGAAGATCGTCTGCGTCGGACACAACTACACCCGCCACATCGAGGAGATGGGGCGCGCGCCGCCGTCGTACCCGACGCTGTTCACGAAGTTCGCCGACTCCCTCCTCGGCCCCGGAGACGACATCGTGCACCCGCCCGAGACGGCCGCGCTCGACTGGGAGGCCGAGCTGGTCGTGGTCGTCGGCCGCGAGGTACGCCGTGCCGACGCCGACGCGGCCGCCGCCGCGATCGCCGGGTTCACCGTGATGAACGACGTCTCCGTGCGCGACTGGCAGTTCCGCACCGTCGAGTGGACCCAGGGCAAGGCCTGGGACGCCTCGACCCCGCTCGGGCCGTTCCTGGTGACGCCCGACGAGGTCGGCGGGGTCCGCCCGGCACTGGAGATCAGCACCACCGTCGACGGGGAGGTGATGCAGCGCGACGACACCGGCACGCTGCTCTTCGACCCCGTCGCGCTGGTGCAGTACGTCTCGACGATGACGCGCCTGCGTCCCGGCGACCTGATCGCCACCGGTACCCCCGCCGGAGTCGGTCACGCCCGCGAGCCGCAGCGGTACCTCACTCCGGGCCAGAGCGTCGTGACCGCCGTCGAGGGCATCGGCGCCTGCACGAACCGGGTCGTCGCGGCGTCGCCCACCGAGCCCGCGGCCCGGTGACCCGCACCCGCGCGGACGCGCTGCGCTGGGTCGCGCTCGGCACGGCACGCCTGCTCGACGACGTCGCCTCGCTCGGCGACGGCGCGTGGGACCACGAGGTGCTGCCGGGCTGGACCCGGCGGCACCTGGTCGCCCACCTGGCCTCCAACGCCGATGCGCTGGGCAACCTGGTCCACTGGGCGTCGACCGGCGTACCGACCCCGATGTATGCCACCCCCGCCGAGCGGGAGCGCGGGATCGAGCGCGGCCCGACCATGACGCCCGCCGCGCTGGGCGCCGCCCTGAGCGCGAGCACGGACCGGCTCGACGCGGGCCTGGCGGCGCTGGACGACGAGCAGTGGACGCGCGAGGTCGTCACCGCGCAGGGGCGCACCGTGGCCGCCACCGAGATCCCCTGGCTGCGCGCCCGCGAGGTGTGCGTGCACGCCGTCGACCTGGCACACGGCACGACCTTCGCCGACCTCCCGGCC
>QFCS01001234.1_pt1 | contig 18109 bp, 17 predicted proteins | sample 3576561 | NCBI WGS metagenome assembly QFCS01 | reverse complement strand
GTGGAGTCCGCGCCCTCCGTGGCCGCGGTCGGGACCGTCGCGTCGTCGCTGGTGGCGGGCGTGTCGGTGCCGCCGCCGGCGGCGGGTGCCTCCTCGGGCGCGGGAACCTCTCCCCCGGCGCTGCCGTCGGAGCCACCGGGGGTGGAGCCCGACCCGCCCTCGGGCTCGGGGTCCTCGGGTGCCGCGACCGGCATCTTCTGCTTCTCGATCTGGTCGGCGGTGCGCTGCGCGGCCTGCCACAGGGCCGACGTCGGGCCCTTCTTCAGGATCGGGAGGTAGCCCGACGGGAGGTCGCCGTTGCCGCGGCCCGCGACCTGGCCCTCGCGGCTGGCGATCCGGACGAAGGAGGCGACCGTCCTCGCCCCCGCCTTCGCCATGTTCTCCAGGCGCGCGGCCGTGTAGACGACCATCGTGCCCGGGTAGGCCCTGCCGTCGGCGACGAGCTTCCTCTGCCCGGCCTGGAAGGGGCCGAACGGCGTACGCTGCCTCATCAGCTTCACGGCGGCGGTCATGCTCGCGTCGCTGGGGGCGACGTACCGGTTCCTGCTGGTGAGCAGGGCCGCGGAGCGCAGGCCGAACCGCTCGGCGTCGCCGAGGCTGACCAGGCCGAGCATGAAGCGGGCGCCGAAGCTCTGGCGGTCCTTGCGGCCGAGCTTGTACGTCGCGCTGGCGGTGTCGTAGTCGCAGCGGGTCTGGACATAGGGCCAGGAGTCGATGAGCGCGTCGGCGATGGTGCGCAGCGTCGAGACCGGCGAGGCGAGCTGGGTGAAGTAGACCGACGGGTTCTGCTTCAGGCACTCGTTCTGGGTCTCGGGGATGTAGGTGTCGAGCAGCGGCCACTCGTCGACGGGCAGCGACATCCCCTGGTAGGACGGGTTGACCTTCATCCCCCACCGGTCGGCCTTGCCGCCGATGAACGCCATCGCGTCCGCGTCCTGCGCGAGGTACGAGGTGAGCTGGCGGATCAGGTCCGAGGACACCGACAGCGACAGCAGTGTCGCGCCGACCTCCTGGACGTTCCGGCTGAGGCCCGGGTTGAGTGCGATGAACTCGGGGTCGGCCATGATCGCGACCGGGTTGCCGGTCATGCCGGGGTGGCCGCGGCCGAGGTCGGAGCCGAGGTAGCTCTGGGTCAGCAGCTTGGCGATCAGCCGCGGGTTGAGCCGCAGCCGGTCGTACTCGCCGCCGTTGTCGGGGCGGTCGATGATGTAGCCGATGCTGAACCCGGTGATCGCGGTCGGCGCGTACCCGACGGGGTCGGTGCCGCTCGGGGTGTGCTCGGAGGACACGAACGCCGCTGGCCCGGTGCCGCTCTCCATGTTGGCGAAGCCGGCCTTGTCGGGCATCTGGCTGAGCTCGAACTTGAAGCGGTTCTTGCGCAGGCAGTAGGCGGGGGCCCACTGCAGCGCGGCCTGCGCCATCATCTCCGAGCCGTAGAAGCTGGTGGGGGCGCGCTCGTCGAGCACGTCGCACACACCGGCGGGCAGGCCGAAGCCGATCGGGATGGTGAACCGGTTGCGCCAGTTCGACGCGGACCACCACAGGGTCGGCGCGACGGCCTGGTCGACGCCGTCCTCGGCGAAGTTGCTGGAGCCCGCGGCGAAGCGTCCGGTACGACGGCACGCCCGGTCGGTCGCCGTCATCGGCGAGGACGGCACGTCGCAGCTGATGCCGGTGATCGGGATGACGACGATGGAGCAGGCGACCTCGTGGGAGCAGCCGAGCGACTCGTTCTCCACGTTGGAGCGGACCTCGAACTTGACCGACCCGTTGCCGTCGAGGTCGGTGAAGGCCGCGACCTCGGAGGCGGGGAAGGCCGCGTCGACGCCGGCCTCGGGCGGCATCTTGTCGGGCGCGCAGGCGGCGTACTCGGTGCCGCCGGCGGCGACGAACTCGGTGAGGTGGGTGTTGGTCAGCGGGGAGTCCATCCCGACGCAGTCGGCCGACGGGAAGGGGTCGATGCCGGAGACGGGCTGCCGGTCGGCGTCGTCGGCGTAGCGGTCGACGAGCCAGGTGGCCTCGCCGCGAGAGCGCTGGCGCTGGGAGCGCTGCTCGACCGAGGAGGTCCAGCAGGTCTCGGGGCGCAGCTGCTGGGCCAGCGGCAGGTCGGCGTCGTCGATCCCGCGGCACTGCAGGATGACGACCGGGTACTCCTGCAGGAGCCCCTTCTCGCCGTACGGGTTGGTGGCGCGGCCCGCGCTGGGCCGGGCTCCGCTCCAGCTGATGCTGACCCGCTCGCGGCCACGCAGCTCGGTGGTGCGGTCGGCACGCACCGTCATGTCGTACGACGTGGACAGCGCGGCGTCCGGCCCGCCGTCGGCGGCGAGCACGGTGCGCTCGACCTTCTTCGACTGGCGGTAGGCGTCGCCGGCGGGAGCGGCGGCGCGGGGGCTCGCGGCCGCCTCGGCGCTGGGCTCGCCCGAGGAGGGAGCGGTCGGCAGCAGCGCTAGGGCGATGACGCCGGCGAGACCGCCGAGGACGAGCGCGCGGCTGCGCGGCGTACGGCGCCTCATCGCAGGCCTCCCATGCCGCGACGACGACGCAGCACGGCGGCGAACAGGCCGGGCAGGACGACGAGGGCGATGAGCTGGATGACGGCCAGCCAGCCGAAGGTGCGGCTGTCGCCGGGCCGGTCGGAGACGAGGAGCGGGTTGGCGTAGATCGCCTCGCCGGAGCCGCCGCCCGCCGCGGGGTCGCTGACGACCTCGCCGGTCTCGGGGTCGACGACCGCTCCCCCGGCGTCGCCGCCGGCGGCGGCTCCTCCGCCGCCCTCGCCGGGTGCCGCGTCTCCCCCGCCACCGGCCGCGCCGTCACCGCCCGCGCCGCCAGTGCCGCCGGTGCCGCCGGAGCCGGAGTCGGTCGACGGCTTGTTCTCGCCGGTGCCGGTGCCGCACGGACCCGCGCCCTCCTTGTCGCAGGCGGCCGGCTGGGGCGCCTTCTCCGCGAGGACGTTCTTCTTGGGGTTCTTGCCGTCGAAGGTCGGGTTGTTGCAGCTCTTCACGTCCCGGTTGTTCAGCGACACCCCGGGATCGGCCGTCTTGAGCTTGGCGATCTGCTCGAAGCCCGCGGACACCAGGTTGAGCGTCAGCGGCGAGTAGCCGTAGGGGCCCGCGGCGCGCTGCCCGGTGCACAGCGAGTGGTACAGGAAGTCCGCGAGCGTCTGCCGCTTCGCGGTCGTCATCCGGGAGTCGGAGCCCGACGTCGGGATGATCATGTAGGAGTACGACGACAGCGGGTAGGACCGTGCGTCGTTGTTGCGGTAGACGTCGTCGAGGATCTGGGTCAGGTTGCCCGGGTCGATCCGTGCCTTGGTGAGCGCGACCGCGACGTTGTACTGCGTCGGCTCGACGTAGTAGCCGGCCTTGTTGAGCACCTTCACGACCGGGTAGCCGGCGTTGACCGGGTAGGCGTACTCGACGTAGCCGATGGTGCCGTTGCCGGCGAGGCCCTTGATGGTGTTCATGACCTGGTCGGAGCCCTGCTGGCGGATCGTCCGCGATCCGCTCTTCGTCGGGTAGTACGACGTGAGGCCGGACTGGCCGAAGTAGGGCCGCCAGATCGACGGGTACTCCTTGTCGAGCCAGGTGGTGAACTGCGCGGTCGTCCCGGAGCCGTCGGCGCGCACGACCGGTGTGATCGCGAGGCTCGGGAACCTGCGCCCGTTGTTGTCCTTCGCGATCTGCGGGTCGCTCCAGTTGGTGATCTGGTTGGTGACGATCTTCGCGATCGTCTCGCCCTACAGGCTCAGGTTGCGACCCAGCTCGTGGCCGACCTTCAGCTGGTAGGTGAAGGCGGTGCCACCGGCCACGATCGGCAGGTAGACGTAGGGCCGGTCGGACTTGTCGGCCTGGCCGCTGGCCTCGTCGACGCCCTGGTAGGGGATCTCGGAGATCGCGAAGTCGACGGTGCCGTCGGCGTACGCCTTGCGGCCGGCACTGGAGCCGACGCCGCTGTAGACGACCTTCATGCCGGACTTGTCGACGTCGCCGATCCACTTGTCGACGATCAGCTTGGACCAGGTGGAGCCCTTGCCCTCGATGGTCGCGTACGCCGCGCGCCCGCTGACGGCACCGTCGCCGTCGGGGCTGCCGCCGGGGGCACGCGAGGGGGCACTGGCGGCGGCGCCCGCGACCGCGGGCACCAGGAGGAACACCGCGGCGACCAGCGCGAGGGTCGTACGGCGGACGCGGGGACTCATGAGGCGCTCCCAGGCTCGGGGATGGGGTTCGCGGGGACGGGCGGGACGGGCGGACCTGCCGGCACGCCGGGGGCGGCCGGTACGGCGGCGGTGGCGCGGCGGCCGCCACGCGGGCGGAGCGCGCCGGAGGCGGCACGGACCAGGCGTCGTACCGGACGGCGGCGGGCGGTGCGGCCGGCGGGACGCGCGACGAGACGGGCCAGGACGAACAGCAGCAGCACCAGGATCATCAGCACCGCCGCCGCCCCGAAGGCCCGGTCGATCAGCTGCGGCTCACCGCTGCGGGCGCCGTTGTAGATGTAGAGCGGCAGCGAGTTCATCGCCCCGCCGAACGGGTTGGTGACCATGAAGGCCGCGGCGCCGGAGGTGAGCAGCACGGGGCTGGTCTCGCCGATGCCGCGCGCGACGCCGAGGATCACGGCCGTCGCCAGGCCGGGGCGGGCGGTGGGCAGCACGACGTGCCACACGGTGCGCCAGCGGCTGGCGCCGAGCGCGAGGCTGGCCTCGCGCAGGGTGCCGGGCACGACCCGGAGCACCACGTCGGAGGCGCGGGCGATGATCGGCAGCATCATCACGGCGATCGCCATGCCGCCCGCGAAGCCGGACGGCGGGAAGCCGAGCGCGAGGATCAGCACGGCGTACACGAAGAGTCCGGCGACGATCGACGGGAGCGCGGTCATCGCCTCGACGACGGTGCGCACGATCCGGCCGAAGCGGCCGCCGACCTCGGTCATGAACACGGCGGTGCCGATGCCCAGCGGCAGCGTGATGATCAGCGCGATGCCGAGCTCGATCAGCGACCCGGCGATGGCGTGGGAGACGCCGCCCTCGGTGAAGGCGGCCTTCGGGTCGACCCCGGCCATGTCGTCGAACCAGAAGTTGGTGTGGACCAGCGCCCTCCAGCCGCGCACGAAGACGAACGCGACGGTGGACACGAGCGCCGCGCCGACCAGGAGCGCGGCGCCGGTGACGACGGCGCCGGCGAGCCGGTCCTTCACCTCCACCCAGGTGCCGGTCATCGTGCCCAGCAGGGCGGTCATGACCAGGCCGCCGGCGAAGAACACGACGACGAACCAGGGGATGCCGGCGAGCGGCAGGAAGCGTTGGGTGATCAGCCACGCGACAGCCGCGGCCGCGACCCACGCGCCGACCCGGACGAACATGTCGTCGGCGTTGGGCGCGCCGAGGGTGGCCCGCGGGACGGCGGGCACGGCGTCGGGGTCGCGCACCGGCCGGTACGTCGTGGGCGCGCCGGGCTGGCTCGCGGCGTCGGGCCGGCCGGCGGGGACGCCCGGGGACGCCGGGCGGTCGTCGATGAGGGTCATGCGTCGGCGTCCGCTCCGGACCGGCTGCGGTTGACGATCATCGCCGCGCAGGTGTTGACGAGCAGAGTCAGCAGGAACAGCACGAAGCCGGCGGCCAGCAGGGCGGAGAGCTGCGAGGGCGAGGCCTCGGAGAACTGCACGGCGATGAGCGCGCTGACCGAGTTGGTGCCGACCTCGAGGACGTTCCACTTGATCTCGAAGGTCGGCGAGATGATCAGGGCGACCGCGATGGTCTCGCCGAGGGCGCGGCCGAGGCCGAGCATGGTGCCGCCGATGATGCCGCCGCGGCCGAAGGGCAGCACGACGTTGGTGATGACGCCCCAGCGGGTGGCGCCGAGGGCCAGGGCGGCCTCGCGCTCGCCCGGCGGGGTCTGGGAGAAGACCTGCCGCATGACGGCGCACGCCATCGGCATCACCATCATCGCGACCGCGACGGAGGCGCAGAAGGCGCTGGCGATGTAGCGGCTGGTGTCCCACACGGGGCTGTCGGGGTCGGTGCCGCGGATCTCGAAGAAGGGCACCCAGGAGAAGTTGCGCTGCAGCCAGTAGGCGAGCTCCGCGACGTGGGGCATCATCAGGAAGAAGCCCCACAGGCCGTAGACGATCGACGGGATCGCGGCCATCAGGTCGACGAGCGAGACCAGGAACCCCTTGACCCGCGGCGGGGCGTACTCGCTGATGAACAGCGCGGTCAGCAGCGCCAGGGGGAAGGCGATCGACATCGCCAGCAGCGCGATGGAGACGGTGCCGACGAGGACGCCGGCGATGCCGAGGACGTCGACCTCCGGCTCCCAGCGGGCGCCGGTGAGGAAGCCGAACCCGTAGCGCTGGAACGTCGGGATCGTCTGCGCGGCGAGGAAGATGCCGACGCCGCCGGTGATGACGAGCACCGAGGCACCGATGACCCGCGCGACGCCGACGAACACGGCGTCGCTGCCGGTGGGCCTGCGGGAGATCCGCCGCGGCTGCGCCTCGGGCGCGCCCGGATCCGATACAGGCAGGGTGGTCACACAACGTCCTCAGTCGTGGCCGCCCCGAGCAGGCCGGTTCCACGGCCGCCAGGACCGGCGGCCTCGGGAACCATGACGGCGTCGTTCGACCAGCCGGGGTGTCGATGGTGAACGGCGCGCGAACGCCGCCCCCGGTTTTGCTGAAATGCCCCGAGAAAGCGGGGATCGGAGGTTCAGGCGGTGGGATCGAGGACGCGGCCGGTGAAGAGCGGGGTGCCGTGCTCCAGGTCGTGGATCACATAGAGAAAGGGGCGGTCGACGGTGAACGGGACGGCGACAGGCGCGCTGGTCTCGGTCATCACCACCGCCGTCGCCGCGGCCGCCTCCGTTCCCTCCTCGTCGACGGCGATGAACCCCTGGTGGAGCACGTCGTCGACCACGAGGTCGAGGTCCTCCTCCGTCATCGCGGTGAAGTCGGCGCCGGCGAAGGCGGTCGGCATGCCGAGGTCGGCCAGCAGGTCCTTCAGCCCCGCCTCCGCCCGGAAGCTCCAGCGCGGCAGGCTCAGGTCGAGCACCGCGGGGACGGCGCCGGTGGTGAACGCGGCGAAGCCGTCACGCGCCGCCCGACGCTCGACGTCCTCCCGGCGGTCCTCGTCGGGCAGGACGACGCTCATCGCGAGCCCGCCGCCGGCGTACGGGAGGACGGCGGCACGCCACCCGTCCCCTTCGACCAGGCCGGCCCGCAGGTCCGGGAGGCGCATCATCTCGGCCTGCACCTCGCCGCCGGGGGCGCGGAAGGCGCCCGGGGCGGTCATCGTCTTCTCGAACGGCGTCTCCCACGGCGCCTTCAGGTAGATGGCGTTGGCGAGCACCAGCCGGGTCGACGGGTCCAGGGCGCCCTCGGGCACGAGGTCGACGATCCGCTCGGCGGTCTGCTTCTCCACCCAGCTGTTGATCGCCGTGCGCGCCCGCTCGGTGGCGCCGACGTAGTCGACGGTGCGCATCGAGGCGCCGTACTCCTTGGCGAGGAGGTCGAGGAAGTCGCCCTCCCACCTGACGTCGTGCTGGCCGAAGAGCTGGTTCGCCGCGCCGAGGGCGATCTCCGCCTCCGAGCCGTCGCCGCGCTCGTGCGTGCCGGCCAGGCCCTCGATGTGGGCGGTGAGGGCGTTGACGCCCTTGTGCCAGCGCTCTCCCAGCCCTGTCGCGCCGAGCACCGCGCGCATCTCGTCGGCGGTCGTGCCCGACGCCCCCGTCAGGGTCATGCCGAGCGCCACCAGCACCGAGTACGGCGACAGGACCAGGTTGCCCGGCTCGCCGGCCAGTCCGCCGTACAGGCCGCCGGCCAAGGCCTGCAGGCCCGCGACGACCTCCGGCACCAGCGACGGGTCGCCGGCCGCTCGGCGGGTGTCGGAGGCGACCATCTCGACGTCGCCGTCCACCGGCACGTCCGCGCCGCTCGTCCCTCCCCTCCTGCCGTCGTTCTCCCGGGCGCAGGCGGCCAGGGCGGAGGCGCCGCCGACGGCGCCGAGGGACAGGAGCGCGACCCGCAGGGCGTCGCGACGGGCGAGGGGGGACACGAGCGTCATGGTCGTACGACGCGCGCCGCGCCCGTGCGGTTCCCGGCTCGTCCGTGGTCTTCCGGCCCGCGGCGGGCCGGGAGGTGGGCGGCGGTCAGGAGGTGGGCGGGCCGACGACCAGCGCCAGGCCCGTCAGCGCGGCGACCGCGACCAGACCCACGGCCAGGCCGCGCAGCGGGTTGGTCAGCAGCCAGGCGACGAGGCGGTCCGGAAGCGAGGTGCCCTTGCCCGCCGGGAGGCGCCAGGTGTCCGACAGCCAGCCCTTGCGCACCGCCCACCACTCCAGCGGCAGCGTCGCCAGCGGCGGCACCGCCGCCACCAGGGTCAGCAGACCGCGGCCGGCCGACCAGCGCCGATCCACCCACACCACGACCGTCGTGACGACATAGGCGACGAACACGACGCCGTGCGCCATCCCGAAGACCCGCACCCCGACCTCGGTGGTCTCGGTGACGTACTTGAGGAACATGCCGACCAGCAGGCCGGTCCAGGTGATCGCCTCCGCGATCGCGACCGTGCGGAACAGCCGGGTGGGGCTCATGCCTGACCCTCCTCGGCGCGCGCCAGGTCGGCCTTCCAGTCCCGGAAGGTCTCCTCGGTGCGCCCCTGCTTCCAGTAGGCGGAGATCGACACGTCGCCGCGCGGCACCCCGCGCTCGGCGTACAGGTAGGGACGAACCTCCTTCATCACCGCCTGCCCCTCCCCGTGCACGAACGCGTGGACGCGGCCCTCGCGCCACGGCAGCGCCCGCACCGCCTCGGCGAGCGTCGGGTGGACCGGGTCGGTGCGGTGCAGCCAGGTCACCTCGACCCCTGCGGGGCCGGCCACCTCCTGCTCGTACGACGGCCCGTCCACCTGGATCACGGCGTGCCCCTGCGCCCCGGCCGGCAGCGCCGCCAGCGCCTGGCGGATCGCCGGGATCGCGGCCTCGTCGCCGGCCAGCAGGTGCCAGTCGGCCTCCGGGTCCGGCGCATAGGCGCCGCCCGGGCCGCGTACCGGGATCGTGTCGCCGGGCTGCGCCGCGGCCGCCCACGGCCCCGCGATCCCCTCGTCGCCGTGGACGACGAAGTCGATGGCGAGGGTGCCGGCGTCGACGTCGGGCTCCAGCGCGGTGTAGGTGCGCAGCGTCGGCCGCCCCCCGCTCTCCAGCTCGGCCGGGTCGCCGAAGACGAGCTTGACATAGCGGTCGGTCCAGGTGCTGTCGGCGAAGGCCGCCAGGTCGCCGGTGAAGCGGAGCCGGACCATGCCCGGGCTGAGCTGCTCCTTGCTCACGACGGTCAACAAGGTGATCGGCTTGCCCGGCCTGGCGGGGGCCTCGGGGGTGGTGCTCACGAAGGTGAGCCTAACGAGCGGGTGGTCAGCGGCGGTGCGCGGCTAGCTGTACCCGGGCTTGTCCCTTCGGCGTAGTCGCAACATTGCCCGTCTGCACAGGCAGCGCGAGGTGGTTGTGGTCATCGGTCGTGGGTGCCGTCATCTCGTCGGGGCCAGGGGGTCTTGAACCGCAACTGCAACAGCCCTGGGCGTCGACAGCCCGACGACGACCCCAAACGTGCCCACCACGAACGCGACAACAAGCGCTACGCGCTTCGTCATCGGCGGCCCCCTCGATAGGTCATGTAGATGTCGCCCGCTGGCCAGTCGTCCTGATATGCCTCCAGAACCTGGGCCGCGAGGGTACGGGTTCGGAAGTCCACTCCGTGAGCAAGATGATCCTCAAGCGCATCTCGAACCTCGGGCCACTGCAAACTGCGCATCGCGAACTCAAGCGCTTCCACCGCGCCCCAGGGCCATTCCGCTGCCAGGCGCCTGAGTTCGGCGACCGCAGCAGAGCGCTCGACGTGCTCCGACTCGAGCAGCGTGACTAGGTCGATGAGCAGGTGTTCGAAGCTGTCCACCCCGACCGATTCTTCCGCCGCCCGCGCGATGGACTCGAGCAGGCGCCTCAGCTCGGCGGGCGGCGTCAGTTCGGTCATGGCACGATCTCCGAATACGCGCCCGGTCGAACCGTGAGACCAGAGGATCCGAATGCCTCCTCGGCTGCAGCCTGGGCGCTGGGGCCGTACGGCTGGTAGTGGCCGGATCCGTTGTTGATGGTGCGCACCTGTCCATTGACCACGCGGATCTCACCAGCCGCGAGGACGTCGCCTCCATTCGCAAGATCGATGTGGCCGTAGCGCCGGTTCGCAATGACGAGGCGTCCGTCTGCTCCGACGACGTAGTTGAAACGGCCCGACGTGCTGCTCAATGACGCCGGGTTGATCGCCTGGAAACCGTTCGCGCGGATCGGATCGCCAGGCCCGAGGTTCGAGAACACTCGACGTTCTGTTTTTTGCGGCCTTGGCTGCGCCCACGACTTTATCAGTGGTGCGGGAGACGCGGCTCAGGATCATGGCGACTTTGAGGCTGGCCTTGGACGCGTTGATACCGAGTCCGGCAGGACCGCTGATCGGAATCGGCGGGCCGAAGAACCGGCCGATCTCGTACCACGAGCCGCCGAACCCATGGGATTTCATGTAGTTGTCGATACGGCTTCCCAACCAGCCGTCGGGATAGTCGCGATAGCTGGTGTCGATGATGAGGTCGACCGTGTCCCCAACCCACGTGGCCATCCCTGCGCCGACGTTCATCTTGATCGTGACCTGGTCTGATCCGAAGAGTCCGTCGGCAAAGGCCGTGACCGTGTCCTTGAGTGTCGCGATCGGATCGCCTGCCTTGGCGATCGCGTTGTTGGACGAGGCACTGTAGGAGCTCGACGCGCCGTGCAGGCTGGCTGCGACGGAGACGGCCGCGTAGACCGCGGCACTCACCGCAGCATTGGAACCGCCGGAACCGCCGGAGCCGCCGGATCCGCCGCCACTGCCACCGCCGCGGCCGGTGTCGTACATCAGCCCCGACGGGTCGCTGAAGGTGACGGGGTTGTTGTTCGCGTACGAGTAGCCCAGCATCTGCGCCGGGGACGACGCGTCGAGCAACGGATCGACGGAGACGAACCGTCCCATGACGGCGTCGTACTCACGAGCGCCGACACTCGTCAGCCCCGTACCCGGGTCGTTCACCTTCCCGAGGAACCCGCGGTCATCCGGCCACGAGTCCGCGACCGGGCCGCGGGGCGCGCCGAACGGTGTCTGGAACCGACGGGTCGGCGCCAGCGTGGCGCCGTCGACGGCCACCGAAGCCGTTCCCTGAGGATCGGAGACGAGCAGGTCGATGCGGCTGTCACTGCTTCGTGTCGCTCCGCTCCCGTCCGGCGTGCCGTACCGGCGGGTGGCAGTGACCTTGCCGTCGGCCTTGGCGACCCGGATCTGGGTCTCGCCGACGATCAGGATCAGTGCGTCGACATCGTCGCGCAGGAGCAGCGTCCCGTCAGCGCCGTAGACGTAGCGGGTCTCGTCACCCGAGGCAGCGGTGAGCTTCGCCAGCTTGCCCTCGCCGTCCCACTCGAGGGCCTGTTCGCCGGCCCCCGACGGACCCGGGCGACGGGTCGTGTTCCCGGCGTCGTCGCGGCCGTAGTCGAGGGTCCCCGCCCCCTCTCCCGTGCGGGTCACCGTCGTGGCGAAGTTGGCATGCGCGGAGCCGGGAGCCGGATAGGCGTAGGTGTCCGTCTGCTCCGTGGCCGGCGTCCGCGTGGACTGCGTCGCACGGAGCCCCCGATCCGTGTACGACCACGACTGCCCGTAGGGCGCGGGACCGCCCAGCGTGGCATCCGCCGGTGCGGTCGAGCACGCCCCGTCGCCGGGAGTCCACGCGTTCGTCAGTCGGCGGTGGTCGTCGTAGCGGAAGCACTGGATGTCGCCGATGGCGGTGTCCGCGACCCGCGTGCGGTTCCCCGCGTCGTCGTAGGTGTAGCGGCGATCGCTGACGACGTCACTCGAGTTGCTCGGTACGACGAGGGACCGATCCAGGCGCCGGGTCCCGTCGTCGTAGTAGTTCGTCACGAAGAGCTCGGCAGCCGAGCCTGTGCCCAACGCATACTGCGACCGCCAGAGCCGTCGTCGAGGCGCGCGCGTACAGACGCATGTTTCCCCCCACCGCCCCGAGGAGGCGGCCCCACTAGTTCCCGAGCACTGAGTGGACACATTGGACAGTTACGACGCGGTCCACGTCAACGGGCAAGTGAAAATTCGTGACACCGGGCTGCTTCGCCGCCAGAAGGCGCGTGGGACCCCACCCGCGTCGCCGCGCTCGAGATGCGGTCCGCTGACGAGCCCGCGACCAGGCAGGTCAGGCGCCGAAGCGGCGCTCGCGCTGGGCGTAGGCCCGGATCGCGCGCAGGAAGTCGACGCGACGGAAGTCGGGCCAGTAGGCCTCGCAGAAGTAGAACTCCGATTTCGCGCTCTGCCACAGCAGGAACCCGCCGAGGCGCTGCTCGCCGGAGGTGCGGATGACGAGATCGGGGTCGGGCTGGCCCTTGGTGTAGAGGTGCTCTTCGATGTGCTCGATGTCGATGACCTGGGCCAGCTCGTCGAGCGGGGTGCCCTTGGCGGCGTGCTCGGTGAGCAGGGCGCGGACGGCGTCGGCGATCTCGCGGCGCCCGCCGTACGCGACGGCGACGTTGACGATCATCCCCTCGACGTCGGCGGTCGCCTCGGCGGCGGCCTTGAGGCGCTTCGCGGCGGCGGCAGGGAGCAGGTCGAGGGCGCCGACGGGATGCAGGCGCCAGCGGCGCTGGTCGGCGAGGGAGTCGACCGCGTCGACGATGATCTCCAGCAACGGCTCGAGCTCGCCGGCGGGGCGGTTGAGGTTGTCGGTGGACAGCAGCCACAGCGTGACGACCTCGATGCCCACCTCGTCGCACCAGCCGAGCAGCGGCTCGATGTTCGCGGCACCGGCGCGGTGGCCGTGCGCGGTGTCGCGCCCGACGGCCTTGGCCCAGCGCCGGTTGCCGTCGAGCATCACCCCGATGTGCTTCGGCAGGCTGTCGGGCATCCTGCGAAGCATGCGCGCCTCGTAGGCGGGGTAGAGCACCCTGCGCACGCCGCGCTTCCAGTCCGCCACGTCACCGATCGTAGGCCAACCGGTCCTTCGATGTGAGGTGTCGGCGGCCCCTCGGCGGGTCCGCACCTTCCGGGCCGCCCGGGGTGCTGACACGATGTGCAGACCGATGACTCCGTGAAAGACCCCCGAAAGAGGTACGACGACCATGACCGCTGCCGCCTGGCACCCGGACCCCACCGGCCGCCACGAGCTCCGCTACTGGGACGGCTCCCAGTGGACCGACCACGTGTCCGACCAGGGTGTGCAGTCCGTGTCCGCCCTCTACCCCGAGGCCGCCGCCGAGTCCGGCCAGGCCGAGGCGAGCCAGTCGTCGTACGGCCAGTCGTCGTACGGGCAGTCCGACGCGCTGTCGGGCAGCCACACCGACGCCCTGTCGGCCCAGTCGTCCGAGCAGTCCGCCGAGCAGCCTGCCGAGGCCTCGCCGTTCGACAGCTCCGCCGACGTGACGGCCTTCGCCCCGATCTCCTCGGCCGAGCAGGCCCCGGCGCAGGAGCAGCCGTGGGTGGGCTCGCCGTCCGCGGAGGTGCCGGCCGAGCAGGCCCAGCCCGAGCAGGCCCAGCCCGAGCAGGCCCAGGCGTACGCCGCGCAGCCGCCGTCGCAGCCCCCCGCCCAGGCGTACGGCCAGCAGGCCCAGCAGCCGGTCCAGCCCTACGGCGGCGGCCAGCAGGCGTACGGCGACGGCTTCGCCGGCATCAGCGGCGAGCTGATCGACGGCCGGTTCAGCGAGATCAGCGGCTCCGGCGCGGTCCTGCAGAACAAGCGTCTCCTGCGGGTGCGCATCACCGAGCCGTTCATGGCCAAGCAGGGCTCGATGGTGGCCTACCAGGGCAACGTGAACTTCGCCTACCAGGGCGGCGGCGCCGCGAAGTTCCTGAAGAAGGCGTTCACCGGCGAGGGCCTGTCCCTGATGCGGGTCGAGGGTCAGGGCGACGTGTTCCTCGCCGACGCCGCGCACGAGGTCCACATCCTGCACCTCAACAACACGGGCCTGTCGGTCAACGGCAACAACGTGCTCGGCTTCTCCGCCTCGCTGGAGTGGAACGTGGAGCGGGTCAAGGGCGGCAGCATCGCCGCGGGCGGCCTGTGCAACACCACGCTGGGCGGCACCGGCTGGGTGGCGATCACCACCGCCGGCGGCCCCGTCGTCCTCAACGCCGCCGAGGCGCCGGCGTTCGCGGACGCGAACGCGCTGGTCGCCTGGTCGGTGCAGCTGCAGACGTCGATCCGCTCGACGGTCAGCGCGGGCGCCCTGATCGGCCGCGGCTCGGGCGAGGCCTTCCAGGTCTCCTTCCAGGGCCCGGGCTTCGTGATCGTGCAGCCGTCGGAGGGTGCGCAGGTACCACCGCACAACCACTGACCGCCACCCCCGCGGGGGTCGTCGTCGACGGCCGGATGAGCGTGAGATCACGTTCGTCCGGCCGTCGTTGCGTCTGCGGGCGACGGGTACCCTCGGGTCATGAACCAGGCCTTCCACCACACCGGCGAGAAGGTCCGCGCGCGCCTCGACTACCTGGGCGACCACATCTCCGAGACGATCACGGAGACGATCGCCGAGATCAAGCCGAAGCTGCGCGGCTGGATCCACCTCGCCTCGACGCCGCTCGTGCTCGCCGCGGGCATCGTGCTCATCGCCCTCTCGCCCACGGCCACCACCAAGGTCGGCTCCGCGCTGTACGCCGGCTCGGCGCTGCTGCTCTTCGGCATCTCCGCGCTCTACCACCGGGGCACCTGGTCACCGAAGGTCTGGACGATCCTCAACCGGTTCGACCACTCGAACATCTTCTTGTTCATCGCCGGGTCGTACACACCGTTCGCCCTGATCCTCCTCGACGGCCCCGCGCGCGTGGTCATGCTGTCGGTGGTGTGGACCGGCGCGCTGCTCGGCATCGGGTTCAAGCTGTTCTGGCCGACCGCCCCGCGGTGGCTGTCCGCGCCGATCTACATCGCGCTCGGCTGGGCGGCGGTGTTCTTCATCCCCGCGTTCTTCGACGGCGCCCTCGCGCTGGGCCTCGGCATCGGGGTGGCCGTGTTCGTGCTCATCGTCGTCGGCGGCGCCCTCTACACGATGGGCGGGCTCGTCTACGGGTTCCAGTGGCCCAACCCGTCGCCGCGATGGTTCGGCTTCCACGAGATCTTCCACGGCTTCACCATCGCCGCGTTCGCCGCGCACTACGTCGGGGTCTCGCTCGCGACGTACTCGCTGCGCTGAGCGGCGCCATCAGGCCCGGGTGAGCTGGACCAGCACCTCCGCGTGCGGGGTCTGGGGGAACATGTCGAGCAGCCGTCCCCGCACCACCCGGTACGACGCCAGGTCGGCCAGGTCGCGCGCCAGCGTCTCCGGGTTGCAGCTGGAGTAGAGCAGGTGCGGCACGCCCGAGGCCTCCAGGCGCTGGGCGAGGTCGCTGCCCAGACCACGCCGCGGCGGGTTGACGACGACCAGGTCCGCGGCACGCAGCAGGTCCTCGTGCGCGGGCGCGGTGGCGTCGCCGGCGACGAACGCGAGATCGCCGGGCAGCCCGGCCGGCCCCGCCTCGTCGCGGGAGCGCTCGGCGCTGGCGACGGCGTCGGCACTGATCTCGATGCCGGTGACGTGCCGGCCGGGGGCGGCGAGGTGCAGCGCGAACCCGCCGACCCCGCAGTACAGGTCGACCACGCGCCGCGGCGCCAGGCCGGCCGTCCACGCCACCGCCTCGCCGTAGAGGCGGGTCGCGACCGCCGTGTTGGTCTGGAAGAAGCTGCGCGGACGCAGGTGCAGCGTGACCGCCCCCAGCCGCATCGGCAGCGTCGCCTCCTGCGTCAGCACCACCTCCCGCTCGCCCTCCAGCACCGCCCGGTGCTCCGCCTGCACGTTGAGCGTCACCACCCGGACGTGGGGCAGCTGCTCGCGCAGCCACGGCAGGTGCTTGCGCAGCCGCGCCTCCACGGATGTCGAACGCGCCACCAGGCGCACCATCAGCTCCCCGTCGGGCGACTCGGTGACCAGCAGGTGCTTCAGCTCGCCACGCTGGGGCACCGGCCGCGCCGAGCCCACGTCGTACGGCGTCAGGCCGGCCCGCGTCACGAACGCCGCGAGGGTCGGCAGCGCCGCCACGATCCCCGGCGTGTGCAACGCACAGTCGCGCAGGTCCACCCCGCCGCCGGACGGGTCGAGGATGCCCAGCGTCGGGGCGTCCGCGGTCCCCCCGACGACCATCTTCGCCTTGTTGCGGAACCCGGACGGAGCGCTCGGGACCGGCGGCAGCCAGAAGCGCGCCGGGAGGTTCACGACGGCTTCGGTCGCCGCCTGCTTCGCGGCCAGCTGGGCGTCGTACGGGCGGGTGATCCAGGTGCAGGAGCGGCACTCTCCCGCCGTGAAGTGGGCGCAGTCGAGGACGGCGGTTCCCATGGGTCCGATCCTACGAGTCGCCGGTGCCGGGAGGAGATTCCGGAGCGGGCTTAGTCGAGTGGACTTAGTCCATGACGACGGTCAACGTGCACGAGGCCAAGACCAACCTCTCGCGCCTCCTCGCCCGGGCGGAGGCCGGGGAGGAGATCATCATCGCGCGCGGCGGCCGGCCGGTGGCGCGGCTGGAGCCGTACTTCGCACCCGAGGTGAAGCTGGGCTTCCTCGACCTTCCGGAGATTCCCGACGCCTTCTTCGCCCCGCTCGACGACGCCGAGCTCGCGGAGTGGGGCCTGTGACGCTCCTCCTCGACACCCACGTCCTCTACCGGTGCGTGCGCCGTGACACGACCGTGCCGTCGCACATCGCCGACGCGCTCGGCTCGGCGCCGCGGCGCTTCGTCTCCGACGTGTCGGCGTACGAGGTCTCGCTCAAGGTGGGGCTCGGAAGGTTCCCCGAGGCGGCCGCGCTGCGGGACCGGTGACCGACGCCCTCTCCGCGCTCGCCGCGCTGCCCCTGCCCATGAGCACGCCCCACGCCCTCCTCGCCGGCGGCGTGGCCTGGGACCACCGCGATCCCTTCGACCGACTGCTCGCCGCGCAGGTGATCTGCGACGACCTCACCCTCGTCACCGCCGACCGTGTGTTCGACGACGTGCCCGGGCTCTCCGTGCTGCGGTGGTGAGATCGCGACCGTAGGCTGCCGCCCGTGTCGTCGTTCGAGAAGGTGCAGGCCGCTCCGGTGCTCGCCACGGTGCGCCGCCTCGAGGAGCGCATCGCCGCCCGCTTCCCCGGTCGCGGGCTGCACCGGGTGGCCGGCGAGCTCGCCGCGCTGGTCGAGACCGTGGCCTCGTCGACCGCCACGGTCCGGGGCCGCCGCTCCTGGCTGCGACCGCTCTCGCGGTGGGGCATCGGCGCCGTCCTGGCCGTGACCGTCGTCCTCATGGTGCTCGTCGTGCGCTCGGCGGTCCGCGACGCACCCGACAGCGGCCTCGAATGGCTGCCGGTGCTCGAGAGCGGCGTCAACGACCTGGTGTTCGCGGCGATCGCGATCTGGTTCCTCTACTCCGTGCCGGAGCGGCTGCAGCGCTCCAGCCTGCTCGACCTGCTGCACCGGCTGCGCTCCCTGGCGCACATCATCGACATGCACCAGCTGACCAAGGACCCCGAGCGGTTCCGCTCCACCTTCCGGCCCACCGCCGCCAGCGTCGACATGGAGCTGAGCCACGAGGAGCTCGAGTACTACCTCGACTACTGCTCTGAGGCGCTCAGCCTCGTCGGCAAGACCGCGGCACTGTGCGCGGAGGCCTCCCGCGACGCGATCGTGCTCGACACCGTCTCCACGATCGAGACACTCACCGTGTCGCTGGAGCGCAAGATCTGGCAGAAGATCGCGGTGCTCAACGCCTACCGCGGCGCCGGACCCGCCACCTGAGGTCCGCCACCTGAGACCCGCCACCTGAGGTCCGCCACCTGAGGTCCGCCACCTGAGGTCCGCGCCGCGCCCGCGATCGGCGTACTCCGGCGCGCTGGGGGCGCGTCGATCCGCTGTAACACGCTGTCCACCCGTCTCCCCACGACTTTCCTGCGCTCTGCAGCCCGATTTTGGGTGATTTCGCGCAGGGAACCGGTGGGTGGACGGGTGGACAGCGTGTTACATGCCCGCCGCGACCAGCCGAGCCC